>Ga0209172_10003301_pt1 | contig 25120 bp, 30 predicted proteins | sample LarsenN4metaG_FD_184113 | JGI IMG/M metagenome (GOLD analysis project Ga0209172, IMG submission 184113) | Hot spring sediment bacterial and archeal communities from British Columbia, Canada, to study Microbial Dark Matter (Phase II) - Larsen... ... | reverse complement strand
TGATAGGGTCTCCTCATACGACGGTTCTCCTTTCATTCGCAGTGAAATTGCCCAGAAACCTATCACGTTCTGGGTGGAGAACCGTCGTTGCCAGAACTCAAATTTCAACAATTTTCCGGACATCCTCGAATCGGCAGCAGGAATTCCCTAGATTAGCTGATCGTTACCCCATACCTGTCGGACATAATCAGGTCCAACTATGAGCAAACGCTTAGCGGTATTGACCAGCGGCGGCGACGCGCCAGGGATGAATGCGGCAGTGCGAGCAATCGTACGCGCCGGTATCCACCACGGGTGCGAGATGTTCGGCGTTCATCGAGGCTATGAGGGACTCATCGCTGGAGACATCGTTCCATTGGGCGTTCGAGACGTCGCCGGAATCATTCAACACGGCGGCCACGTTCTTAGGTTCCGCCCGGAGCCCGGAATTCATGATGGAAGCGGGGCAGCGTGAAGCCCTGGAGCGTCTCAAAGAGAGCCGTATCGAAGGCGCCATTATCATCGGCGGTAACGGATCGCAGGCGGGCGCTTATGCACTCTCACGCGCCGGGCTGCCGGTAATTGGAGTGGCGTCCACGATCGACAACGATCTTCCCGGATCCGATATCACCATCGGCGTCGACACCGCTCTGAATATCGCGCTGGAAGCAATCGACCGCCTGAAGGTCACGGCTTCGTCTCACCATCGAGGCCTTCTCGTGGAGGTCATGGGACGCAATAGCGGATACCTGGCGTTAATGGCAGGATTGGCCGGTGGCGCAGAGGCGATCGTCATCCCTGAACGTGAGATAACCCCGGAAGCGATCGCGGACATCATGCGTTCGGCCTACGACCGCGGAAAGAAGCACGCCCTCATTGTGGTGGCAGAGGGCGCCGCCAACAATGCCGAGCGGCTGGCCCCTTATTTCACCGATAAAAGCCGGCTTGGATTCGAATTGCGCGCAACGATTCTAGGGCACGTGCAACGGGGCGGCGCCCCGACCGCTTTCGATCGGTTGCTAGCCACGCGGCTGGGCGTCGGCGCTATCGAAGCGTTTGTCCGCGGCGAACGCGGCGTTCTGGTGGGATGGATTGATGGCCGAGTCAAAACTGCACCGCTCAGCGACGTCGTGAGGCAGCTAAAGCTGCTCGATCTTTCGGTGTTGGATATGGCGGAGATGCTGTCAAAGTAGGGCTGATTGTGCTGCCTTCACAATCTAGGAGGGCAACTCGCCCGACTACATATAAAGAATCCTGCCGGCTGCTCCTTGCCTTCAGAAACCGTCCCTCGCGCCTAATATGGGAACGCAACGTGCACAACTGTGCGCGCGACATATTAACTGGAGGTTGTTGTGAGAGTCTGTGAAGTGATGACGCGAGATAGGAGGCAGCTATGATCAGCATCAAGAAGATCCTGTGTCCCGTAGATTTCTTTCCGGCCGCAGAAATGGCTGTGAACTACGCGACGGGGCTTGCTGCGCATTACGAGGCAAAGGTTCATCTCTTACATGTTGTTAATGCGGTCATTCCTGCTCAGGAGTTCGCAGTGAACACCGGCGAGCTGATGAAAGTGATGGAGGACAACGCTCGTGAGGAAATGGCCACGCTCGTGACCAAAGTAACGGCGGAGCGGATTCCGGTTGACAGTGAGGTGCGAGTCGGAGATGTACACGATGAAATCAAGCGGGCGATCGACGTGCTGAAACCGGATCTCGTCGTTATGGGAACTCATGGCCGCCGCGGACCCGAGCGATGGTTCCTGGGATCGACGACCGAACGCCTGCTGCGTCACAGCCCGGTTCCTCTTTTGACCATAAGAGCCAGCGAAGAGCCCATCACGGAACCACGCTTCCAGCGAATTCTGGTGACCACCGATTTTTCGGAGGGAACAACAGACACGCTGAGGTACGCGTTCTCAATGGCCCAGGAACACGATTCTCGGATCACCCTGCTCCACGTCATCAGCGATGTGTCCGCCGACTTGTCCGGCAAGTATCGGGACGCGTTGGCGAAAGGCATCGCGCACGGGCTGGAAGATCTTGTGCCGGCTGAAGCGAGAAACTGGTGTGACGTCGCGACGAGCGTCAAGACGGGAATGCCGTACCAGGTCATTTTGAACACGCTTGAAGATGAAAAGATCGACTTGCTTGTCATGAACATCCACGGCAAAGGCAGGCTCGACCGGGCTCTTCTTGGGAGCACTGCCGAGCGCGTGGTTCGGGCGGCCCGGTGTCCGGTGATGCTGATCCCACCGCTCCGCGAATCGAACAAGGAAGCTCATCCAGGCGGACGCTCCGCGGCGTAACGGGTCAGGGTCACGATGTTCTTGGGTTAGTCGGTTCGAAGGTATCGATATTCTGAAGCAGCTCAGCTGGCTTTGCAGACGAGCATCCCCTTTAGCGCAGTGAGATACTCCCTGGCGATTACCGGCCCCATATCGCTGAGCATCGCAAGACCAAGTTTATCTTCGTTGGCAAGCTAGCGGGACAGTAATAGTTTTCGTTATTCTTTTTGTACTCGATTATTTGGAAGCGTCTGTTCGGAGTTCACTGAACGTTCTGTTGTGGAGACGCTCGACATGTCCTCTTCGGTCATCGAACAAGCTGATCTCCAGTCTCTATTCGACGAGTTAGTGCGCCTCGGTTACCGGATAGCCGGCCCCGCTCTGCGGGAAGGCGCCATCGTGTATGACGAAATCCGCCGGGTCGAAGATCTGCCGGCCGGATGGACGGACAGTCAGGACGGTGGGAGCTACCGCCTGAAGAGGCGCGATGACAACGCCCTGTTTGGATATGCCGTGGGGCCTCACTCCTGGAAGAAGTTTCTGCATCCCCCGGTCGTGCGCTTGTGGAGCGCTGTGCGGAAGGAGAAAGGGTTTGATGTCATCGACGAAGAGTTGCCGCATACCAGGTGGGCCTTCATAGGCGTTCGTTCCTGCGATCTGCATGCGATCGCCACTCAGGACCGCATCTTTCTCGGCAGTCCGTATACAGATCCAATCTACAAAGCCAACCGCGAGAACATCTTTGTCGTCGCCGTGAACTGCGGGCACGCGGGCGGCACGTGCTTTTGTGTGTCCATGAACACCGGACCAAAAGCAACCTTCGGCTTTGATCTCGCATTGACAGAGATTCTGGAAGGGACGCGCCACTACTTCGTAGTCGACAGCGGAACGCCCGAAGGAAATGGGGTCCTGGATCGAATACCGCATCGGGCCGCTACAAACGATGACATTGGGCTGTCCGAACACGTCATCGAGCGCACACGACAGCAGATGGGACGTCAGATGGATACGTCCGGCATTAAGGAACTGTTGTATCAGAATTACGAACATCCACGTTGGAACAACGTGGCTGCGCGTTGCCTGGCCTGCGCGAATTGTACGATGGTCTGTCCGACCTGCTTCTGCACCACCGTGGAGGACGTTAGCGACCTGTCTGGCGACCATGCGGAGCGCTGGAGAAAGTGGGACTCATGTTTCACGATGGACTTCTCCTATGTTCACGGCGGGTCCGTCCGCCCTTCGATTAAAGGTCGCTACCGGCAGTGGATGATCCACAAGCTGGCGACGTGGATTGACCAGTTTGGAACATCCGGCTGCGTGGGCTGCGGCCGATGCATCACATGGTGTCCCGTTGGAATCGACTTGACCGAAGAAGTTCGCGCCATCCGGGAGACGCCGCAGTGAATCCGTACCTGCCCCACCTCGCTCGAATCACCGACAGACGACACGAAGCCCGCGACGTGTACAGCTTGCAGTTGCGCCTCGAAGATCGTGACGTCCGCAACGCCTACGCGTTTCGTCCGGGCCAATTCAACATGCTCTACGTGTTTGGCGTGGGGGAGATTCCGATATCGGTTGCATCCGATCCAGACGAGCCCGAATCGCTCTGCCATACGGTGCGCGCTGTGGGTCATGTGAGCCGAAAACTTGTCGAGCTTCCCAAGCAGAGTCAGATCGGCCTTCGGGGCCCATACGGGAGCTCGTGGCCTCTTGAGGACGCCCGCGGCAAGGACGTCATCATCGTGACCGGCGGACTAGGCTGCGCGCCGGCGATTTCAACCATCGACTATATTCTGCGAAGACACGAAAACTACGGGACGCTCAAGATTCTGCACGGTGTGAAGACGCCGAAGGATCTCGTGTATCGACAGCGCTTTCAGAGTTGGGCCCGCTTTCCGCGTACGGAAGTGTATCTGACGTCGGACGAACCGAATGCGAAGTGGCAACATCCCGTCGGCATGGTGACCGAGCTGTTTCGCTCCGTGAAGTTCAACGTTGATAACAGCATTGTCATGATGTGCGGCCCGGAGCGCATGATGCGAAACGCTGGCGGCGTTCTTCTGGAGCGCGGAATTCCCGCCGACCGGATCTACGTTGCGATGGAACGTAATATGAAATGTGCGCTCGGATTCTGCGGCCACTGTCAGTTGGGGGCGGAGTTCGTGTGCAAGGACGGCCCGGTGTTTCGTTACGATCGGATTCAGCGGCTGCTGGCAATAAACGAGGCTTAATGGCACGAAAGCGCAAGCCCAGGCTCGCCGTCTGGAAGTTTGCATCTTGCGACGGCTGCCAGCTGACCCTTCTCAATTGCGAAGACCACTTGTTGCCTCTCGCGCAGCGGGTTGAAATCGCCTATTTCGTGGAGGCGTCACGCGCGAAGGTTCGAGGACCCTACGATCTGTCGCTGGTGGAAGGTTCGGTTACCACACCGGAGGATGCGGAGCGCATCCGGGCAGTGCGCCGCGCGTCGAAGCATTTAGTCACGATTGGCGCATGCGCCACGGCCGGTGGTATTCAGGCTCTCCGGAACTTCAGCAACGTGAAGGAATTTGCTTCTGTCGTCTACGCACGTCCCGATTACATCCGCACGCTGGACAGGTCCACGGCTATTGCCGATAACGTCCCGGTTGATTTTGAACTTCAGGGTTGCCCGATCAACAAGAATCAGCTGATCGAGGTCATCAGCGCTTTCCTTATAGGTCGTCGCCCGAGCATCGCTTCATCCAGCGTGTGCATGGAGTGCAAGCGGCGCGGAACAGTTTGCGTCATGGTTCGAGGGATTCCTTGCCTGGGACCGGTGACTCACGATGGTTGCGGCGCCATCTGCCCCGCCTATGGGCGGGGCTGCTACGGATGTTTTGGACCCAAGGAGACGCCCAACACCGCCTCGCTTGCCGCCTGGTTTGGACGGTTGGGGGTCAGCGAGCCCGATATTGTGCGCGTGTTTCGCAACTTCAATGCGTATGCGGAGCCGTTCCGAAAGGAAAGCCAGCGCCATGAAGCGTAAGACCATCAAGGTGGATTACCTGGCTCGTGTCGAAGGCGAGGGCGCGCTCTACCTGAAGGTGAAGGGAACCACGGTTGAAGACGTCCAGCTCCGCATATTCGAGCCGCCACGGTTCTTCGAAGCGTTCCTTCGGGGTCGCGATTTCAGAGAGGCTCCTGACATTACCGCCCGCATCTGCGGTATTTGTCCGGTTGCGTATCAGATGAGCGCGGTCCACGCGATGGAGGATGCCTGCGGCATTCGCGTAGATGCGCCGATTCGGGATCTGCGGCGGCTCATCTACTGTGGGGAATGGATCGAAAGTCACTCGCTTCATGTTTTCATGCTTCACGCTCCTGATTTCCTCGGCTACGAGGATGCAATCCGGATGGCGAAGGATCACGCTGACATTGTGAACCGGGGATTGGAATTGAAGAAGATCGGCAATGACATCATGACGCTGCTGGGAGGCCGGTCCATTCATCCAATCAATGTCCGCGTCGGAGGGTTCTACAGCGTACCGACGAAGAATCAGATGGGCCAGCTTGTGGATAGGTTGGAACGGGCATGCGACCAGGCGGCGGTAACAGTCCAGTGGGCCGCCAGCCTTCCATTTCCGGAGTTTGAACAGGACTACGAATTCGTCGCGCTGCAGCACCCGGAGGAATATCCGTTTAACGAGGGCCGACTCGTTTCAAACCAGGGACTGGATACGGACGCGCGTGGGTATGATGAACACTTCAGAGAAGAGCAGGTTCCGCACTCGAATGCCATGCATTCGTTCATCAAAGGTCGCGGGTCATACTTCGTCGGTCCCATGGCTCGGTACAGTCTGAATTTCGACCGATTGTCTCCACTCGCCCAGGAAGCCGCTCGAGCAGCAGGCTTAGGGCCGGTGTGCCGGAATCCGTTCCAAAGCATTGCGGTGCGGAGCGTGGAAATCCTTCACGCCTGTGAGGAAGCGCTGCGCCTGGTTCGTGCCTACCGGCCGCCGGATCGACCTGCGGTGGAGGTGGCACCACAAGCCGGCGCCGGTTACGCGTGTACAGAAGCCCCGCGTGGGACCCTGTATCACCGGTATCGTATCGACGAGCAAGGGACGATCCGGGACGCGAAGATCGTTCCTCCCACATCGCAGAACCAGAGCACGATTGAAAACGATCTCAGGCGCCTGGTTCCCAAGCATCTCTCGCTGCCGGGCGATCAATTGCAACGGCGATGTGAACAGGCTATCCGCAATTACGATCCATGTATTTCGTGTGCGACCCATTTTTTGAAGCTTACCGTGGACTCGGTTTGAAACATGGCGGAAGCATCCGGCATCACCGTGATTGGCGTTGGCAACGATTACAGAGGGGACGACGCGATCGGGTTGACCGCCGCTCGGAAGCTAAAGGAGCGGGTAGGACCAAACATTAAAGTCCTGGAACACGACGGCGACGGCGCAGGATTGGTGGAGTGCTGGAAGAATTCGGAAAGAGTGATCGTGATGGACGCGGTACATTCCGACGCTGAGCCAGGATCCGTTTTCCGCTTCGACGTGGCCGCGTGGTCAGCGCCGGAGCGATTCTTCTCGCACTCGACACACGCCTTTGGCGTGGCTCAGGCCGTGGAGTTGGCTCGAGCCTTGAACCAGCTTCCTCAAGCGCTGATCATCTATGGAGTCGAAGGGAAGAATTATGATGCCGGCGCCACGCTGTCGGCGGAGGCCCGTCAGGGAATCGATCAAATTGTGGAACAGTCCTTCAGCGAGATCCAAAGCTGGATTGAAGGATAGATGGTGATCGATATGCATGAATCTGGGGTGGTCAACGACGTCCTTAAAAGAATCGAGCTCCTGGCGCGTGAACATTCTGCCGAAAGAGTGACGGCGGTCAAACTCAGCTTCAGCCGCTTCAGCATTTCGCCAGAACACTTCAGAGAACATTTCGATATTGTCTCGAAAGGCACCGTCGCGGAAGGCGCACGCCTTGATATCGAAGTTGGCGAAGGAGGACAGCCCGAGGTTCTGCTGGATAGCATCGAAGTCGAGGGACAGGAAACAGCGTAAGACGACGGTTCAAATCCATGAAGACCGTGGGACAACTGGTCCGAATTCGGATGGACATCCGTGGCAGAGTCCAAGGAGTCGGGTTCCGGCCCTTTGTATTCCGCCTGGCTAGAGAAATGGGACTGTCCGGCTGGGTCAGCAATTCTCTCGAAGGCGTTAGCGTCGAGGCCGAAGGATCTCCGGACGTGGTCAACCTGTTTGCTCAGCGCCTGATCCGAGAAAAGCCCCACTTGTCCTCCTTTGAAATTCTGGAATCCCGAACGTTAGAGGCGGTTGGGCGTCGTACATTTGAGATTCGCGAAAGCCAGACGGCGGGAACTCCAACTGCACTGGTTCTGCCAGATACGGCAACTTGCGCCGACTGCCTACGTGAACTGTTTGATGTCTCAGACCGCCGTTATCTTTATCCATTCGTCAACTGCACGAACTGTGGTCCGCGCTACAGCATCATCGAATCGCTGCCTTACGATCGCCAAAACACCACAATGAAGCGTTTTCAGATGTGCAGGGCGTGCACGTCTGAATATAACGATCCGTCAAATCGCCGGTTCCATGCCGAACCAAACGCGTGCCCGGCGTGTGGCCCATCTTTGCGCGCGTGGGATACGCAAGGCCACGTTGTCAGCGTCCGTGAAGATGCATTGCGTTCGGCCGTTCGGGCGTTACGCCAGGGCGCCACCGTGGCGATCAAGGGCCTGGGCGGGTTTCAATTGCTCGTCGCGGCCAAAGACGATGCCGCCGTTCGCCGGTTGCGGCTGAGAAAGCAGCGCGAGGAGAAGCCGTTCGCGGTTATGTATCCGTCTCTCGACAGCGTCGCAAAAGCATGTGAAGTGAACGAGTGTGAGAACGCAATCTTGACGTCCCCAGCGGCTCCAATTGTGCTCCTGCGCCGGCATTCGGATGACCTTGCGCCATCGGTGGCGCCCGGCAATTCGTATCTGGGCGTCATGCTGCCGTACACGCCACTGCACCATATATTAATGTCGGATCTGGATTTCCCGATCGTGGCCACCAGCGGCAACCGGTCAGATGAGCCGATCTGCATCGACGAACGGGAGGCTCTAGAACGTCTTGGGCGTGTCGCAGATTTGCTTCTTGTTCACAATCGTCCCATCGCTCGGCACGTCGACGATTCGGTGACACGGGTGATTCTTGGTGACATTCAAGTCCTCCGGCGGGCGCGGGGGTATTCGCCGCTGCCCATCGACGCGGGTAGACCGCTTTGTTCCACGCTGGCCGTGGGCGGGCACTTGAAAAACACAGTCGCCGTAGCCGTGAGAAACGAAGTAATCATGAGCCAGCACATCGGCGACTTGGAGAGCGCCGCATCATTCGACGCATTTCGGCGGGTTGTGAACGACCTCACTGGCTTCTATAAAGTCGCACCGGCCAGCATAGTGGCAGATGCGCATCCTGATTACATCTCGACGCGGTTTGCGGCAAGGTCGGACGCCCCACATTTCTCTGTGCAGCATCATTACGCGCATGTTTTGTCATGTATGGCGGACAACAAGATCGAGGGGCCGGTGCTTGGCGTTGCTTGGGATGGGTCCGGGTTCGGGCTCGACGGAACGATCTGGGGCGGCGAGTTCCTGCGGGTGGACGATGCGGGTTGGCGCCGTGTTGCACACTTCAGAAAGTTTCCGATTCCCGGGGGCGACGCCGCCATAAGAGAGCCGCGTCGGGCGGCCTGTGGCGTTTTATACGAACTGTTCGGAGATGTTGGGCTCGGCATGGGCGAACTACCTCCTGTACAAGCCTTCACGCCCCAAGAAGGGCGAGTGCTACAAGGAATGCTCAAGCAACAACTCAATACGCCGAGAACGTCGAGTGTTGGGCGCCTGTTCGATGCCGTCGCTTCCTTTATCGGGCTACGGCATCGCTCGAATTTCGAGGGACAGGCGGCAATGGATCTGGAATTTGCTGCCGATCGTGTTCACACGATGGACACCTACGGTTTTCGGTTGTCAGGAGACTCCGGCTTGTCGCGACCGTTCATCGTGGACTGGGATCAATTGTTCCGTGGGATTCTGGATGACATTCGCAGGCACGAGCGTGTGGAGGAAATAGCGGCAAAGTTTCACAACGCGCTGGTGGAGATCATCGTGGACGTTGCCCGCCGCATTGGCGAGAAGCAAGTGGTCTTGACAGGAGGCTGTTTCCAAAATCGATATCTAACAGAGCACGCGGCGCCGCGATTGCTTGCTGAGGGGTTTCGTCCATATTGGCACCATCACGTTCCACCGAACGACGGTGGAATAGCTGTCGGGCAGGTGTTAGCAGCAGCGCTCGAACAGGAGAAGCCATGTGCCTAGCCGTGCCGGGAAAGATTATCGACATTCGAGAAGAGAGTCCTCTCGCGAGGATGGGGCAGGTTCAGTTTGGCGGGATCATCAAGGACGTAAACTTGGTCTTTGTCCCAGAGGCGAATGTCGGGGACTACGTCCTGGTTCACGTCGGCTTCGCGATCAGCAGGATCGACGAAAACGAAGCCGAGCGTGTTTTCGCGTATCTGAAGGAGATCGATGAAGTTTCTTGATGAGTATCGCGAGTCCGGGACTGTACAGCGTTACGCGAGCGCAATTCGCAGGATCGTCACAGGGCCATGGACCATCATGGAGGTGTGCGGCGGCCAGACTCATGCGATCGTCCGGTTTGGGATCGACGAACTGTTGCCGGCTGAGATTACGCTGGCGCATGGGCCGGGGTGCCCGGTTTGCGTGACGCCTCTGGAATTGATCGACAAGGCAATCGAAATAGCGTCGCGTCCGAATGTAATCTTCTGCTCTTTCGGCGACATGCTTCGCGTGCCGGGCTCTCACACCGACTTGTTTTCCGTCAAGGCGGATGGCAGGGACGTGCGTATCGTCTATTCGCCGATGGACGCCCTGGCCATCGCCGCGTCCAATCCGAAGCAGCAGGTCGTCTTCTTTGCAGTTGGTTTCGAGACAACGGCGCCTGCTAACGCGATGGCGGTCTACCAGGCGCGAGAGAAGCAGATTGAAAATTTCTCGATCCTGGTCTCACACGTCCTCGTACCGCCTGCGATCGAAGCCATCCTGTCGTCGCCGGCGAATCGCGTTCAGGGATTTCTGGCAGCCGGACATGTTTGCACCATCATGGGTTACGACGAATATGAGCCCATTGTTCAACGCTATCGCGTACCGATCGTGGTGACCGGATTCGAACCGCTGGACATACTTCAGGGCGTGTACCTGTGCGTTCGCCAACTGGAAGGAAGGCGAGCCGCAGTCGAGAATCAGTACGTGCGGGCTGTGCGCCGCAAGGGAAATGAACCGGCAAGGCAACTGATCGAGCGCGTCTTTCGGGTGACGCCGCGGAAATGGAGGGGCATCGGCGAGATCCCGCACAGCGGGCTGTCGCTCAGTCCGGAATTTGCGGAGTTCGATGCTGAGAGGAGGTTTGGCTTAACCGCATACACGGCGGAAGAGTCCAGCGACTGTATGAGTGGTCTCGTTTTGCAAGGCTTGAAGAAGCCGCAAGAGTGCCCGGCATTTGGGACGCGCTGCACGCCGGAGCATCCGCTCGGAGCGACCATGGTCTCATCGGAGGGCGCCTGCGCGGCGTATTACCGGTATCGACGATCGTAACTACAACCCATGAGCCAAGACTTTACCCTTCAATGTCCGGTTCCTGTCTCGCAATACTCCAAGGTCGTCCTCGCGCACGGCGGGGGCGGCCGTCTCATGAACGATTTGATTGCCAAGTTTTTCGTCGCCGGGTTCGACAATGCGGTCCTCAATACGCGTCACGATGCCGCGGTGTTGCCGCTTGGGGAATCGCGGCTTGCCTTCACAACAGACTCCTACGTCGTGCGTCCCGCCTTCTTTCCCGGTGGAGACATCGGACGCCTGGCCGTCAATGGGACTACTAACGACCTCGCAATGGTGGGCGCTCGTCCGCTCTTTCTCAGTGCCGGCTTTATTCTGGAGGAGGGTTTTCCTCTGGAGAGTCTCTGGAATGTCGTTCAATCGATGCGGCAATCAGCGCGGGCCGCTGGGGTTGAGATTGTCACCGGCGACACCAAGGTGGTTGACAGGGGCAAGGGTGACGGCATTTACGTGAACACTGCCGGTGTTGGGATTGTAGAGCACGAGTTGGCGATCGGACCGCAAAGTGTCGAACCTGGCGATGCCGTGCTTGTTAGCGGCGACGTTGGACGACACGGTATCGCGATCATGACGGTGCGGGAAGGGCTGGAGTTCGAAACCCGAGTCGAGAGTGACTGCGCCGCTCTTTCTCCGCTCGTACTCGAACTGCTGAATTCCGGAATAGAAGTGCATTGCCTTCGAGACCTCACGCGCGGCGGCTTGGCCGCTGCTCTGGTCGAGATAGCCGAAACGGCCCGCGTCAGAATACTCGCCGACGAACGCGAGATTCGAGTGCGCGAAGATGTCCGCGGCGCATGCGAGGTCCTCGGACTGGATCCTCTTCACGTAGCCAACGAAGGCCGGTTCGTGGCATTTGTAGCCGCCCATGATGCGGGGCGCGCACTGGCAGTGATGCGGTCTTATCCGCTGGGCAGCGGCGCTACCATTATTGGTCTAGTGGAAGGGAGCGGCAAACTGGAACCCGGTCTGGTCAGATTGCGAACTCAGCTCGGCACAACGCGAATCCTGGACATGCCGAGCGGCGAACAGCTGCCGAGAATTTGCTGAGCTACCCGTTCAATTCTTGTTCGAGCCGCTTCAGCTTCGAGCGTTCGCCATCGACGGATGCTTACCGCGCCACACGGGCAAAAATCTGGAGCGGAGTGAACACCTCGTTGAAGCACTGCAGGAGCTCGCCGCCATCTTTCTCCAAATGCCTGCTGTAGGCGCCTCAACAATTTCCCGTTCTAATCGCCTTCAGAGCAGTGCCGATCCGCGGGAACCGTGCGCCGCAACCGCTCGCCACTCGCCTTGTCGTTTGACCCAGACGTCGGTGAAGGCGTACCGCCCGCTGCAATCTTCTCCCTTGAACTGGCTCTTTTCGGTTTGGTCCAGCGTCACGACGGCAGTTTCACCATAGACGCGTACTGTTATTCTACTGAGATCCATGGACTCGGCGACGTATCTTCCGGCTTTTACGTCGTCAATGGCTTCGGCTTTTGAATATCTTTGGCCATTCGCGCTCGTTCCGGTGAAATCGTCAGCAAGTAGACGCTCCAGCGTGGCGGTGTCCTTTCCGACGATCGCTGCCGCCCAATCGCGTTCCAACTGCGTGATGATCGATTCCGCGTTTTCCGGAGTGGAGGTCGCAGAGATAGTGGCAGCCTGTGGCGCGTCTGTCTGTTCTCCGGTGCCCGCACAAGACGGAATGAGAAACATCGGTGTGACAAGCACAAGAACCAACCATGAGTTTTTCATTTCTCTTCTCCCTTCTTCCAAATCGTCGTGCAGGATCTCGCAATTGGCTCTCCTCTCCACGCTCCTTGATCTTCAATACGTTGCGAATGGTTTCTGGCTGACGACATAGCGAAGGACGAAGCCGCGAGAGCCTGATTGACAAGCGTCCAGGGAGTTCGATCTGAGATTTTGTACAGTATGTCAGGCTTCGTGTGTGACTGTGATCGGAAATGGAACAGACTGGCTGCCGCTGGTAACAACCGAAAATGCGACGCAAGACGCATCCCGGAGAAGTCCCATGCGTTTAGGAATTCTTGGAACGCGCGGAAAGACTAAGGTCTCGGTTCGGAGGCACCTGAAGCATTCAGGAATTCTCATCGACGAGCGGGTGCTTCTTGATATTGGCGAGAAGGAGTATCTGGATTACAGACCGAAATGGATCTTCATCACTCATCTCCATTCGGACCACATGGCACTGAATGCAGGCGACATCCCGCAGAGTCTCCCGGTCTATGCACCCGAGGCCAGTCGGTTGCTGCCTTCGATTCACATTGTGTCGAAACCCGTCGCCGTGGGCTCCTTCACCATAACACCGGTGCCGACGGTACACAGCCAGCGCGTCAAGTCTGTCGGATATATTGTTCAGAAGGGAGCTGAGAGGATCTTCTACAGTTCGGACATGATTAGTATCGAGCGCAAATATCATCGACTGCTGAGGAATCTTGATCTAGTCATTACCGAGGGCAGCTTTATGTGATCGAAAGGCCTGATCCGATCAAACTCTCAGACCGGCGAGCCTGTCGGACACAACGGGATTCCAGATTTGGTCGAATTCTTCAGCCGCTTTACCCGGTGCATTGTCGTCACACATTTCGGCATGTGGTTCTTCAAAGACATTTCGACATCACGTCGAAAGATACGATCCTTGGGTGACGGCATCCAGGTGATCCCTGCACATGACGGCATGCGTCTCGACCTCAAAGCGTGTGCGCGCCGATGACCTTCGGCGCGCGACTGCAGAAACGGGGCATGTTCCTGTTGCAAGTCTCCGCAGGCGGCGGAAACGGCAAGAAAGGTCACGTCACGACTAAGCGTTTCGTCATCTCGCCAAATTTCCCGATGCTCGCGCAAATCACATGACATCTTGAGCACGGCCTGCTTTCTTTAAAACCACGCTCCATTCCCAGATGACCTCGCAAGTTCCTCAAAAGCTGTGTACTCGCTCGAGCATGTTCGGTACGACAAATGCTTTTGCTGATGGCAGGAAGGAACCAGTGTATGAGGAACACGCCCTTTGGAAGACCGAGCATGACAAATCGCATCCGCCGCGGCCTGACGGCGAGGCTGCATTCATCGGATGAGATCATCCATGTGTTGGAAAGAGTCATTCGGTCTGCCCAAGCAGCTTCAGCAGAATCGCCCGGCAGCCTTTCGGCCACTGAGAAGTCAGTCGCCCGATTCGAAACGCTGAAAGCTGTCAGCGCTCGGCCGTGATAAAGCTGTCAGCAGTCGCGGTGGGGATTGAAAGCACTGGCACTTGCGCGGAGCGGATTACCCTTTCAGCGGTAGCGCCGAGCATGGCGCGCTCCAGAAAACCTTTGCTCTGGACATTCAGGACAAGCAGATCCGCCTTCGTATTTTCGGCAACCTTGACGATCTCTTGATAGGGCACGCCTTCGACGATAGCCGTTTCGATCCTGACGTCTGCTGCCCGTTCCGACTCCACGAGAAGCCGAAGTCGATCGGCCGCGATCTCGCGCACTCTTGTTATGTCATCCGGTAGGTGTCCTTCCAGTTCGCTTCCCCAGAGTTCCAGACGGTCCATGACGTGGAGGAGCACGAGGTCCGATCCGAAAGTGCGGGCCAGTTCGGTCGAATAATGAAGCCCGATTTGAGCCGTTTCGGAATTGTCGGCTGCGTAAACAATACGTCGAATATGTACAGGACCAGGAATGTGGATTTCCTTGTCCGGATCGACTCGCGATATGGTCAGGATAGGTGCCGTCACCTTGCGAAGCATGGTTTCCGTCGTTGACCCGAGAAAGAAGCGCTCAATGTTGCGGCGTCCGTGAGTACCCATGACGACGAAATCGATCTTTTCTTCATTAAGGATTCCAATCAGGTCGTCCCGTACATCTCCCGCTTTCACAATCGAACGTAGCTTGACGCGTTCTCGATACTCGGCCGGTACTTGTTGCGGCAGACGTTCCTGGCTCTCGGAAATCGCCCGTTTCTCAAGATGGTAGGTGTCGTCGGTGAACGCATAGTTGAGCGCTTCGATTGTAGGGATAATGTGCGCCAGAACGAGATGCGCCCGAAACTGTAGAGCCAGCGACAATCCATAGTTTACGGCCTTTTCTGACGTATGCGAGAAATCCACCGGCACAAGAATGTTCGTTAATCGAATCATGGCTCCTCCGATCCGCTGTTTGGCAATTCGACTGCCGTTTCACTGACCAGAAAAGGCCGCGTCCAAGATTTTAGGGAACGTCTCATCGCTTCGAAATTCACCCTGAAGAGATGCAGACGATTTTGTGGAGACATTGACGTGTAAGCCACGGCGGTTCGCAACAGCGATGGTCACGGTGGCGTCTCTCGTGATGGCCTTGACCGCAACCCCTGTAGCCCAGTCGGACGACAAGATCGTCAAGATCGACGCTGGGATGATCGAGGGCGCGGTGTCGGACGAAGTTTTGTCATTCAAGGGCATTCCGCATGCCGCGCCGCCGGTGGGGGCCTTGCGGTGGCGCGCACCTCAGCCAGTACGCCCTGGCGCGGTGTGCGTCCGGCCACTGACCACGGCCACCATCGCGACGCAGATGACGCCAGCCCGCGTGGCTTTACCCCTTCGGCTATGTCGCCGAATCGCTACGCCTGAAAGCGACCGGCGCGGAGCATTCTACCGAAATACCGTTCCTCTTCGGCACGCTGGACGTGCGTTACGGCGCGGTCGCAACATCGAAAGACCACGCGATGGCGGCTATTTTCAGGGCTACATCGCCGCATTCGCCAAAACCGGCGATCCGAACCGCAGCGGCATGCCGTCTTGGCCGCGCCACGACGCCGCGAAGTCCGAGCTGATGATGTTCACACCCGACGCCACAGCGATCGTCCAAGCGGACCCGTGGAAGTCCCGGCTCGATCTGATCGAACGCGCTGTCGAAGCGCAAGCCGCCGCCGTGCCCCCGTTCTACCCGATCTACCGGGAGCACATTCCCGTGCCCGCGGGGCTCGCGCCCCACCTGCCCGACGTACACGTCCGACGGCCGCTACGTGCTCTTTCCAGGACCACGTCGGCGGGCAGCATAAGCTCTCCTGAATTTTTCATGACAGAAAATCTGTCGATAAACGCTCATACATAGTAGGGACGCTTTTATAGATTCGCTCCGAGTATTCGTTGCAAGTGGAGCAGTATTCTGTTTGTGGTGGAACTCGCATGAACTGCTGACGTCGAGATCGGAGCGACGCAAACCATTTTTCGGCCGTCTGGCCGTCACTACCAATTCGAGAAAGCTCAGCCCTCGCGAAACCATCCGCGTAAGTTGTTTTCCATGGAAGCCGTTTTCGCCGAGCACCGAGCTGGAATCATTGCCATGGTTAGTTGAATGTCGCCCTTGAAAGGGGAGTCCGTGAAGCGCTTACTGAAGGTCCGGGATGTCGCCGATCTTACCGGCGTTGGCTACAACACTGTCATCGAGTGGGTGAAGGCCGGTCTCCCCACGATCCATCCGGCCGGTCGCCGCTCGCACCTGATCGACCCGAGTGATTTAGAGGCGTTCCTCCAAGAACATAAGAGGTCACGCGAGGCGCGCGTGAGTCGTGACGTCCGTGCCACGAAAGTTGGCACCAAAATTGGCACCAAAAGCCAGAGCCAAGCGGGGGAAACGAGGGGAAGGGAGGGGAACCCTTGGTATCTTAAATATCGGTAATGATTGAATTATTTTGTTTTATCCTCGTCGTCACTACGGTTTCCTAAACCGCGTGTCGGGGGTTCGATTCCCTCCGGGGCTACTTCCCTCCATATCCACGTCGGTCGTGCGTTTCCGGCAATCACTCTCGATAGTCATATTCGGAAGTTGCACCGGTGGCGGCGCAGGGTTGTCGCCGAGTCGATTGTCTAGATTATCCAAGGAGACGGATCTCCTTCGATTGAGATCTGCATGCTTTCGTACTGATCGGAACTGTCTTCGAGGTGCATTGTGAGGCCGTTCTCGAACTCGAACACGATCAGCCGGTCGTTGACGGCTTCGCACCGTCTGACTTTCACATTCATGATGTCGTAGAAGCCAGGGTCTGGCCACCGGCCTTGTTCCCAATGAGCCACCAACTTGAAGTCACGAAAGAGATTCACGGGAGTCTGAACAGCGAAATTGACGGGACCAAACGTGAACTGGAGATCGAACTGACCAACCCGCACCTGGGTAGTGAACTCTCCGACCACGCGACTCAAGTCAAGGTTATGGGGTATGCCGTACATTCGCGTGAGTCCAACACTCATAGTGAAAACAGCGAGGAGATTTTAGGCCGAAAATTGCGATTCGAGGGCGATTTTGCTTTGCGCAAGCCGCGAGGCTAGGCGTGGGTATTGAGGACAGGTCGCTGAATTGTTGCGCGGCCAGTGGTTGCAGCTGCTGGATTACGCCGTGCAAGTCACGCCACCCAGTGGGCCGCGCCGACCACAGTCCACGTGTCGCCCTGTCTTCGCAGCTCGACGTCTTGTCCCGACCAATCATTCAGACTCAGCGTTATGACGACCAATTCGTCGGACTGGCGACGCATGGCTCGAATGGGCAAATCACGCCTCACGCCGAGCAACCGGATGCGGAGTTCCTTGGATGTTTGCACTTCGCGAAGGAACGCGGCGATACTGAGCAGTTCTGTGTCGTCGAAGGCGCCGACTACGCGAAACGGTCGGTTAAAGATCTGCCGCCATTGGACCTTGTCAAAGCTGAGTCCGTTTATCGCGACTTGTGCATCGTCGTGAGGGCCGCTAACGACCACCCACGTCGCCGGCGCCGTCTGGCGAAGCGCGAAAGTGGAGCCACGGATCAGGGTCGAAGTGCTGGTTCTGGGAGGTAGGTAGGCCTCAATATATGGGCGGTCCCCGGCGACGACCGGGCTTGTCTCGCCGTAGAGAAGCCAAGGCTTAGCTTCGCCTGGTATCGCCCTCAGCAGAGCCGTCCTCTCTTTGTCGGATAGTTTTCGCGCAACGTCACCTACACGCACCGTTTCCCTAGGAAGTCTGAAGAGTGCATCTGGGCGTGTTTGGACGGCCACCATTGCGACGGTCATGGCGGCAACGGCTTGAAACATCGGCATGCTTGCCGGACAGTTTCATCTGACTTTCATTCGTGCACAAGAAGAATTGAACGTAGGCTCGTTCCGTACTTCTCGTTCGCTTTCCCTACGACCTCTTCATGTGCGGCGACAAGCGAAACGAGAGCGCTACCGGAAGCACGAATTTATGGTTAGCCGACCCGGCCAAGTGAGAGCAGCTCTCCAAAGATAAGCAATCGCGGCCGGGTCTTAAGTTAACGGTGTGCGGCCAACACACGAGCCGATGGACTCGCTGTGCTCCTCTACCCCGTCGGCTTACCGCGCACGCCCAAGGGTGAGGTGATCGAAGGTCGTGGCGTCATCCCGGACGTTGAAGTTGACCTCACGCGCGCGGAGCTACTGAAGGGCAGAGACTCGCAGTTGGAGGCGGCCATGCGGCACATCCGAGGATTGACGCAGTAGCGCGCTATCCTGATGACCCAGCTCCTCGTTAAAGACCCGTAGTTGAGTTGACCCCGCGGCGTGTTGAAGAAAACGTCCTCTTGGAAAATGTCTTCAGCGTTGCTTCCAGCAAGCTGATACGGTTTGATGAGCGTCTTCCGCCCATGTCACGACTACCTTCACCTTGCATCCTCGTCGCGCTTCCGGATTCCCCGTTTCTTCGTCTTGGTCTCCTTGGTTACGAATTGCCATGCGCTGAGAAGAAGATCTTGTAGGGACTGGCGGTCGATCCGCGACATGCGCGCAAGAACGCTTGGGTAGTCCACGTAGTGATCGGTGACGTAATAAACGTCTGGATCTGCGGCGATCAGCTCAGCGCGCTGATCAAACCCAATCTTTACGACCAACGAATACGGCTCGGCCGACTTGTGAATCGCAGGACACGCCAGTAGCTTGCCGCGAACCTTCAGGCCTGGCCCGCGGCGTCCCGTGGTCTCTTCGACGTCGGGCAATGCTCGGGCCAACTCGCGGACGTCATCGAACCCCAACGGTCTTCTTGACATGCGGGATCCTCCTATCATGGTTTGTCCACTCCGAAGTCCATCGCCTCGGAGCAGATCTCGATCGCTAAAGCCGGCGGCGTTAATCGCCGCCAACCCGCATGCTGCCGCGAAAACGGCACAATGTCCACTCAATGAACATTCGTGGATGGCCATCGGTCTGCCGATGGGCGACATGTGAAGTGCGAGGACGCAATATTGGATTTGGACCGAGATGCGAACCGTTGCGTAACAGCCTGGCGGCGCTGGTCGCGCGGCTTTTCGAGATGTAGAATTCGCCCATGACCATCATCAACCGGCACGTAGTGGGTTTTTATGTAGTGCTGAGTCTTCTCGCGCCAAGGCTCATTTTCGCCGAAGACAAACGCATTGCATTGATCGCGTTTTTTGGACAGGAGGGTCTTGATACACTCCCGATCCGAAACGCCTTGCCATTCCATGAAGGAAGCATCGTCTCGCTTGAAGACAATGTCAGCCATGCGGTGGACACTGCGAATCGGTGGAAGCAGGATGTGAAAGATACTGTCAAGCGATTGATTGGCCGCGAACCGACCGATGTCGCAAGAGTGTGCTGTACGAAATCCGGCGACCTGGTGGTCTACATCGGTTTACCGGGAAGGTCATTTCGGCCGATCCGCTACAACGAAGCGCCAAAAGGAACCGCCAGACTGCCGGAAATCCTTCTTAGCCTCGATGAACAGATCGATAACCTACTATTCAAGGCGGTCCTGGAAGGAAAGGCCGGCGAAGACGATTCTGAAGGTTATGCGCTGGCCAAAGATGATCCAGAACTACGCAAGAAGCAATTGGAGTTTCGGGACTACGCGCGATTGAATGAGGGCGTGATATTTAGGGTCGTTGAATCCTCTTCGGACGCAAAGCAGCGCGCTATTGCCGCCACCGCCTTAGGCTACCTTCGCCAAAGCGACCGGCAGATTGCGGCCCTAGTCAAAGCCAGCTTTGACCTTGATGAAGAAGTCCGAAACAACGCCGTTCGCGCGCTCGGCGTACTGGCGTCCGCCAAACCGGGAGTGGCTCGCCGAATGCCGGCCAAGCGGTTCATCAGTCTTCTGAGTTCTGGAATTTGGTCGGATCGTAACAAGGGTCTCATGCTTGTTTTCCGGCTGACACAAGGACGAGATCCAAAGCTTCTTCGTGATCTGCGATCGGAAGCCTTGATGCCTCTCGTAGAAGCCGCGCAATGGGAAACCGGGCACGCCTTGGGCGCCCGAGTCATCTTGGGTCGGATTGCTGTAATCGACGAAGCGAAATTATGGGGGCTTGCCCAGGAAGAGCCGCCGGATACGATTCTCCGGGCAATAGGCGTAAAGCGCTGACCGCGGATTCAGCAGGAACGCTCGTCTGTACATTCACGATTGTCGCCGAACGTGGATTGATCGCCGAAAGTTGCTCGAGTCCACTCATTCGATAGCTCCGCCAAGCCACTTTCTGAATATCGCCCACTGAACTTCTGATTCGTCCATGTGCGTCGCGAGACATGCGCACGTGCTGTAGCTGTGTGTCCGCCTGCCGGATATAGTTGCCGCTATGACTGGTCTGTTCGCCGACCGGCTGTTTCGGGTCGCATTTGCCGCAGCGGGCATGTATAACCTGGCGTTCGGCGTCTGGTCGACGGCTTGGCCGCTGGCTTTCTTCGAGCTTTTCGACATTCCGCCGCCGCGTTACCCCGCGATTTGGGCGTGCCTGGGGATGGTGGTTGGCTTGTATGGGCTGCTGTATCTGTATGCCGCCTGGCGACTGGACGCTGCTTCGCCAATCGTCGGAGTGGGTCTGCTGGGCAAAGTGCTCGGACCGATCGGCATGGCGACGTCGTTTAGCGACGACTGGCCGCGCCGCCTGGGGATGATCTGCGTATACAACGATCTCGTCTGGTGGCTGCCGTTCAGCTTGTTTCTGATTCGCGGGACCGCCGTCGGCAAGCGGCTCGCGGCGCTGGCGCCCTGGCTGGCGGTAACGACCCATCTGTTGGCCTTGGCGATGCTGGCTGTGGTGTTGCGTCATGGAGCGCTGAACGAACCCAACGCAGCGGTGCGGGCGCAATTCGTCGCATCGCATGCGACGGCCTGGACCGTAGGCTGGGCCGCGTGGATGATCGCCGCAGCGACCCTTGTTGGGTTCTACGCGTGGTGGGGCAGCCGCCTTACAAGACAACGCATCGCCGCGTTGGCGGTGGTGATCGCCGGCCTAGGCCTCGTTTGCGACTTCAGCGGTGAGGGCCTGCTGACGCTGGTGCTCGTCGAGCGGACCATGACCGTCGGCGAAGATCCAACGTCCTTCATGAATGTGGAGAGAGCCTTCACGTTGTTGAGCGCCGGCGGGGCAAATGGACTTTATACCCTCGGGGGAGTCCTGCTGACGCTTGTTACGCCCAATCTACCCGCGCTGGTCCGCGCAGCGATGTGGATCACCTGGATCTCAGGCGCCGCGATGACCGCGGCCGCCACGTTCAGTTGGATCGGCGGGATGGTCGGCTCGACGGCCGTACTGTTTCCGCTCCTGGTCGCGTGGATGGCGTGGATGGGCGCGCGATGGAGGCCGGCGTGAGACGCGTTGTCGTTCTTGGCGCCGTGGGATTCTTCGGCGGCATGGTTGCGCAGCAGCTCCGCAAATTCGGAATCGCGGCGCAAACCGCGTCGCGCCGCGGGGGAACTGATGTGCAAGTTGATGCCAATGACATGGCCTCAATTAGGGCGTCGCTCCGCGTCAACGATTTGGTCCTTGATGCGGCGGGACCCTTTCAGGCTCGCTCTATGGCCCTTGTCGAGGCGGCCGTCGACATTGGGTTTGATGTCATCGACATCAACGAGACGCTGCGATACGCCGAAGGCGTGCTCTCGCTGGCGCCGCAAATCAAGCGCGCCGGCATCCGCGTCCTCAGCTCGGCCAGCACGGTATCGGCTGTGGCCGCGGCGGTCATCCGGCACAGCGGCGTCACGTCGCCAACAAAGGTGACTGGTTTTCTTGCGCCCGCCTCACGCCACACGGCCCGACCCGGCCCCGCTGCATCGCTTCTGCGTTCCGTCGGACAACCGGTCCGCGTCCTTTGTGATGGCCGATTTCATGAGCTTCGCGGCTGGAGTCAATCACTGTGCTTTCGCATGCCGCCTCCTCTCGGCATGATCCGTGGCGGGGTGTTTGAAACTGCGGATGCAGCTTACTTGCCGCGGGTCTGGCGCTCCCTTCGTAATGTGACGATGTATGTGGATACGAACGTACCGGGCTTTAACGCGCTATTGGGATTGGCCGCCCGCCGACCGGGTCTTCACCGGCTGCTTGAAAGACACGTGCGTTGGGCGGGGCGCCTGACGCGCTTGTTCGGTTCGTCCGCTGGCGGCGTCGGTTACCTGATTGAAGACGCGTCAGGGCGAGTTGCCCGCCACGCCATTGTTTCGCCCAAGAATAGCTTTCTGGCCGCGATCGCCCCGGCCGTGCTGGCAGCACGTGCAATCCTCGATGGCAGTTTCGAACATCGCGGGCTTGTATTGCCGGACAGGCATGTTGAAGCGAACGAGTTGATCCGTTTTCTCCAGGCTAATGGAATCACAGTCCTGGAGCTTCCGTAATGCTCGCTGCCGTGCGTAGCGCCGTGACGTTCGCGCCGGCACATATCGTGACGCGCACGGAGACGCCGGACCGTTCGCGCGACCACTTTGCTAACGTATCCTCCGATCAAGGAAGTAGTCCATATCCGATTCTGCGGCATGGTTGTGAATTTGATTCTTCCAGTTCCGTAGCTGTTCGTCCGGCGCGGCGCCGAACAGAAGTCGGTTAACAGAGCGGCCCCCAAGCAAAGTCACTTTGACACGCAACCTCCACGCGTGATACTTCTAGCCTAGCTACATAGGTATGACAAAACCAAAGAACGACATACTGCAGGGGACGCTCGCGCTGCTGGTCTTGAAGACGCTGGACTCTCAGGGCCGCATGCACGGCTACGCCATCACGTCCCACATTCAGCGAATCTCGCGGGACCTCCTGCGCGTCGAAGAAGGCTCACTCTACCCGGCGCTCCACCGGATGGAGCAGGACGGCTGGCTTCGCGCCGAATGGGGAGTCACAGACAAGAATCGCGAAGCGAAGTTCTATTCGCTGACGCCTGAAGGCCGAAGACAGCTTGCTCGCGAACAGGAAAGCTGGGACCGGCTCACGGAGGGCGTGCGCCGCGTCCTGCGATACGCATAACGATATGGCATGGCGTCATCGTCTGTTGAATCTGATCCGCCGCGGCCGGCTTGATCGCGACATCGAGCGCGAACTGTCGTTCCACATTCAAGAGCGCATCGACGACCTGGCCGCCTCGGGAATGAGCGAAGAGGAAGCCCGCCGCGCCGCCAGACGCCAGTTCGGAAACTACGGTCTGCAGAAGGAACGGACGCGCGACATGAACATGCCCAGGTGGGTCGATTCCATTCGTCACGACGTCCGCTACGCGATTCGCGTTCTGAAACAGAATCCGGGCTTCACACTGACGGCGATCCTGGTTTTGGGGCTGGGAATCGGCATTAACACGGCCGTGTTCACCGTCATCAACACAGTGTTCTTCCGGCCGCTGCCCGTACAGAATCCTGATGAGCTGGTCTATCTGTACTGGCTTGGCAACAACGCGCCGCAACCCAGCGTGTCCTATTCGTTCTTCAAGTTTCTTCAAGACCACAAAGAGGCCTTTTCGGGGTTGACGGCGCACTCCACAGCGTCTCTGCGTCTTTCCGGAGAGCAAGAGTCGACAATGCTGACCGGCGAGGCTGTTCTTTCCAACTACTTCGACGTTCTCGGCGTCAAGCCGATGCTCGGTCGAACGTTTGTGGCTTCGGATGACGATGCATCGCGGAGCGAACCGAGCATTGTGATCGGCTACGACCTGTGGACCCGGCGGTTTGACGGCGATCCCAACGTTATCGGCCGGAAAGTTCGCCTGGGTAGTCCCGTGTACAACCACATACCGGACCGCCCGTTCACGATCATCGGAGTCATTGGACCTGATTTTCGCGGCCTATCGGGACCATGGATCCGAAGTCAATTCTGGCTCACATACGCGCACGAACCGCACCTTCTCGACCTGGCGCGCGCTCTGCCTGGGAGGTGGTCCGCAGACCTGCCGATCGGGGTGACGCCGGTCGGGCGCCTCAAACCCGGAGTCACCCGCGCGCAGGCGCACGCGATCGTTCAAACCCAGGGCCGGCATTTTGCCGCAGAAGAGCCAAGGCGCTTTCGCGCCAACTTTTTTCCCGCCGACGGCGCTTTTGGCGCGCTGCCCGCGGAGCCGCTGCGTCTGCCGTTCGATCCGATGCGTTCGGTCATTCCGGAAAGGCTGGCCGCCGTATTGCTCGTCATCACAGGAATCGTGCTTACCATTGCAGCATCCAATATTGCGGGAATTCTGATGGCGCGCGGCGTGTTTCGCACCGGCGAAGTGTCGGTGCGGATCGCGCTAGGAGCGCGCGGACACAGAATCTTGCAGCAGCTTCTGATCGAAAGCCTGACGCTGGCGTTCGTGGGAGGCGCAGCGGGCTTGCTGGTCGCCGCCTGGATGCTACGCCTCTTTCGGCTCTACACGCCTGAGCGTTTCTCGCTGGACGTCTCAATGGACTGGCGCGTGTTGGTTTTCACGGCGGCGGTGTGCGTCGGCGCGGGATTGATATGCGGCGTGGGGCCGGCTATTCAGGCCCGCAGGACGGATATCTGCGGAATCACAACTGCGCGGCTTGGAGCATCTGTTGGTGCGATTCGATCTGTTCCGTAAGATCAACTTCAAGGCGCGACCTGCGGAACAGGTTCAGAATTCGGATGATGAAAGACCGGATACGGTGCATTTCCATTGTTCTACTCCGGCTCCTCAAGCAAGCGAGACATGATTCCGGCAATGCGACGCCAGTTGTCGGCCTCTTTGACGAGCTGACGGCGACCGGCCTTCGTGATTCGGAAGAACTTTGCCCTTCGGTTGTTCTCAGAGACTCCCCATTCCGACTCGATCCATCCTCGCTGCTCCAGACGAACGAGGGCCGGGTAGATGGTGCCCTGATTGAGGAAGAGGGCGTCCTCGCTGATTTGTTCGATCCGGCGCGCAATCCCCCAGCCGTGCAGCGGACCCATGACGTGGAGAGATCGGAGAATCATCAGATCGAGAGTGCCTTGCAGAACCTCGGATTTTTCAGTCGCCAAGGGTCCTCCTGTTGA
>Ga0209172_10003300_pt1 | contig 25122 bp, 26 predicted proteins | sample LarsenN4metaG_FD_184113 | JGI IMG/M metagenome (GOLD analysis project Ga0209172, IMG submission 184113) | Hot spring sediment bacterial and archeal communities from British Columbia, Canada, to study Microbial Dark Matter (Phase II) - Larsen... ... | reverse complement strand
TAGAGTGTAATATAGAGAAAGATGTATCTAGCAAGGAAAATGTTCGTGTGCGAAGGAAAGGGTGTAGAGAGTACAGTATGTTCAGCAATGATGATAGTATTGCTGATACGTATGGTATTAAAGAGCATCAGGATTGCATATACGTATCAAAAGCAAGGTGTTGCAATGGCTGCGATTTCACATTCGAAACCGAAACCGAAACCGAAACCGTTAGGATCGAAACCGAAACCGAAACCGAAACCGTTAGGATCGAAACCGAAACCGAAACCATGGAGGTGAGTGCCTAATCAATTAAACATTTCAAGATTTTATTGCATAGGATGTTGATATTACCGTATAGTAATCAATAAAGTTGTAGATTATCGAAAAATTAGAAGAGGTTATTGAATGTGGAAACTATCTCTTTTGCCCTGTTTCTTAGAGTTACTTCTGTAACGCCTGCAGCCTGGGCAAGTTCCCTCTGACCAATCCTTTCATTGTTTTTCAAAGATGCCAAGTAGAGAATCGCTGCGGCCAATCCCATCGGATCCTTTCCTGCTGTTCCCTTGGAATCTCTTATCAGTGCCAATGCTTTAGTAGCATCACGGACTGTCTTTTCACTCAGGTTTGCTGCATTTGCAACCTTTGCCACCATCTTTGTTGGATCTAGTAATGGAGGATTCAACCCCAGCTCTCTTAGAATCAATCTGTAGCATCTTGATAGATCCTTCAGTTTCACACCGCTAGCAGATGATATATCCTTCAATGTTCTCTGTATTGAAAGTTCCCTACATGCAGCGTAAATAGAGGCGGAAACTAGAGCAACCTTGGTTCTTCCACGTACAAGTTTTCTTTCCTGCGCCTTTCTGTACAGATACGCAGCTTTCTCAATTACCGCATCCGTAAGTCCAAGCTTATACTTCAGCCTGCTCAGCTCGCTTGATGCAAACATCAGGTTCCTGTCTCTTGAAGTGTTCAGCTGCGTTCTGTTATCCCACACTCTGATACGATCCATGACCATCTGCATATCAGCATCTAGTTTCCTTCCAGATGCATCTTTATCGAACCTGCTGATCACTGTTGAAAGACCCATATCATGTCTTGCCAATGATGTTGGTGCTCCCGTCTGGTTCCTTGACTCGAACTCTTCCTTGCTGAATGCCCTTGGCTGTTCTGATATTTCCACATTTTCAGCCAGTACAGTGCCGCATTTGTTACAGATGACTTCGCCAGTAGACTCGTCAGTAACTGTATTTTTGCCATCACAAACGGTACAACTTGCTAACATATTCTTTTGGAGAACATCTATTATATGGCCTTCTTTACTTATAAAGGTAACACCGATTCTCAAGGCTGAAAATAGGTATATTGCAATACGAATAACAGCGCATTTTTACCCGTTTTATAGCAAAATAATTTTATTAGATGTGTTGAAACGTTCTTTGTGCAGAAGAAACTACTGATCATCGTACCAAGTGTGGTTGCTATGGCAATAGTGGCTGTGATTGCATTTTCGCTCATACCAGCGATAAAAACGACAGAATCAGAAACAACACTGCAATATGAAACACGAAAGGTAACAATCAACAATATACCATTGACTGTTGAAATTGCTGATGATAATGAGAAGATAACCAAAGGTCTAATGTTCAGAGAAGGCATGGAAGAGGATCGGGGTATGTTATTCATATTTGAGAAAGAACATGGATACCAGTTCTGGATGATGAATATGAAGTTTAATCTTGATATAATATGGTTGAATGCTAATGGAAAAGTGGTACATATTGTGGAGAATGCCGAGCCATGTATAGATGCTGCTCATTCATCACAATGCACATACAACCCTGATGAACCAGCCAAATACGTGTTGGAGGTTAATGCTGGTTTTGTGAAGAAGTATGGGATAGATGAAAACTCGACAATGAAATTTTCCTAACGCATCACTTTCTTCAGTTCCTCATACGCTTTCATCACTTCCTCAACAGCAGCTCCATCCTCCAGTGTTGTTACATCGCCTATCTGTGACTCGCTTACAACAGCTTTCAACAATCTGCGCATTATCTTCCCGCTCCTAGTTTTAGGCAATTTGTTTATAAAATAGATCTCTTCAGGAGTTGCAATAGGTCCGACAGTGTTTCTTATATGCTCGATTATTTCCTTCCTTAGTTCATCAGTTGGAGTATGACCTTCCCTCAGAACCAAAAATGCAATTATCGCCTCTCCCTTCACATCATGTGGCTTGCCTCCAACAGCTGCCTCTGCAACAGCTTTATGGGAAACAAATGCACTCTCCAGCTCTATCGTACCAATTCTATGTCCAGCGACCTTGAGCACATCATCTGCTCTCCCAAGTAACCATAGATAACCATCCTCATCAATCAACGCATAATCGCCAGGATAGTATATGTTTGGAAACCTTGACCAATATACTTGTTTGTACTTTTCATCATCGCCCCATAAGGTGAGTAACATGCCGGGCCATGGTTTTCTGATAATCAAGTATCCCTTTGTGTTTGGAAGCACCTCCTTACCATTCTCATCAACGACAGCAGCGTCTATCCCAGGAATAGGATATGTTGCTGAACCTGGTTTCATGGGCACAAGTTCTATGCTAGGAGCAGCGCTGATCAGCGCTGCACCAGTTTCAGTCTGCCACCAAGTATCTACTATTGGACATTTTTCATTACCAATGGTGCGATAGTACCATAACCACACTTCAGGATTGATGGGTTCTCCAACAGTTCCCAACAAACGCAATGAACTCAAATTATATGCTTTAGGATAGTGATCGCCGAAACGCATGAACATCCTCAACGCGGTAGGTGTTGTGTATAGTATAGTGATGTTATACTTTTCAACTATGCTCCAGAACCTGTCTGGTTTTGGATAATCTGGTGCACCCTCATACATCACTATCGTTGCACCATGCATCATTGGACCATAGACAACATATGTGTGACCAGTGACCCAGCCAATATCTGCAGTGCACCAGTATACATCGTTATGCTTAAGATCGAAGATCCATTTTGTTGTCGAATTAACATACACAGAATAACCCCCAGTGCCATGCATCACACCCTTTGGCTTTCCTGTTGTACCCGATGTGTATAATATGAATAATGGATGTGTGCTCTCCAGTTTTTCAGGTTCGCAGTAATCATCAGCATCATTAACAACATCTTCCCATTTTTTATCAATTGGATTCATTGTAATATCGATATTCGCTCTATTGAATACAATCACATTTTGCACACTGCTGCATGATCTAATAGCTTCATCAACAACTTCCTTAAGTTTAACTATCTTTCCCCTCCTATATCCTCCATCTGCAGTTATGATAATCTTTGATTGTGAATCATTTACTCTATCCACTATTGCTTGAACACTGAAACCTGAGAATATGATCGAGTGTGTTGCCCCAAGCCTTGCACAGGCAAGCATCGCAATAGGAAGCTCTGGTATCATGGGCAAGTATATTGTGATCCTGTCTCCCTTCTTAACGCCAAGTTTTTTCAAACCATTTGCGAGTTTGTTAACCTGCATGTATAGATCATTATATGATAATTTTCTTCTCTCTTCATTCTCCCCTTCCCATATTATTGCAATCTTATTCTTCACCTCGCTTTCCATATGTCTATCCAGTGCATTGTATGATAAGTTAAGTTGACCTCCAACAAACCACTTCGCAAATGGAGGATTCCATTCCAAGACTTTGTCCCATCTTTTGAACCATTTTAATGCACTTGCTTGCTCCTCCCAAAACTTCTCCGGGTTCGCCAACGCATATTCCCTAAACTCTTTTAACTTTCTCCCATCACTGGTTCCTTTTGTTATCTTGAACTTTGTGCTTTCCTCGTAAAGCTTTACTGGTAAGTCAGACATTGAGAAATCTTGCTTCATAATGATAATAAATTTTATGCACTGATCTGGCAAAGTATTAAATTACTAGTTTCTATTCATCTCTCTAGATGGATTTTATTGAAGGGTTTACGGAGGAAGAGAAACAGGTATTAAAACAGCATTTTTCAAATGTTGACAGGCAAGTGTTCGCTATAATCACTCCAAGGCAGGTTGATCGGGGTGCCTTGATGTCAAGGTACAGCAGGTCAGATAAAGGTATGCGTAGAATATTTTTGGACGAATTTCTAAAGAATCCTAATCGTGGGGAGGAATTTTACAATAGAGTGCTGTTAGAGTATGGGGATGATTCCGTTGCAGAGCTTGGAGAGGCACAGATAGCTATAGAAGGCATATCCAATATTGTAACGCAAAAGATTGAGGATAGGAGGATTGGGCTATCCTATTTGGAGAAATCATCACGATATGTCGTTTTTGATCAGAAGGTGAACGGTAAGTACAAGTATTACCGCGAGCCGGATATAATGAACTCCGAGTTTGCTGATAAATACATAGAATCGTGTGAACTTGATTTCGATACATATCATAAACATCTGGAATCAATGATAAAGTATGTGCAGGAAAAGGAGCCTATAGATTCAATGGTGTTTAGAGATAGTGAGTCTGGCAATGAGGTTCCTTTTGGCAATCTCAGGAATCAGAAGGATGTTGATTCTGCAAAGAGGATCTACAATGCAACTACAAGAGCAAAGGCGCTTGATATCTTGCGTTCTCTCTTACCTGCTTCCACACTAACAAACGTTGGAATAACTGGCAATGGGAGAGCGTTTGAATATTTATTATCGATCCTTTACGCCTCTCCATTAGCAGAGGAGAGGAATGTTGCAAGTATGTTGCATGAGGAATTGAATGATGTGATACCATCGTTTGTAAGAAGAGCAGATGATAAGTATGGAAAGGCACTTCAGGAATACTTGAACGAAACGCAGGACGCGATAAAATCATTTGTGCAAAAATATTTGAGTATGCCAGCAAGAACAGTGCAGGAACCTGTTTCATTGATAGAGTATGAGGATAATGAAAGTGCTGAGATCAAGACAGTTGCTGCAATCTTGTATGAGCAGGCTGCGGGACATTCATTGATACAGATCAATGAAATTGTTAATGCAATGAGTGCTGGAGAAAGAAAGAAGATAATTGATGCGTATACTATGTATAGAACAAACAGAAGACATAGGCCAGGGAGAGCGTTTGAGGTTGTTGATTACACATTTGATCTGCTTACAAACTATGGCATGTTCAGAGATCTGCATAGGCATAGAATACTAACATTGGAAAGGCAATTGCTAGCAACAAAGCATGGATATGATACGCCTGCAGAAGTCATAGAACTTGGAATAAAGAAGGACTTTGATGATTGCATGTACAAAACGCGTGAAGTGTACGAGTTGATAGCAAGGAAACTTTCGCACCAGGCACAATATGTAGTGAACCTTGCATATCGCTATCCATACTTCATTAAGGTGAACCTGAGGGAAGCATGTCACTTGATAGAATTGCGTACTGTTCCTCAGGGTCATCCTGATTATAGGAAAGTTGCTCAAAAGATGTATTATGCGATAGAAAAGGTGCATCCAAGCCTAGCTAAAGGTATCAAGTTTGTGGATCTGAAGGATTATGCGTTGGAGCGCTTTGATGCTGAAAAGAAGACGGAGATGAAGAGACAGAGTGTAGGAACTAATGTACAAAATTAACCGAACCATTGTTCGAGCGTTTGGCTACGTGTGGCACTTGCTTTCTTTAATTTATCCAATGCGCTAGTAACTCTTTCCTCAGAAAAGTTCCTTTCTCTGCATAAGAACTGGATAATATTACTTCTATCTGGATCCTTGAAATCAAATTTATCTATGCTTACAACATTTGGCTTCAAAAATATCTCCCGTATCTTCTCATACTCTACTTCACTCAACTTATCCCTGATCTCTGGTACATCCTCCAACTTCCCATTTTCCTTGATCATCTTCAATGCCTTCTTTGGCCCAACGCCCCTGAAGCCATCTGGATTAAAATCAGTGCCAATAAGTATGCCAATATCAACCAACTGCTCCCTTGTGATTCCAAGAGTCTGGAGAGTCTGCTCAAGGGTAATTATTTCAGGCTCGACATTTATGAAGATCTGTTTATTGGGAAGTTTTCTCCTCCCGCTTACGGTTACATTTCTGACCAAACGCTTTGCTCCAAACAATAATGAATCAAAATCCTGACTTACTGACGCATACGCTACCCCGCTAATTGTTAGATTTGCTGCTGTCGCCTCCCCTTCAGATGGTGCATCTAGATGCGGTATTCCTAATGCATCTAACAATCGTTTAGCATCATCTATCATGTAATCCTGCATCACCGATGTGAACTGAGCATACTTCCTTGCTTCCTCCAATCTTCCCTCCTTCAATGCATGCTCATACTTCACTGTAGCCTCCTGCTTGACCTGCTTCCTCCTCTCTATCTCCACATACTTCAATGATGGCGGTTTTCCATCGAAAACATATGCCGGTTTTATACCAATGGCTAGCAAGTTGACATTACGATAGAACAATCCACTCAAATGACTTGTAACCTTACCTGAAGCATCGGTAAGATGCTCTCCCTGCTGTCCCCTTATTATGGCAAGAAATTGGTAAATAGCATTGTAAGCATCTATCGCCACTACTTTATTTGATAGTTCCTCAAGTTTTATCTGGATAGGTTCTACAAGAGGCTTTAGGTCTAAACCCATTGTTACACTTCACTATTAGCAAGAATTTACATCTTTCGCAATAAATTTGCAAGAATTAGTTTTTGAAAATAATTTAACGCTTCCTGAACTCCTTCTTCACAATCTCCCATCCCCTTGCAATAACCTCCTCATAAACATTCGATAATTTTGGTATACTCCCTCCCCGCATTGCTGCCTCCTTTACCCTCTCCCTATAGTATTCATCAATCTCCGTGGCTATCTTGCTATCTATTGTTATCGAAGCCCTGAACTTAGGCACGGATCAAAATGTTTCACTTTAATATATTAATATATGCGTCATATACAATTCATTATTTACCATAAATGATATAAAGTAGACTATCTATTCTATACTGTCTCATGAGGGGGAAGAGGAAGGTCAAGATAAAGTATGGTGAAAAAACCTTCTTGCTTGATGAAGATAGCACCCTATCGGACTTTTTAAGATCCCAGCACCTAGACGCTCTCAAAACCATAGTTTTGAAGAAGGTTGGCGACTCTCTGGTAATCAATACCTGATCTTAAAAGCCTTATATGTTGATCAGATAAATTTCGTTTTGCATTCTAAATGCACTGCCGGGGTCGGATAGCTCGGAAGTCCGTCAGCCTCGAGATCTTACAACACGGACAGGTTAGCTGATGTCCCTCTGGGACACGTGGGTTCAAATCCCACTCCCGGCGCCATTTTTACCTTCGATTCAACACTGATTCTGCTTCCTATATTGTATTGAATGTTAAGATTTAATATAAATAAAAAGGAAATTAGGGCATGCGTAAGAAACTTGTATTCAAGCGCCATGTAATCAATAGTATCCTTACTTTCTGCAAGATGCATCATCCAAATGAAGCGATACTCGTATTGCGTGGAGGCAACAGAAAAGATACTATCGTGATAGATGGTCTTATGATTCCTCCCTTTGCTGAAGGAGGACCATATTATGCCGATTTCCCTTCCTACATGCTGCCGGGAGATCTGTCGATTATGGGCACGGCACATTCGCATCCTAGCGGGAGTGCACGCCCCTCTCTCACCGACCTGCACCATTTCACAGGTGTGGTGAGTATCATAGTAAAATATCCGTATGAGGATGAAGATCTGTTTGCCTATAACTCTGATGGAGAAAAATTAGAATTTTCTGTCGAAGATTAATTTTTGTAACATTTCAATCCTAAAAAGATTTAATAAGTTGTTTTCATAATTATTGCAGGAAGTTCATGAACTACTATAGCAGAATGATAGCATGGTTGCTTGTTTCTATGGCTATCAGTATGGTTCTTACTTACTTCTTTGGGCTGTTCATTGGTCTGGCAATGTCTATCGGTGTCTTCATTCTACTGTCAATGTACATACGCAAGAAAGCGTTGAGGGGAGCCGTTAGCAGTGGGGGAATGTTTGGCGGAGGGATAAATTATGTTTGCATTGCATGCGGTCATCGCTTCAAGGGTGGCTCATGCCCTAGATGCGGTTCCAAGATGAGAAGGGCAGAGTTTTAGCATAAGATTTTATTAACATTTGATCTGCTTTATGGTCATGACATTGGAGGAGCTCAGAAACAAGGCGTTATTTCAAAATACGGTTGATGTTTGGATAATGCGCTGTGAGGAGATTGGAGAGGAATGGTTCGATGCAGATGCCTATCGGGCATTCATAAATCATCTGTTAAAAAATAATGTGAAGATGCAAAAGTTTCCTCTATGCATAAAGGAAAGTGGGAGCATGCTGCATAGGGGAAGGGATAAGACACAATTGCTTGACATACTCTCAAAATTTGATACGCCGGATGCTATGGCATACACTCTAAAGTTGGATGATAAAACCCTTTCAATCATACGATCCTTCAAACGCTAGATCTTCTTCATCTTTGGATTCACTATAGAGTCTAATGCGGTGCCGATCAATACAAACGCCAAACCTGTGATTGCTATCATTATGCCTGGAGGTACGATCCACCACCACAACCCCCTTGATGCGGCACCAAAAATATTAGCATCATGTAAAATCTGACCCCATGTTGGCAGTGTTGGATCGCCTAGCCCAAGAAAGCTCAAACCTGCTTCAGTGATTATTGCTGCTGGTACAGATATTGCTATCACAGCAAACGCGTATGGCAACAATTGTGGAAAAATGTGTTTGAAGATTATCCTTGTACTTGACTCTCCCATTAATTGTGCCGCTTCGATATACTGAAGGTTCTTTATCTGCAGCGACATACTTCTTGCAACCTTTGCAATGGCAACCCAGCCAAATACTATCAGGTATCCAACTATGAGCAGGATATTCTTGCCTATTGTTACAGCTAATAGTATCAATATTGGCAATGCTGGCAAAGCATATACAACATCATTTGCTCTCATCATCACCTCATCCGTACCCCTTCCCTTGTATCCTGAGATTATGCCATAGATCAGACCGATTATGACAGAGATTGATGAAACGGAGATGCCTATGAAAAGTGCTATCGGAGTGCCCCACATCACACCTATTGCAAGATCCCTTCTTAATTCATCTGTACCTAATAATCCATAAACTTTCCCTCCCAAGAGCAGACTGCTGCCAAGAACCTGATCTCTTTCATCAAACAGGAAGAATGTTGCTGTAACAGTATAGGTTCCCTTCAGTACCTTCTGTTCATGGAGGTCTGAAAATAAAGTTACCTGAGGCTGCGATTCATCTGCAGGGTAATCATACATATTCAGAATATTTCTAACACTATTTTTTATCGCGCTATCTGTTGAAAATATTGTTGCTTTATGTGTGTATGAATCTCCTTGCGGGCTTGGAAGCGAAGTTCGTAACATTTCTATCCTGTTCCCATCCGGTCTTTCGATAAGAAGCTGTAGCAATGGAGGTGTTGTGTGATACATCGCTTCATAATTCAACATGAAATCATTAAGAAATGCGTCATAGTTGTAGTTGAAGGTGAATTTATGCGATACGGTGCGTAAACCGCCTTCGCTCATTTCTATCACTTCTGGATCTCTTATTATCTGGTGCTCAGGCAATTTTGTTGCAAAGAAATTATTCACCCATGCTGGCATTGCGGTCTTGGGATTATTTGTCCACTGCGCTGGATTCTGCCACTGCTGGAATGTTTCTATCGGTATAGTTGTTACTGCAACTATTGAAGTTACAATTAATCCTGCAAGTACAATTAAACCTGCTAAACCAGTTCTGGATCGCTTGAACTCTCTCCAAATTTCTGCATATGCTAGACTCATGTGACCTTCACCCTTGGATCAAACAAACCATAGACAAGATCTGCAATGAATATACTTGCGAGAAATACCAGCGTTGTAATATACGTTAATCCAACTATAACCGGTATGTCAAATACACTTATTGCATCAAAGTACAGTTTGCCCATACCAGGCCAATCAAATACAGACTCGCTAATTATTGCCCCGCCTATCGATCCCGATAATCCCAATGCGATAGATGTGATTATTGGGGGAGCGGCATTCTTTAATGCGTGGGAGTATATGACCTTGCGCTCCGGAATGCCTTCTGCCCTCTTCACCATGATGTAATCCTCATTCAATATCCCTATCACGAAGTTTCTTACAATGTAGGCCCATGCGCCAAAGCCTATGATCACCAGCGTTATCAATGGCAGGGTCATATGATACAATAAAGACCAGATATATGCTGGATCAGTTACTGCGATCAACGGCGTTGCCCTTGCTGGAAATACCCTGTAAACGAATGCAAATGCAAATATCATGAGCATACCGGTCCACCAAACCGGGAAGCTGCTGCTTATTACTGCAAAGCCGGAGGTGAATCGATCTATTATTGAGCCTGCCTTGCTTGCGGAGAAAGCACCAAGATAAAGGCCGATCAGTGTTACGATTATCGTTGCGCTTGTAAATAGTAAAACTGTCCTTGGCAATCGCTCCAAAATTATATCACTCACCTGATTGGAGCCTGTATCGCTCTGCAGGAAAAATGATCTGCCAAGATCAAAGCTAAGTATCTTTACCATTGTAAGTCCAAGCCTCTTTGGAGAATACCAGGGCTCATCAAGACCAAGTGCTTTTGCCCTTACATCAATCAAATTCTTCTTATAACTCTCCAGCTCCTTTGCATCCTTGAAGGTACTAAGTAATGCTTTGTTTTGTGCAATCTCTTCAGTAACGCTCACCTCGATTGATCTCTTGAGAATATTGTCCATTGTTGGGCCCACAAGAACAAGCGTGAGGAAGACTACGAAGAATAACACTATAGCCATATTGGCAGAACGCTTTAGCAGGAATGTACCGAAGCCCATCTATTCACCTCTCATATGTTAGTAATCATAAATATCCCGCATCTATTTTAGGTGGGATATCACTGTTTTATGACTCCTTGTTAAAGATTCTACATTAACTGTATGTTTACTCAGGTTTGAAGCGGTGTAATTTTTGCAGGCCAGTTCCCTATGCCGGTTGAGGATAGACTGCATGGTAGCATTGATTCTGTATATTGCATTATATTCTCTGGTACTCTCCATACACAGACAATTCCCGTTTACATGACCTTCATCGTATGCGCAAGGTTTCGGTTTCGGTTTCGATCCTAGCGGTTTCGGTTTCGGTTTCGAATGGAAAAATTGCAACTGCAACACATTGACCCTTGTCTGCTTTCTGAATATGTTTAATATGGGATGATGCGTATTCCTTTCTCTGTCTTTTATTAAATAAAGATACTGCCATACCAGAAATATACAATAGAATATCTTGCAGTAGAGCAAATACAGTTGCAGTATATATGAAAACTTGCCATACCATACATGATGGGAGATATGAACCTGTACTGATTGCATTGATAATAAAATGGATGGACTAGTAAATAAGATAGTAGTAAAATTCTAAAGTTTTAAAGAAATAAAATTTTAGAATTCATAAGAAATAAAATTATTAAAAAACAAAAATGTTTATATAATCTGAAATTCCCTCCCCGATCTTACATTAATTGAAGTTCACATTTTGTTAATGCGGTAGCACGGGGTAATAGGATGGTGATACTACATCCATTCCTTGTATAATGCAGATCTCCTGATTCTATCCTCATGAGTCCTTGCCGCCCCTTTCTCTCTTGTAATGTAAATATTATCAATGTTAATGATAGCGGTAACAACACCCTCCCTATTCATAATACCTTCTGCAATAATTCCATTGCTTGGCCAGGGCTTATCACATGGCGATAGTATGGATGATTTCCCTATTCCCTGCAGTTTCATTGGAGAGAGGCTGCCAACTGCACTGCTCATAACTGCTATCAACTGATTCTCTATGCATCTCGCTTCACACGCATGTCTTATCCTATTGTATCCCGCTTCAGTAAGGGTGAAGGATGGGCAAAAGATGATTTCTGCGCCCTTCAATGCTAATGCCCTAGCACATTCAGGTATCTGCGATTCATAGCAGATGCATACGCCTATCTTTGCCTTTTCAGTCTTTATTACATTCAACTCATCATATTCAGACATTCTCCATTCTTCCCTCTCCAATGGAAAGAGATGCGTCTTCCTGTGTTTGTAGATCTCTCCATTTTGATCGAACATGAAACATGTATCATAATACCTTCCATTGTATTCCTCAACAGTTGTTCCTGCAATGATAAATTGATCCCTTTCTCCTGCTAATTTGCTGAAGAGTTCAATGTAATCATTCGTATATTTTGCGAGTTTCCGTATATCTTTATGCGATGCCCCTCCAAGGTTCGTTTCCATCGCTAACAATCCCAAGGTGAACCATTCTCCAAATACAACAAAATCAGCATTCCTGCTCTTATTCATCAAATGTATAACTGAATCCTTGAAAACCTCAAACCTTCTGGATGGTTTCAATTTGAACTGTGTTACAGAAATCTTTACCTTTCGCATGCAAAATAACATGTATAAAGAAAATTAAAGCTTATGCAAATTAAGCAAATATAATAAGGGTAGAGTTTTGTGAGTGTTCGGGGGCCGGTCGTCTAGTTGGTTAGGATACCGCTCTGACACGGCGGTGGTCGAGAGTTCAAATCTCTCCCGGCCCATTGTGAGCTGGAGTATAACAGAAAAACAAGGATATTGTGCCAGTAAGCCATGGGGGTGGCTACGATACCCCTACTATCTTGATACTTATTTCTTCGTCACCGCTTTTACTTCTTTGATAGAAGATGTAGGAGGCTTGTAGTTAAACTTCTTCTTGGGTTTTCGTAAGATCAATTTGCCAGAATTCTCTCTGAATGTAATATCAAAAAAAGAAAAGAATGGAAAGCGACCGAGTAGGGCATAACTTGACACGTCTGTATCATCGATCTTCTTAGTAGGTATCACTACAGGTATTTGCCCCAAAGGAATATTGTTACCACGCTTGACTAATTCTATTTCACAAGTGGAATTGGTAGTTTCAAAGGGGCCTGAAGCACTCCTTGATTTCTTAACTTCTCCCAACTTTAATTCAAGCAACTCTGCAACTTCTAGAGGGATAAACGAAGTATCTGCACCAGAGTCCACCAACATCACTAGACGAAAAACTTTATCGCCATTCTTAAGTAATATTTCCACACGAGGACGTTTTATTGTCTTGCCATCTCGTTTATCTGTTACATATTTGAAAGTAATTGTGTTAGGAATTTTTATGTCTCTGAAGCCTCGCAAAAAGAGGCCTCCTTACAAAATAAGGGTTTCTTGTTCTTTGGGAACTCTCATGAATAATGGTTCTTTCTTACCAGCTTTAGCTTTAGCTTCTTTGTAAACTTCTTTCAGATCATCTCCACTGGCTATTATCTCCCGGCCAAGTACCGCTATCCACTTGCCAGCATATTGAGATGTGTCCGTTACAGATAGGAATTCAAATTCTTGGCTCACTACTATGCACCTGTATTTACTATCATAACTGTCCTCTTGGCTCATCTAGATCCCACTATCTATTGTTATGATCACCGTCTTATTTAATTATATAGATAACTATCTGAAGTGAGAATAACCTCCTTGTCGAATTTTTTTATATAATGAAACTGACGTCGTTATCATGCTTTAAAAAGCTATCTGGAATGAAAGGCGAGTTGAAGCAGGTCAGTATGCTCAGGGGTTCGTTGTGAAAGGTACTGCAAAAAGCACGGTTTTATCATATCTCAATCCTATGACATTTCTATTCAAACTCCGTAGGTTCAAATCTCTCCCGGCCCACTCCCCGATGGGTTCAAGTCCCCCGAAACTTTAGCTAGTGAGAACCATACATGTGGCTGAAAAAAGTAAAACTAGACTCACCAAGAGGAGGAACCGTAGCGAATACAAGCATCTTCTAGATGATGAATTCGATTTTATAAGTACCTTGAACTACTGAACTATCGACAGTTTCACTCAATATAACATTATAGCTGTATTCATTTTGTGCCAGAGATGTCCCGATATTATCGCCTACAGTTATTTTCTCTAGCAAGTTTGTGTGTCATCTCTGGCACCTTGATTCTGTGTGTTGAGATTGTCCATCAGGTAACATACTCCTAATGAGCATGCATTCTGAATAAAATTTGAAAAAATAGGAGGAAAGATAACTATTAGGTACGTGTTTAGGTCGTGTGTGAATTCCAAGGCTACTTGACAAAATTCGTGTGTAAAACTGCGTTTGACCTAAACACATACATTAATTCATTCATTCATTTGACCTTCTCGTAAACTATTTCGTCCAGCCGTTTTACATAGACGATCCTGCTTGCAGGTATGGTCTGAAAGTCTTCCGAGAGCCGTAGAAATTCCTGAAGCGAGACTTCCCTCAGTTCGTTAAAGTCCCTGTATGCTACGGTGTACAATCTTGGATTATCTGCATGAAGCGCCCTGCTCATTATCTCTTGAAGCTTGCCCTTTCTGACCATTCCATTCCTTCTTTATACTGGAAGGCTGACCGTTAAGTACACTACATCGAATAAAAAATGGTTGGTGCTTCTGCTTATCTTCTATCCCAGTATGTATGTCATTGTCACAGTAGCTGTGACCTGCTGCTCGCCTGGCAGTACTGGTGGAGGAGGAATATACGCCGCCGATTGTAGTTGAGCCTGCCCTGCATAGACAGGACTGATCCCTGATACCGCTCTCTCGAGATATGCTATGGGATAGCCGCCAAAGCTTATCGATGTGCTCTTTACACCCTTTATGCTGTGAGCCGTTCCTGCAAGCACTGTATTTGCCGTCTCTTCCGCATCCTTCTTGGCCATCTCTATAACTTCATTTCTCAGATTCTTCTGGGCCTCTGTAGATAATGAGAAGTACGGACCGTCTACTCTGTTGGCCCCTGCCGATATTGCATTGTCAATTATCTCTGCGGTCCTATCCGCCTTCTTGGTGAGTATATTCACGTTATTGCTTGCTTGGTAGCCGCTTATCGTCGGGGCGTTCTTGCCCTCTGGATCATAAGTGTACTGCGGATACACGCTGAAGTATGATGTCTTTACCTCCTTCTCCTCCAGTCCTAACGTCTTTAAGGATTCCAGTATCTTGTTCATCGTCTCTGTATTCTTCTGCACAGCTTCTTGCGCAGTTGGTGCGATGGTATCGAAACCAAGGTTTAGGGATACCATGTCTGGGGCTAAAGTCACAGAACCTAATCCGGCTACGGTCAACGTGCTCTCTTCACTTGTGGTATCTGTCGCGCTATCTGACAAAGATTCCGCTATGGTGCTTGTCTGGGTCGATATGGACTGTGCCACTGAACTTGTCTGCGTGGCCACAGAAGCCATCGAACTCTGCGCCGAGACCGAAGAATAAGCGGCTATGGCTGCAGCAAATACAGCAACCGCAAGAACAACATACACAATTCCTCTTTGACTTTGACTTGTTTCGGACATCTTCTTCACTGAACACTATTAGAAAGATGGGTAATATAAGGAACATCTTGGAACACTTTTCATGATTCTGTTCTAACTTTTGAACTAAGTTAAGTGCATAAAATATGACTATACTATCGGGAAGTGGATTTCAGGAGATGTATCTGATCTGGTATTGCTTGAACCTGAATCACTAGCAAGTTACAGCCGAATCCTGTCTTGCTAGCGATAACTATAGACATAATTCTTGCACTCTACAACTAGGGGATGAAGTAATTTCAGGATAACAGATTTTCTAAAAAATAGGTAAAGTAAAATATCAAAAAATCATCAGATATGTTTAATGGAGCAGATTTTCTGCATCGCTATTTTGTCAATTCTAATTCTTAACCTGCAGTATCCTGTCAATGTTCTTGCAGCCGATAACGCGACAGAATGGAATGTAGAGCATGTTACTGGCGAGTTTCTTTATTCAGATCCTCCAAAACCAGATCAGGTCTTTAATTTTTATTATAGAGCGATAAATGGTATAATTGAAAGTATAACCATCGAACAGGAAGAAGGGTACACAGCTAAAGTACACAGCACTGGTCAAGGGATATTCGAATTGAGGGTTCCGAAAAATTATCCTATCACCAATGTCCCACTAGGGGCTCGTCCTTTTACAGATGTTATGGTGGATGACTTGAGCATAAAGCCGCGAGAGTATATGTTTGTAGCTACCGAATGTTTCTTTGAGTACTCAATCCCATTTTCAGGAGACACTACTGTACATGTTGGGATCCCACAATACACAGAAACAATTCCTTGGCATGGAAAGAGAGTCCCTTTTCACTGCCTTGAAGAAACAATATACAATTTCACTATGACTGAACGCCCTAGAGCTCTAGAACAGATACGAACTGGAACCATGCCAGAAGATGTTATATGTGATGATAGATCAACATTAGTTATCAAAAGAGAGGGAAATTCTGCTGCCTGTGTCTTTCCAGAATCGGCATCTAAACTGGTGTTGTTGGGTTGGGCAGAGAACCCACTATCTGAATTTTTCACTCCAAATGTGACTGATGATCAAAGAAATAGAATCTTTTATGATATGATGAATCATCCAAAGCTCAAAGAATGGTCACCAACTGGATGGACCTTCAGTATGATAGTGGGTAGCTTTGGATCTCTTGAAGAAAATATTCGCAGAGTGACTGTTGAATTATATCTTCCACCAAACGGGGGTGATCCAAAGGTGGAATGTGAATATGGATGGTATGCAGAGCTTACAATCAATACAAATACAGAAGCGCTTCAGGTCGAAGATGCAATATACCCAGAGCCTGACAATTGCACAAAGCAATTCCAGATACTTGGACCTCTAGGTGTTGCTAGTTAATCAGTTAACAATATGTGAAGAAAAGATCAAAACCCAGTACAGACAGTAAGGCGTGCATGCTAGTTGGTCTAAACGTACACAAGAACTACATACAGGCTGCTGTTATGAATGAAGAAGGAAGGCTGCTGAAGGAGGATAGGTTCGGGAACGATCTACGTAGATGCCCCCACTGACTACCATAGTAACTTTAAGCTTCCTGCGGGATATTTATCGCTTCCATAGGTGTGTTGATCACACTTTGCGAAGGTGTTGTCTTCACAACATCTATCATATAACCTTGGAAGTTGCTCCTAACACTTTCAAGGTGGCTCAACAATATTATCCTGCTAAATTCCTTCGTTAAATTATGTATAACACCCATAGCTTCTCTTACACCCGATTCATCAAGGTTTCCAAAATCGCCCTCATCAATGAAGAGTGTTTGCATCGTTGCTAAAGCATGTTCTTCCGTGTGCGGTATCTTGCTCAATATTCTCGATATAGCTATGCGTAATGCCATGTTTATCCTTGTTTGCTGACCACCAGAGAAGTACTGTATGGGTCTAACCTCCCCGCCCATTGTTGCTCCTATGTCAAGAGTTTGATTATCGATGTTTATTGCTGTGATTGCCCCTTCCGATAATTCATTGATTACAGACGTGCTCTCCTTTTCTACATGAGGAATAAGCCTCTTCAAAATACTTTCAGGAATATCCTTGAATATCATCATTAACTCCTCCAATGTAGAGGTCTCTGCTCGCAACTTCTCAATTTCATCTTCATTTGCCTGCAATTTCTTCTCCTTTTTCTGCAACTCCGTACGTTGCTTTATCAGAGAATTATAGTTGGCCTGTTCCTTCGTCAGTGTAACGACATTCTGATCATGAGCAGTCTCCGCAGAGTCAAGTTCGTCTTTCACAGCATTGAACCTATTCTCTATATCCCTGAACTTCTTAATTTGTGAAAGCAGTTTATTTCTTTCACTTACCAGTTTTGATAGGTTCGCAGCCATGGTCTTTACCTCATTCTCTATCTTTGCAAGCCTTCTCAATTGTGTCTGTGCGCCAGAGAACTTTTCCGCAACCTTCTGTTGTCCCAAGGCGAAAAGTTCCTTTTCCAATCTGTTATACTCTTCCGCATTAAAGCGTAAAGATTTGCTCTGTTTACGATATTGTTCAATCTCCTTACCAATACGAATGATATCATTCTTTATCATATCTCTCCTATTGTTCAAAAGATCCAGTTTCTTCAACTCATCCACAAGTTCGCCTTGCTTACTGTAGATCCCTTCCAGCCTAACCTTTGATGTTTCCACTGTTGCAAGTCTCTGATCTATCTTGCGCGATGCTATCAATATGGATCTCAATCTACTTTGTTTAATTGCGATATCAGTACCAAGGGACTTTATTTCCGTCAGGTAATGTTTCAATACACTCTTAGCATTAGGTATATTTTGTGTGCATATCGGGCATTTATGCTTACGCTTGATCCGACTCATACCACTCCTTAATTCATTCAAGGTATTTTGCGCAATGTGGAGTAAGGCACTCAATTGATACTTGTTTTCCTCAAGTTCAACTTTTTTTCGCTCAAGCGCTGCCATCTTCTCCCTCACAGCCTTGATTTCCTTTGAGGCTGGTATCTGCCCCTTTAACCTATTAATTGCATTCTCCGTTACTTCCGCTTCCTTCCGCACCTCTACCAGCTTCACTTTCTTATCAATAAGCATATTTTGTAACGATGATAACTTGCTGTACAACTTGTCATATTTTGATTTCAAAGGTTTCATCTTTGATAATGATTTCGTTAGCAACACAAGTTCATCGTAGGATCTTTTGATTGAAGGGAAGGATTTCTTCAGTTCGACAAGTTCCTTTTGCTCGCCTTTCTTTGCTTCCAATGTTTTTTCAATTCCTGCTATCTGCTTGGCTATTCCGTCTATCCTTCCATTCAACTTTATATATATATTGTAATCTCTCTCCAGATTCTTTCTAAGTTTTGTTAATTGCATAACACGCTTGCCCGAGGCAGCCTTCTGTTTCTCCAGCTTTGCAATAGTTTTGAACAAGTTTTTGATTGAATTTTCCACCTGAGGCAGCTTTGCAACTTCGTTGTTAAGAACTTCATTTGAAGCCTCCAGTTCTTTAACATATGTGCTCTTCTTCTCTATTTCCGCTTTAACAACGCTCTCATATCGATTGTACTTATCGAGCGCGAAGAGTTTCACTAATGCATCCTTTCTGGTTGCTGGAAGCGCATCCGTAAGTGTATTCATCTCTCCCTGTAGTATCACAGTAGATTTGGTGAATCCTTCCCAGTCCAGACCCAACGCTTTTCTGGTAACATAATCGAATACCGCATCATCCTTTGCCTTCACCTCTCCATCCTCAAGTAATTCACCGCTAGAACCGGTTCTGTTTATCTCACGTCTTACCACAAATGTATGCGCATAGTTTTCAAACTCCAGATGTATCGATGCTTTCGTTGACTCATGGTTCACCAGATCAGATATGCTCATAAAACCTCCTGCTCCATCCATGGATGTTCTGAAGGTTCTACCATAAAGCCCTATACAGATAGCATCCAGAAGAGATGTTTTACCGGCACCGTTTTCGCCAAATATCAATGTGACCTGATTCTCGGGAAAGGTTAACTCCTGCTGTTCCTTGAAACGCATGAAACCCTTTACAAGTAATTTTTTCATCTTCATTTTTTCTCTGCCCTCTTTATCATATCACCGCCCAGTTGCAGGAGTTTATCGGCACTCTTTGCATACTTGCGCCTGCTCTTGATGTAAAGTTCCAACTCCTTTGTTGGTGGAAGAATGTATTGTTCATCAAGTGAAGCTACTGTAGGTACTGAAACAATGGTTCTTGCCTGTACCTTGTAATCAAATACCTTATACTCTTCCAATTTATCTGTTATAGCTTCCCAGTCTATCGTTTTGTTTTCATGCATATCCACATTTTCCAGTTTGATTCTTGCTAGTGCATTCTTGAGTTCCTTTCCCCGCAATTCAATTGAATCCAGAATGAATTTCTCTATTTTTGATCCAGCGGAGCCTGAGCAATCAAAATCAATCACAGTTATCATCTTCCTTATTGGTAACCTAACAGGTTTTACCTTGATTCCCTCTTCCAGCTCTACAAGCAATGCGTATTTGTCATCTGCCTCTTCTCCAAAATCGAATCGCTCGGAGGAGCCAGAATAAAACATGGGCAACCCACCTTGGATCTGCTGGAACTTGTGCATGTGACCTAAAACAACATATGAAAATCTACTTGGAATTTGATCGGGTTTCACATACTCGCCTGCAAAAGGCTCCACCAACTGCTCAGAACCCTGCTGAGCACCCTCAACAGGTGCATGTGCAACCAGTATCTTCCTATCAGAGGTTGATTTCTCCAGTGCAACATCAAGCAATGAGGGAAATTTTTTGCTCACTTCATCAAACTTTGAAGGCGCTGGCACGCATACAAAGTCATAGTTCCCTAGAATGAAGGTGCTGGGCTCTGTGGCAACAAAAACATTGTCTATTTCACTTAGGATTGCAAGGGGATTAAGCCCCGATGGCGTCTTTGGTGTTTCACGGTTACCGCTTACAATAAGGGTCATGATGCCAGCCTTGGAGATGCGCTTCAAAAGGCGTGTGACCTCGAGCACGTAGTATGGATGGGGGGTGGCACTGGCAAATAAATCGCCAGCGATAACAAATACATCTACCCGCTCTGTAAGAGCCGTCCTAGCTACGCTCCTGAAGGCATTTAAATAGTCAAGGCCACGGGCGTTAAGACCCGTTGCAGGGTCAATCTTTGAGTATGCCATCTGACCCAAATGATTATCAGAAGTTTGAAGTATTCGCATCCTAGCCCCACACTATCTTTTTATATTTATTTTCACTGCTTTATAAGGAATCCACATCGTCACATTTAATTTTTATCACATATGTAGGATAGTTGTGATGTGGGTTCAGAGGATCTTGCGCTGAAAGCTATTGATCATGCAAGAAGTTTGGGAGCGTCTTATGCTGATGCACGTTTGGAGGTGCGAGCCGATAAAGAGTTGCTTCTGGAAAATGGCTCAATAGAGCATGTAGCAGCAACACAGAACTCGGGAATAGGCATACGTGTCTTGGTTGACGGAGCTTGGGGATTCTATGCACTTTCAAATCCTACTAGCATAAATGATTCGAAGATTGCTGCCGAACAGGCATTCAAACTGGCAAAAAGTTCCAGCATGCACACCAAAAGCAAAATCACCCTTGCGGATACAAAGGCATTCGTAGATAGGGTAGTCTATAGTTGGAAGAGAGACCCTAGGGATGCGATGGAAGAGCTTGTGCAAATAGCAAAGGAATGTGATAAGATAATTAGAGGAACAAGCAGTAGGATTAACAAATCATCTGTCGCCGTTGGTTATATACATGTTGAAAAATGGTTCGTTAACAGTGATGGTGCAAAGATCCTGCAGGAGTATATTGATACCATAGCAAACCTTTCTGCAACTGCCCATGAATCCGATCTTACACAAAATGTGTCTGGCACAGAGGGCGGTAGAGGAGGAATTGAGATGCTCACAGAACATGCGGATGTTCACAAGGCTGCTGAAGATATCGCACAAAAATCTGCCCAATTGATAGATGCCAAACCTGTGAAGGAAAGGAAGGCGCAGGTTGTTATGAATCCTGATTTTGTCGCACTGCTTACACATGAGATTTTGGGGCATCCTTCTGAGGCTGATAGAGTGCTGGGATATGAGATGGCGTGGGCAGGAGGTGCATGGTGGGCAGGTAAGCTTGGACAGAAGGTTGGCTCTGATGCACTAACGGTGTATGATAATCCAACTGTAGAAAGAAGTCTTGGACACTACAAGTATGATGATGAAGGTGTAAGATCAAAGGAAAAATTACTAATAAAAAATGGTATGTTGCATGATCACATGCATAGCAGAGAAACGGCCGCGCAATTTAGTGTAGAACCTAATTCTGGCATGCGAGCAACTGGTTACGAGTTTATGCCTTTGATTAGAATGGCATGCACATACATTGGAGCAGGAGACTGGAATTATGAAGAGATGATCAAGGAAGTTAAGGATGGATATCTAATCTGTAATATGAAAGTTCCATCTATAGATATGATGCGGTACAACTGGAGCATTTCCTGCCAGTATGCATATGAAATTAAAAACGGTGAAGTAAGAGATCTGTTGCGTGACATAATAGTTATGGGAATTGCTCCAGAATTCTTCAATTCAATTGATGCATGCAGTAAGCAGTTTGAGATCAGACCTATATTGAATTGCGGTAAAGGAGATCCTATGCAAACTATGAGGATGGGTAATGGTGGGCCATATGTTAGAGGAGTCGCAACAGTGAAAAGTGTAGAGCAATAATAATTTCAATTACTTAATATGCATATAATCAATGAACAGTGACAGGTAACAGATGATTGATACATTAGAAATAATTGCAGATGAGGTAAGGAAGTGCTTATTATGCAGGTTATGCGAGAGTAGGAAAAATGCGGTTCCGGGAGAGGGTAGCAAATCTGCTAAGATCATGTTCATTGGTGAGGCCCCAGGAAGGAATGAGGATGAGCAGGGAAGGCCATTTGTAGGTGCGGCAGGGAAACTATTAACAGAAGCGCTGGAAGGGGCAGGACTCTCAAGAAATGAGGTTTTCATTACAAATGTGGTGAAGTGTAGACCACCAAATAACAGAGTACCAACGGATCAGGAGAGAGCCTCCTGCAGGCCATATCTTGAACGCCAGATCAAATTGATTAATCCAAAGATTATCTGTATTTTAGGACGAACTGCATTCGAGTCATTGCTTGGAGGTGGTTCCATAACCTCCAACAGAGGCAAACTGATAGAGTATGAAAAAAGATTTTACTTTTTAACTGTGCATCCTGCCGCGGTGATTTATAACCCACAATTAAAATCATTATTCAGTAAAGATATGGTTAATTTAGTTGATTTACTGAAAAAACTAGAGTCTAAGAAAGGTTCGCTGGAGGAATATCTATGAAACTGATCCCGAGAGAATTTTACAATCGTGATACTGTAAATGTTGCGAAGGATATGCTGGGGAAAATATTGGTTCGTGTTATTACTGGAAGAATTTTATCTGGAGTTATAGTTGAAACTGAAGCCTACAGATCGACAGATGACCCTGCAAGCCATTCATACAGAGGGAAGACAGAAAGGAATAGTGTGATGTTTGGCGATGTCGGTCATGCCTATGTTTATTTCACTTATGGAAATCATTACTGTTTAAACATAGTAGCCAAGAATAATAGCACGCCTGCAGGTGCTGTTCTGATTAGAGCAATAGAGCCAATTGAAGGAATAAAGCAGATGCAGCAGTTTCGCGAAATAGATGATATCTATAATTTAACAAGTGGTCCCGGCAAACTTACAAAAGCATTGAATATTACCAAGAAGCAAAATGGAGTTGATATGACCAAAAAAGGAGAGATGTATATTCTTAATGGTAAGAAAATAGATGAACCTTCCATACTTGCATCACCACGAATAGGAATAAGAATGGCATTGGATAAGCAGTGGCGATTCTTTATTGCAGACAATAAATTTGTATCAAGGAAGGTTAATACGAATCTCTAGTCCTTCTTCTCATCATTACTATCATTTTTGTTATCACCATTCTGCATTGTCCATGGGAACCATTTCCCAATGTTCTTGCTCCAATCAATTCTCAATGTGTATATTACCATCACAGTTAGTACTACAACAAAAACCCCGAAATAGATATAGAATGTGGTAAGGTCTGGTATATTTTCTATATATTGCTGAACGAAAGATAAACCGAACGCTTTAGCTATCCACACAATGGCATATGACAACAGTATCTTACCTCCCAGAGTTGCTACTAGGAATCTGATGGGTTTGTATTTTGAAAGACCTAGCGGGATGTAAACTAGATCATCTGGCACAGGAGTGGCAGCTGCAATAAACGCAGCTATCCATCCATACCTCGATACCAGTTTTTGAAGAGGACGCATCCTTCGCTTCGTCTCCTCCGGTAGAATTTTTCTTCCATAGTAACTGCCGTAAAATATGATCATCTTTCCTGCCGTAGCACCAACAGCGCTAATTAGTGCAAGTAAATGCGGATCAAACTCTGGATCTATACTCATGGCAGCAAGCAGAACGAAGAAAGGTGCTGGTATGAAGATAATTGCGCTTCCTATAAAACTAATGGCAAAAAGACTGAGGTATCCAACTTCTTCGCTAAAGGGAAATATATCTGTGATATCTACCAAACCAGATTACATCGACGATGCTTCTATTTAATCAGTTAGATATTCAATAACCTCTTGCAAAGTATACCATGTGCTTACCCTGCTTTTTGCAGTAGATACATTGAGAAACTGGGTCCTGATTGAACGGTATAACCCTGATATCTGCTCCCGTTTCCTCCTTAATCTTCACTTCACATTCCATATTGCCACACCATGATGCCTTTATGAATCCACCCTTCTCAACCATCTGTTTGAATTTATCATAATCGCTTGTAGAATCAGTGTTATTTTCAAGGAATTCTTTTGCTCTTTTGTATAGATTATCCTGTATTTCTTGAAGAATTACTTTTACCTTATCCTTCACTTCGCTATCTGCAATGCCTGTTTTACTGCCAGTATCGCGCCTGACCAGCATCACAGATTTCTTCTCCAGATCTTTAGGGCCTATCTCTAATCGCAATGGTATTCCCTTCATCTCCCAATCATTAAACTTGTATCCCGGAGTAAATTCCAGCCTGTCATCTATATGCACTCTAAATTCTGATAACAGATCCTTGATTTGTTTGGCCTTGTCAAGAATCTGTGCTTTTTCCTTATCTCCATACAATATTGGAACAATTACAATTTGAATGGGAGCAACCTTTGGCGGCAATACAAGACCCTTATCATCCCCATGTACCATTATCAATGCCCCAATCAGACGCCATGATATTCCCCATGATGTTTGCCATGCATAGTGCTCCTTATCATCTGTGCCCAAGAACTTTATGTTAAATGGTTTAGAAAAATTCTGACCCAAATGATGTGACGTCCCCATCTGCAATGCCTTACCATCTACCATTAACGCCTCCAATGTAGTGGTGTATACTGCACCAACAAATTTCTCCTTATCGCTCTTTTTTCCAACGATGACGGGAATGGCAAGATGATTTTCCATTATAACCCTGTAGATTTCAAGTATGATCATAACTTCTTTCTCTGCCTCCTCCTCTGTAGCATGAACCGTATGCCCTTCCTGCCAAAGGAATTCGGACGTGCGGATCAGGGGCTTGGTTGCTTTAATTTCTGCACGTAAAGCACTGTTCCAGAAATT
>Ga0209172_10003298_pt1 | contig 25124 bp, 14 predicted proteins | sample LarsenN4metaG_FD_184113 | JGI IMG/M metagenome (GOLD analysis project Ga0209172, IMG submission 184113) | Hot spring sediment bacterial and archeal communities from British Columbia, Canada, to study Microbial Dark Matter (Phase II) - Larsen... ... | reverse complement strand
CGTCAAGATCGTGGGTGTGGCCCAGCCGCCCACGGCTGGGAGGCCGGGACCGCACAGCCGAGGGCGGCTGTGCCACACGACAGCCGGGTCACGCGGGGTCTTACCCACGATCTTGACGCTCACCCCGTGCCACCCGCCCCGGGCTACGCGCGTGCCGCGGTTCCTGCTAAACTGCACGGTTGGGCTGCCAGGGGGATCGGTCGAGGGCATTCCGCGGGGGAGCGTTCCCGAGAGCTTTCACCGGCCGCTGAGCAGCCGACGTACCGCGCGGGAAGAACGGCGCGCACGCAAGAATGCGCAGCTCGAAGGAGAGCCGATGCCGGCAACTGCGGAACTCTATCGGCCGGGACTGGAGGGCGTCATTGCGGGCGAGACGACCATCTCCTGCGTCGAGCAGGACAGCCTGGCCTACTACGGCTACCGCATCGAAGAGCTCGCCCAGCACGCCAGCTTCGAGGAGGTCGCCTACCTGCTGCTGCACGGCGAGCTGCCCAACGCAGCCCAGCTCAGCCAGTTCAAATCCGCGCTCGACCAGCACCGCACGCTGCCGGAGGAGGTCGTCTCTGCGCTCAGCCTCATCCCGAAGGACGTCAGCGGCATGGACGTGCTGCGCACGGCAGTGTCGATGCTGGGGCACTTTGACGCGGCCGCGGGCGACGACCGTGACGCGCTGGTCAAACGCGCCATCCACGTGCTGGCCGCCGTCCCCGGCATCGTCGCCGCCCGGCTGCGGCTGCTGGACGGCAAGCCGCTGGTCGACCCCAAGCCGGGGCTGTCGCACGCGGCCCAGTTCCTGTACATGGCCTTCGGCCGCCAGCCCGAGCCGATCGAGGAGCGCATCCTGAACCTGACGCTCGTGCTGTACGCCGAGCACGAGTTCAACGCCTCGACCTTCGCCGCCCGCGTGTGCACCAGCACGCTCAGCGACCTGTACTCGGCCATCGTGGTCGGGATCGCGACGCTTAAGGGGCCGCTGCATGGTGGGGCGAACGAGGAGACGATCAAGCTGGTCAACCGCTTCCAGACGCCCGAGCAGGCCGCGGCCTGGACCGAGCAGGCCATCGCCGGCAAGCAGAAGATCACGGGCTTCGGCCATCGCGTGTACAAGAGCGGCGACCACCGCGCCCGCATCCTGGAGCGTGAGCTGGTGGCGCTGGCCAGAGCCCGCAATGAGAACGCGCGCCTGGCGGTCTACGAGGCCATCCGCGACACGGTCTGGGAGCGCAAGCAGATCCACATGAACGTGGACTATCCCTGCGGGCTGACGTACTTCCTGCTCGGCCTGCCCATCGACATCTATACGCCGCTGTTCGTTATGTCGCGCGTCAGCGGCTGGAGCGCGCACGTCATCGAGCAGTACACCCACAACCGCATCATCCGCCCGCGCAGCCGCTACACCGGCCCGCCCCCGCGACGCTACGTGCCGTTGCGCGACCGCAAATAGCGCGGCCGACTGCGAGCGGGGATGGCCTCCCGCCGGCAGCTCGGCACCGGAGCGTTTCCGGCGGCGCGGCTCTGGTACTCAGCCCCCGAAGTTTGCGAGCAAGACCGCCAGATCTGCCAGACTCACGCAGTTATCGCCGTCCAGATCAGCGCCGGCGAAATACGCGGGGTCGCCCGCGCAGGCTCCGAAGCTGGACAGCAGGATGGCCAGGTCCGCCAGGGTTACATGCCCGTCGCCGTCGATGTCGCCGGGCGGGCCGCCTTCGACGGTCACGAACGCCGGGTAGCTCCCGACCGACCCGCAGGCGTTGGTCACGGTGCATTCGTAGCGGTCGGCGGTGCCCGCCGACGCCGTAAACGAAAAGCTCGGCGAGTTCGCGCCGGAGATGCAGGAACCGCCGCGCAGCCACTGGTAACTCAGCGGGCCCGTCCCGGTGGCCACGACGTTGAGGGTCACGAGCGTGCCGGGCGCGACCGTCTGCGACTGGGGCCGTTGGATGATGCGCACCGGCTCATTGCCGGAGCCGGGGTCGCAGTTCGTCAGCGTCTGGATGAACACGTTGTCGAACGCCGTGCCCGGCGCCGCGTTGTCGAAGAGCGCGATGCGGTCGGCGGTGAAGTCGGGGTTCGTGAAGGTCGTGATCGGCGTCGGCGAATCATTGAGATACGCGGCGTACGTGTCGCCGCGCACTTCGACGCGCAGGTGGATGGTTTGTCCGGGACTGAACGCGCTCTGGGCGATGTTCTCCGCGCTTTGCCAGCCGCTGCCGTAATTGCGATGCCAGTAGATGTCGCCGCCGCCAAAGGGGAATGTGTCTCCCCACGCGAGCACGACGCCGTGCGGCTCGAAGGACGTGAGCCGCGAGTGCAGCCAGATGCCGCCGTTCACGTTGTAATCCTCGATGGATGCGTTTACGACGTCCAGCTCGATCAGGAAGTCGCTCTGCGGCAATTGGAACGAGCTGTATGTCGCAGGAAAGTAATTCGGTGCGCCGGCGGCGTATGAGCCGTCCGTCACGACCCAGTTGCCGCGCTCGTTGTTCCACCAGGCCGCGTCCTGGGGCGCCTCGAAGGAGTTCACGAAAGGCGGCGTGGAGAGGGTGACCTGATTGCTGAGCACCTCGTTGGTCACGTTCGAAACTTGAACCTGGTAAGTACCCGAATCGATCCATTCGGTCTGCACAAACGTCAGCGTCGGCGTCGTCGTGCCCGTTACGCGCCCGCCCATTTCGTTGAGCGGCACGAACAGTCCGCCGACGATTCTCCCCCACTGATAGTTTATCGGCGGCTCGCCGACGGTGGCGACCGAGAGCTGTGCCGTGGAGCAGCCGGCCACGAGCTGATGCGCGACGGGCACGATGATCCGCGCTCCCGGCGAAATCACCATCATATGGCTCGTGCCCGTGCTGATCTGCACCGCCGCGCCGACGCGCGTGTCCACCGGCGCGGGGAAGTGCGCGGGCGTCAGCGGCGTGACCGCGCGGCCAAGCTGACCGACGGTGTTCGCGCCACAAGTCCAGATCGTGCCATCGCCGTCGTCAATAAACGCGCTGAACCCGTAGCCGCCGTCGACTGACCGCACGGTCGTGAGATTCGCCGGTTGTATGGGCGTGGGCTGTGTATACGGCGGCGCAACGACTCCCAGTTCGCCCCCGCCATTGTGACCCCATGCCCGCGGGGTCGAATCGGACAGGACGGCCAGGCTGTGGAAGGCGCCGGCCGCGATCTGCGTCACACCCGACAGGCCGACTGTCTGAACGAAACGGCTCCGGTCCTGCATGGTCCCGTCACCAAGCTGGCCCTGACCGTTCCTGCCGCAGGCCCAAACTGTTCCGTCGGCGAGGCGCGCGAGCGTGTGGCCCCAGCCGCACTCGACTTCCACGACGTTGGTCAGGTCGGTCACGCGCAGCGGGACGTTCGATGAGCCGCCGAACGTCCCCTGCCCGAGCTCGCCGTTGAAGTTGCTGCCCCAGATCCACAGCGATCCGTCGCTGGTGACCGCGGCGGCGTTGTAGGCGCCCATGGAAATGTCGACCACGCACTCCAGGTTCACCTGGCCGGGGTTGAGCGCTGCGCCGTACAGCGGGTACCCGAGCATGCCGTAGAAATTGTCGCCCCAGGTCCAGACGTGGCCGCGGGCGTCGAGCGCCATGCTGCTGAGGTAACCCCCGGCAGACACCGCGACGACGTCGGTGAGATTGCTGACCTGCACCGGCGTTGCACTTTCCTGGCTCGTCCCGTTGCCCAGATACACCGATCCCCAGCTCCAGGCCGTACCGTCGGCCAGGACCGCGACCGCCTTCCAGCTCCCCGCCGACACGGATACCGCATTCGTCAGATTGATCACGTCCGCGGGATTCTCGTCGCTGGGCGGTGTGGTGGTACCGCGGCCCAGCGCGCCGTACGCGTTGTTGCCCCAGCCGGTGATGCGATGGCCCGCATCAGTGCCGCCGAAGATGTATACCGGAATCGGCGCGGAGGTCACGTTTTGCGTCCCAGAGCACGCTTCCGGCGGCGGCGGCCCGTCGCAAGAGCTGACCGTCAGCGTGTAGTTGCCGGCGCACGCAAGCGTCGCGTTCGTGATCGTCAGCGTTTCAGTGGTGGAACCACCAACGAATGCGCCACCGAAAGCCGGGCCGTCGGTCAAGGCCACGCCGTTTCGTTGCCATTGCATGCACTGCGAAAACCGCGAGCCGTTGGTCTGTACGTTGAGGATGATGGTCTGCCCGGCCTGGTACGTCTGGCAGCTCGGCGTTGTGACAATCTGGATTGGCGGAACCGCGCCGCCCCAGGGCGTCAGATACACCGGCGCGACGGCTTGGCACGTGCTCCAGAAGTCATTGTCGAACTGCGGATAGCGGGCGCGGAAGCGCTCGATGAATTCGATGATGCGGATCGGCTGTGTGTCGCGTGTGACGGCCAGGATTTCGTCCGGACCCAGACCCAGCGCATCCTGCGGGCAGCGCGTCTGGCCGGGATCCTGCGGCGGGTCTTCGATATCGCGCAGCAGCGCTGCGACAAACCCTTCGGTCGTCCAAGGATCATCGAGCATCGAAATGTTGCAGCACTGCTGCACCACTTCGAGCGTATAACGATTGTCGGCGTTGCTGCTTCCGGGGCTGAACTGCGTCCACGGCGCATTGCCGTAGCGCGCCTGCCAGTTGCGCAGATTGACCGACGCCATCCAGTTCGCGAAGCCCTCGTTCCAGGCGTCGACGTCGTTTTCCTGGCACCAGACGCAGTGGCCGCCGCCGTCGTTTTCGCACGGCTCGTTTGGCTGGCACGGATTGGGGAACAGATCATCACAGTTCCCGTTGCAATAGTCCGTCTCCGGCAGGTCAAGCCAGTGATTAAAGAGGTGGTGTCCCCACTCGTGAACCTGCGTGCCTTCATTCCATTCCTGCGTCGGATCGACGTAGATGTCCTCGAAAAACGGGTTGTACGCGGTGCTATCCTCCGGCCATTGCGCGTCCACTTCGGGCAAATAGTCGCCGTTGTTCTCCAGAACAAAGCGATGTGCCCGCGTGATGCTGTTGTGGATATGCACGGCCGGGTCGTCGCCCACAGTCGGCCGCATGGTGCCGAAGTTCAGGTCATTGCCGGTGAAATCATCCCACGGATCATCTTCGGTACTCCAACTGTAGTCCTCCTCCAGCGGGTCGTACCCGTCCTGAACGTTCACCACGCCGGTGTCGCACTCGAACCGAATGTAAATGTCCGGCCCACCGGATTCGAGAATGTCGTCGTCATCCCAACAGATCGTCACGTCGAAGTACCCGTTGATGTCCGTGAAACTCTCGCTCATCACTTCGTCGCCGTCAGTATCGTCATCCATGATCTGGTACCAGATTCCGTCCGCTCCGATGATCGCCGGCGGCACGTCGGCGGGATCATTGAAGTCCCCGTCCGGCGGAATGCTGTTGTCCACGCCCATGACGTCGCCCGGATCGGTGAAGTCGCCGTCGCCGTTGTTGTCCACCGGCGCCACATCGCCCGGTTCGTTGAAGTCGCCGTCCGGCGGTACGCTGAAGTCCCGCCCGGCGCGCTCGTACTCGAACCGGCCGCGCAGGCGGATCAACTGACCGTCGCAGCCGCGCGTGCCGGAATCGCCCGAGGCGTCTGCCGCGTCCGAAGCCGGCAGCGGCTCCCTCGATTCGACCCGCAGGATCGTGCGGTCCGCGCCACGCCGCGCGAAGCGCTGCGGGCTGAGGTCGAAGCGCTTACGCGTGACCGCCCCATCAAACGTCACACGCACCTCGAGCTTCTTCGTCGCGTCGAGCACGAACGCGCGGAATGGCACGGTCAGCGTCTCTGCTCGCTTCGCTGCGGTGGCCGAGCCGAACTCGACCGCCAGGGGCAGCCAGCCCTCGCCGCCGATTTCGACGCTCTCGACGACGCCATCCGCGGGAGCGATGATTTCGAGCGTGCCGGCGTACTCGGCGCCGCTGATGGCCGGCTGAGTGGACTCGCGCGGCAAGCGAACCTTGACCGGGGAACGCACGTCGGCACGGACGCTGCCGACGGTGAAGCCGACGGCCATGCAGACGAGGGCGCGAGCGACAATCGGCGCCAATCGATTCATGGGTTGCCTCCAGATTTCGACCCGGCGCGACTCGCGCCGTTATCCCCAGCACACCTGGGGCGCTATTGACAGATTGTTCCGAATGCCGACAGCAGGATGGCCAGGTCCCCCAGGGCTACCACGCCATCGCCGTCGAGACCTCCAATGCAATCCGCCTTCGATTCTTGCCAGCCGGCAGGGACGCCCGCGGCTGCGCTCTTCGAATCCGGTTCTATGCGGTCGAAACACGGCGTGATTCACGCTGTTCTTTGACTTTTCTCATCGCGGGCAGACCCCCGGGTCACCCGACGCTTCGAGCTGGGCTGATTCACGCCGGCCTGGGATTCCTGTAACTGTGGGCGTATACTGCCTTTACACTTGGCTGCGAGCCGAGCTGCCCGGGCGGAATCGACAAGACCAGCCATGAATCCCGAACAAAGGCGACTGCTGGCTCTCGCCGTTGCCGGCGATCGTGACGCCTTGGGCACGCTGCTGGAGCAGTTCGGCCCCGCCATCGAGCATGCTCTGCGTATCGACCCGCGCTGGCAGGGAGCGATCGATCCCAGCGACGTGATGCAGGTGACGTACATCGAGGCGTTTCTGCGCATCGGCGGCTTTGAGGTCGAGCGTGCGGCGGCCTTTCCCGCCTGGCTGCGACAGGTCGCCGAGAACAACCTGCGGGATGCGATTCGCGCGCTGGAGTCGCAAGGCGGCGGACCGCGGCAACGGCGCGTCGACGTGGGCCCGAGCGACGCCTCGTATGTCGGGCTGCTGGATCTGCTGGCCAGTTCCGTGAACACGCCCAGCGTTTCCGTGCGGCACGGCGAGGCGCGAGAGTTTCTGTACGCGGCCCTGGACCGGCTGCCGAGCGACTACGCCCAGGCCGTGCGGCTGTACGACCTGGAAGGCCGCCCGATCGACGAGGTGGCCGCAGCGCTCGGCCGGTCGGCGGGGGCGGTGCACATGCTGCGGCTGCGGGCCCACGACCGGCTGCGCGAGCTGCTCGGATCGCCGTCGCGGATTCTGGACACGCGCGCGTGAAAGCGGGCGTCGGAGTTACGCATGAATCCGGTGCCACACGCCTCCCGTCATCGGGATTGGATTCAATCCGCACGGCGTCAGGTCGACGCAGCGGACGCCAGCGCCACCGCGATCCCTTCCGCAGGACGCCGCGCCGCAGCCGTCCGGTCTGTGCTCCCGCCCGACTTGTTCCCAGGATACGTGCTGGAGCGCGAGCTGCACCGCGGCGGCCAGGGCGTCGTGTACGCCGCCGTGCAGAAATCGACCGGGCGGAAAGTGGCGCTCAAGGTGCTGCGCGAGGGGGTCTTCGCCGACTCGCTGGATCGAGCGCGTTTCGAGCGCGAGGTGCAGGTGCTGGCGACGCTCAAGCACCCCAACATCGTCGCGATCTACGACAGCGGCAACGCCGACGGCCGCTTCTACTTCGTAATGGACTTCATCCCCGGCCGGCCGCTGGACGCCTACATGTCCGGCCGGCCGCGCACCGTCCGAGAGACGCTGCGGCTGTTCGCGGCGATCTGCGAGGCGGTCGACGCCGCCCACGTCCGCGGGATCATCCACCGCGACCTCAAGCCCGCCAACGTACGCATCGACGACAGCGGCACGCCCTACGTGCTGGACTTTGGCCTGGCCAAGCTGGTTACCCCCACCTCGCCAACGCAAGCGGGGGGCAACGAGGCCGCACCCGCGACGACGACCGGGCGGTTCATCGGCTCGCTGCCCTGGGCGGCCCCGGAGCAGGCCGATGGCAAACCGGGCCGCGTCGACACCCGCACCGACGTTTACGCGCTCGGCGTCCTGCTCTACCAGATGCTCACGGGCAAGTTCCCCTATCCGGTCGTCGGCAACGTGCGCGCCGTGCTGGACAACATCGTCAACGCCGCGCCGCTGCGCCCGCGAAGTCTCCGACGCGAGATCGACGACGAGGTCGAGACCCTCCTGCTGAAGTGCCTCAGCAAGGAGCGCGAGCGCCGCTACCAGACGGCGGGCGAGCTGGCCCGGGACGTGCGCCGCTACCTGGCCGGAGAGCCGATCGAGGCCAAGCGCGACAGCGCCTGGTACGTGCTGCGCAAGACCGCGCGCCGCTATCGTATCCCTCTGGCAGCGGGCGGTTTGTTCCTCGTTCTCCTGCTGGCGTCGACGGTCGTGGCCTGGACGCTCTCCGTGCGGGCGCGCGAGGCGGCCCACGCGGCCAGGCAATCCGAGAACAACGCGCGCCTCTATCTGCGAGACGCGCTGATCGCGGAGGCCCGCGCCACGCGCCGCTCGGGTCAAATGGGCCAGCGGTTCGATGCGCTGGAGGCGCTGGCCAAAGCGGCCGCAATCGGGCCGACGTTCGAGGCGCGCAACGAGGCCATCGCCGCCATGGCGCTGCCGGATCTGCGACTCGTGCGAAGGCTGGCTGCGCCGGGCACCGGGTATTTCGATCAGGACCTGAAGCGCTGCGCCGTGATGGCGACGGATGGCGCCGTCACGGTCGTGCGCGCGGCGGATGATGTGGAGTTGGGCCGTATCCCCGCCCCGGTGAGCGGCATCAAGGAGATGCACTGGGCGGCCCTAAGCGGCCGATTCTTCCTGCGCATCTTCGATCCGCCCGTCGGAGACCGCCGGCTCGAAGTCTGGGACATCGCCGCGAGCCGCTCGCATCTGGAGTTCACAGACGTGCCCCAGCGGGCGCGGTTCGACCTCTCCCCGGACGGGGCGCGGCTGGCCATCGGGCGGCTGGACCAGGCGATCCACATCTACGACCTGGAAAGCAAGGCGGAATTGCAGCGCGTGGCGCTGGACCGCCAGCCCTCCTACCTGAGCTTCGATCCCAGCGGGCAGCGCCTGGCCCTTTACCACGAAAACTACTTGAGCGCGCAGATTCTGGATCTGAAGACCGGTCAGGGCGAGCCGGCCTTCCAATCGCAAGCGGTCGCCTGGTCGGTCGCCTGGCATCCTGCTGGCGAATGGCTCGCAGCGGCGACGGGTCGACAGATCGAGCTGTGGGATTCGCGGACGCAGCGCACACGAGGGGTGCTGAGCGGACATGAGGCGCAGGTCGTACACGTCCGCTTTTCGCACGACGGCACGCTGCTGCTGTCGTTCAGTTGGGACGGTGACACGTTCCTTTGGGACGCGCGCAGTCGCCGGCCGCTGCTGCGCTTCTCCCTCGCCTTTCCTGCCTTCTCGGTCGATGATCGCTGGGTGGTCGGCACGGCGACCGAAGCGGACGGCAACCGAGTCAAGCTCTTCGAGCTGGACTCCGCGCTGGAGCGCCGCCGGCTGATCGGTTCCGGCAACGCCGATGACCGGGCGGAGGGGCAAGGCGTCTTTGTTCCTTCCAGCGCACTGCTTGTGGTCGCGCATTCGACCGGCGTGCCAGACTCCTCCGGCCTGCGCATATTCGACGTGGACCGCGGCCGCGAAATGGCCCATCAGACCGCACAGTACCTTTGGTCCCTGAGCGCCGACCGCCGGAGCCGATTCCTGGTTGTCAGTCAGGAGGACGCTGTATCTCGCTGGCCGCTGCGCGTGGATGGCGGGCGCATGACGCTTGGCCCACCGCAGCCGCTGCTCACCATCCGCCACGGCCAGGTCGATCTGACCGCCGACGGCCAAACCGCGGTTGCGGCGAGCGACGGCGAAATCGCGCTGATAGATGTTTCCGCGGCCGGTGAGGCGCGTCGCCTCGCCAGCCCGCGCCGGTGCAATCACGTGCGGATCAGTCCAGACGGCCGCTGGCTGGCCGCGGACGGGTGCCGCGGCCCGCCGGCGGGAGTGTGGGACCTACAGACCGCAGAGCGCGGACTCGGGCTGCGCGTGCTCGAGCTGCCTGCCTGTTATGCCGATGGGTTTGCTTTCAGCCCCGACGGAAGATCGCTGATCAGCAGCAACCTTGACGGCTTGTCGAACTGGGAGGCCGGAACCTGGCGCCTGCTGCGACGTGCGGAAGGCCGGCTCGGGACGCTGCGGTTTTCTCCGGACGGGCGGTACCTGGCCGGCTCTTCGGCGTCCCAGACCCACGTGGTTCAACTGTTGGACGCGAACACGCTGGAGCTATTGGCCTCCTTGGAGCCGCCCGAAAGCTATCCCACGTGGGACCTCGCGTTCAGCTCCGATCGCGCGTCGCTGGCGCAGATCACCAGCCGCGACGGCGTCGTGCATGTGTGGGACTTGCGCGCGATCCGCGCCCGCCTCGCCTCGCTCGGCCTCGACTGGGATTCTCCGCCGTATCCGCCTGCGCCGCCCCGCGACTACTCCCCGCAACGGATCGAGATTGACGTGGGCGAGCCTGCTCTTCCCCCTCGCCCCCCCTAACGGCGGGTGGTGCCCGGTGATTGCTCCGGAAACGGCGGACGGGCGACCTCTCAACCGTTCCGGCGGCGTGCTGCGAGCCTGTTCCTTGCGGCCGATGCCGTGTGCCTCATACCCGTGCAACTCCGCGGCAACGGCCCGTTGTCGCTTCCAGGCGTCACGAGCGCACGCGCCAGCGGCGGTCGTAGGAGGAGAGGGCCACGGGGCGGGGGATGCCGGGTCCGACGGAGTGCGCGGGCATCTGGTTGGGCCAGACCCCGGGGACCTTTGCGCCGCAGGTCGGGCAGCAGCCGTTCTCGATCACGTTGCGGCGCACGTAGAAGCCGTAACGGGTGATCAGCTCTCCGCCGCAGCCCGGGCAGTACGTGTTCTCGCGCTCGCCGACCAGGCCGGGCAGGTTGCCAGGATAGACAAAATGCAACCCGGCCCGCTTGCCGATGTCGTAGGCGCGGATGAGCGTTTCGGGCGGCGTGGCGCCGGGGTCGGTCATCTTGTAGTCGGGGTGGAAGGCGGTCACGTGCCAGGGGATGTCGGGCGAGACACCGGCCAGGAAGTCGGCGATCTTCGTCAGCTCCTCGTCGGAGTCGTTCAGCCCCGGCACGATCAGCGTGACGATCTCGACCCAGAAATCCATCTGCTTGAGCAGGCGGATGGTGCTGAGCGTGTTCTCCAGCACGCCGCCCAGCTCGCGGTACGTCTTGTCGTTGAACGCCTTGAGGTCGACCTTGTATAGGTCGACGTACGGGCGGATGTATTCCAGCACCTGCGGCGTGCCGTTGCCGTTGGAGACGTAGGAGCCGACCAGCCCGGCCTGCTTGCCGACCTTGAAGACCTCGATCGCCCATTCGCTGGTGATCAGCGGCTCGTTGTACGTGCTGGTCAGCACCTGGCAGCCGTGCTCCAAGGCCGCCGCGACGATCTGCTCCGGCGTGATGAAGCGCGGCGGCGAGAGGGCCTGATCGTCGCGCAGGGCCTGGCTGGTGACCCAGTTCTGGCAGTAGGAGCAGTGGAAGTCACAGCCCAGCATGCCGAAGGAGAGCGCCTCGGTGCCGGGGTAGGCGTGGAAGAACGGCTTCTTCTCGATCGGGTCGATGGCCAGGGCGGCGACGTAGCCGCGCGGCACGCGCAGCTCGCCCTCCTGGTTGAATCGCACGTGACAGACGCCGTGGCGGCCGGGCTTGATGCGGCAACGGTGGCCGCAGGCGAAGCAGCGGATCGAGCCGTCCGGATCGCGACGGATCAGCTCCTCCGCGGCGGGCCCCGTGTGCTCGCTCAGCAGGTTCCGCAGTGAAATGACGCCGAGTTCCATGTTTCTGACGCGGATCGTGCCGCGCCTCCCCCTGGGGTGTGCCTCGCGTCCGGCCGCCCGACCGGCCGCTCGACGCCGTCATGATTATACGCTACCCGCCCGCGACTGTCGGCACGGCATGGCCGAGCGCCCTTGTCAGTCCCCCTCCGGCTATGAGGTCTTCGTGCGGGTGGGCGTCAACATCGTGGGTGTGGGCACGGGCAATCGGCCAGGGGTGCGATTCTCGTAGCGGGCGGGGTTGCAACGCGCGGCCGCTTGCCCATGGCACGCCTCAAGTTGATGCCCACCGTCTTCGTGCCGTGGAGCCACCGCCGCCTGGAATTACGACGGCGTTTTGGTTATCCTGTTGGAGTCAACGGGCCGGCTTCCGTAGTCGGCGCACGTCGGGTCGCGTCAGCCGGGGGACGAATGGAGTGACGGGCATGGACAATTCCAGACGAGCGGCCGCGCGTGGCGGGCGCGGGTTCACGCTGATCGAGTTGCTGGTGGTGGTGGCGATCATCGCCCTGCTGCTGAGCATCCTGCTGCCGTCGCTGGAACGGGCGCGGGCGCAGGCACGCACTGTCATATGCCTGACGAACCTGAACACGCAGTACAAGTCGTCGACGTTCTACGCCGAGGACAACCGCGGCTTCATCGGCCGCGGCATCCAGCGCCTCGAGAACAACGACGAGATCAACATCTACGTTACCACGATCATCAAATACCTGGGTTACGAGGGGAACACGATCGAGCTGTGGCTGCCGAAGAATGGCGGCGCGCCCAGCGAGTTCCAACAGCGCAAGCTTCGCGGGGCGCTGCGGAAATACGGCGAGGCGCTGCAATGCCCGGACTTTCCGGAGGACCTGCGAAACCTAACCCCCGACGAAGCCGAGGTCGGTACGCAATTGCTCGACTATGTCGCCAGCGCGCTGCCCATCCCCTACACGCAGCGGATGGTCGACTTCGACGTGCAGGGCGGCGGACAGGCGGGTGACGAGTTCCAGGGCGAGTACGGCCCGCCGGACTACGTGCGCTTCGCCAAGCTGGACGACATCGCGGAGGCGGGCGGCCCGGCCCGGTTCATCTACGTGACGGAGGCCCACAAGTCGCTGCCCTGGAACCAACATCGCTTCCACCACTTCTTCCTGGCCTCGCAGTTGCCCTTCGGCCAGTATCCGCGCATCGCCAGTGACCAGCGCCATCCGGCCGGGAACGACGCCCTGTTCTTCGACGGGCACGCGCTGACGATGCCGCTCAAAACCATGGACGTCGGCTGGCCGAACTCGCTCGGGCTGCGGCTGATGCACTTCACCGTCGTGCCGCCGGGCAATGAGTGAGAGCTGCGGTACGGGGTGGCCGGGGACGCCCGCTTTCCGGTCAGGCGAGGCCGGGGTGGTCTGAGTTTGGGTGCCGCGGGCGGCTCGTTCGCCATGAAGGCAAGCTGCCAGTGGGGCCCAAATCGCCCAAACCGACCCACCACCGAGGCCGGTCGCGGGCTGGATTTGCGGCCGGCGTTCGGGTAAGCTTTCGAGCATGACGGGGGCGGTCCGTGCGGGCCAACCCCGGCTTGTTTACATATCCTGGGAGCTGTCGCAGGAGAGGACCACATGTCACGCATGGCATCCAGCGCGTCTCTGTACGTCACCGCCTCGGGCAAGCAGGAGCGCGGGTTCACGCTCATCGAGCTGCTGGTCGTCGTCGCCATCATCGCGCTGCTGTTGTCGATCCTGCTGCCGTCGCTGGAGCGCGCCCGGGCGCAGGCCCGCGGCGTGCTCTGCCAGACCAGCCTGCAGTCGCAGGGTAGGGCGGCCTACTTCTATTCCGAGGACAACCGCGGGTTCATCGGCCGCGGGATCATGATGGCGGGCGCCACCGAGTACGCCATCTACGTCTGCACCGTGCTGAAGGGGCTGGGATATGACGGGGATACGTTGAATCTATTCGCCAAGCAAGGGAAGTTACGCCGTGCGCTGCGGGACTTCGGCCAGCAGCTCAATTGCCCGGACTATCCGGACGAGGCGCACGTGGCCGAGGGCCCGGAGAACGAGACGAACGGCAAGCCGATCGAGGCGCAGTTGCTCGACTATGTCGCGAGCGCCATCCCTATCCCCTATCCCCTGGAACAGATCCAGTACGACGAGCCGGGCGGCGGGAACGAGGGCGACTCGTATCAGGGCGAGTTTCCGCCGGAATATGTGCGCGTGTCCAAGCTGGATGACCTTCCGACGCCTGCCGGACTGATCTACGTCACCGAAGCGCACGTCTCGCTCCCCTGGAACGAGTTCCGCTTTCATCACTTTTTCCTGACCTCGCAATTGCCCTTCGGAGGCAGGCCGCGGATCGCCTCCGACCAGCGGCACCCGGTCGGGCTGAACGCGCTGTTCTTCGACATGCACGCCGCCACCTTGCCCATGCGCGTGATGGACCCGGGCTGGCCCAACTCGATCGGCATCCGCCTGCGCCTGTTCAGCCCGCTGGCCGACGACGCCGCCCAGTACCGCTGAAATCGCTGGGCTCACCGCAGAGGCGGAGCGCGGCGGGCGCAAAGCGTCGCCTTCCGAACAATTCGTTGCCGCACGGGGCGCAGCTCCGCGACCGGCGCCGCGCACGCAGCCCGCTCATGCTTTGCCAGCCGCAGCCGGTGCCACGCCGGGAGCGTGAAACCGTGAAGGACGGCGGTATCCTGTGTCGCAATGGCCAGCACCCAGCCCGATCTGTTCGACAAGGTTCGGCTCCCAGCCGAGCTCGACGCCTATCTGCGCTCCACGAATCCGTGGTGGCAGGGCAGACCCGGGCGCGTGTTACCGCCGTATCGGCGCTGGGCCTTTCCGCTTCTGCTGAAGCAATTGGAGGCTGGACCCGCTCCGGCGGTCCTTCTGCGGGGCGCACGCCAGGTTGGCAAGACGACTTTGCAGGAGCAGGCGATTGACTACCTGCTCAAGGAGCGGAAGATCGAGCCGCAACGGATTCTGCGCGTCCAATTCGATGAGATTCCGCCCTTGCGCGGGCTGAAGGCGCCCGTGCTCGCGATCTGCGAATGGTACCAGAACCGCATCCTGGGGAGCTCGTTCAACGAGGCGGCGCACGCCGGCAGGCGGGCGTACGTGTTCCTGGACGAGGCCCAGAATCTCAGCGACTGGGCCGCGCAAGTGAAAGCACTCGTCGACCACCACACGCTGCGCGTGGTGGTGACCGGGAGCTCCGCCCTGCGCATGGAGGCTGGATGCGATAGCCTGGCCGGGCGCGTGACCCTGCTGGAGATCGGCACCCTGCTGCTTCGCGAGATCAGCGAGATGCGGTTTGGCGTCCCGATTCCGCCGGCCATGCCGCCCAATGGGCTTGAGCGGCTGCTGGATACTGAGTTCTGGCGGGAGCTGTCCGAGCGCGGAGCGCGAGTGCGCGAGGACCGCGACCGTGCCTTCGCGGCCTTCTCAGAACGCGGTGGTTACCCGATCGTTCACGCTCATCCGAGCCTGGCGTGGCCGGAAGTTGCCGATCAGCTCAACGAGACGGTGATCCGGCGCGTGATTCGACAGGACCTGCGCCTGGGTGAGCGTGGACGACGGCGTGACGCGGCCCTGCTCGAAGAGGTGTTTCGCCTCGCATGCCGGTATGCCGGGCAAGCTCCCCGGCAGGCAACTTTCGTGACGGAGATCAAACGCGTCCTGCGCGCGGACGTTGGCTGGCAGCGGATTCTGACGTATTTGCGCTTCCTGGACGGCGCGCTGTTGCTCCGGCTGGTATTACCCCTCGAGATTCGACTCAAAAAGCGCAAGGGCAGCTTCAACCTGTGCATCGTGGATCACGGGCTGCGGGCAAGCTGGCTGGAGGAGATGATTCCGCTTCACGCGGACGGGCTGGCTGCGGCGCCACACTTGTCCGACCTCGCCGGGCACCTTGCGGAGAGCGTCGTGGGCGCGTTCTTAGCCGGGGTTCCGCATCTGGACCTGGCCCACTTTCCCGAGCGGCCCACCGAGCCGGAAGTCGATTTCGTTCTCACCGTTGGGGACAAGCGCGTCCCCTTGGAGGTGAAGTACCGCCTGCACATCGACCCTCTGCGCGACACGCTCGGCTTGCGATCTTTTCTGGAGAAGGCACATTACAACGCCCCGTTCGGGGTGCTGGCGACGATGCTCGATAACGTCGTTGTGCCCGACCCCAGGATCGTACCCATCTCCCTGCCGTCGCTGCTGCTGATGCGTTGACCGCACCGCGCCGTCCGTGCGCGCTGCCAGCACCCGCCGCCCGGGCTAAACTGGTGCAGTTGCGATCCCAGCGTTTCTTCCTGCGGACCCAAGCGAGGTGCCATCATGAACGATCTGCTTCAGAAGCTCCGCCTGGACAGCGTCAACCCCGGCGGCTTCGCTGGCGACTGGCTCGGCAGCGGGCCGACGCAAGACGTGCACTCGCCCATCGACGGCTCAAAGATCGCCGCCGTCCGGCAGCTCACGCTCGAGGAATACGACCGCATCGTCGAGCGCGCTCACGCCGCCTTCCTGGCCTGGCGCGAGGTCCCGGCCCCGAAGCGCGGCGAGATCGTACGGCAGCTCGGCCACCGGCTGCGTGAGCGCAAGCACGAGCTGGGCGCGCTGGTGACGCTGGAGATGGGCAAGATCAGCGCCGAGGGCGAGGGCGAGGTGCAGGAGATGATCGACATCTGCGACTTCGCCTGCGGCCTTTCGCGACAGCTCTACGGCCTGACCATGCACAGCGAGCGCCCGCGGCACCGCATGTACGAGCAGTGGCACCCGCTGGGCGTGATCGGCGTCATCACCGCCTTCAACTTCCCCGTCGCCGTCTGGAGCTGGAACGCCGCCCTGGCGGCCGTCTGCGGCGACAGCACCCTGTGGAAGCCCTCGCACCAGACGCCGCTGTGCGCCATCGCGGTGACGAAGATCGCCGAGCGCGTCTGCCGCGAGAATGGCGTGGACCCGGCCATCTTCTCGCTGGTGATCGGCGAGGCGAAGGTGGTGGGCGAGCGGCTCTTGGCCGACCGGCGCGTGCCGCTGATCTCTTCTACGGGAAGTTGCCGCATGGGCCGGCGCGTGGCCGAGGTCGTCGGGCAGCGTTTCGGCCGCACGATCCTGGAGCTGGGCGGCAACAACGCCATCGTCGTCACGCCGAGCGCAGACCTGGAGCTGGCCACGCGGGCGATCGTCTTCGGCGCCGTCGGCACGGCCGGCCAGCGCTGCACCAGCACGCGGCGGATCATCGTGCACCGCGTCATCCGCGATGAGCTGGTAGGCCGGTTGCTGCGGGCGTACGAGAGCGTACGCATCGGCGACCCGCGCAAGCCGGAGACGCTCATGGGCCCGGTCGTGAATCGCAAGGCGCTGGACGACATGCAGGCCGCGATCCGTCAGCTCACGCAGCAGCGCGGCCGCGTGCTCTACGGCGGCGAGCCGCTGAGCGGGCCGGAGTACCCCGGCGGGCTGTACGTGCGACCGTGCATCGCGGAAGTGCCCAAGGACGCGGCCATCACGCGCGAGGAGACCTTTGCGCCGCTGCTGTACCTCATCGTGTACGGCTCAGGTGCCGATGGCCGCGCGGGCGCCACTGGCGGCTCGTCCGCCGGTGCGGAACCCGCCACGCCCGCGCTGCTGGCGGATCTCCGGGAGGCGATCGCGATCCACAACGACGTGCCGCAGGGCCTGTCATCGGCCATCTTCACGCAGAACCTGCTGGAGGCCGAGACGTTCCTTTCGGCCGTCGGCAGCGACTGCGGCATCGCCAACGTCAACCTCGGCACCAGCGGGGCCGAGATCGGCGGGGCCTTCGGCGGCGAAAAAGACACCGGCGGCGGCCGCGAGAGCGGCTCCGACGCCTGGAAGGCCTACATGCGCCGCCAGACCTGCACGATCAACTGGGGCGCCGAGCTGCCGCTGGCGCAGGGGATCAAGTTCGGCGAGTGACCGTTTCTGGCGCTGGGGGTTTGGCGTAGAATGCGGGCTGTGGACGGACCGGACGCCAATCGAAGCGCATACGTCGAGTACCTGGCGCGCTGTGAGCAGGCCTTCAATCCGTATGCGCCGATTGACCTTCCCGAGTTCTTTGCTGGGCGCATCAAGCACATTGAGCGACTGAAGGCGGAGATTGATTCCCCGGGCCGGCAGGCAGCGGTTTTCGGGGAGCGCGGCGTCGGCAAGACGTCGCTGGCCAAGCTCGCCTACTTCTTTCTTCGACGCGACGAGGAGCACACCCACTTCGTCCGTTGCGAGCGGGCGAGCACGTTCGACACGATCTTCACGGACGTCCTGTCGAGTGCTGGCTTTGATGTGGTCCTGAACGGTGTCGAGTTCGAGGGTGACCGTCACGGCGCGGTCGCGCTCGGCCCGGTCAGCATTGGTGGAGCGCGTCGCCTGCGCAAGACGTATCGCCGGTTGTCCGCTGGCCGACAGATTAGTCCGCGTCTTCTTCTGGAGGTGTTCGGCGAGCGCAACGGGCTGATCATCATCGACGAATACGACCGCGTAACCGACCCGACGACGCACACCCGGATGGCCGAGTTGCTCAAGCACTTTTCGGACGCGCGCTCGCTGACGAAGATCATTCTGGTCGGCGTGGCCGAGACGCTGACGCAACTGATCGGCGAGCACGAGTCCCTGGCCCGGTCCCTCGCCCAAATCGAGCTGGACCGCATGTCCGACGACGAACTGGGGGACATTATCGTGAGGGCCGAGCAGCACACCGGCTGCGCGGTCAAGGCGTCCGTCAAACATCGCATTGTTCGACTCGCCGACGGTTTCCCGTATTTCGTGCACCTGATCGGCCGGAACGCCGCACGATGGGCCGGGCGTGAGCTCCTGCGGGACCCGCACGCCAAGGTCGTCGTTGCGGATGAGGAGTATTCTGAGGGCCTGCGTGAGGCCCTCCTTAACGCTGAGGCCTCGCTCTCGGAGCAGTACCAGCAAGCCGTCGTCACGACGCGCCGCCCCACCGAAAAGTACACGCTGGTGCTTTGGAGCATGGCGCTCGTCGCGGAGCGCGAGGTGCAGGTTCAGCGAATCGCCGAGAGCGCGGCGTTCTTCGCGACCGAGACCTTTCAGGCGTCTAGCTTCAGTTACACGCTGGGCGAACTCGCGAGCGAAAGGCGCGGCAGCATTCTGACCAAAGTCCGCGAAGGCTACTACAAGTTCACCGATCCGTTGATGCGACCATACATCCGCTCGGTCATGGAGCTCGAGAACATCCTGTCCCCGGGGAAACAGTGGGAATTCCCCTTCATGAGGTAACCATACTACCCTCTCCCCCAGAAACCGTGACGTCCGCGGCTCAGACACACGGGCCGCCGCACAAGGGCAGCCGCCTGCTGGCCACGGTCAAGGCCCTGCTGCGCACGCGCGTCACTACCGGCCTGATCGTCGTCCTGCCCATCTGGATCACCATCCTGCTGGTCCAGTTCGTCTTCGAGCTGATGCGCGACGCCTCGCAATGGGTCGTCTACGGCTTCCTGCGCGGCGACTGGCTGGCCGCGCTGCCGGAGGCCTATCGCCCGGCGTTCAAGGCCTGGAGCGACGAGCAGCTCCGCCGGCCTGGGTTCCAGTGGGGCATCGGCATCGTCTCGGTGCTGTTCACGATCCTCATCCTTTACGCCATCGGCCTGCTGGCGGCCAACGTCGTCGGGCGACGCATGATCGACGCCGGCGAGCGGCTGGTGGACCGCGTGCCGCTGATCAAGACGGTCTACCGCGCCGCCAAACAGATCATCGCCTCGCTGGCCGGCCACGAAGAGCAGCGCCGCTTCCGCCGCATGGTGCTGGTGCCTTATCCGTCCGAGAAAGCCCGTTCGCTGGGCTTCATCACCGCCGTCCGCCGCGACATCATTAGCGGCGCGGAACTCTACGTGGTCTTCATTCCCACCCCGCCGAACCCCGCCACCGGCTGCGTGGTGGTAGTGCGGCGGTCGGAGTGCGTGGAGCTGGACTGGAACCTGGAGGAGTCGCTGCGGGTGGTGATGTCGGGCGGAATCCTGATGCCCGAGCGTGTGACGCTGGAGGTGGCCTCGCAGGCGCCGCCCGCCGCCGAGCCGCCGGCGCTGCCCGGAGCCGGCGGAGAGGCATTGACCGGGGACTCCGGCGTCGTGGCGGCCAGCGCGTCGCCGACCGCGGCGCGCCAGGGTGTCAGGCCGGGTGGGGCAGCGCGGCGAGCGGAATGAGCATGATCGCCCTCATCGGCGGCACGGGGCTGGGCGAGGCGCTCTTTGGACAGAGTGCGGGCGCGCAACGCTGGATAGATACGCCGTTCGGGCGGCCCAGCGGCGCGGTGCGGATCGTCGAGTGGTCCGGGCAGAAGATCGCGATCCTGGCGCGCCACGGCGAAGGGCACACGTTCAACCCCTCGCAGGTGCCATACCGCGCGAACCTCTACGCCCTCAAGTCGCTGGGCGTGACGCACATCCTGGCCAGCGGCGCCGTCGGTTCGCTGCGCGAGGAGATCAAGCCGCGCGAGTTGGTCATCGTCGACCAGGTGATTGACAAGACCCACCGCCGCGCGCCGACGTTCTTCGACGAGAGCCTGGCCGTGCACGTCGAGCTGGCCGAGCCGTTCTGCCCGGAGCTGCGGCGGGTGCTGCTGGAGGTCGCGCCGCGGGCCGGCTGTACGGTCCACCCGCGCGGCACGTACGTCTGCATGGAGGGACCGGCGTTCAGCACGCGGGCCGAATCGCACCTGCACCGCGCCTGGGGCGCCGACCTGATCGGCATGACCGCCATGCCCGAAGCCAGGCTCGCCCACGAGGCCGAGATCGCCTACGCCCTCATCGCTCTGGTCACGGACTACGACTGCTGGCGGCCGCACGACCCCGCCATCGCGCCGCAGAAGCTGCTGGAGCAGATCACCGGCAACCTCAACGCCGCCGCCGCCAACGCGATCGCGCTGATGCGGGCGGCGATCGAGCACCTGGCGGCCCACGGCCTGCCGCCCTCACCCGCTCACGACGCGCTCAAGCTTGCCATCTGGACCGACCGCAGCAAGCTCACGCCACAGATCGCGCAGCACTTCGGCGTGCTGCTGGACAAGTACGTCTCGTCCTGACGGCGACGGCTGCGGGCAGGCCGTTATACTTAACGGAATCGTCGCAGCGGGCTGTGCTGATAGGCCGCAACCGTGGGCGAGCGGGCTGTATCCGCCGCTCAGCGCCGGGAGCGCCCGAGGCACCGGGAGGCACGGTCTCGCGAAGCGAGGCCGTGGCGGCGGCTGGCGGCATCTGCACGGCCTGGCTGCTCCAGACTGTGGCCGTGCCCCACGGCCCAGGCAGACGGGTGGGTCCGATGGAACCGAAGCTCATCCGCGTCTTCGGCGCGCGGGAGCACAACCTTCGGAATCTCGACGTGGACATTCCGCGCGACCGGCTGGTCGTGCTGACCGGGCTGAGCGGTTCGGGCAAGAGCAGCCTGGCCTTCGACACCATCTATGCCGAGGGGCAGCGCAAGTACGTCGAGTCGCTCAGCGTGCACGCGCGGCTGTTCCTGGAGCAGATCGGCAAGCCGGACGTGGACCGCATCGAGGGGCTGCCGCCCACGCTGGCCATCCAGCAGCTCGCCAGCGCTCCCAATCCGCGCTCCACCGTCGCCACCACGACCGAGATCTACGACTTCCTGCGGCTGCTCTTCGCCCGCGTGGGCCAGCCGTACTGCCCGAACTGCGGCGTGCCCATCCAGCGCCGCACGGTGGACCAGATCGTCGACCACGTGCTGGGCTACCCGGGCGGCTCGCGGGTCATGGTGCTGGCGCCTCTGGCGCGCGGGCAGACGGGCGATCACACACCGGCGCTGAAGCGCATTCAGCGCGAGGGCTTCGTGCGCGCGCGGATCAATGGCGCCACCGTCGACGTGGGCGAGCTGGCGATGCTGCCGGCCGACCAGCCGGTCGACATCGACGTGGTCGTCGATCGCCTGGTGCTCAAGCCCGAGCTGCGTACGCGCCTGGCCGACGCGATCGAGCTCTCGCTTTCGCTGGGCGACGGCTTCGTGTTGGTCAGTCGCGAGAACGGCGTCGCACCGGGCCGCGGCCGCCGCGAGCCCGCATGGCTCGACGAGACCTTCAGCCAGCACCACGCCTGCACCACCTGCGGCTTCTGCGTGCCGGAACTGGCGCCACGCATGTTCAGTTTCAACTCGCCGTACGGCGCGTGCGAGACGTGTGGCGGGCTGGGCACGACGCTGCGGTTCGACCGGGAGCTGATCGTCCCGGACGAGAGCCTGTCGCTCGCGGGCGGCGCGATCGCCCCCTGGCGCGGCAAGAAACGCCTGGCCGGCGCATACGCCGCCATGATCCGCTCGCTGTGCGGGGCCTTCGGCATCGATCCGGCCACGCCGTTCAAGAACCTGCCGGAGGATCTGCGACGGATCGTGCTGCACGGGACGCTGGCGGAGGATGTGGGCCGCTTAGGCGTCGAGTTCGAGGGCGTGATCCCGACGCTGGAGCGGCGACTGCGGTCCTCCGCTGCGGAGGCGCAGCCGGCGAGCCGCGACGACGCAGAGCCGGAAGTCCCGACGGCGACGTTACAGCTCGGCGGTCCCGGCCTGCCGGCGGGACGGGCCCGCAGCAACCTCGCAGCGTACATGAGCGAGGACGTGTGCGCGGCGTGCAAGGGCGACCGGCTGCGGCCGGAGTCGCTGGCGGTGCGCATTGCGGACCAGAACATCGCCGCACTGACACGGCTTCCCATCGAACGTGGGTTGGCCTGGTTCGATGAGCTTGCCCCCAAACTGGCGGACGGGCGGACCCTGAGCGGCGAGGCCGCGGCCATCGCCGAGCCGATCGTGACAGAGGTCCGGCGTCGGCTGCGGTTCCTTTACGAGGTGGGGCTGGGGTACCTGACGCTCGACCGCCCGAGCGCGACGCTCTCGGGCGGCGAGGCGCAGCGCATCCGTCTGGCCACCCAACTCGGCAGCGGGCTGGTCGGCGTGTGCTACGTGCTGGACGAGCCCACCATCGGGCTGCACCACCGCGACAACGACCGCCTGCTGCGAGCGCTCCGCAACCTGGTGGACATCGGCAACACCGTGCTGGTCGTCGAGCACGATGAGGATGTCATCCGCGCCGCCGACTGGCTCATCGAGCTCGGCCCCGGCGCTGGACTGCACGGCGGACGGCTGATCGCCGCCGGCCCGGCTGCTGAGGTGATCCACCATCCGCAGTCGCTCACCGGCCGCTATTTGCGCGGCCAGTACGAAATCCCGCTCCCCGAGCAGCGCCGTACGCCGAAGCGCTCTGACTTCCTGCAAGTGCGCGGCGCACGGCAGAACAACCTCAAGAACCTCGACGTCAGCATCCCGCTGGGCGTGTTCGTCGCCGTCACCGGCGTCAGCGGCAGCGGCAAGAGCACGCTGATCACGCAGACGCTCGTGCCCGCCCTGCGGCGGCGGCTGGTCCGCGCGCGCGAGCGGCCCGGCGCGCACGAGCGGCTGGTCGGAGCGAACAAGATCGACAAGGTGATCGAGATCGACCAGAGCCCCATCGGCCGCACGCCGCGCAGCAACCCGGCCACCTACACGGGCGTGTTCGACGAAATCCGCCGCCTGTATGCCCGCACCAAGGAGGCCCGCATCCGCGGCTACTCCGACAGCCGCTTCAGCTTCAACGCCAAAGGCGGCCGCTGCGAGGCCTGCCAGGGGCAGGGCGTGCGGCGGATCGAGATGCACTTTTTGCCGGATGTCTTCGTGGAGTGCGGCGAGTGCAAGGGGACGCGCTACAACCGCGAGACGCTGGAGGTGCGCTACCGCGGCAAGAGCATCGCGGACGTGCTGGCCATGCGCGTCGAGGAAGCGCTGCGCTTCTTCGACAGCTTCCCCAGGATCAAGGCCGGCCTGCAGGCCCTGTCCGATGTCGGCCTGGGATACGTCGAGCTGGGCCAGCCGTCCAACACGCTCTCCGGCGGCGAGGCGCAGCGCGTCAAGCTGGCGGCCGAGCTGGGCAAGCCCGCCACCGGCCACACGCTCTACGTGCTCGACGAGCCGACCACCGGCCTGCATTTCGCCGACATCCACACGCTGCTGGCGGTGCTCAACCGGCTGGTGGACATGGGCCACACCGTGCTGGTGATCGAGCACAACCTGGAGGTGATCAAGACCGCCGACTGGATTATCGACCTGGGCCCCGAGGGCGGCGACGCCGGCGGCCGCATCGTCGCCGAAGGCGCCCCGCAGGAGATCACGCGCTCTGCGGCCAGTCATACCGGGCGGTACCTGACAAAGAAGATTCCAGGCTGACAATGACCTTCGGGAATATGTAATCCGATCGCTGTCGCATGGACGGCCGTGCCGGACGGCGCTAGTCCCAATGCTCGATCCCTCGATCGCCCCCTTGCCCCCGCCCCTCGATCCCTTGGTCCCTCGATCCCAATGCGCCCGCCCCTCCGCCCTTCTGAAATGACGACGATCGCCTCCGCCGCTCCGCAGGAGCGAAACAACCGTAGCCAGGGGTGCAGCACAGCGGAACCCCTGGATAACGGACCGGCCAGTCATCCCCGCCCCAATGGGGGTGGACACAACCCTCCGCCGCTGCCTCGGACGCTTGACTTTGGGTACCTCCACAAGTAATCCTGCCCGGCGGACGTGAGCTTCGACCCCTGTCGGTGAACGCCGTATGGCTGACGAGCATTCTGAGACGACAGGCCCGGTCAAGGGCGACTTCATCGCACCGCCCGAGGTGCCCGACACGGATGAGCGCGCCGACGCCCTGCCGGCGCAGGAGGAGTTCTGGCGCCCGCCGGTGCGCTTCGGCAGCGTGCCGGTCGAGAAGGAGCCGCTGGGCTGGGACCGCCGCCGGGGCTTCCGCAAGCTGTTCCCGCGCGTTTCGCTGCCGTTCCAGGTGATCGAGCGGGTCTCGTTCGGGCATCCGGGGCTGGAGCCCAACCGCCTGTTCTGGGGCGACAACCTGCACGTCATGCGCCAGCTTCCCAGCGAGAGCATCGACCTGATCTACATCGACCCCCCGTTCTTCTCCGGCCGGCAGTACAACGTCATCTTCGGCGACCGCAACGAGCTGCGCTCCTTCTCCGACATCTGGGAAGGCGGCATGCCCGGCTACCTGATCTGGCTCAACGCGCGCCTCTACGAGATGAAACGCCTGCTCAAGAAGACCGGGAGCATCTATGTCCACCTCGACTGGCACGCCGTCCATTACGTCAAGGTCGAGATGGATAGGATTTTCGGTGTCGATTGCTTTAGAAATGAGGTGATCTGGTATTACTACAACAAGATGCATGACAGCCGCAAACGTCTATTGCCAAGATCACACGACAGCATTCTTGTTTACGCCAAGAGTTCGGCGGCCAAGTTCAATCAAGTCGATATTCCGCGAGATGAGCCTGTGAAGAGACTCGCTCGGAAGAAGGTCGCCGGAAGGGCTGTCAATGCGCGAGATGAAGAAGGAAATCTTATTACCTCGGCCAGTAAACAGTTGACAGTCTACACGGCGGCCGCGTAACGGACAGGTTCGGCTTGGAAGTAGCGGCGCACCAGCTCGGGGCGCTTCTGTGTGGCGCGAAGGTAGCTGCGCAAGCTG
>Ga0209172_10003291_pt1 | contig 25193 bp, 29 predicted proteins | sample LarsenN4metaG_FD_184113 | JGI IMG/M metagenome (GOLD analysis project Ga0209172, IMG submission 184113) | Hot spring sediment bacterial and archeal communities from British Columbia, Canada, to study Microbial Dark Matter (Phase II) - Larsen... ... | reverse complement strand
GACAAGCTGCCCAAGCCGGTGTACTTCCCGCACCCGGTGTCGATCCACCAGAGCTGCCACGGCCTGCGCGAGCTGGGCCACGCTGCACCGTCCGAGCTGATGATTCCCTACCACTCGCGGCTGGAACGCATCCTGCAGCTGGTGGACGGCGTTGACGTGCGCCTGCCGGAGCGCCGCGACGAGTGCTGCGGCTTCGGCGGCACCTTCAGCGTGGACGAGCCGGAAGTATCGGTGGCGATGGGCGAGGACCGCGTCGCGCAGCACGAAGCCACCGGCGCCGAATTCATCGTCGGCGCCGACCCGTCCTGTCTGATGCACATGGGCGGCATCATCCGTCACAAGTGCCGTCCGATCCGCCCGCTGCACATCGTCGAGATCCTGACCGGACGCGGGGGCGCGGCATGAAGAACGACAACATCAACCACGCCGAAGCGGCGGCCGCCTTTTTGCAGGACCGCGAACAGGCACGCTGGCACGACAGCGCCATCTGGTGGGTGCGGCAGAAGCGCGACGCGCAGGCCAGGCAGTTGCCGGAATGGGAACAGCTGCGCGCACTGGCGCAGCAGATCAAGGCGCACACGCTGTCGCGGCTGGACGAGTATCTGACCGAATTCCAGGCCAACGCCGAACAGAACGGCGTCACCGTGCACTGGGCGGCCGACGCCGATGAACACAACCGCATCGTGCACGGCATTCTGGCTGCGGGGGGCGTCAAGAAGCTGGTGAAGTCGAAGTCCATGCTGACCGAGGAATGCGGGCTGAACCCGTATCTGGAGCAGCGCGGCATCGAGGTGATCGACACCGATCTGGGCGAGCGCATCGTGCAGCTGCGCCACGAGCCGCCGAGCCACATCGTGATGCCGGCGATTCACCTGAAGAAGGAACAGATCTCCGAGCTGTTTCACAAGGAGCTGGGCACCGAGGCCGGCAACAACGACCCGACCTACCTGACCCACGCCGCGCGCGCCAACCTGCGCGAACATTTCCTCAGCGCCGGTGCCGGCCTGACCGGCGTCAACTTCGCCATCGCCGAAACCGGTGGCGTGGTGGTGTGCACCAACGAAGGCAATGCCGACCTCGGCACCGCGCTACCGCCGATCCATATCGCCAGCATGGGGCTGGAGAAGATCATCCCCAAGCAGGTGCACCTGGGCGTATTCACCCGCCTGTTGGCGCGCTCCGCCATCGGCTCGCCGATTACGACTTACACCTCACACTTCCAGCAGGCGCGCCCCGGTGGCGAGATGCACATCGTCATCGTCGACAACGGCCGCAGCGACATCCTCGGCAGCGACGACTTCTCGCAGAGCCTGCGCTGCATCCGCTGCGGCGCCTGCATGAATACCTGCCCGGTGTACCGCCGCTCCACCGGCCACAGCTACAGCTACATCATTCCGGGGCCGATCGGCTCCACGCTGGGCCCCAGCCGCGACATCAGGAAGCACGGCAGCATGGCGTTTGCCTGCACCACCTGTGGCTCCTGCAGCAATGTCTGCCCGGTGAAGATCAACCTGCACGAACAACTGATCCTGCAGCGCAAGCGCGCCTTCGACGCCGGCACGCTGAAGCCGGTGAAGAAGATGGGGCTGCTGGCGATGCGCTTCCTGACCCAGCACCCGTCGCTGATGGACACCGGTGGCAAGCTGATGCGCAAAGTGGTGCCGATCCTGCCGCAGGCGCTGACACAGCACAGCGCGTGGAGCCGGCCGGGGCGCGATCTGCCGCAGATGCCGGCGCAGAGCTTCAAGGAAATGTGGCAGGCACGACAGAAGGACAAGCCATGAGCGACTGGCACACCGCGCCGGTAGCGGCCGACGATTTCGAGGCGCTGCTGGCACTGCGCATCGCCGCGATGCAGCCCAGCCTGAGCGCCATCGGCCGCTTCGATCCCCAACGTGCCCGTGACCGGCTGGCCGCCAGCTTTGCGCCACAGCACAGCCGCTGGATCGTGCTGCATGGCGAGCGCATCGGCTGGTACGCGCTGCACACCGCCGCCGACCACCTGTACCTGCATCACCTCTACCTGGCGCCGGCACACAGCGGCCACGGCATCGGCAGCGCGCTGCTGCGGCAGTTGCAGCAGCAGGCCGCCGCACAAGGCTTGGCGCTCCGGCTTGGCGCGCTGAAACACAGTGCGGCCAACCTTTTCTACCAGCGTCACGGCTTTGTGCTGTTGCAGGCCGACGACTGGGACAACCATTACCAATGGAGCGCGCCATGAGCAGCCGCGAACAGATACTGGCCAAACTGCGGCACAAGCGGCCGCACGGCCCGGCCTTGCCGGACATCGACGCCGTACCGTTCATCACCTTTGCCGACAAGTTCGACGCCTTTGCCACGCTGGTGCGCAACCTCGGCGGCGACGCGGTGCAACTGCAGCCGGGCGAAACCGTCGCCGGCATCGTGGCGCAACGTTGGCCGCAAGCCGGCCGCGTGGTCGATGTCACCGCCGCCAACCCGGAACAGGTGAGCGCACCGCACGACTGGCACGACGTCGACATCGCCATCGTGCCCGGCGAACTGGCTGTGGCGGAAAGCGCGGCGGTGTGGGTCAGCCACGCCGGCAACAGCCAGCGCGCGCTGTACTTCCTCACCCAAAAGCTGGTGCTGGTGGTGCCGCGCGATGCCATCGTCGACACCATGCGCGACGCCTACCAGCGCGTCAGCATCCGCGAACACGGCTTTGGCGGCTTCATCAGCGGCAGCTCGCGCACCGCCGACATCGAACAGAGCCTGGTAATGGGCGCGCACGGCGCGATGGCGGCGCTGGTGATCTTTGTGTGAACCGAATCTGCGTTGTAGCTTCTCTTGACACGGCCTGCGGGCCGTTTTTTTTGGACGCGAAAAGGGCCGCAGCTCGCTGCGGCCCCAGACCGATCAAGCCGCCTCAGGCGCCGGCGGTATCCTGCTCGGCGGCGAACAGCCAGCCACCCAGCCCGCCGCCGATGGCCGCCCCCGCCAGCTGCGCCAGTACAAAGCCGCCGACATCGGCCGGCGCGATGCCGGCAAAGGTATCGCTCAGGCTGCGTGCCAGCGTCACCGCCGGATTGGCGAACGAGGTCGAGGCGGTAAACCAGTACGCCGCCACGATGTACAGCGCCACCAGCAGCGGCACCTTGTCGCGGGCGTGACGCACGCCGCCCAGAATGGTCAGCAGCAGGCCGGCGGTGGCGGTGACCTCGGCCAGCCACTGCGGCCAACCGCTGCGCAGGTGCTGCGACTCCTGCAGCAAGGGCAGGCCGAACATCGCGTGCGCCAGCAGCACGCCGGCGACGGCGCCGGCCACTTGCGCCGCCAGATACGGCAGCAGGCGCGGCCACGGCAGCTCGCCGCGTGCCGCCATCACCAGGCTGACTGCCGGGTTGAAGTGCGCGCCCGACAACGGCGCGAACAGCGTGATCAGCACCAGCAGGCCGGCGCCGGTGGCCAGCGCATTGGCCAGCAAGGCGACCGCGTCATTCCCTGCGGCCAACGTTTGGCCCATGATGCCGGAGCCGACCACCACCGCCAGCAGCAAGGCACTGCCGATGGCTTCTGCAACCAATGCCCGCATCGCTTATGCCTTCCCGATGGCGGCCAGTTCGGCCTTCAGTTCGTCCTCGCTCATCGCGGCGATGTCCAGCGCCACGAAGCGGCTGACGCGGCGATGGATGATCTGGTACGCCGTCGCGAACGCCGCCATCGCCTCGTCGTCGTTGCTGCCGACGCCGGCCGGATCTTCCAGCCCCCAGTGCGCACGCAGCGGCGTACCCGGCCACAGCGGGCAGGTTTCGCCGGCGGCGCTGCCGCAGACGGTGAACACGAAGTCCATCTGCGGCGCGCCCGCCACGCCGAACTCGTCCCAGCTCTTGCTGCGGTAGCCGCTGCTGTCGATGCCGTGCTTTTCCAGGGTCTTCAGCGCGTAGGGGTTGACCTTGCCGGCAGGCTGGCTGCCGGCGCTGTAGCCCTTGAAGCGGCCCTGGCCCAGATGGTTGATCAGTGCTTCGCCGAGGATGCTGCGCGCCGAATTGCCGGTGCACAGGATCAGTACGTTGTAGACCTTGTCAGTCACGGGACTTCCTTTCCTTGGAAACGATGGCTTCGATGTTCTTGCGTGCGATCAGCTGCACTTTTTGCGGCGCCGGCGCGCAGCAGGCGCTGGTCGTGGTGCTGCTGGCCGTCGGGGTGCAACAGGCATCGGCGGCCGCCAGTGCGGACGGAGCCGGGGCGCAGCAGCTGTCGGGGTTGGCCGCAGCGGCTGCCGGCGCGTCGTTGTAGGTCGGCGCGCTGTCCAGCGTGTGGTAGGTTTCCCACGCGATGCCGGACGGGTCCTGCACCCAGTGCTTGTCCGATTTGGCGTAGCAGCAGGTGGTGCCCTCTTCCGTCAGCGCCGCCATGCCGGCAGCGTCGATGCGCTGCTTCAGCTCGGCCAGCTCGTCGCCGTTCTCGGCCTGGATGCCGAGGTGATCCAGCCCGGCCGGAGCGCCACGCTGGCTGATGGCAAAGTTGACGCGCGGGTCGTCCAGCAGCCACTTGGCGTAGTCGGGTTTCAACACCGTCGGTTCGGCGCCGAACAGCGCGTTGTAGAAGCGCACGCTGGTGGCCAGCTCGTCCACCGACACGTGAATATGCAGACGTTTCATGACAATTCTCCTATTCAGCAGGCACAACCGTCGGCACTGGAGGCGCGACAGCAGTTTTCGGTGAGATAGCCCAGCAGGCCGTTCATGGCGGCAAAGTTGGCCGCATAGATCACGTAGCGGCCATCCTGGCGCCCCTCGATCAGCGCCGCGTTGGACAGCTCTTTCAGATGGAAGGACAGCGTGGCCGGCGCGCAGCCCAGCACCTCGGCCAGCTCGCCGGCGGCGCGACCGGCGGGGCCGGCCTCCACCAGCTGGCGAAACACCGCGAGGCGGGTTTCCTGCGCCAGCGCGGCCAGCATCTTGACGGCGGATTTCGTTTCCATGTTTTGACAATCGTTGAAATATTGAAGCGATTTTGCCTGCACTCAACAGCTGCCGTCAATACGATCCGGCTAGGCCAGCGGCTTATGCATCACCAGGAGATCCACCAGGCCAATCTCACGATGGCGGTAGGCCAGTGGCACGCGGCCAACAATCGCAAAACCCAGCTTCAGCCACAGCGCGACCGCCACCTCGTTGCTGGCCACCACACTGTTGAACTGCATGGCCAGAAAACCGGCCTCGCGCGCTTGTTGCTGCGAATGCTCGCACATCGCCGCGGCAATGCCGCGCCCGCGCGCTGCCGGCGCCACCATATAGCCGCAGTTGGCAACATGGCTACCGGGTCCTGCGGCATTGGCTTTCAGGAAATAGCTGCCCAACAGCTCGCCGTCTTCTTCTACCACCCAGGTCTGCAGCGGCAGTTCGCCCCACAGCTGCCAGCCCTGCTTCGGTGTCATGTCTGGCGCAAAGGCATAGCTGTCCTGCGCCGCGATCACCTCCTGGAACACCGGCCAGAAACGCTGAAAATCTCTCTCTGTCATCATGCGCAACCGCATATCGCCTCCTGATCAATGCTCGGTGATAACGACCAGCTCGGCAGCGGTTGCCGGCTTTTTCTGCACGATATGCCCGGACAGCAGGCTGGCGCTGGCGATCAGCGCGCCGCCGATCCACTCCTGCAGCTGCATGCGCTCGCCGGCGAGCAGGTAGGCGGAGATGGCGGCGAACAGCAGCTCCATCAGCATCAGCGTCATCACCTGCGTCGCCGGCAGGATCGACAGCCCGTGCATCGAGATGATGCTGGTCGCCAGCAGCGTGACGCCCAGCACCAGCACGATCAGCAGCACCTCGCCGTGCAGTAGCATAAGCTCCGCGCCCAGCTGGCCGCGCCACAGCAGCGACGCCAGGCCGCAGGCGGCCACGCCCAGCCACACCATCGCCGACTTTAGCGCCACCGGCAGCGCGTGCGCCCTCTTGGACAGCACATTGCCCAGCGCAAAGCTGATGCCGCCGGACAGGGCCAGCCAGTCGGCGCGGCTGGAGAAGAAGTCGCCGCTGAACAGCCCCGGGCGGTACAGGATCACCAGCATGCCGCCCAGCGACATCGCAATCACCAGCCAGCCGATGCGGCTCAGGCGCTCGTGCAGCAGCAGCCAGGAAAACAGCGCGCTCCACAGCGGCGACAGGTAGAACAGCAGCAGCACGCGCATCACCTGCCCCTCCGACACCGCCCAGGTGTAGCTGAAGTTGCACCAGCCATACAGCAGCGCCAGCGGCAGCAGGATGAACTCGAAACGCGCCTCGCGGCGGAATACCTCGCGGTACAGCACCACGCCCAGCGCGGCGGAGACCAGGTACACCGTCAGCGAGGTGGCGGCGGTGGAAAAGCCGGCCTCGTGCAGCGTGCGAAACGGGAACCACATCAGCCCCCACACCAGTGCCGTGGTCAGTGCGCACGTCACCGCCAGCAGCTTTTGTTTTGCCAGATTCATAGTCTTTTCTTACACTTGTCGTTTTGTTGCATTGCAAGGAAGCGGCGTTGAATCCCCACCTCGAACTGTTGCAGCCCTACCCGTTCCAGCGTTTGCGCGGCCTGCTGGCCGGCGTGACGCCTCCCGCCGACCTGCCGCACATCAACCTGTCGATCGGCGAGCCGAAGCACCCGACCCCGGCGGTGGTGAAACAGGCGCTGATCGACGCGCTGGACGGCCTCGCCGCCTACCCGGCCACCCTCGGCAGCGACGCACTGCGCAGCGCCTGCGCCGGCTGGCTGCAGCGCCGCTACGGCGTCAGCGTGGACCCAGCCCGTGAAGTGCTGCCGATGTGCGGCAGCCGCGAGGCACTGTTTTCCTTCGTGCAGGCGGTGATCGATCCGCTCGGCGAGCAGAAGCCGGTGCTGATCTCGCCCAACCCGTTCTACCAGATCTACGAAGGTGCCGCGCTGCTGGCCGGTGCCGAACCCTACTATGTCAATTGCCAGGCCGCCAACCGCTACCAGCCGGACTGGGCGGCGGTGCCGGAGGCGATCTGGCAACGCACGCAGGTGGTCGTAGTATGCAGTCCGGGCAACCCGACCGGGGCGGTGATGTCGCTCGCCGACTGGAACACACTGTTCTCGCTGTCCGACCGCTACGGTTTCATCATCGCCAGCGACGAGTGCTACTCCGAGATCCACTTCGGCACCCCGCCGCTGGGCGGGCTGCAGGCGGCGCAACAGCTCGGCCGCGGCTCCGAGCGGCTGGTGATGTTCACCAGCCTGTCCAAGCGTTCCAATGCCCCCGGCCTGCGCTCCGGCTTCGTCGCCGGCGATGCCAAAGTGCTGGAAAAATTCCTGCTATATCGTACCTATCATGGCAGCGCGATGAGCGTCACCATCCAGCAGGCCAGCATCGCCGCGTGGAACGACGAAGAGCATGTTGCGGCCAACCGTGACGCGTATACTGCCAAATTCGACGCCGTCACCCCACGCCTGTCGCGGGTGCTGGACGTCACGCGGCCGGACGCCGGCTTCTACCTGTGGGCGGCGGTGCCCGGCGGTGACGATGCCCGCTTCGCCCGCGAGCTGTTCGCGCAGCAGCACATCACCGTGCTGCCCGGCAGCTTCCTCGCCCGCGACGCGCACGGCGTCAACCCCGGCGCCGGCCGTGTGCGCCTGGCGCTGGTGGCGCCGCTGGCGGAATGCGTCGCTGCCGCCGCGCGCATCGAACAGTTTTTGCAGCAGTACCACTAAAACCAATAACACCACCGAACAACCAAACCAGCAGAAAACCCATCATGTCTGTAGAAATCCACCTTGCCAAAGGACTGAGCCACATGCACCCGATTCAAGCCCTCATCGAAGAAGCTTTTGAAAAACGCGCCGAGATCACCCCGGCCACCGTCTCCGCCGAGCTGAAGTCGGCAATCGAACAAGTGATCAACGAGCTGGATGAAGGTCGCCTGCGCGTCGCCGAGAAGAACGGCAGCGACTGGGTGGTCAACCAGTGGGTGAAGAAGGCGGTGCTGCTGTCGTTCCGCATCCGCGACAACGAAGTGCTGGACGACGGCGTGTCGCGCTACTTCGACAAGGTCGACACCAAGTTCAACGACTGGAACCAGCAGCGCTTCCAGGACGCCGGCTTCCGCGTGGTACCGGGCGCCGTGGCACGCAAGGGCAGCTTCATCGCCAAGAACACCGTGCTGATGCCGTCCTACGTGAACATCGGCGCCTACGTTGACGAAGGCACCATGGTCGACACCTGGGCCACCGTCGGCAGCTGCGCCCAGATCGGCAAGAACGTGCACCTGTCCGGCGGCGTCGGCATCGGCGGCGTACTGGAGCCACTGCAGGCCAACCCGACCATCATCGAGGACAACTGCTTCATCGGCGCGCGTTCGGAAGTGGTGGAAGGCGTGATCGTCGGCGAAGGCTCGGTGATCTCGATGGGCGTCTACATCGGCCAGTCGACCAAGATCTACGACCGCGAAACCGGCGAAATCAGCTACGGTCGCATCCCGCCGGGCTCGGTGGTGGTGTCCGGCAACCTGCCATCGAAAGACGGCAGTCACAGCCTGTACTGCGCGGTGATCGTGAAGAAGGTCGACGCGCAGACGCGCAGCAAGACCAGCATCAACGAACTGCTGCGCGGCGTGTAAGCCGGCGCCGGTGCCACACCATGCACCGGCCTGCCACACTTGCACCCGTCATGGCGCCGCCTTTTTGCGCCATGCAGCATAGGCAGGTACAATAGCGGGGCAAAGCGGAGGGGATCGTGAACACGATCCCCTTACCTGTTCCCCCCAAGGACTCGCCACCACATCGTGCAAAACGACAGTTTCATCGAATTCAACCGCGTCAGCTTCGGCTATGGCGACCGGCTCATCCTGCAGGACATCTCGCTGAAAATCGGCCGTGGCCAGCTGGTCGCCATCATGGGCGGCAGCGGCAGCGGCAAGACCACGCTGCTGCGACTGATCGCCGGCCAGATCCGCGCCCAGCAGGGCCAGGTGCTGGTCGACGGCCGCGACGTTGGCCGCATGAACCAGCGCGAGCTGTACCAGCACCGCCGTCGCATGGGCATGCTGTTCCAGTTCGGCGCGCTGTTTACCGATCTGCCGGTGTTCGACAACGTCGCGTTCCCGATCCGCGAGCACACCTCGCTCAGCCCGGAGATGGTGCGCGATCTGGTGCTGATGAAACTGCACGCGGTCGGCCTGCGCGGCACCGAGGCGCTGATGCCGGCCGAGCTGTCCGGCGGCATGTCGCGCCGCGTCGCGCTGGCACGCGCCATCGCGCTCGACCCGCAGATCATGCTCTACGACGAACCGTTCACCGGGCTGGACCCGATCTCGCTGGCCACCATCGCGCTCTTGATCAAGAAGCTCAGCGACGCGCTGGGCACCTCGGCGGTGATGGTCACCCACGACGTGCACAAGTCGCTGGAAATCGTCGACTACGTCTACTTCATCGCCGGCGGCAAGATCGCCGCCGCCGGGACACCCGACGAGGTACGCGCCTCCGATTCGCCGTGGGTACACCAGTTCGTGCACGGCGAGGCCGACGGTCCGGTGCATTTCGCCTACCCGGCACAGCAAAGTCTGGCCGGCAGCTTCGGCCTGGAGGGCGCATGATGCTGGACAATCTGCTCGCACCGCTGCGCAAACTCGGTCACAGCACCATCAATGCCGTCTGGAAGCTGGGCGTGATGAGCCGCTTCCTGCTGGCCATCATCGCCCACTCCGGGCAAAGCCTGTTGCGCTTCCAGCTCACCATCCGCGAGGTGTACTTCGCCGGCGTGCTGTCGCTGATCATCATCGTGGTATCCGGCCTGTTCGTCGGCATGGTGCTGGGGCTGCAGGGCTACAACACGCTATCGCGCTTCGGCTCCGCCGACGCGCTCGGCGCACTGGTGGCGCTGTCGCTGCTGCGCGAACTGGGCCCGGTGCTGGCCGCGCTGCTGTTCGCCAGTCGCTCCGGCAGCGCGATGACCGCCGAGATCGGCCTGATGAAGGCCACCGAACAGCTGGAGGCGATGAGCGTGATGGCGGTCGATCCGATCGCCCGCGTGGTGGCGCCGCGCTTCTGGGCCGGCGTGATCTCGATGCCGATTCTCGCCGCGCTGTTCAACGTGATGGGCATCTTCGGCGGCTATCTGGTCGGCGTGGTGATGATAGGCCTGGACGAAGGCACCTTCTGGTCGCAGATGCAGAACAACGTCGACCTGCACTTCGACGTGATCAACGGCCTGATCAAGAGCCTGTTCTTCGGCATCGCGGTGACGCTGATCGCGGTGTTCGAAGGCTTTGACGCCACGCCCACTGCCGCGGGCGTCTCTTCTGCCACCACCCGTACCGTGGTGACCTCGGCCCTGGTTATCCTGGCGCTGGACTTTGTCCTGACCGCCTTCATGTTTTAGGAATTCGCCATCATGAAACGTTCCATCATTGATTTGTGGGTCGGCATCTTCGTCGCCATCGGTCTCGCCTCGGTGACATTCCTGGCGCTGAAAGTGGCCAACCTGACACCGCAAAGCAACAATAACAGCTACACACTGATCGCCGAATTCGACAATATCGGCGGCCTGAAGGTGAAGGCGCCGGTGAAATCGTCCGGCGTGGTGGTCGGCCGCGTCAGCAATATCGAACTGGACACCCAGCGCTACGTCGCCCGCGCCACGCTGACGCTGGACGGCCAGTACCATTTCAGCCGTGACACCAGCGCCGAAATCCTCACCGCCGGCCTGCTCGGCGAACAGTACGTCGGCCTAGTGCAGGGCGGCGAAGAAGAAAACCTGAAGCCCGGCGACCGCCTGCAGCTGACCTCGTCGGCACTGGTGCTGGAACAGCTGATCGGCAAGTTCATGACCAGTTTTGCCGAAGGCAACAACAAAGCCGCCGCGGCCGATGCCGCCGCTGCGGAAACTGCACCCTGAAAAAACCATCCAAGCCCTTGTTACCCGAGATACGGAAAACCATCATGAAAAAGCTGTTTGCCTGTTTTGCCCTGCTGTTCGGTCTGAGCAGCGTGGCCCACGCCGCCGATACCCCGGTGGATCTGGTACGTGACACCTCGCGCCAGGCGCTGGAAATGCTGAGCAAGGACAATGGCAAGAACAGCGCCAAGGTTCGCGAGCAGCTGATCAGCATGGTGACGCCGAAGTTCGACTTCCAGCGCATGACCGCACTGGCAGTCGGCAAGGACTGGCGCGCCGCCACCCCGGCGCAGAAGCAACAACTGGCCAAGGAGTTCGAAACCCTGCTGGTCGGCACCTACTCCGCCACCATGACCCGCTTCAAGAACGCGCAGATCGAGATCAAGCCGAACGTGCTGCTCAACAACGAAGGCCGCGAGGCGGTGGTGAAGTCGGAAGTGACCCTGCCGGGCTCGGCCGAGAAGAAGCCGATCAACGTCGACTACACCCTGTACAAGACGCCACAGGGCTGGAAGGTGTTCAACGTCACCGTTGAAGGCGGCAGCCTGGTCACCATCTACCGCAACCAGTTCGGCGAACAGGTGCGCAAGAGCGGCATCGACGGCCTGATCAAGTCGCTGCAGGACAAGAACAGCGGCGCCAAGGCGGCATGAAACTGACCGAAACCCAGACCGGCGTGGTGCGGCTTGACGGCGCGCTGACCATGGACAGCGTCGCCGACACCCAGCTGCAGCTGGACAAGATGCTGGTCAACGGTGCCATGACGCTGGATTTCGGCGGCGTCAGCCACTGCGACTCCGCGGCGCTGGCACTGCTCTTGGCGTTGCGCCGGCGCAAGGATGCGCGCAACATCAAGCTGAGCCACATCCCGGCCAGCCTGTATGGCCTCGCCCGGCTCTACGAACTGACCCCGCTGCTGGAACTGCCCCCGGAAACCCGATCATGAAACGTCTGCTTGTTGTCGGCGGCTACCTGTTGCTGACCGCCTGTGCCAGTACCCCCAGCCATCCGCAGGACCCGCTGGAGCCGCTGAACCGCGCCGTTTACCGCTTCAACGACGCCGCGGACAAGGCGGTACTGAAACCGGTGGCGCAGGCCTACCAGCAGGTGACGCCGCAGCCGCTGCGCACCGGGGTCGGCAACTTCTTCGACAACCTGCGCGACGTGTACAGCGCCGCCAACAACACCCTGCAGGGCAAGGCGGAACTGGCGCTCACCGACGTGCTGCGCGTGTCGTTCAACAGCACCTTCGGCCTGTTCGGCCTGATCGATATCGCCACGCCGATGGGGCTGAAGAGCAGCAAGGCGACGCTGGGCGACACCTTCGCCCACTACGGCTGGCAGGACAGCAGCTACCTGGTACTGCCACTGCTGGGGCCGTCCACCGTGCGCGACGGCAGCGGCATGCTGATCAGCAACTCGCTGGAGCCGGCCACCAGCGTGTTCCACACCCACACCCAGGCCTCCGTGGCGCGGGTGCTGAACGCAGTCAACACCCGCGAAAAGCTGCTGGGTCTGGAAGAAATGGTCGACGGCGCGGCGCTGGACAACTACAGCTACGTGCGTGACGGCTTCCTGCAGATGCGCGCCCACCAGCTGGGCCTGCCGCAGGGCAAGCGGCAGCAGGAAGAAGAGCTGAACATCGACGACCTGGTCGACGAGCCAGACGCCAGCGCCCCGGCGGTGAATGCCCCGAACGATGCCAGCGCCCCGGAGGCAAAGGACGCCAGCGCGCCCTGAGCCGGCTCCTGCCACGAACAAAGCCACCTCTGCGGTGGCTTTTTCTTTGCTACCTGCCTGACGTGGTGCGGTTGGCAGCCACGACCAGGGTTGGCCGCAACGCTCAGTACATGCCGATCGACAGCCCCGCCGCCAGCGTGGCGCCCAGCTCCTCCGCCGCCGCCAGATCCGCCGCCGTCGCCTCGCCGCGCACGATCAGCGGCGGCAGCACCTGCTGCAGCGGATAGCCGCGCGCGATGCGCTCCACCGCCTGCACCGCGCCGCGGCCGTCATTGCCGGCCGACACCAGCAGCGCGTAGGGCAAACCGTCCACCCTCCCCTGCGCCGGATAGAAGGTGCGGTCGAAAAAATCCTTCAGCGCACCGGCCATGTAGCCGAAGTTTTCCGGCGTCGCCAGCAACAAGGCATCGGCCTGCAGCAGGTCGTCGATACCGGCCTGCAGCGCCGGCAGCTGGCGCAGGCTGACCTCTTCCGCCAGCGTGGCGATGCCGCGCGCGGCGGCGTCCGCCAGCTGCAGGGTGTGGCCGCTCTGGCTGGCGTACACCAGCAGCAGCGTCTTCATGCCGCCTCCAGCCGCGCCAACAAGGGTGCCAGCAGCGCCGGCTGCGGCCAGTCGCACGGCGCGACAAAGCCGCGCGCCACTTCCTGCCAGCGGCCGTCGTCACGCGGCTGTAGCTCCGCCACCAGCTGTGGCGCGGCAAACTGCCGGCTGGCCAGTTGCAGATCGGCCAGCGCCAGCGTGTCCTCCCGACCCAGCAAGGCCGGCGCCAGCCAGTGTAGGCGCGGCAGCTGGCACCAGCGGCTGTCCGCCACCTGCTGCGGCCAGTCGTCATCGCACGTGATCCACCAGCCGCGATTGGCCGCGGTATTCAGCGGTGCGGCCAACCCTGTCGCCGCTGCCTGCGGCGGCGAGAACAGCCAGCCGCTGGTGCGCGCCGCCACCTCGCAGCCGGCAAACCCCGTCGGCAGGCAGGCCGCCGGGTGACGCGACAACTGCAGCTGCTGCCGCGTCTTGCCGGCCTTCAGCAGCAGCGCGTCGCGCAGGCTGGCACCGACCCAGGCGCCGTCATCCAGCTGCAGATAGAACTTGCTGGCCGCCTCCAGATGCAACGGCACACCGTCGACGCGCAGCAGGAAGTCGAACTCCCCCACCGTCTTGCCGCCGTCGCGCACCGGCAGGTTGGCCGCCACCAGCTCGATGTGCGGCGCGATGCCGAACCAGAACGCCAGCAGCCGCTCGGCGTAAAAACCCAGCCGCCGCACCGGATGCGCGGCGAGATAGGCCAGCAAGGGCTGCGGCGCCGCGTCCAGCGCCAGCAGTTGCGGCCAACCTTGCGCGCCCAGCAGCCGCGCCGGGTCGATGTCGGCGGCGTCCTGCCACGGCGACGCGGACGTCAGCAACCAGGCCAGGTCGCGCACCGCCGGCGTGTGCAGCGCCGCAAGCGTGGCCGCCGTCATCTCAGTCGCCGCTTTTCTTGCGCGGCGGCAGCGTGCCGTCGGCAAAGCGCTGCGCCTGCTTGAAGAAGCCGCGCAGGATGTCGATCTCCTCGCGCTGCAGCGCGGCGCGATGGAACAGCGTGCGCATGCGGCGCAGCAGGCGTTCGCTGTTGCGGTGCTCCAGATAGCCGACGTCGGCCATCGCCGCTTCCAGATGGCCGCAGAAGCTGTCGACCTCGCCCAGCGTCGCGGTGCGGTCTTCCGGCTTCAGGTAGTCGACGCTGACACCGCTGTGGCTGAACAGCTCGTAGGTCATCACCTGCACCGCCATCGCCAGATTCAGCGAGAAGTAGTCCGGGTTGCCCGGCACCGTCACCAGCCGGTTGCACTGCTCCACCTCGTCGATGGACAGGCCGAAGGTCTCGTTGCCGAACACCAGCGCCACCTGCTCGCCGTCGCGCGCCCGCGCCATCAGCTCCGGCGCGGTCTCGCGCGGCGTCGACAGCGGGGTGGACAGCTCGCGGCGGCGGCTGGTCAGCGCGCAGGCGACGCTGACATCGGCCAGCGCCTCGGCCAGGCTGGACACCACGATGGCGTTTTCCACCACGTCCACCGCGCCGGAAGCCAGCACATTGGCCTCCTCGTGCGGGAACGCCTTCGGCTCGACCAGATACAGCCGGGTCAGGCCCATGGTTTTCATCGCCCGCGCCGCCGAGCCGATATTGCCCGGATGGCTGGGACGCGCCAGCACGACGCGAATGTTCTTCAAAAAATCAGGTACTTGGGGTTTATTCATTGGCTACTTTTGCGTAGAATCGCGGTTTATTCAAAAACTCCGCACCACGCGGGGTTTTTTTGTTCCTTAACATCGACCAGTAATACGGCAGCCGCGCCGTGGCAACATCGCCCGCGCGCCTGCCCAGATGATTCATTCAGAGGCTATCAATGCATCCAATTCTCACCATCGCCATCAAAGCAGCACGCCGTGCGGGCAACATCATCCAGCGAGCATCGCTGAACATGGAATCCGTTCGTGTCGAAAACAAGAAGCACAACGACTTTGTTTCCGACGTAGACCGTGCCGCCGAACAGGCGATCATTGATGTGATCATGGAAGCCTATCCGAAGCACGCGATTCTAGCAGAAGAGTCCGGCGCCAAAGGCATCGGCGAGTCCGAATACGAATGGATCATCGACCCACTGGACGGTACCACCAACTTCCTGCACGGCCATCCTCAGTACTGCATTTCCATCGCGATGGCGCATCGCGGCCAGATCCAGCAGGCGGTGGTCTACGACCCGAACCGCAACGAACTGTACTCCGCCAGCCGCGGCGTCGGCTCGTTCATGAACGACCGCCGCATCCGCGTCTCCAAGCGCATCAACATGAACGAATGCCTGATCTCCACCGGCTTCCCGGTCGTGGACCAGAGCATGCTCGACACCCATCTGGCCATCCTGAAGGACGTGCTGGGCAAGACCGCCGGCGCCCGCCGCGAAGGCTCCGCCGCGCTGGACCTGTGCAACGTCGCCATCGGCCGCGTTGACGGTTTCTTCGAATTCAACCTGAAGCCGTGGGACATCGCCGCCGGCAGCCTGATCGTGCAAGAGGCAGGTGGCATCGTCACCGACATGCACGGCGAGCAGACCTGGCTGGAAAGCGGCGACATCGTGGCCGCCCCGCCAAAAGTGCTGGGCCAGCTGCTGCCCATCATCGGCAAGCACGTCAAGTAATCCCCGCTGCGGCCAACCTTGGCCGCCAGCACAAAACACCCCCGCGCCTCACGGCCGGGGGTGTTTTGTTTTGTGGCGCGGGAACCGCTGCCGCCGCCGCGGCTCACAGCCCTAGCCCGTTCACCAGCCAGGCCCAGCACCATGACCGCCCTCAGCCCGAAAAAACTGCTGCACAGCAAGTGGAGCGCGCTCGCGCCACGCGATCGCGAAAAGCATTTCCTGGTCGTCGCCGTCGAGCATGATCCGCTGGACGCGCAGCGCGTCACCACCATCACGCTGGAAGCGGTGCTCAGCCGCCGCCACTACACCCTGCCGTGGCGGGCACTGGCCGATGCCGCGCAGTGGCAGCGCGGCTGGCGCTAGCGCAGCAAAAACCCCCGCCCGATGTCGTCGTCCGCTTCCAGCGTCCAGCTGGCTTTGCCGCTGTAGTGGGCGCGGCCGGACACGCGCACGCTGACCGCGTCGTGGCCGGGCAGCTTCGCCGCGCCGTTCACGCTGGCGGTGAAACGCGCGCCGGTGAGGCTCTCGAACTGGCAGGCCTCCCCCACCGCCACCAGGCCACGCGCGTGGCGTAGCGCCATGCGAGTGGTGACGCCGGAGCCGGTGGGGCTGCGGTCCACTTCGGCGTCGGCGAACACGCACACATTGCGGCTGGGGCCGTCGCCGGCGCGTTCCTTGCCGTCGGTGAGGATGCTGCCGTACAGAAAGCCCAGATCCTCGGCCTCGGGGTGGCGCACGCTGATGCTGCGCCGTACCGCCTCACTCAGCGCGCTGGCGGCGTCCACCACCTCGCGCAGGCGGCCGTCCAGCGACACGCCAAGCCTGGCCGCAGAGGTCACCGCGTAGAAGGCGCCGCCGTAGCCGATATCGACGTTGAGCTTGCCGATGCCCGGCACGTGTACCGGATGATCCAGCGCAAAGGCGAAGGCCGGCACGCTGTCGAAGCGCACGCTGCCGTCTTCCGCCAACCAGGCGGTAACCAGGCCGCACGGGCATTCGATGCCTACGCGTGTCAGCGGTGCGGTGCGTGCCACCAGTCCCTGATCCACCGCGTAGCGCGCCAGCGCGATTACCGCGTGGCCGCACATGGTGCTGTAGCCCTCGTTGTGGATGAACAATACCGCCAAGTCGGCGCCCGGCAGGCTGGGGCGCACCAGCACCGCGCCGTACATGTCGTAGTGGCCGCGCGGCTCGAACATCAGCAATTTGCGCACGCCGTCCAGCCGCTCGCGCATGTCGCGGCGCTTGGCCAGGATGTCGGTGCCGTGGATGTCGCCCTGCAGGCCGGGGATGATGCGCACCGGCTCGCCGCCGGTGTGCATTTCGATGGTGTCGAAAGTTCGGCTCTGCCAGTTCATGCGCGGTGCTCCTGTTGGTTGGCGGCCAGTGCACAGCGAGCGGCGGCCAGATCCCAGGCGGCGCTGCCCACGCTCTTGAACAGCTTGGGCGCGGCCGGGTCGATGCGGCCGGCCAGCGCGTCGGCCAGGCTGTGCACCTGCGCCCAGTCGACGCCGGCCTGGATCAGGTCGCCGGCCTCGTGCCGGGCGCCGGGCACGTCGTCGCAGAACAACTGGCTGCCGGCGATGCTGGTCGGCCCCAGCTCGGCCATGTCCGGGCGGAAGGCGCCGGTGCCGATCAGCAAGCGGCCGGCGCGCGCCGGCTCGTTGTACAGCGGGCTGCGGCTGGTGGTGAGCAGGATCACCACCTCGGCGCCGTCGTCGATGCGGCCAACCTTGGGCGTCAGTTGCAGCGGCAAGTGCGCCAGTTGCTGACAGCAGGTGGCGGCGCTGTCCGCGCTGCGGCTGTGGATGTCGACGCGCAGGCCGGGCCAGGTTTCGGCCAGCGCCGCGGCATGGGCGCGCGCCTGTTTGCCGGTGCCCACCAGCGCCACGTGGCGTGGCGGCTGCGGCAGCAGGGTCTGGATCGCCAGCAGCGATACCGCGGCGGTGCGGCGCGCGGTGACGCTGGGGCCGTCCAGCAGCAGCTGCGGCACGCCGCTGACCGCGTCGTAGACGCTGACCACGCCGTGGATGGTGGCCAGGCCCAGCCCGGCGTTGTGCGGGCAGACGTTGACCAGCTTGTGGATGGCGATGTCGGCGGCGCTGGCCGGCATCGACAGCAGGGTGCCGCCCTCGGGCAGCGGCAGTGCCTGCCGCTCCGGGCTGTGGATGTGGCCGGCGGCCAGCTCGGCGGCGGCCAGGGCGACCTCGCGGCACAATTCGGCCATCGGCAGACGCGTCTGGGTAGTGGCGGCGTCGAGCACCGGCAAGGGGGAAACAATGGACATCGGGCAATCTCCGCTAAAAAAAGTAGCCGGCTTGCGCCGGCCCCAAATGCAACTGCAACTGCCTGCGCCGGCACGGCCGGCCGCCAGCGGCACCACCACAACGGCGCGCCACCGCACCGGCGCATGATGCACGACCGGCGGCGACGCGCCACCGCGCTTACTGCACCACGGTCTTCACCTTCCAGTCGTTGCCTTCCACCGCCGAGATGGTCACCGGCGCGTTCTTCAGGTTGCCCATGCCGTCAAAGCTGAAATCGGCGGTGACGCCCTTGTAGCCGGTCCTGGCGATCAGCGGCAGGAACTTGCCTGGCTCGGTGGAGTTGGCGCGCTTCATCGCGTCGGCCACGATCATCACGCCGTCGTAGAACTGCGGCCCGAGCAACACCACCTCCTGCTTGAAGCGCGCCTTGTAGCGGCTTTCAAAGTCCTTGCCAGCCGGACGCGAGCCCAGTTCGCCACCCGGTACCGCCGAGAAATGGCCGGCCGAGTCGGCGCCGGCCAGCTTGATGAAGGTCGGGGTGCTGAGCATGTCGCCGCCCATCAGCTTGGCGTTGATGCCGAGGCGTTTCATCTGCCGCGCCATCGGTGCCGCCTGCGCGTCGGCGCCGCCGTAGAACACCACGTCCGGGTTCTGCGCCTTCAGCGCGGTGAGGATGGCGGTGAAGTCGGTGGCCTTGTCGCTGGTGTATTCACGCTTCACCGGCTTCTTGCCCATGGTCTGCAGCGACTTGATGAACTCGTCGGCGATGCCCTGGCCGTAGGCGGAGCGGTCGTCAATCACCGCGATGCGCTGCGCTTTCAGCTGCATCACCGCGTAGCGGCCGAGCGAGCCGCCGACCTGGCTGTCACTGCCGACCAGGCGGAAGGCGGTCTTGTAGCCGGCGGTGGTGTAGGCCGGGTTGGTGGACACCGACAGCTGCGGGATGCCGGCATCGGAATAAATGCGCGACGCCGGGATCGACACCCCGGAGTTGAAGTGGCCGATCACCGCCTTGACGCCGGCATCGACCAGCCGCTGTGCCACCTGGGTGCCGACGCGCGGGTCGGCCTGATCGTCCTCGGACACCAGCTCGAACTTCACCTTCTGGCCGCCGATGGTGATCGGCTTGGCGTTGAGGTCGTCGATGGCCATGCGGGTGGCGTTCTCGTTGTCCTTGCCGTAGTGCGCCTGCGGGCCGGACAGCGGCGAGGAAAAGCCGATCTTGACCACGGTGTCGGCCTGCGCCGCGCTGATGGCGAACGGGGCCATCATGCCGCCCAGTGCCAGGACCAGATGCAGTGCGCGTGGTGCGATGGAATGCTTCATGCTGTTTCTCCTTTGTGTTCACGACTGAAGGTTGGCCGCAAAGGCGGCTGTTTAATGCCCAAGGTCTGTCTTGCGGTCTTGTTGCCGCGTGGTCACCGCTACAAAAATCCCGGCGCGCCGTGCGCCGGGGAAAGGCTCAAAAACGGTCCGGGCGATAGGCACTGGCGTCCAGGCTGCAGGCCTGGCTGCAGATCTGCTCGACCAGCAGCACGCCGGTGGTGGCCGCCAGCGTCAGGCCCAGGTGGCCGTGGCCGGTGGCGAAATACAGGCCACCGCAGTCCGGCGCCGGGCCGATCACCGGGAGGGTGTCCGGCAGCGACGGGCGGTTGCCCATCCACACACTCATGCCCTCGGTGCTGAAGTCGCCGACGATGCGGCGGGCGCGCTCGATCAGGATGTGGGCGCGCTGCCAGTTCGGCGGCGCGTCGCGGTGCGCCAGCTCCACAGTGCCGGCCAGGCGCAGGCCGCCGTTCGCCATCGGCAGGATCACGAAGCTCTCGCTGGCGCACTGGATGAAGTGGTGCAGCGCCACGCCGGCATTGGGCAGGGTGACGTGGTAGCCGCGCTCGCTCTCCAGCGGCAGGCGGCAGCGCTGCTGGCGGGCAAAGCGGTCGCTCCACACGCCGCAGGCGATCACCACCGTGTCGGCCTGCAGCCGGCCGTTACCGGCGGTGTCGACGCCGACGATGCGGCCAACGTTGGCCGCGGTGGCCAGCACCTCGTCCTGGATGAAGCGCCCGCCTTCGCGGATGAAGACATCGAACAGGCCACGACTGAACAGGTACGGGTCGTCCACGTGCGACCACTGCGGCACCTGCACCGCCACCTGCCACTCGTCGCCGATCTGCGGCGCGATGGCGGCCAGGTCGGCGCGGTCCAGCTTGCGCCACTCGACACCGTGCTGGCGCTTGCAGTGCCAGGCGCCGGCGGCGGCGCGGAATTCCGCCTCGCTGCGGTACAGGGTGAGGTTGCCGTGGCGGCGCCACATGGACGCCAGCCCGGCACGCTCGATCAGCGGCGCGTAGTCGGTGTTCACCCGCGACAGCAGCGCATTCAGCTGGCGGGTCAGCTCGGCCACCCTGCCCGGGCGGCTGGCGGCCAGAAAGCGCAGCAGCCACGGCGTGAGGCTGGGCAGGTAGCGCCAGCGCAGCGCCAGCGGCCCCAGCGGGTCGAACATCCAGCCCGGCACCTTGCGCAGCACGCCCGGCTCGGCCAGCGGAATGATGTCGCTGACCGCGAAGGCGCCGGCATTGCCGTAGCTGGTTTCCATCGCCGGTTCGCCGCGGTCGAGCAGGGTCACCTCGCAACCGGCGAGGCGCAGCTGCAGCGCGGTGGCGATGCCGACGATACCGGCGCCGACCACGATCACGTGGCGGCCGCCGGCCGTACTCGCCGGCTGCAACAGGGTGTTGTCTCGCGGTGCGCTCATCATCAGGCCACCACGAAGCCGTGCACGTACGGGTCGGCGTCGTCCAGCAGGATGCGGTTGTAGCCGGTGGTGATCGCCCAGCCTTCAATGCCGGGGATGATGGCGGCGATGCCGGCCACTTCGCATTCCGCCTCGATGCTGCCGGTGAACTGGCTGCCGATAATGCTCTCGTGCACCAGCACGTCGCCTTTTTTCATCAGGCCGCGGCCGTAGCGCTGCGCCAGCCGTGCCGAGGTGCCGGTGCCGCACGGCGAGCGGTCCAGTGCCGCCGCGCCGTACAGCACCGCGTTGGCCGCATGTGAGCCGGGGGTCTTCGGCGCGCCAGTCCACTGTACGTGGCGCACGCCGCGGATATTGGCATCCAGCGGATGCACGATGTCGTAGTGCGCGTTGAGGTAGTCGCGCAGCTCGTTGCCCATCGCCACCAGCTGCGCCGGCGTGTAGTCGGCCATGTCGCGGTAGTTGTCTTGCGCTTCGACGATGGGATAGAAGTTGCCGCCGTAGGCGATGTCCACTTTCAGCTTGCCCAGCGCGGCGATCTCCACTTCCACATCTTTCAGCAGCAGGAAGGACGGCACATTGGTGAGCTTTACCGATTTCACCTTGCGGCCAACCTGCGTGTACTCGGCCACTACCTTGCCGGCCGGCGTGTCCAGATTCAGCACGCCCGGGGTCTTCGGGGTAACGATGCCGTGCTCGATGGCCATGGTGACCACGCCGATGGTGCCGTGGCCGCACATCGGCAGGCAGCCGCTGGTCTCGATATACAGCACCGCCACGTCGCAGTCGTCGCGGGTCGGCGGGTACAGAAAGGCGCCGGACATCTGCGCATGGCCGCGCGGCTCGTCCATCAGTCCGGTGCGCATCCAGTCGTAGCGCGCCAGGAAATCCAGCCGCCGCTCGGCCTGGGTGTTGCCGTTCAGCGCCGGCACGCCCTTGGTGACCAGCCGCACCGGGTTGCCGCAGGTATGGCCGTCTATGCATTCAAATTCTGTCACTGCCATCACGTTTGCTCCTTGCTTGCGTTGAACCCACTGTAGGATTTTGACGTTTTGAATGCAATAACTGAATGCAATGTGCCGAAATGATACAGTCGCCGCCCGCCACCCGCACCCCGACAAAACCGGCAAACCACCAATAAAATCAACACTTACAGCCGTTGTCGCAAAAAAACACAGCCGCAGCGCAGCATTTTTACATCGCAGCGAAATGCAAACATTGCATACAAAAAAGCTTGAGGATTGGATACAAAAAGTCCTAGCATGGGAACCGAACGCAGCACCCGGCTGCAGCACACCCGCAAGGAGCACACTTCATGGCACATCTCTGGACTGGCGTTTTCCCCGCTGTCACCACCAAATTCCACGCCGACGAATCGCTGGATCTCGCCGGCACCGTGAACCACATCAAGTGGCAGCTGGACTGCGGCGCCGACGGCATCATCGTCTGCGGCTCGCTGGGCGAAGCCTCCACCCTCACCGCCGATGAAAAAATCACCATCCTGAAGGCGGCCAAGGAAGTCGCCGGCAACAAGCCGGTGCTGCTGACCGTGGCCGAGGACAGCACCCGCGCCGCCGCCGCGCTGGCCCAGGCCGCGCACGCCGCCGGCGCCGACGGCATCATGCTGCTGCCGGCGATGCGCTACGTGTCCGACGCACGCGAAACGCTCAACCACTACCAGCGCGTGGCCGATGCCAGCCCGCTGCCGATCATGATCTACAACAACCCGATCGCTTACGGCGTGAACATCACCCCGGAGATGTACGCGGAAATGGCGGCGGAACCGAAGTACGTGGCGATCAAGGAATCCAGCGGCGACATCCGCACCCTGACCAACGTGATCAACGCGGTCGGCAGCCGCTTCGCCATCTTCAGCGGCGTGGATGACCTGGCGCTGGAAAGCATCGTGATGGGCGCCGATGGCTGGGTCGCCGGCCTGGTGGTGGCGTTCCCGAAAGAGACCGTGGCCATCTACAAGCTGGCCAAGGCCGGCCGCGTGGAAGAAGCGCGCGCCATCTACCGCTGGTTCGCGCCGCTGCTGCACCTGGACGTATCGATGAAGCTGGTGCAGAACCTGAAGCTGTGCGAGGCGATGGTTGGCGTCGGCACCGAGCACGTGCGCGCGCCACGCCTGCCGCTGGTCGGCGCCGAGCGCGAACGCGTGGCGGCGGTGATCGAGGCCGGTCTCGCCAGCCGTCCGGCGCTGCCGACGCTGTAAGCCGTTGCGGCCAACCCTGACCGCAGCCGCCGGCCATGCCCGTCATGGCCGGCGGCCTTCCTGTCCATAGGCCCGCCCCTGCGGCGGATGCGCGCTGCCGCCTGCCGGCAGCCACCGGGAGTTTCCATGCATTGCAACCTGATCAACGGCGAGTGGCGCGGCGGACAGCCGGCCATCGTCAACCGTAATCCGTCCGACCTCGACGACGTGGTCGGCGAGTACGCCAGCGCCAGTGCCGCCGACATGCGCGACGCCGTCGCCGCCGCGCGCGCCGCCTTTCCGGCGTGGTCGCGCAGCACGCCGCAACAGCGCGCCGACATTCTCGATGCCGCCGGCAACGAGATCCTGGCGCGCAAGATCGAGCTGGGCACGCTGCTGGCGCGCGAGGAAGGCAAGACGCTGCCGGAAGCCATCGGCGAGGTGGCGCGCGCCGGCCAGATCTTCAAGTTTTTCGCCGGCGAGGCGCTGCGCCAGCAGGGTGAGCTGCTGGATTCGGTGCGCCCCGGCGTCGAGGTGCTGATCAGCCGCGAGCCGGTGGGCGTGGTCGGGCTGATCACGCCGTGGAACTTCCCGATCGCCATTCCGGCGTGGAAGGCGGCGCCGGCGCTGGCGTTCGGCAACTGCGTGGTGATGAAGCCGGCGGAGCTGGTGCCGGGCTCGGCGTGGGCGCTGGCCGACATCCTGCAGCGTGCCGGGCTGCCGGCCGGGGTGTTCAACCTGGTGATGGGCAGCGGCCGCGTGCTGGGGCCGGCGCTACTGGATGCCGGCATCGACGCGCTGAGCTTTACCGGCTCGCAGGCCACCGGCGAAAGGTTGGCCGCAGACTGCGCGGCGCGCGGCATCAAGGTGCAGCTGGAGATGGGCGGCAAGAACCCGCTGCTCATCGCCGACGACGCGCAACTGGAGCAGGCGGTGGAATGCGCGATCAACGGCGCGTTCTACGCCACCGGCCAGCGCTGCACCGCCAGCAGCCGCATCATCGTCTGCCATGGCATCCACGACGCCTTCGTCGCGCGGCTGGCCGAGCGCACCGCGGCGCTGCGCGTCGGTCACGCGCTGGACAGCACCAGCCAGATCGGCCCGGTGGCCAGCGAAGCGCAACTGGCCGGCAACCTGTCCTACGTGGACAAGGGCCTGGCCGACGGCGCCAGCCTGCTGTGCGGCGGCGAGCGGTTGTCGCTGGCCACCCGCGGCTACTACCAGTCACCGGCGCTGTTTGCCGGCTGCACGCCGCAGATGGCGATCAGCCGCGAGGAGATCTTCGGCCCGGTAGCGGCAGTGCTGCGCGCCGACGACTACGAGCACGCGCTGGCGCTGGCCAACGACACGCCGTTCGGCCTCGCCGCCGGCATCTGCACCCAGTCGCTGGCGCTGGCCACGCACTTCCGCCGCCATGCCGAGGCCGGCATGGTGATGGTCAACCTGCCGACCGCCGGGGTGGACTACCACGTGCCGTTCGGCGGCCGCAAAGGCTCCAGCCACGGCCCGCGCGAACAGGGCCGCTACGCCGCGGAGTTCTACACCACGGTGAAGACCAGCTATCTCGGCCTGTAATGCTTGCTCTGCGTGCAGGCGCCCCTGACTGCACCTTGCGCCCTGCGGGGCGCTTTTTTGTCGCCGCCAGCAATGACAAGCGCGTGGCCTGCCGGCCAGCTATGGTAAGGTAGCGCCTGCATGAAAGAGGTCACCATGAGTCAGGAAAGCAAGGACAGCGCACCGCTGTCACTCACCACCGTCGCCACCGACGCCATCCGCCAGCGCATTCTGGCCGGCGAATGGGCGGACGGCAGCCAGCTGCGCCAGGAAGCGCTGTCGCGCGAGCTGGGCATGAGCCGGGTCCCGGTGCGCGAGGCACTGCGCCAGCTGGAAGCGGAAGGGCTGGTCAATATCGAGGACAACAAGGGCGCGGTGGTGTCACAGCTGTCGCTGCCGGAAATCGTCGAGCTGCTGCGCGTGCGCGTGCTGCTGGAGTGCGACGTGCTGCTGGAGGCGATTCCGCGCCAGACCAGCGCCGACATCGCCGAGGCCGAGGCGCTGCTCGCCCGCTTCGAGACCGCGCTGCGCGACAAGGACATCAGCGCCTGGGGCATCCTCAACGCGCAGTTCCACCTCGCGCTGTACCGCGCCGCCAGCCGGCCGCAGACGCTGGCCATCATCGAACAGCTGCACAACCGCACCGACCGCTAC
>Ga0209172_10003283_pt1 | contig 25260 bp, 19 predicted proteins | sample LarsenN4metaG_FD_184113 | JGI IMG/M metagenome (GOLD analysis project Ga0209172, IMG submission 184113) | Hot spring sediment bacterial and archeal communities from British Columbia, Canada, to study Microbial Dark Matter (Phase II) - Larsen... ... | reverse complement strand
CTCGAGGCAGTAGACGACTTCTTCGCGGAGGTCCGGGTTGTGGATCTCGCGCGCGATGGCGGCGACGGAATCCTCACCGGCGATGTTTGACAGCAGGCGGAAGGCGTGCACGCGGACCGGCAGGGAATAAGCCGCGCCGGTCAGTTCGATCAGCCCACGCACCACGGCGGCGCGGTTGGCCGCGCGCGGATCCTTGCCCACGCCATGCGTCATCGTGGTCAGGGCCTCGCGAGCCGCCTTGGCGACGCCGGGGTTGGGCGAACCGGCCAGTTTTCCCAATTGCGGAATCACCGACGGCGGAACGTCCGAGGCCGCGCGCCAGGCGGCGAACCGCTTGTCCGCATCGGCGTCCTGGATGCCGGCGAGAAAGGTTTGGGTGTCCATGGTCTGCGCTCCTTACAGATGCCACGATCCGCGGCCGGGCCGGCTGAGCAGGCGGTTGGCCTCGTCGTCGTTGAGAAACCGCTCGTTCACCGGGTCCCAACGGAGCGGCCGTTGCAGTTGGAAGGCGATGTTGCCGAGCACGCACAGCGACGCCACGCGGTGGGCGGCCTCCATGTGCATGACCGGCTTCTCCCGCGTGCGAATGCAGTCCTCGAAGTTCTCGCTGTGGCCGGGGCTGCGGAAGGCCTTTCCGCAATCGCATTGGGCGGCGAAGTCGCGGGCCTTCTGGTCGGTGGCGGTGCCGTCGCCGTCGCCGAGCGTGACGGTAAGGTTGTCGTTCGATCCCCAGTAGATGGCGCCGTAGCGCGCGTCGAGAGTGGTCGAAGGGACGCCGGGCTGCGCCCAAACGAGGGTCCAGTCCGGATTCTTGAACTCGTAGGTGACCTCCATGGTGACCGCCGAGTCGTACATGCCGTCGTGCGGAGGTTCGCCGGTGGCGGTGATGCTGACGGGTCCCGTGCCGTCGCAGTCCATGATCCAGTTGGCGATGCTCATGACGTGCGCACCGCGGTCCCGGATCTGGCCGCCGCCGAAATCGATCATCCAGCGGAACGCCCCGTGGGTGTGCTTGACGTTATAGGGGAGCCACCGCGCCGGCCCGACCCACATGTCGTAGTCGATCTCGGGAGGCGGCGGCGAGTCCGGGGTCCAGTCACCGGCCGGGCTGGCGTAGTGCCAGCAGGTCACCTTGCGGACTTTCCCCAGCCGGCCCGCCTTGATATAGTTGTTCGCCATCCACGCGGCCGGCTGCGAGCGTCCCTGTGAACCGACCTGCACGACGCGGCCGTAGCGTTCCGCCGCGTTGACCATCGCGCGGCCCTCTTCGATCGTATTGCAGGCGGGCTTTTCGACATAGACGTCTTTGCCGGCCTGGCAGGCCAGGATCGTCTGAAGAGCGTGCCAGTGGTCGGGCGAGGCGATGTAGACGGCGTCGACGTCCTTGTCTTCGAGGAGGCGCCGGAAATCCCGGTAGAGGCGGGGCTTGCCGCCCACGAGCGTGGCCGCCTGGTCGAGGCGCCCGGAGTCGACGTCGCAAAGAGCCATCGACCGCGCCGGGCGCAGGATGCGCGAACCGTCGCCCCCGAGGTTGGTAGGCGCCGGGACGCTCTTGTTGGCCAGCGCCTCCGGCCGGAGGAACCGCCGGCCCCGGCCGCCGATGCCGATGTGTCCGAGATTCAGGGTGTCGCTCGGGGGAGCTTCGCCCTGGTAGCCGAGCACGCGGGCGGGAACGATGTCGAAGAGAAAGGCTCCGGCGGCCGCTCCGGAAGCGGCGTCTTTCAGAAAAGTCCGCCGGGTTGAGTTGTCCGAGTTTGCGCTCATGAGATGGCCATCCCCGGACAGCATAATACGATCCCGCACTCCGAAGGAAGCGTCCGGACGGGGATTCGGGAGGCAGGCGGCGCCGGGCCGGCAGGAAGGTCAGAAGTCCAGGCGGAGCATCAGCTGAACCTGCCGCGGACCGCCGGAACCGGTGGGGGTCGAGTTGACGACGCTCGTGATGCGTCCGAACTGCGCCGGCTGCGAGATGTTGGCGTTGGGCTGGCCGTACTGGGCGCGATTGAAGAGATTGAACAGTTCGCCCCGGAACTGAAGCGCGACCCTTTCGGTGAGGCGGGTGCGCTTGGCGACGCCGACGTCCATCTGCCAGAGGCCCGGACCGCGAAGGAGGTTTCGCGGGAAGTTGCCCCACACGCCGCGGGCGGGGACGCGAAACGCGGCCGGGTTAAACCACTGGTCCGGCGTCCGTGTGGCGGCGTAGAAGGGCTGGCCTGGGACAAAATCGGGACGCTGGGGCGGGGCGGAGTCTCCCGGCGTGCTGGCCGCGCCGTTGGGGAGGTCGGCGGCGCCGCGATTGACCGAGATGTTGAGGGGACGGCCGGTGCGCGCGGTGCCGATGCCGCTCAACTCCCAGCCGCCCCACCGGCGGCCGGCTCCGAACGGCAGCAGGTAGCCGGCGGCGGCGGTGAAGCTGTGGCGGGTGTCGAAGTCGGCGTCGCCGCGGTCGCAGGCGCGGCACTCGGCGATCATGTTCTGGGCGCCTTCGCCGGCCCCTGAGTTGTCGTTGATGGCGTGGCCCCACAAGTACTGCGTCTGCCACGACAGGCCGGAGCGGGCCGCGCGATTGATGGACATCTGAAAGCCGTTGAAGCTTGAGTTGCCGAAGTTGTTCTTTTCTCCGATGTTGCTGAAGCCCGGATAGGGCCGGCGTCCGGTGGCCGGATCGATCGTGTTGATGAACGAGCGTCCGAACTGATGATGGGCGTTATTGCCGACGTAGGCCGCCTGTGCGACCAGTTGCCGAGGCAACTGCTGCTGGATGGAGAAGGTCCACTGCTGGCTGTAGCCGTCGCGGCGGTCGCGCTGGAGGGAACGCGGCGCGGCGCCCGAGGACCGGGCCTGGGAGGCGAACCCGATGGCGGGGAACGACAGCGCCGGCTGGTCGCGCTGAGAAAGAGAGAAGCTCTCCGGAATGCTATCGAGGGCGGCGTTCACGTCGTCGAGCTGTCCGGGTCCGAAGAAGATGCCGTAGCCGGCCCGGAAGACTGTCTTGCCGCCGAAACGCTCCGGCGCCCAGGCCAGGCCGGCGCGCGGCGCGTAGTTGTTCTTGTCCGGAAAGTACCATGGGGTCCCGGGCGGGCAAAAGCCGTTGCAGCGAAGCAGGTCGAGCACGCGGCCGCCTCTGTTGGTTGTCCGGGAGACGGAATAGTACTCGTATCGGACTCCGAGACTTACGGTGAGAGTGGAACTCGCCTTGAATTCGTCCTGGGCGAACCAGAAGTAGTAGGGGCGCAGCACGCGGGAGCTGGGGTTCGGCCCGGCGATGCTGATCGAGTTGGCGCGGTTCAGGACAAAATCGTCGCGGCTGGCGAAAGCGGTCTGCACGGTGCCGCTGTCGGCGAAGACAAGATCCACCTTGCGGATTTCGCCGCCGAATTTGAAGGCGTGGCGTCCGCGAGTCCAGGCCAGGCTCTGAACCAGGGAGTAGGTGGTTCCGACTTCGACTTCAGCGCGGTCGACCTGGAGATTGATGAAGCCGGGAATGCTGACGCCCTCCGGGAAGGTGCCATTGGTGTCGCGGTGCAGCGCGGACCGGTTCACGCCGAGTTTGGTCTCGCTGAGGATCACGGGAGAGAAGACGCGCTGGAACTGGATGGTTCCGTTCTGCGTGCGGAAGTTGCTGGTGCGGGTTTCAAGCAGGGGATTGCGGATCTCGTCAATGACGCCGTTGTCGATGTTGTAGCGGACGAACATGTTGGTCCGGTCATCGATCCGGTGGTCCACCTTGATCAGGCCGCTGTCTTCGGTCCACGGCTGGGAGCCGGCGACGGTGAGTTGGTCGATGTTGGGGTCGGCGGTGCGCGACGTGCCGGGCTTGAAGGCTTCCACGACGGGCCGCAGCGAGGGTGAGGCGGCCAGGACGCGCGCCTTGAAGGCGTCGCTCGGCACGAAGCCGATCTGGGTCTGGGCCAGCCGCTGGCGGAGACCTTCGAAGTTGGCGAAGAAGAACGTGCGGTCGCGGCGGAGGGGGCCGCCGAGGTGGCCGCCAAACTGGTTGAGGCGGAAGGGGGGACGGCGGGCGTCGATCGGCCTTCGGGCGTCCAGCCTGTCGTTGCGGAAGTACTCGAAGGCGCCGCCGTGAAAGCGGTTGGAACCGCTTTTGGAAACGAGGTTCACCTGGGCGCCGGCACCGCCGCCGCTTTCCGCGTTGTAGAGCGAGGAGGCGACGCGGAACTCGGCGATCGAATCCAGCGAGATGTTCAGCCGCAGGTTGGCCTCCTGGCGGGGATCCTTGACGCCGGTGGCGTCGACGCCGTCGAAGGTGAAGTTGTTCTCGTCGCGCGAACGGCCGAAGTAGCGAATGGTATTCTGGTTTCCCTCGCCGGTGTTGACCGCGCCCGGGGCCAGGAGCATGAAGCTGGCCCAGTTGCGGCCGTTGAGGGGAAGAGCGGCGAGGTCGGATCCGCTGATGACCCCGGAGATCTCCGCGGAGGCCTTGTCGAGCTGAACCGCCTGGGCCGTGACCTCGACCTGCGTGTTGACGGCGCTGACGGCCATCGGAATGTTGACGGTAGCGCGCTGGCCGACGGTGAGAACGACGTTGGGGACCCGGGCGGTCGTGAAGCCGTCCTTGCGGGCGGTGATCGTGTAGGAGCCGACAGGCAGGCCCGGGGTCCGGTAGACGCCGGCCTCATTGGTGACGGTCTTGCGCAGCAGTCCGATCGCCTCCTGGCGGATCTCTACTTCCGCTCCCGAAAGGACGGCGCCGGTTGCGTCCGTGACGGTTCCGCCGAGGGTCGCCCGGTCGGCCTGAGCGAACAGAGACGGGCACGCCACAAGCGAGAGCAGGATTGCATGGCAAGAACGGAAGCGGGCCGGACAGCGTCCAGCGGAATTGGGCGATCTCATCGTTCCGACCGTAACAGAGGCTCGTTTCGGCCTTGTTACAACTGGATTGCTGCCTGGTAACGATCAGAGGTTTACGTCGCGGACTTCGTCGAAGATGGAATCCGGGACCTGGATGCCGAGTGTCCGGAACCGTTCCAGGATCCTGGGACGGTAACCGGTCCCGCGGAACCGGCCCTGGACCTTGCCGGCGTCGTTGACTCCGATCCGTTCGAAGGTGAAGACTTCCTCAATCTGGACGGCCTCGTCGGCGACGCCGACAACTTCGGCGATGCTGATCATTTTGCGGGTTCCGTCCTGGAGGCGCGAGATCTGCACGACAAGCTTGATGGCGCTGGCCAGCTGCTGGACGACGACGCGAGTGGGCAGTTCGAGGTCGGCCATGAGCACCATCGCCTGGAGGCGGGAAAAGGCGTCCTTGGGAGAGTTGGCGTGGACGGTGCTCATCGAACCCTCGACGCCGGTGTTCATCGCCTGGAGCATGTCGAGCGCCTCGGGGCCGCGGCATTCGCCGACGATGATGCGGTCCGGCCGCATGCGAAGGGCGGTCCGCAGAAGCTGGCGCTGGTTGATGCCGCCCTCCTTGTTGAGGTTGGGTGGACGCGTTTCAAACTTGATGACGTGGCGCTGCTGGAGCTGCAATTCGGCCGTGTCTTCGATGGTGATGATGCGCTCCTCCTCGGGGATGAACCGGGAGAGAGCGTTGAGGGTGGTGGTCTTGCCGGAGCCGGTGCCGCCGGAGACGAGGACGGTGGCCTTGGACTGGACAGCCGCGGCGAGGAAGCGCAGCATGCCGGGCATCAAGGTGAAGTTGGCGATCATCTCGTCGGAGGTGATGACGTGGCGGCCGAAGCGGCGGATGGACAGCGCGGGTCCGTCGAGCGCGAGGGGGGGGATGATGGCGTTGACGCGGGATCCGTCGAGGAGGCGGGCGTCGACGATCGGGTTGGCCTCGTCGACGCGGCGGCCGACGAGCGACACGATCTTCTCGATGATGTGCAGGAGGTGGGCGTTGTCCTTGAACCGGACGGGGGTGAGAGACAGCTTGCCTGAACGCTCGATATAGACCTTGTTGTAGCCGTTGACGAGAATATCCGAGATAGTCGGTTCCTTGAGAAGCGGTTCAAGAGGGCCGAGTCCGAGGACTTCGTCGAGCACTTCCTCAACGATCTTGTTCTGCTCGGCGGTGGTCATCGGCACGCGCTCTTCTTCGAGGAGGCGCTCGACGACGCGGCCGATTTCGCTGCGCACACGGTCCTTCGGGAGCGACGAGACACGGTCGAGATCGATGACGCCGATGAGCTTGCGGTGGATTTCCGACTTGATCTCGAAGGTGCGGTCCGCCGTGCGGACTCCGCCGGGCGGCCCGGCCGGCTGGCGCCCCGGGGGCGCGGGTCTGAAGTTACTTCCCAAGTTGGATCCTCTTATTGTCTCTAGTGTAGCCTGGGTCCATGATCCTTCCGCGACGCGAGTTCCTCGCCGCTTCACTTCCGTCCTTTAACCCGGGCGGGGCGGCGCCGTTGCGGGCGCCGAACATCGTGTTTCTGCTGGCGGACCAATGGCGCCCGCAGACTCTGCCGGCGGCGGGCGACACCAACCTGATCGCGCCGAACCTGGCCCGGCTGGGCAAGGAAGGAGTCCACTGCCGCCGGGCGTATGCGACCAATCCCGTGTGCTCGCCTTCGCGGGCTTCGATCCTGACGGGCCGCTATCCGCACGCCTGCCGGGTGCCGCGCAACGACCTGCCGCTCGCGCTCGAAGAACCCTCGCTGGCGCTCGAGTTGAAGAAGGCCGGCTACGCAACAGGCTATATCGGGAAGTGGCACCTGGACGGCGAGGGTAAGCCGGGCTTCGTGCCGCCCGGGCCGCGGCGCCGCGGATTCGACTTTTGGGCGGCGTTCAACCGGGGACACGCCTACTACGACCCGACGTATTTCGGTGATTCTCCCGAACCGGTCCGGCCGGGGGGATTCGAGCCGGACTACCAGACGGACCTGGCCATCCGTTTCATCCGATCGCATCGCGACCGTCCGTTCTTTCTCTACCTGAGCTGGGGGCCTCCGCACCCTCCGCGAAAGGCCCCCGAGGCGTTCCTGCGGCGGTATGATCCGCGGGCGTTCCGGCTGGCGGCGAACGTTCCGGACCACTATGAAGCGAAGGCCCGCGAGGGGATGCACGGCTACTACGCGCTGTGCACCGCCGTCGACGCCAACCTCGGGCGGGTGCTGGCGGCGCTGGACGAACTCCGGCTCGCCGACGACACGATCGTCGTGTTCACCTCCGACCACGGCGACATGCTCGGCGCGCACGGGCTGGAGTTCAAGGGGCTGCCGTACGAGGAGTCGTCCCGGATTCCGCTGCTGATCCGCTATCCGCGGAAGCTCGGCCGCGATGTCGACAATGACACGCTGGTTTCGAACGCGGACCTGATGCCGACGCTGCTTTCCTCTTGCGGCGCCGGGATCCCGGAGTCCGTGCAGGGGCGAAACCTGGCGCCGCTTCTGTTTGAGGGAAGGGGCGAGTCCCCTGAATCCGTTTACGCCTACGGGCGCCTGGGCACGGCGGAGGAGTGGAGAATGGTCGTGCGGGGGTATGACAAACTCGTCGTGAACGCCCGGTTGGAAGCGACGCACCTGTACAATCTCGGCCAGGATCCGCTCGAGATGAACAACCTGGCCGGCGAGGCCGGATCGCTCCGCAAGCGGGACGAACTCAGGGCGGTGCTGCGGATGCGGATGAGGGAACTGGGCGACACGATGGACCCTTCCGGGCTCCGCCTTCGCGGCTGACAATCCATGCAACTGAAACCCATCGGTTATGTTCGAAGTCCGATCGCGGACCGCAAGCAGATGCCGCCGCTCGGCGTTCCGGCCGAAGTCGAGGTTCTGCCGGAGTACGCCGAGGGACTGCTCCACATCGACAAGCACTCGCACCTTTGGATCCTGACGTGGCTGCACACGGCCACGCGGGAGCCCTTGCAGGTGAATCCGCGCGGCGCCGAAAACGCGGTCCACGGCGTGTTCGCGCTGCGTTCGCCGACGCGGCCCAATCCGATCGGCCTGACGGCGGTGGGCGTCCGCTGGCGGGAAGGGACACGGATCGGGGTTTCTCTGCTCGACTTTGTGGACGGCACGCCGGTGATCGACATCAAACCGTACCTGGCCACGCGCGACATGATTTACGGCGCGACGAGCGCGCAGATCGGCCGGCCGGCGGACCGTGAGGCGATCCGGGCGTCGCTGCTGATGCAGGCCGAGTTCTTCGGGCTGGACATCGCGGCGCCGGCGGTGGAGCAGGCGGCGGCCATCGTGGCGCATTTCCGGGCGGAGGTGCTGGGCTTCCACGACGCTCCCGGGATCCGGGTGACGGCGCCGGAGGGGCGGGGAGATCTAGCCGACGCGTTCATGGCCATGGTCCGGGTGCGTCCGGGGAACGGGTCGCTGCGGTTCCACGCGCTTCCGGCGGTGTGGATGGAATGCGCGGCGGGCCGCGCCGAGTATCCGGTCTGAGAGGCGCGCGGCTCAGGCGGCGTGGGCGCGCGCCACACGCTCGTTGAGGCGCACACCGAAACCGGGGCGGCCGGGCACGTCGATTCCGCCCTTGTCGAAGCTTTCCGGCGGATCAAGAAGTTCGCCCCGCCAGGGCGCTTCGCCCCACTGCATTTCGATGAGCCGGAAGTTGGCCATGCCGGCGCAGACCTGCACGGTCGCGGCGGTGGCGGCGGGACCGCTGGGGTTATGAGGCGCCACCTCCACCTTTTCGGCGGCCGCCATGGCCGCGATCCGGGTCAGCTCGAGCAGCCCACCGCAGTGCTTGACGTCCGGCATGATGACGTGGACGGCTTTTTCGCGGCAGAGGGGAACGAATCCCGCCACGCCGAACAGCATTTCGCCACCGGCCATGGTCTGGCGGATCGCTTTGCGAATGGCAAGGGTGTCGGCGGTCCGTTCGGGCGCGACCGGCTCTTCGTACCAGGCGAGGTGGAAGGGCTCGAGACGCCGGGCGACGCTCTCAGACAAGGGGACGTCGAAAAAGCTGTGGCAGTCGACCATCACGTCGATGTTGCTTCCGACGGCGTCGCGCACGGCGGCGACACAGGCGATTCCGAGGTCGACGGCGTCGCGGATGGCGTCCGCGCCCGAGCCGGGCTTGGGGAATCCGTCGAACGGAGCGAGTTTCAAGGCCTGGAACCCATCGGCAACGGCCTTGCGGGCGGCGGCGGCGAATCCGGCTGGCGTGCGGGGCCGGGTGGCGCGGTTGATGTTGGCGTAGGCCGGAAGGCGGCCGCGCACGGCGCCGCCGAGGAGATCGCAGGCGGGCACGCCGAGCAGCTGGCCGGAGATGTCCCACATTGCCTGCTCGATGGAGCTGAACGCGGTAGCGGCGATGAGTCCGCCTGAGGCGGCGAGGGGCCACGCCTTCTGGCGATAGCGTTCCACGTCCAGGGGAGAGGCGCCGTGAACGAGGTCGAAGAACTTGCGGAGTTCGGACTCCATCCGCGCGGCCTGTTCCCTGGTCGTGTTGCCGAAGCCGAAACCGTCGGATGCTTCTCCGAGCCCCTGGACGCCGGCATCGGTCGACAGGCGGACAATGAGCCAGACGGTGCGCTCGCTGGCGCGGAGGGGGATCAATTCAATGCCGGTGATGCGCGCCCGGGGCCGGGCGGCCAGGGGGAGGGAAGACATAAGCAGCGTGCGTCGGGTCATGGTTTGGGCTGGGGCAGCTTTCGCCATTATTCCACGGCCGGGCCCAGGGAGAAGGCCGAGGCGGGGGTTCGGGGGCGGAAAGCGGGCCCGAAGGGGGCCTGTGGGCCTAAGGTGCGGGGTCGGAGCCGGCCTACCGGGGATTGGGTGGGGAGAACGACGTTTTCAACAGACCACAACATATAGTGGTCCCGAAGAGTTGCTAGCAAGCCCTGCATTGTGTGGCTCCAGAGACACGGTGTATTATCCCACATACATAGGGGAATAAAATACGAAACAGTACCAAAGCTCCAGATTTTTCGGATAAGCGCTTGACCGGAATGCTCTTATCCGTTAGATTAGCGATGTGGCCCAAAGGGGCCCAAAGGGGCCTGAAAGGTCCTCCCGAGGATGGACGCAGAGCAGAATCAACCGGTTTCCTCGGCGGAACAGGTGGAACCGCCCCGAGGGGCGGATCCGCTGACGCTGGATGACAAAACCAGGCTGAAGCTGCCGACGGCATTCCAGAGATATTTGACAGGACTGAAAGAAACACAGGTCTTCATCACGACGATTGATCTGCGCACAGCTCGAATTTACCCACTTTCGGTGTGGAAGCGCAACGAGGAGATCCTGGAGCGCTACCGGAACAATCCGCAGGCACGGCAGAACGTCCAGTTCATGGCGCAGCATTACGGGGCAGATTCGGACGTGGACCCTTCGGGGCGGGTGGTGCTTTCGCCGCAGCTGCGGGAGAGGCTGGGCTTCCAGCCGAAGGGCAAGGTATGGCTGGTTTACTCGAACAAAGCGTTCACGCTGTACACGGACGCCGAGTACCAGAAGCAGCTACAGTTGCGGGAGGAGAACCTGCTCAGGGACGTGGAAGTGATCCAGCGGGAAACGGATTTCGTCTAGCCGGAGCGGCCAGAGGCGGGCGATGGTGGAACACCAGCCGGTGCTGCTCGAGGAGGCGATGGAGCTACTGGCGATCCGGCCAGGGGGAATTTACCTCGACTGCACGACCGGGCCGGGGGGGCACAGCAGGGCGATTGCGGAACGGCTGGAAGGGCCGGGGAGGCTGATCGCGCGGGACTGCGACCGGGAGTCGCTGGAGCTGGCGCGGCGGAACCTGGCCGGGCTGGAGGGGCGGATCATCTTCGACGCGGGGCGGTTTTCGGATGTGCGGCTGGCGCTTGACAGGCTGGGGATCGGCAAAGTGGACGGGCTGCTGGCTGATCTGGGCTGGAGCATGTGGCAGCTGCGGGAGGCGCAGCGCGGGTTCAGCTTCAGCGAGGACGGTCCGCTCGATTTACGCTACGACCGTACGACGGGGGAAACAGCCGCGGATTTAGTGAATTTCAGTTCAGAACAAGACATCGTCAGAATCCTTACGGATTATGGCGAGGAAAGGAGGGCGCGGAGAATCGCTAGAGCCATCCTGAAGGCAAGGCCTGTCTCGACCGCAAAACGTCTGGCAGACATCGTTGAGCAGGCCAAGCCTCGGGATTCCCGGATTCATCCGGCGACGCTGACCTTTCAGGCGCTGCGAATCGCCGTCAACGATGAACTGGGCGAGTTGGAGGCTTTGCTGGCGGTCCTGCCGGAGGTGGTGGCCGAGGGGGGGCGCGCCGTACTTATTTCGTTTCACTCCGTGGAAGATCGGATTGTAAAGAGGGCATTTCAGCAGCTGGCGCGGGGTGGCCGGGCCAAACTGCTGACGCGGCACGTGGTCACGCCACGGGCCGATGAGGTGTTGCGCAACCCAGCCGCGCGCTCGGCCCGGCTGCGTGCGCTGCAAATCGTGTGATGTCACAACAGCGAAAGGCGGGAATCGAGGACAGTGCTATGTCAGCAACGGCGGCGGTGCCAACGGCAGAACAGCAAGAGACGGGGCGGAGGGCGCAAACGGCGCACAGGGCGGACACCTACGGCCTACGGAGCGGGGGCAGGGCGGAGCCGACCTCGTCGTACTGGGTCCGGGCGTTTCCGAACGAGGACGTCGCTTTCTGGCGGAAGCAGGACATCGACAACACGAGGGTCGTTCCGCAGGACGATCCCAAGGTTGGCGAGACCTGTTGGAAGATGTTCAGCGTGACGGCGCTGGTGGTGATCGTAGTCGTGGGGTTACTGCTGCCGAACGCCTACGGTCTGCTGACGGCGTTCCGGATCCAGCAGTTGTCGTTGCAGACAGCGGCTCTCAAGGAGAAACACCGGCGGCTGAAGCTCGATGAGGAACGGCTGACGAGTCCGGCCCGGCTCGAGGAGGTGGCGGCCGGGCTGGGCTTCAACGAGGCGAGTCCCCGGGACGTAATTCACCTGCACGGAAGGTCCGGCGAAGCGGTGGCGATGCGCGGGCGGCCGCGGCGGTAGCGCGGACGGGGCGGGTGCGGCGGCATGGGGGAGATATACGGCACTGAACCACGGGTCCAACGGCTCCAGCGTCTGGTCCGCTTCGGAATGCTCTGGGTGCTGCTGATTTTCGGGCGGTTGTTCTATCTCCAGGTATTCCGGCACGAGGAGCTGGCCCGAATCGCCAACAGCCAGCAGGAGCGAACGTTCGACATCCGCGCGCCGCGGGGCACGATCTACGACCGGAACGGGGCGCAACTGGCGGTGAGCCTGCCGGCCGAGTCGCTTGCCGTGAACCGGCGGAAGCTGAAAGACCCGTCCATCGCCTTTGATCTCCTCCACCGGATCCTGGGCGCCGATACGGCGCGGCTATACCACGATCTCGAGCGGGCGCGTGAGAAAGGGCGTGATCTGTTCTGGGTGAAGCGGAAGCTGACCGACGAGGAAGCGGCCAGTCTGAGGGCACTCAAGCAGGACTGGATGGAGTTCACAATGGAGAGCCGGCGGGTTTATCCGCACGGGACCCTGGGCGCGGCCATACTGGGGTCGGTGAACCTGGATGACCGCGGGAACGCCGGGATTGAGCAGTCCCAGGAGAGGTTGTTGGGCGGAAAGCCGGGGAAGTTGCTGCTGCTGACCGACGTGAAGAGGCGGGGCATCGAGACTCTCAAGGTCATCGAGGAGCCCAGGCCGGGCGCAAATATCACGCTCACGGTGGACGCGGGGCTCCAGGAGCAATGCGACCGGATCATCGAGGCGGCGGTGCGGGGGCGATGCGAGAGCGGCACGGCCGTTGTGATGCATCCGGAGACGGGCGACATCCTGGCCATGTCGGCCTACCCGAGTTTCAATCCGAACGATCCGATCCGGAGCGAGAAGGACCTGCTGGCGCGGCAGCACGCCGCCGTCACGCAGGCGCGCGACCCGGGATCGGTTCAGAAGCTGTTCACCCTGGCGGCGCTGCTCGAGAACACAAAATGGGACGCCAAGACGGTGATCCACTGCGGAAACGGAAAGTTCCGGTTCGGTAAGACGGAAGAGATCGAGGACAATCATTCCTACGGCTACCTTCCGGTGGAACATGTGATCTGGAAATCCTCGAATGTGGGCGCGATTCAGATGGGCATTCACACCGGCCGCGAGGCGCTTTACCGCACGCTGGTGGATTTCGGATTCGGGGATCGCACCGGAGTACCGCTTCCGGGTGAGTCGAGAGGGATCCTGTGGCCGCTGTCGGAATGGAAGAAGAGTTCCCTCTACTACATTTCGATGGGGCACGAGTTGACAGTAACAACCGTCCAGCTGGCGCGCGCAGCGGCGGCGTTCGCCAACGGCGGGTTTCTGGTGACGCCGCGGCTCGTGCTGGCGACTCAGGCGGAGGGCGGGGAACTTGAGTACGCGCCGGCGGCGGCCCGGCGGCGTATCATCAAAGCGGCAACAGCGGCCGAAGTGAGGAGGATCTCGGAGGGCGTGATCCACTTCGGGACGGGGAAACTGGCGAAGCTCGACGGGTTCACGGCGGGCGGCAAGACGGGGACGGCGCAGCTGCTCGAGGCGGCGCCGGCACAGCCGGGCAAGAACGGAAAGAAGAGGAAGGCCCGTTACGGCCACCGATACGCGGCCAGTTTCATGGGATATGCGCCGCTCCAGAACCCACAGGTCGTGGTGGTGGTGACTCTCAATGGCGCTACAAGGATGGCAAGCGACGTGGCGGCGCCGGTATTCAAGCAGATCGCAGAGAAGGCGCTGCGGGCTCTGGCCGTCGAGCGGGACGTGCCGGAACACCGGGCGATCCCGGAGGGGACTGCCCCCGGGGAGGACGAGGGTCCGGCGCTGGTTCCGGCGCCGCGACCGCTCCCGCGGCTGGCGCATCTGCCGGGAGCCGCGTCCCCGGCGGTTCGCGAGATCCCGGTGGGCCGCAGGGCGCCGGATTTTCACGGCAAGGCGAAGGCGGATGTTCTGGCCGAATCCGCGAGGCTGGGCATCCCGGTCGAGATGGTGGGCGCCGGCCTGGCGCGGTCACAGGATCCGCCGCCGGGAAGTCTATTGTTGCGGGGCGAAACGGTCCGGGTGCAATTTGTCCGCTGATGACGCCATGCAAACTCATTCTGCCGCTGTCCGGGGCCTCTCCCTCGAGGTACTGCTCGAGGCTGCCGGTCTCAGCGTCACGGGGCTCAGCGCGTCCGAGCGGGCCGTGCCGGTTGCCGGTCTCGAGTTCCACTCGCGCCGAATCCAGCCGGGCTATCTGTTTTTCGCCTTTGCCGGTTCCCGCGCGGACGGCCGGCAGTTCGCAGCCGAAGCGATAGCGCGAGGCGCGGCGGGAGTAGTGTCGGAGCTGGAACCGCCGGCGGGGTTTGCCGCGCCATGGATCGTGGCGCCCCACGCGCGGCGAGCGCTGGCGCTGATGGCGCGCCGGCTCTATCCACGGGTGGGCGAGAGGATCGCGATCACGGGCGTGACCGGCACCAACGGGAAGACGACGGTTTGCACGGTGCTCGACCGGGTGCTGCGCGACGCCGGGAAAGTGACGGCTCAGGTCGGCACGATCGAATACCACGTGGCGGGCGAGCGCCGGAAGGCGGTGAACACGACGCCCGAATCGCTGGAGATCTACCGGTTGTTCGACGAGCTTGCGGAGCGGGGCGGCACGCATGCAACGATGGAGGTCTCCTCGCACGCGCTGGCGCTCGGCCGCGTGTGGGGCATCGCCTACCACACCGCCGTGTTCACGAACCTGAGCCGGGATCATCTCGATTTTCACCGCGACATGGAGGACTACTTCGCGGCCAAGTGCGAGCTGTTCCGCGGACAGGCCGCGCCGGCGCCGGGATGGGCGGTGATCAACGGGGACGACGAATACGGCCGACGGATTCCGGCGGGGGCGGGCACACGGCGCATCCGGTACGGGCTGGGGGAGGGGAACGATCTCCAGGCGCGGAAGGTGGAAACAGGACCGGCGGGACTTGTTTTTGAGGTAGGCTGGGAAGGGCGCACGTGCTTGATCCGTTCGAGACTCGCCGGGCAAATCAACGTTTACAATCTCCTCGCCGTGTTTGGGGCCGGGCTGAGCTACGGCCTCGAACCGGAGACGATCGCGGCCGGCGTGGCCGGGTGCGGGGCGGTGCCGGGGCGGTTCGAACTGGTGAGGAGAAACCAGCCGTTTTTGGTGGCAGTGGATTACGCGCATACCGACGACGCGCTGCGGCGGACGATCCAGGTGGGACGTTCGCTGGCGGAAGGACGGGTGATCACGGTCTTTGGCTGCGGCGGTGACCGCGACCGGACGAAGCGGCCGCTGATGGGGCGGGCGGCGGGGGAGTTGAGCGACTTTGTAGTGGTGACGTCCGACAATCCGCGTGGGGAGGACCCGCTGGCGATCATCGAGGACGCGCTGGCGGGCCTGCGCGGGACGCAGGCGGCGTACCGGGTCGAGCCGGACCGGGCGGCCGCGATCCGGATCGCGCTGGGGGAGGCGGGTCCGGGGGACGTGGTTCTCATCGCCGGGAAAGGGCACGAAGACTACCAGATCATCGGGGACCGACGGATCCACTTCGACGACCGGGAGACGGCCGCGGCGGTTCTCAAGGAGCTGGGATACGGGGGGCCGGAGGGCTGATGCTGTACTGGCTCTTTTACGAGAACCTGTTTCCGGGGTTCGGCCCGGCGCGGCTGTTCGGGCAGGTGACGTTCCGAACGGCCGCGGCGAGTCTGACGGCGCTGGCGATCTCGGTGCTGCTGGGGCCGTGGCTGATCAGCCGGCTCCGGCAGTTTCAGGTGAGCCAGTACATCCGCGAGGACGGTCCGCAGTGGCACCAGAAGAAGGCGGGGACGCCGACGATGGGCGGCATTCTGATCATCGGGTCGATTGTGATCCCGGTGCTGTTGTTCACCAACCTGCGGAATCCGCACGTCTGGGTGGCGTTGTTCGGGCTGGTGAGCTTTGGGGCGATCGGCTTCCGGGACGATTATGTGAAGGTCACGGCGCGGCGCAACCTGGGGCTGACGGCGCTCGAAAAGATCGGATTGCAGGTTCTGGCCGGGACGCTGATCGGCGTGATGCTGATCTGGCTGCACTTTCTGGGGCTGTATTCGACAACGATGAACATGCCGTTCTTCAAGCAGTTCCGGCCGGACCTGGTGATCGAGCCGATGCTCGCCTCGCCATGGACGTATCCGCTGGCGTTTCTGTTCTTTATTCCGACGACGCTGTTTTTCGTGGTGGGGGCAGCGAACGCGGTGAACCTGACGGACGGCTTGGACGGGCTGGCGATCGGGTTGACGATCATCGCGGCGGGGGCGATGACGGTGCTGTGCTATGTAGGATCGCACGCCGTTTTCGCCGCGTATCTCGATCTTCAGCGCGTTCCGCTGGCGTCCGAGCTGACGATTTTCTGCGGCGCGATGACCGGGGCGTCGCTCGGGTTTCTGTGGCACAACGCCCATCCGGCGGATGTCTTCATGGGAGACGTGGGATCGCTGGCGCTGGGGGGCGCTTTGGGCACCATCGCAGTGCTGATCAAGCAGGAGTTGCTGCTGCCGTTCATCGCGGGAGTGTTCGTCCTCGAGGCGCTTTCGGTGATCATCCAGGTGGCGAGTTTCCGGCTGCGGGGCAAACGGGTGTTTCTGATGTCGCCGCTCCACCATCACTTCGAGGCGCTGGGGTGGGAGGAGTCGAAGGTGATCATCCGGTTCTGGATTCTGGGCGTGATTCTCGCGCTGTTCGCGCTGACCACGCTGAAGTTGAGGTGAAGATGGAGGCGGGAACGGTGGCGGGGGTTCGGCTGCGGGGCGCACGGGTGGCGGTGCTCGGCCTGGCGCGGTCGGGGCTCGCGGCGATGCGGCTGCTCGCGGAGAAGGGCGCGCTGGTCACGGCGTCGGACGCAAGAGCGGCGGAGGAGATCCCCGGGGCCTGCGAGGCGTTGCGGGAATGCGGCGCGGCCTACCGTCCGCAGAGCGCGGACCTGGCCAGCGGGCACGACCTTGTGGTGGTCTCTCCCGGCGTTCCGTTCGACGCCGAGCCGTTGCAGGCGGCGCGCAGGCTCGGCATTCCGGTCATCGGCGAGATCGAACTGGCGAGCTACTTTCTGGAGGGGCCGGTGAGCGCCATCACGGGATCCAACGGGAAGACGACGACGACGATGCTGAACGGGCACATTCTGCGCGAGAGCGGCGTGCCGGTGCAGGTTTGCGGCAACACGGGAACGGCGGCGACGTCGGTGGCGGGATCGTCGCGGCCGGACCAGTGGAACGTGATCGAGATTTCGAGCTTTCAGCTGGAGACGGTATCGCACTTTCACGCACAAGTCGGCACATGCCTCAACGTGACGCCGGACCATCTGGACCGCCACGGCTCGATGGCCGCCTACGCGGCGGCGAAGGGGCGGCTGTTCGAAACACAGCAGCCGGGGTCGTGGGCCGTGCTTAACGCGGACGATCCGGTCTGCGCGGGATACGCGGCCAAGACGCCGGCCGAGCCGTTCTGGTTCAGCCTGGAGCGGGCGGCGCAGCCGGGAGCGTGGCTCGATGGCGGCGTGCTCTACTTCGAGGGGGAGAGGCTGATGGAGGCGGGCGAAGTTCCGTTGCGGGGGCGGCACAACATTCAGAATGTGCTGGCGGCGTCGGCGGCGGCGCGGCTGGCCGGGGTTCCGCTGGAGCGGATCGCGGCCGCGGTGAAGACGTTCCGCGGCGTGGAGCACAGGCTCGAGCACGTCCTGACGGCGGACGGCGTGGACTACGTCAACGACTCGAAGGCGACCAACGTGGACGCGGCGCTGAAAGCGGTGGAGGCTTTCGATTTCCCACCGCACAAGCCGGGCTTGTGGATTATCCTTGGGGGCAAGGACAAAGGCAGCGACTACAGGCCGCTGCGGGGTCCCTTGCAGGCGAAGGCGAAGGCGGCGCTGTTGATCGGATCGGCGGCGCCGAAGATCGCGGCGGACCTCGAGGGGGCGGTCACCGTGGTCGAATGCGGGGCGATGGCAGGCGCGGTGGGTTACGCGGCGCGAAAGTCGTCTCCGGGGGAGGTGGTTCTGCTGGCGCCGGCCTGCGCGAGTTTCGATCAGTTCGAGAACTACGAGCACCGGGGGCGGGTGTTCAAAGAGCTTGTCCGGAAGCTGAAGGAGGAGTGAGGTGGCGGTTCGAGTCAAGATGGACTGGCTGTTGTTCTGGACCGTGCTCGGTCTGACTTCTCTGGGGCTGGTGATGGTGTACAGTTCCTCGTCGCTCTACGCCGAGTTGAAGCGGAAGGAGCGGGTGGAAGAAGGAGGCAGGCCGCCAACGGCAGCAGGGCCGGCCGACGCAGTGCTGGTTCCGGCCGGGAATCCGCCGACAAAGCCGGGGCGGGCGCCGTGGTCGCGGCGCCGGTACGCCGCTGCGGCGGTGGGCGTGGCGGCGCTGGCGTTTCTGGCGCACCGTTACGCGACGGGAAGCATACCGTTGGCCTGGCTCGCCGCCGGCGCGGCGGCGGTGTGCGCGTTACAGGTGCTGGCCTACTGGATGGACGCGGACAGGACGCCGCACTATTCGTTTCTGCTGCGGCAGTCGGGCGCGGCGATTGTCGGGTTTCTGGCGCTGATGTTTTTCAGCCAGCGCGACTACCGGACGTGGCAGTCGGCGCGGTGGGCCTTTGGCGGGCTGGGGGTGGTCATTTTTCTGCTGGGGGTGGCCTACCGCGTCGACAAATACTTTCACCGCTGGATCGATATCGGGGTCTCGATCCAGCCGTCGGAGTTCGCCAAGCCGGCGCTGATCGTGTTTCTGGCGTGGTTTGTGACGAAGCGGAGCGGAGCGATCAACCATCCGCACACGATCCTTCCGGCGGCGCTGGCGCTGATCATGCTGGCGGGGGGCGTTGTGGTGGGGGATTTTGGAATGACGGTGGTACTGGTGGTGACGACGGCGGCGGTGTTCTACATGGCCGGGCTGAACCGGCGGTACATTCTCGCGGCGCTGGGGATCGGTTCGCTGCTGCTGGCGGTGGCGATCGTAGCCGTGCCGTACCGCCTGCTGCGGGTGCTGACGTATGTGGACCCGAAGTGCGAAACGATCTGCCAGTACGAGAGGGGACGAATGATCTGGGAGTACGCGGAAAGCGGGAGCCGGGTGAAGGACGGGGCCTACCAGACAATCCAGTCGACGATCGCGATCGGGGCGGGGGGCGTGATGGGGCGGGGGTTGATGCAGAGCCGGCAGAAGCTGCTGTTTCTGCCGGAGGCGCACACGGATTTCATCTTCGCCATCGTGGCGGAGGAACTCGGGTTATGGGGCGCAACGCTCGTGCTGGCGGGGTTCGTGATCATCATGTGGCGCGGCTACCGGCTGTATCTGACGGCGGGCGACGAATTTGGGAGGTATCTGGCCGTAGGAGCGACGACGACGCTTGTGTTTCAGGCGCTGCTCAACATGAGCGTGGTGCTCGACCTCGGGCCCACCAAGGGAATTCCGCTTCCGCTGATCAGCTTCGGCGGCGGATCGATGGTAAGCACGATGATCTGCCTGGGGCTGCTGCTGAGCGTGGGGCAGAGGGCGGCGCACTCATGGACTTCGGCGCGATAGGCCGCGGACTCGAATAACGGATGAGGGGAGGTCGGCGGGCGAGTTTCGTGATCGCCGGCGGCGGCACGGGCGGCCACGTGGTTCCGGGACTGGCGGTGGCGGCCGAACTGAAGGCGAGAGGACACGAGGTGGTTTTCTTCGGGACGAAGGCAGGGATCGAGGCGAAACTGGTTCCGGCGGCGGGCTACCGGATCGAGTGGATCGAGGCAGGGGGCGTGAACCGGGTGGACTGGCGGACTCTGGCGCAGAGTGCGTGGCGGGCGCCACGGGGCGTGGCGCGGGCGTGGGGACGGCTGGGCCGCATTCAACCGGCAGCGATGTTCTCGCTCGGGGGCTACGTGGCGGCGCCGGTGATGGCGGCCGCTGCGCTGCGAGGGGTTCCGCTTGTGATCCTGGAGCCGAACGCGATGCCGGGACTGGCCAACCGGATCGCGGGCCGCAGGGCGCGGCGCGTTCTGCTGGGAATGGCGGAAGCGGCGGCGTGGTTTCCGGAAGGGCGGTCCGAGGTGTCGGGAGTGCCGGTCCGCGAAGCGTTCTTCTCGATCCGACCGAAGCGGCCGGGCGAGGTGTTCCGCGTGCTGATCCTGGGCGGGAGCCAGGGGTCGCGGACGCTGAACCGGGCGTTTCGCGAGAGCTGGCCGCTGTTTCGCGCACAGAGGGGGCGCTACCGGATCGTGCACCAGTGCGGGAGCGCCGAGGCGGCCGAACTGGCGCGCGACTTCGAGGGCTCAGGAGTGGATGGACAGGTGGTCCCGTTCATCGGCGATGTTCCGGGGGCATTCGCCGAGGCGGACCTGGTGGTGAGCCGGGCCGGGGCCAGCGCGGTGGCGGAACTGGCAGCGGCGGGCAAGCCCTCGGTTCTGGCGCCGTATCCGTTTTCGGCCGACGACCACCAGCGGAAGAACGCGGAGGCCTTCGTCCGGGCCGGGGCGGCGGTGCTGGCTCCGGACGCCGAGCTGAGCGGGGAGAGGCTGTTCCGGGAGATCGAGCGGGCGGCCGGCGACCCGCAGGGGCTGGAAAGGATGGGCGCCGCGGCACGAAGGCTGGCGCGTCCGGGAGCGGCGCGGCGGGCGGCGGAGGTGCTCGAGGAGATCGCGGGCGAAGGTTGCGGGACGGTTGACACGGCGTTGCGAAGCCGAAACAATTGAGGATAAAAATGTTTTTTAAGCCCCAGCATCTCCATTTCACCGGAATCGGGGGGATCGGGATGAGCGGAATCGCGGAGGTGCTGCTCAATCTGGGCTACACGATCAGCGGGTCGGACCTGAAGCTGAGCCCGGTGACGGAGCGGCTGGTCCAACTGGGGGCGACGGTGTTCGAGGGTCACCGGGCGGAGAACCTCGGCGACGCCAAGGCGCTGGTGGTGAGTTCGGCGATCCACGCGGCGAACCCGGAGCTGGCGGAGGCCAGGCGGCGGCAGATTCCGGTGATCCCGCGGGGCGAGCTGCTGGCGGAGCTGATGCGGCTCAAGTACGGGATCGCGATCGCGGGAAGCCATGGGAAGACGACGACATCGTCGATGACGGCGGCGCTGCTGAGCCAGGCGGGGCTGGACCCGACGGTGGTGGTCGGCGGGAGGGTGCGGGCGATGGGAGGCAGCAACGCGCGGGTGGGCCGAAGCGATTTCCTGGTGGTGGAGTCGGACGAAAGCGACGGATCGTTTCTGAAGCTGGCGCCGATTCTGGCGGTGGTGACCAACATCGACCACGAGCATCTGGACCACTACGGGAGTTTCGAGCGGGTGCTCGACGCGTTCACCGAGTTCGTGAACCGGGTGCCATTCTACGGGGCGGCGATGGTCTGCCTGGACGATGAGAACGTGCAGCGGATCCTGCCCCGGATCCGCCGCCGGACGGTGACGTACGGACGGAGTTCGCAGGCGGAACTGCGGATTCGGGAGGTTTCGCACGAGGCCGGTTCGAGCGATTTCAGCCTGGCGATGCAGGGGCGGGAAGTGGGCCGGTTCCGGCTGAACGTGCCGGGCGCGCACAACGTGCTGAACGCGACGGCGGCGATCGCGGTGGCGCTGGAACTGGAGGCGCCGGTGGAGACGATCCGGGCGGGGCTGGCGGGCTATGCCGGGGTGGACCGGCGGATGCAGACGAGGGGCGAGGCGGGCGGGGTGAGAGTGATGGACGACTATGGCCATCACCCGACTGAGATCCGGGCCACGCTGGAGGCGGTGCGGCTGGGCGGCTACCGGCGGATCCACGTCCTGTTCCAGCCTCACCGGTATACGCGGACGCAACTGCTGTTTGACGATTTCGCGCGTTCGTTTCACGCGGCCGACCGGGTTTACGTGCTGGACATCTACGCGGCATCGGAGGCGCCGATCGAAGGGGTCGACGCGGAAGCGCTGGCGCGGCGGATGGCGGAGTTCGGCCACCGCGGAGTTACCTACTCCGGATCGATGGAGGCGGGGGTCGAGGCGGCGGTGAGGAACGCGGGCCCGGGCGACCTCGTGCTGACGCTGGGCGCGGGGAGCGTGTCGCAGGCCGGCGAGAAGATTCTGTCGGGATTGAGGGGGAAGGAATAAGATGGCGAAGAAGATGGTACGCGCGTCGGGTCCGTCGCCAGCCGCGGCGGTGCTGGGGCTGGCGCGGACCTACGGTGTGCCGGTGCTGGTGAGCGCGCCGCTGGCGCTGGGGGCGATGTACGCCTTCCACCGGGCGGAGCGCTTCGCCGCCACGCACCCGCTATTTCAAGTGAGCCCCGCGCCGGCGGCGAACCGGCTACCGCCGAATGTGCAGGTGGAGGGCGCGGTTCACACAACTGTGAAGGAACTGCGGGCGGTGTTCGCCAAAGACGAAGGGCGGAGCGTATTCGAAGTGCCGCTCGGGGAGAGGCGGCAGGAGCTGGAGCGGCTGCAATGGGTCAAGCAGGCGTCGCTGTACCGGGTGTGGCCGAACCGGATCGAGGTCCGGCTCGTGGAGCGCACTCCGGTGGCGTTCGTCGAATTGCCGGGAGGGGCCAACGCGATGAACCGCGCGCGGCTGATCGACGAGGAGGGCCATCTGCTGCCGCTCGAGGATTCCAGGCGGGGTTCGCTGCCGGTTCTGACCGGGGTGAGCGAGGGGCAGCGGCGGGAGGTCCGGGCGGCGCTGGTGAGCAAGATGCGGGAAGTTCTGGCGGAGCTGGGGGAGGCGGGGAGGAGGATCTCGGAGGTCGATCTGAGCGACGCCGGCAACGTCAAGATTGTGTATCCTACCGAACGGCGGGCGCTGACGCTGATCCTCGGCAAGGAAGACTGGCGCCTGAGGATGGACACGTTCCTTTACAACTTCGATGAGATTCGGGAGAAGATGCCGAACGCGGTAGAGCTTGATCTGCGCGATCCAAACCGGATCTTCGCGACCCGGATGGCCAAGGAGTCCGATGGCGACTAGCGCGGTCCAAACCGGATCTTCGCGACCCGGATGGCCAAGGAGTCCGATAGCGACCAGGGCGAGGCCGAGGTACGCGGTCGGGGTGGACGCCGGCAGCAGCCGGACGCGATGCGTGATCTGTGTGGTCGAAGACCAGCGGATGCGATTTCTCGGGGCCGGATCGGCGCCGTCGCAGGGATGGCAACGGGGGCGGGTGGCGGACACGAGCGCGATCTCGTCGTCGATTCTGGGTGCGGTGAAAGAGGCGGAGGCGCGGGCGCAGGGTCCGGTGGATTCGGTGGTGCTCGGGATGGGCGGGCTGGGGATCGAATCGGCGCAGGGGCGCGGGGTGTACGAGTTCGGGCGGCCGCGGGAGATCACACCGAACGATCTGGCCTACGCGGTGGAGCTGGCGTCGCGGGTGAAGCTGCCGGACGACAGGATGCTGCTGCACGTCTTTCCGCAGGATTTCACGGTCGACGGGAGGGCGGGGTACCGGAATCCGGTGGGGCTGGCGTGCACGCGGCTGGAGGCGAACGTGCTGCTGGTGACCGCTTCCGAGCAGGAGCACGAGTGCCTGGTGACGGCGGCGCATCACGCGCACTTGTCGGTGGAGGACACGGTGTTCGAGGCGGTGGCCGCGGCCTACGCGGCGGTGCTTCCGGAGGAGCGGCACAGGGGGGCGGCGGTGATCGATCTGGGGGTGCATTCCACGGGGGTCGCGATCTATGACGGCGAGGCCGCGGTGTGCGCGGCTTCGATACCGGTGTCCTCGGACCACCTGACGCGGGACATCATAATGGGTCTGCACCACTACCACAATGTGACGGTGTCCTACGAAGACGCAGAGATGCTGAAGCGGGAGTACGGTTGCGCGATGCTGGGGCTGACGGCGGACAACGCGCTGATCGAGATTCCGGCCGGGGAGGGCCGGGGATCGAAGGAGATTTCGCGGCGGCAGCTGAACGAGATTCTGGAGGCGCGGGCCGAGGAGATGTTCCTGTACGTGCGCGACGAGATCCGGAAGGCAGGCATGGACCAGGCGCTGATGGAGGGAGTGTTCCTGACGGGCGGAGGGGCGCGGCTGCAAGGGATGCTCGATATGGCGGAGAAGGTCCTGAACTGCCACGCCAAGTACGGGCTGACGGTGGGAATCCAGGACTGGCCGCAGAACTTTCAGGATCCGGCGTGGACGACGGCGGCGGGGCTGGCGATGTACTCGGCGCGGCTGAAGTTGCACCGGACGCAGCGGAGGAAGCCTCCCGGCCTGCTGGGCTTTTTCGGCTGGTAGAAGCGGGTGCGCGGCAACAGACTAAACTGAGAGGTACAGATGTTAGACCTGAATGACGGGATGAACTTCGAGATGGCGGAAGAGTCGACCGCGACGACCCGCATCAAGGTGATCGGCATCGGCGGAGGGGGCGGCAACGCCGTCGCGCGGATGATGGCGTCGGGGCTGACCGGCGTTGAGTATTACGTGATCAATACGGACCGGCAGGCGCTGACGGCGTCGCCGGTTCCGAACAAGCTGGCGATCGGGGCGAAGGTGACGTCGGGGCTGGGGGCGGGGTCGGATCCGGCGGTGGGCCGGCAGGCGGCGCTCGAGGACACCGAGCGGATCATCGAACTGCTGGAGGGCGCGGACATGGTGTTCGTCACCGCGTGCCTGGGCGGCGGGACGGGGACGGGCGCGGCGCCGATCGTGGCGTCGCTGGCCAAGGAGATGAACGCGCTGACCGTGGCGGTGGTGACCAAGCCGTTCCGGTTTGAGGGTCCGCGGCGGATGAAGATCGCCGACTACGGGCTGGCGGAGCTGGCGGGCACGGTCGACACGGTGATCACCATTCCCAACAGCCGGCTGCTCGAGGTGGCGCAGGGAAAGATGGCGTACAAGGAGGCGTTCAAGCTGGCCGACGATGTGCTGCGGCAGGCGGTGCAGGGAATCAGCGACATCATCACGACGCCGGGGGTCATCAACCGGGACTTTGCCGACATCCGGGCGATCATGCTGGGCATGGGCCACGCGATGATGAGCACGGCGACCGCGAGCGGCGAGAACGCGGCGGTGGAGGCGGCGCGGAAGGCGATCACCAATCCGCTGCTGGAGGACGGCGGGGTGCGGGGAGCGCGGGGCGTGCTGATCAACATCACGGCGGCGGGATCGCTGCCGATCCAGGATATCGACGAGGCGTGCAGCCTGATCTGGGAGGCGACGCAAAACGAGGACGTGCACCTCAACTACGGCATGATCGAGAACGACGGGATGAAGGACGAGGTGAAGGTGACGGTGATCGCGACGGGCTTTTCGCGGGAGGGGGAGGCGCCGCGCAAGGTGGAGGTTCCGCTGCCTGTGCGGCACGCGGCGGCGCCAGCGCTGGCGGCGGCCGAGCCGCGGCCCGAACCGGTGATCACACCATACCGCGACGAAGCGCCGGCGGCGGAAGCCGTGACGGAATCCTACG
>Ga0209172_10003282_pt1 | contig 25267 bp, 20 predicted proteins | sample LarsenN4metaG_FD_184113 | JGI IMG/M metagenome (GOLD analysis project Ga0209172, IMG submission 184113) | Hot spring sediment bacterial and archeal communities from British Columbia, Canada, to study Microbial Dark Matter (Phase II) - Larsen... ... | reverse complement strand
GCCGCCCGCCCGCTTTCACCACCTCGCTCAGGTACTCGTTCATCACGATGTCGCGCGTCGCGGGGTCTATCATGATCGGCCCGCGCGGGCTGTCGAACTTCCAGCCCTTCAGCGCCGCGATGAAGTTGTCGGCGTCGAGCTTGCACTTGTTGACGCGCGCGGCGTGCGCGATCGCCGCCATGCCGTCGTAGCCCTGCACCGCCATGAAGTCCGGAGTGGCGTTCGGCCCCCACTCCTTGCGCCAGGCCTCGACGAAGCGCCGGTTCACCGGGTTGTCGAGGTCGGCGTTGTAGTGATGCGCGGTGATCAGGCCGATCGCGTCATCGCCCATGGCCTGCAGCTTGTGGTCGGGCGTGATGTCGCCGGGACCGACCAGCTTGATCCCGGCCTGACGCATGCCGAGCGCGTTGTACGTCTTCACCACCGCCACCGCGTGATCGCCCGAGGGCACGAAGACGAAGAACACGTCGGGCTTCTTGTCCTTGGCGCGCTGGAAGAACGGCGTGAAGTCCGGCACCTGGCCCGGCCCGCCCATCGGGATCTCGTCCACCACCTTGCCGCCCGCCTTCTCGAACGCGGTCTTGAACGCGATCAGGCTGTCCTTGCCGGGCGGATAGTCGGTGTAGCCGATCACCGCCGTCTTCGCCTTGAGGGTCTTCACCGCCGCCTCCCCCAGCGCGTGTCCGGCGTGCCACATCGAGAACGACACGCGCGCGATCACCGGCGACAGATTCGTGATCCAGGCGGTGCCGGCGTTCATGATGAGGAACGGCTTCTTCGCCGCCGTGATCACCGGCTCCATCGCGATCGCGTTCGACGAATAGATCACGCCGGTGATGATGTCCACCTTCTCCTGGGTGATCAGCTCCTGCGCCGCGGTCTTCGCATCCGCGCCGCCCGGATTCTTCGCGTCCCGGCGCACGATCTCGGGCTTGCAGGGCCCGAAGGCGTCCGGGTTGAGCTTCATGAAGATCTGCATGCCGCGGTCAATCTGCTGCGCGAATTCCGCACCCACCCCGGTGTAGGTGAGCACCACGCCGATCTTGACCGTCTGCGCCTGCGCGGCGCCCGCGACCAGCGCCGCCGCGAGCGCCAGTCCGCGTCCGTATGCTGCGTGTTTCATCGTTCTCCTCCTCCAGTAGGCGAAGCGAAGGCGCATGCTAAATCAGATCCGCGCCGGCTCGCAATCGCGCGCGGCGCGCGGGCGCCTCGCCAAATAGGTGCGATCGCAAGCGCCCCGTCCGGCGCGGTGCATCATGCGCCCGCCCTCCGCCACCCGCCGAAATAGTTGCAAATGCACGCAACGCGGTGTAAGGTCGGCGCATGCCGCGCCACGAACCGCCGCCCGCCTTCGAGCTGGAGCGCCATCCGTTCTTCTGGCTGACGCAGACGATCGGCAGCCGCGACCGGCGCCTGACGAGGGAACTCAAGGGCTTCGGGCTGCGCGTGCCGGAGTGGCGGGTGCTCGCCTCGCTGTACGCACGGCGCCGCTGCTCCATGAGCGAACTCGCCGATCTGGCGACGATAGACCGGACCACGCTCACCCGCACCGTGGACCGCATGGCGCGCGCCGGATGGGTGACGCGCCTTTCGGACGCGAAGGACCTGCGGGTGACGCGGCTCGCGCTGACCGGCGCCGGCGAGCGGCTGTTCGCGCGCATCTGGCCGACGGTCGAGCGCATCAACCGCACCGCGGTCGAGGGCCTGCCTGCGGGCGCGGTGGACATGCTGCGCTGGACGCTCGAGCGCATGAAAGCCAATCTGGATCATGGACTTGCGGCCGACGAGCGGGCCGCCTGAGAAAAAAGGAGGTCGTCATGCTTCAGGAAGCCATCCCCGACCTGTCCAAGTTCGTCGAGCCCGACCGGGTGCGCCGGGAAGTCTATGTGGATCCGCGCATCTTCGAGCTGGAGATGCAGCGCATCCACGAGACCGTGTGGATCTATTGCGGTCACGAGTCGCAGGTGCCGAAACCGGGCGACTATTACACGGTGCAGATCGGCCGCCAGCCGATGGTCATGGTGCGCGGCTCGGACGGCCGGGTGCACGTGCTCTACAACCGCTGCCCGCACCGCGGCAACATGCTGTGCGGCGACCTGCACGGCAGCACCGGCGAATTCTTCCGCTGCTCTTACCACGCCTGGACCTTCCACCACGACGGGCGGCTGCGCAACATTCCGATGATGGAGTCCGGCTACGCCGGAACCCGGCTCGGGCGCGACAACCCGGACTGCCACGTCAAGCGCGCCGCCCGCGTCGAGAGCTATCGCGGCTTCGTGTTCGCCAGTCTCGCCAAGGACGGCCCGACGCTGAAGGAGTTCCTCGGCGAGTCGCGCATCGCCTTCGACGACATGTGTGACCGGGCGCCCGCGGGAGAAGTCGAGATCGTGCCGAACTGTTTCCGGGTGATCCAGCGCTCGAACTGGAAGATCTTCCTGGAGAATCAGCTCGACGCGCTGCACCCGTCGGTGACCCACCAGTCCACCGGCCGGGCGGCGCACGAGGTGGAAAAGGAGATCGAAAAGCGCACCGGCAAGGCGCCGTTGTCCTATCACATGCTCTCCGCCTTCGCCACGGTGACGATTGACAAGTGGGACGGCTTCCAGACGCTCAACTACCCCGGCGGGCACTGCATCCTCACCGGCTACATGGGCCTGCGGCCGCGCGATCCGGACACGCTCGCCTACGAGGCGGCGATGGAAAAGGCCTACGGGAGAAAGCGCATGGAGGAAATCCTCTCGGTCAACATCCATCACGTCCTGATCTACCCGGGGCTGTCGGTGCAGCCGCAACTGCAGCAGTTGCGCGCCGTGCGCCCGCTCGGCGTGGACCGGACGCTCACCGAGATCTGGCACTTCCCGCTGAAGGGAGCGCCCGAGCCGATCTACCGGCGCGCGCTCGCCTACTACAACCTGGTCAACTCGCCCTCGACGATGGTGAACGCCGATGACCTGGAAAACTTCTGGAAATGTCACCAGGGGCTCGCCTCCGACGGCGGCGACTGGGTGAGCTTTCACCGGCATTACGGGCGTGACGTCGAGAAGGACGGTGTCGTCTCCAGCGGGCCGAACATGGGCACGTCGGAGGCGCCGATGCGCAACCAGATGAAGGCCTGGGTGCAATACATGACCGCGGAGAGGTGAAATGGCGAAGAAGGTGACCCCGAAAAGGAAGACCCCGGCGGCGAAGGCGCCCGCGGCGCGCACGAACGGCGCCGCGCTGCAGCACGAGGTGGAGCAGTTCCTCTACCGGCAGGCCGAGCTGCTCGACACGCGCCAGTGGCAGCAGTGGATAGACCTGTTCACCGATGACGGCGTGTACTGGATGCCGCCCGAGCCCTCGCACACCACCTGGGAAGGCATGCCGGCGATCTTCGCCGAAGACCGGAACCTCATGACGGTGCGCATGAAGCGGGTGCTGCATCCGGACGCCTGGTCGCAGCGGCCGCTGTGGGGCACCAATCACGTGGTGTCCAACGTGGTGATCGAACGCGCGACGCCGACCGACGTGCATGTGCGCTCGCGCTTTCACATGATGGAGCTGCGGCGCGACGACGTGCGCCACTTCGCCGGCGCCTACCGCCACCACCTGAAGAGGACGAAAGAGGGCTTGCGCATCAAGCTGCAGCGCGTGGACATGACCAACGCGCAGGCGGCGTACGACTACGTGCTGCAGGTGTGGGTGTAAGCGCTTGAGCGCGGTCGACCCGCTCTACCAGGAAATCACGGTTCGCCTGGTGGTGGCGGTGGCGTTCGGCGCGCTGGTCGGGCTGGAGCGCAGCTATCGCGGCCGGCCGGCGGGGTTCCGCACCCACACGCTCGTGTGCCTCGCCTCGGCGGCGCTGATGCTGGTGACGGTGTACGAATCGCTCTGGTTCGCCGCCGGCGCCTCGGGTCGCGTGAATCTGGACCCCACCCGCATGGCGCAGGGCATCATGACCGGCATCGGCTTTCTCGGCGCCGGCGTGATCATGAAGGAAGGCCTGTCGGTGCGCGGCCTCACCACCGCGGCCTCGATCTGGATCACCGCAGGCGTCGGCATTCTGGTCGGCATCGGGTTCTACGTGCCGGCCGCGCTCACCACCGCGCTCACGCTTGGCGCGCTGTCGGCCTTCCGCTACATCGAGCGCACGATGCGCACCGAGCTGTACGTCGAGTTCATGCTGCGCGCCTCCGCCGAGCGCGCGCTCACGGAGGCGGAGCTGCGCGCGCTGATCGCCGGCTACGGCTGCTCGGCTTCCCGCATCGCGCACCGCTACCGGCGCGACGAGCACGTGATGGAATACCGCACCATGGTGCGAACCCTCGACCTCGACCACCTGCGCCGCCTCGGCGAGGCGCTGCGCGCGCGCGAGGACGTGCTCGAATACCGCCTCGCGCCGATGGGAGACTGAAAAACAAAAAGAGCGGCGGGTCGCGCCGCTCTGCCGCACCTTCCGGCCGGCGGGATCAGTGGATCGTCAGACGCTTGGCCGCGACCTTCTTCGGCAGCGTCAGCATCAGCACGCCGTCGCGGTACTTCGCCTCCGCCGCCGTCTCGTCCACGGCTTCGGGCAGCGTCAGCGTGCGGCTGACCCGCCCGCAGGCGCGCTCGCGCACCAGCCAGCGATCCTCGCCGCCGGCGGCCTTCTCGACCGGGATCTCGGCGCTGATCGTGACGTTGTTCTCGTTGATGCTCACCTGGATCGCGTCCTTGCTCGCGCCGGGCAGGTTCACCCACACCCGGTAGGCGTTGTCATCCGCCGTCACGTCCATCGGCGCCGCCGCACGCGCCGCCGCGAACGCCGGGCGGACGAAGGACGGGAACAGGTCGAAGATGTCCTCGTCGAAAAGGCTCCTCAGGCCGGTCTCCGGAAGACCGGCGGTGATCCGGAAGGGATCCCAAGTGACGATGTCGGCCATACAACCACCTCCTTTGTCGAAAAGGTTTTTCCTTCCGGGCCAGAGGCCCTCGCGGTCCCTGAAATAGGGACCGCCCGGCGCGGTTTCAAGTCCCCGGCCGAGCCGTAGAATCGGCCCGGTGAAGCTGGAAGCCCCGCCGGCCGACGCGATCCGCATCCGCGGCGCCCGGCAGAACAATCTCAAGAATCTGAGCCTCGACATCCCGACCGGCGAGCTGGTGGTGGTCACCGGCGTCTCCGGCTCGGGCAAGTCCTCGCTCGTGTTCGACACGCTGTACGCCGAGGGCCAGCGCCGCTACGTCGAGACGTTCAGCCCGTATGCGCGCCAGTTCCTGGAGCGCATGGACAAGCCCCGCGTGGACGCGATCGAGGGCGTGCCGCCGGCGATCGCGATTGACCAGACCAACCCGGTCCGCACTTCGCGCTCGACCGTCGGGACGATGACCGAGCTGGCCGATCACTTCAAGCTCCTGTACGCGCGCGCGGCGCGGCTCGTCTGCCGCGGTTGCGGCAGGCCGGTCGCGCGCGACACGCCGGACTCGATCTACGCAGGGCTCGTCGAGCGCGCCGCCCGGGCGGGCGACCCGCGTCTGGCGATCACCTTCCCGGTGCCGATACCGAAGAGTTTCTCGGCGAAGGAAATCGAGACGCTCCTCGAGCGCCAAGGGTATACGCGACTTCACTCGCGCTCGAAAACGCTCATCGAGGTGGTGCAGGACCGCTTCCGCGTCTCGGCGGTCGAGCGCGCGCGCGCGATCGAGGCGCTGGAAGCCGCCCTGCGCTTCGGCCAGGGCCGCGTCACCATCTACCCCGAAAAACAGGGTCAGACCCCGATTTCCGGCGAAAGCCCGGGAAAGACGGACGCTGCCGCCGATTCCGCGTGGCGGTTTTCGGCCGACCTGCACTGCCCGGACTGCGACATCCATTACGGCGAGCCGACACCGGCCGCGTTCTCGTTCAACTCGCCCATCGGAGCCTGCGAGACCTGCCGCGGCTTCGGCCGCGTGATCGGCGTGGACTACGGGCTGGTGGTGCCCGACGAATCGAAGACGCTGCGCGAAGGCGCGGTGCGCCCCTGGCAGACGCCGAGCTTCCGCGAATGCCAGGACGACCTCGTGCGCTACGCGAAAAAGCGCGGCATCCCGCTCGATGTGCCGTGGCGCGAGCTGACCCCCGGCCAGCGCGAATGGGTGCTGGAAGGCGAAAAGGACTGGGTGAGCTGGCGCAAATCGTGGCCCGGCACGTGGTACGGCGTCGCGCGCTTCTTCAAGTGGCTGGAGAGCAAGTCCTACAAGATGCACATCCGGGTGTTGCTCTCGAAGTACCGCTCGTACACCGAGTGCCGCGCCTGCGGCGGCACGCGCCTGAAACCCGACGCGCTGCTGTGGCGGATCGAGGGTCGCTCGATCCACGACGTGGCACGGATGCCGATCGAGAAGGCGCGCGCCTTCTTCGAGTCGCTCGCCCTGCCGGCGCCGCTCGATGAGGCGACCGACCTGCTCCTCGGCGAGATCCGCACGCGGCTGCGCTACCTGTGCGACGTGGGGCTGGGCTATCTCACCCTCGACCGGCAGTCGCGCACGCTGTCCGGCGGCGAGGTGCAACGCATCAATCTCACCACGGCGCTCGGCACCTCGCTCGTCAACACCCTGTTCGTGCTCGACGAGCCCTCGATCGGCCTGCACCCGCGCGACATGGGCCGCGTGATCGAGGTGATGAAGCGCCTGCGCGACGCCGGCAATTCGCTGGTGGTGGTCGAGCACGACCCGCAGATCATGCTCGCCGCCGACCGCATTCTCGACATGGGCCCCGGTCCGGGCGAGCGCGGCGGCGAGATCGTCTTCTTCGGCACGCCGGCCGGGCTGCGGCGGGCGCAGACGCTCACCGGCGAATATCTCTCCGGCCGGCGCGCGGTGGCGATGCCCGCGGCCGCGCCGCCGCCCGAGCGTTTCCTTCGTCTGGAAGGCGCTTCGGCGCACAACCTGAAGAGCCTCGACGTCGCCTTTCCGCTCGAGCGCCTGGTGTGCGTCACCGGTGTGTCCGGCTCGGGCAAGTCCACGCTCATCGAGGACGTGCTCTATCGCGCGCTTTGCAAGGCCAGGGGAAAACCCGTCGAGGCCCCTGGCGCCCACCGCGCGCTGCACGGCGCGGACCTGATCGCCGACGCGGTGATGGTGGACCAGTCGCCGATCGGCAAGACCGCGCGCTCCAATCCGGCGAGCTATGTGGGCGCCTTCGACGCCATCCGCGCGCTCTACGCCGCCGCCCCGGAGTCGCGGGCGCGCGGCTACACCGCCGGCACTTTCAGCTTCAACTCGGGCAACGGCCGCTGTCCCTCGTGCGGCGGCAACGGCTTCGAGCACGTCGAGATGCAGTTTCTTTCGGACGTCTATCTGCGCTGCCCCGACTGCGACGGCCGGCGCTACCGCCCCGAGGTCCTGGAAGTGAAGGTGCGCGGCAAATCCATCGCCGACGTGCTGGAGATGACCGTCTCGGAGGCCCTCGCGTTCTTCGACGGAGAATCCGAGCTTCGCACGCGCCTGGCGCCGCTTGCCGAGGTCGGCCTGGACTACCTGCGCCTGGGCCAGCCGGTGCCGACGCTCTCCGGCGGCGAAGCCCAGCGCCTGAAGCTCGCCGGCCATCTCGCCGAGGCGGAATCGGGATCGGACGCCGCACTCGGCAAGCTTTTTCTGTTCGACGAGCCGACCACCGGGCTGCACTTCGACGACGTGGCGAAACTGCTCGGCGCGTTCCGGCGGCTGCTCGCGGCCGGGCACTCGCTGATCGTCATCGAGCACAACCTGGACGTCGTCCGCGCCGCGGACTGGATCATTGACCTCGGACCCGAGGGCGGCGACGCCGGCGGCGAGATCGTCTGCTGCGGCACCCCCGCCGAGGTGATGCGCCACCCGGGTTCGCATACCGGCCGCGCCCTGCGCGAGTACGAGGAGACCCTGCGTGCGGCGCAGGGCGCGAGCGCCGGCGCCGCGGTCGCGGATCGCGCCGAGACCACTGCCGTGCGCGAGCCGGAGGGGCGCTACCTCGCCAAGGCGATCCGCATCCACAACGCCCGCGAGCACAACCTGAAGAATCTCGACGTCGAGATCCCGCGCGAGCGCTTCACCGTGATCACCGGCGTGTCCGGCTCGGGCAAGTCCACCCTCGCCTTCGACATCCTCTTTTCCGAGGGCCAGCGCCGCTACCTCGAATCGCTGAACGCCTACGCGCGCCAGTTCGTGCAGGCGGCGGCACGCCCGGATGTGGACGCGATCCACGGCATTCCACCGACGGTGGCGATCGAGCAGCGCTCAAGCCGAGGCGGCCGCAAGAGCACGGTGGGCACGCTCACCGAAATCCATCACTTTTTGCGGCTGCTGTTCGTCAAGCTCGGGGTCCAGCACTGTCCGGACTGCGCGGTGGCGATCGAGCCGCAGAGCGCCGAGGCGATCCTCGCGCGTATCCTGAAGGAGAACCGCGGCCGCGAGGTGACGCTGCTTGCACCGCTGGTCGCCAACCGCAAGGGCGTGTACACGGAGCTGGCGCGCTGGGCGAAAGGAAAGGGCTACGCGCACCTGCGCGTGGACGGAAGGCTTCTGCCGGTGGATCCCTTTCCGCGCCTTGACCGCTTCCGCGAGCACTCGATCGAGCTGCCGGTGGGCCGCGTGCGCGCCGATGCGCGCCACGAGGCCGAGCTGCGGCGGCTTCTCGCCGCGGCGCTGGAGCACGGCAAGGGCACGGTACAGGCGCTCGCCGGAACGAAGGCGCAGACCTACTCCACGCGTCGCGCGTGCCCGTCGTGCGGGCGGAGCTTTCCCGAGCCCGATCCGCGCATGTTCTCCTACAACTCGCGCCTCGGCTGGTGTCCGGCCTGCTACGGCACGGGCGTGCGCATTGACGAAGTGGGCTGGGACGAGGCGCGCTCGCGCACCGGCGCCGAAGACCATGTGCTCGATTCGTGGATCGAGTGGCTGGAACTCGACGAGCCCTGCCCGCAGTGCGAGGGGCGGCGCCTGAACCGCGACGCGCTCGCGGTGCGCTGGCGCGGCCGCTCGATCGCCGACTTCGGCGCGCTGCCGGTCGCGGCGCTCGAACGCGAGCTCGTCTCGCTCGAACTGCGCGGCCGCGAGGCGGAGATTGCGCGCGACCTCCTCATGGAGATGAGGAGCCGCCTCGGCTTTCTGGTGGATGTCGGGCTGGGCTATCTCACGCTCGATCGCTCGGCGCCGACCCTTTCGGGCGGCGAGGCGCAGAGGATCCGCCTCGCCGCGCAACTCGGCTCCAACCTGCGCGGCGTGTGCTACATCCTCGACGAACCGACCATCGGACTGCATCCGCGCGACAACCGCATCCTTCTCGGCGTGCTGGAGAAGCTGGAGGCGAAGGGCAACACGCTGGTCGTGGTCGAGCACGACGAGGAGACGATCCGCCGCGCGCATCACGTGATTGATCTCGGACCGGGCGCCGGACGCCTCGGCGGGCGGGTGATCGCCACCGGAAGCGCCGCCGACCTGATGCGCTGTCCCGATTCGGTCACCGGGCGCTTTCTCGCCGCGCCGCTCGCGCACCCGCTGCAGCCACGCCGGCCGGTTTCCCGCGTGCATCCGTCGCTCCGGATCGCCGGCGCGCGGCTGCACAACCTGAGGAACGTGAACGCGCGCATCCCGCTCGGCCGGCTCACGGCGATCACCGGCGTCTCCGGCTCGGGCAAGTCCACGCTTGCGCGCGACGTGCTCTACGCGAGCCTGCGCGCCGGGCGCCCGGTCGGCTGCCGGGCGATCGAGGGGGCGAGGCTCGTGCGCCGGGTGCTCGAGGTGGACCAGACGCCGATCGGCAAGACGCCGCGCTCGTGTCCGGCGACCTATGTCGGATTCTGGGACGCGATCCGGCGCCTGTTCGCCGACACCGCCGATGCGCGCATGCGCGGCTGGGGCCCGAGCCGCTTTTCCTTCAACACGCGAGGCGGACGCTGCGAATCCTGCGAAGGCCAGGGCATCCGGAAAATCGAGATGTCGTTCCTCCCGGACGTGCGCGTCGCGTGCGAGACCTGCGGCGGCGCGCGCTTTTCCGCCGAGACGCTCGCGGTGCGCTGGCGCGGGCGCACGATCGGGGAAGTGCTCGCGATGAGCGTGGACGAGGCGGTCGAGTTCTTCGCCGCGCACGCCTCGATCCACCGTGCGCTCAAGCTCCTCCAGGACACCGGCCTCGGCTACCTCACGCTCGGCCAGCAAAGCCCGACGCTCTCCGGCGGCGAGGCGCAGCGCCTCAAGCTCGTCACCGAGCTCGCCAAGGCGGCCAAATCAGGGGCAGACCGCGATTTTCCGGCAGCCTCTAGGCGGAAACCGGCGTCTGACCCGGATGTTCGCGGGACGGTGTATGTGCTCGACGAGCCGACGGTGGGCCTGCACATGGCGGACGTGGAGAGGCTCATCCGGGTGCTGCACCGGCTCGTGGACGCGGGCAACACCGTCGTCGTCATCGAGCACAACCTCGACGTGATCGCGGAGGCCGACTGGATCGTGGACCTGGGGCCCGAAGGCGGCGACGGCGGCGGCCGAGTCGTTTACCAGGGTCCGCCGGAGAAGGCGGCGACGAGCCGCGGCCACACCGGGCGCATTCTGGGCGAGTTCCTCGCCGCACGCGGCACGAGCGGCATCTGAACGGCGAAGCGGAACCTCGTCACGGAACGCCGGGAACCGGCGTCCGCGGCGCAGGTCAATCGAAAGTCATGCACGGCGCCATAAACCTGCTCGCGGCTTTTCTTGTCGCCTTTTCGGGACATATCGCCGCGCAGCCGCTCGGCCCCGACGAGCTGGTGCGCAAGGTCACCGAGGAAGTGCTGGACGCGATCAAGACCGATCAGGCGCTGCAGGCGGGCGACCGGAAAAAGGCGCTCGCGCTCGCCGAGGAAAAAATCCTGCCGCACGTGGATTTCCGCGAAGCGACGCAGCTCGCCGTCGGCAAGGCCTGGTGGAGCGCGACACCGGCGCAGCGCGAGCAGCTCGTCGCCGAGTTCCGCGCGATGCTGGTGCGCATCTACTCCAGCGCGATTGACCGCTACCGCGGCCAGACGATGCAGGTGCTGCCGGTGCGAATGCCCGCCGGGGCGACGGAGGTCACCGTGCGCAACCGCTACCTGAGGCCCGGCGCGCCACCCGTGCCGGTCGAGTACGCGCTCAGGAAGACGCCAGAGGGGTGGAGGATCTACGACGTGAGCGTCGAGGGCGTAAGCCTCGTGCTCACTTACCGCGCCGAGTTCGAGAACATCTACCGCCAGGCGGGCATCGAGGGCCTGATCAAGCGCCTGCGGGAAAAGAACAGGTAGCCCGGGCGCGCAGGCGCTCGCCGTTCCCCTCGCGATCGAGCGCGCGCGAAGCGCCGCTCATCGCGCCAGGCGCCGTCCCGATCGCGCCCCTCACCGCGCCGGAAAGCCCGCCACCGCGGCGAGCACGTTCATCGGACCGGCTTCGCGCACGCGCGCGGCCTCGGTTTCGTCGCGCACGAACAGCGACCCCGCGAAGCCGAGCGCGTTCACCGAAATGCCTTCGAACTTCTCCCGTGCCCGCGGCACCACGAGCATCCATTCGCGCGTCGCGAGCAGGTTGTACGGCGCCGACTGCAGGCCGCCGGAGAGTTCGCGCACGCCGATGGCCGCGAGAAGGCGCCGGTAGATCGCAAGGCGCGCGCCGGGCGACGCGCCGGTCTCGCAGCGCGCGAACGCGTGCGCAAAGCGAAGACCGGGCACCGTGCCGCCCTCGGCGCGCGCAAGGAGCGGCGCGATCGGAGGATCGCCCGCCTCGCCCAGCCCCCGCGGCACGAGCTGCAGATGCTTGTGCGGCTGGCTGGCGCCCGCCTCGCGGCCGCCGTTGTAGAACGCGAGTGCGTCCCAATCGGCGAGGCAGGCGGCGAGGGCGGCGAAGTCCTCACCGTCGAGCAGGGCTTCCTGGGACACGAAGCGGCGCGTGACCACGAGCGCATGCCGTGCGATCACCGGAAACTTGTTGAGGATCATCGCGTGCGCCGGCGGTACCTCGGCGACGAAAAGCCGCTCGTCCCAGGGAACGAGCGGGGTCGGCGGCCCGGCGTGCTTGCGCGCAAGGCTGGAGACGCGCCGCACGATGAAGCGCACCCCGTCCTGCGCGATGACCTCGGCCACCGTCTCGATCGGGGCGAGCACGCCGGCGGCGATCGCCCGCCGGGTGCGTTCCTCCACTGCGGCTTCCAGCCTCACGGCGCCATCATAGGGCGCGGTTGGTATCATGCGCGCCCATGCGCGAACCGACCCCGAAAGCGATCTATCTCAAGGACTACGCCCCGCCGCCTTACCTGGTCGAGAAAATCGCCCTCGACGTGGACATCCGCGAAGACGACGCCATCGTCACGGCGCGGCTGGAAGTGCACCGCAACCCGGCGGCGAACGCCGCCGGCGCGCCGCTGGAGCTCGACGGCGACGAGCTGGAGCTCGTCTCGGTGAGGCTCGACGGGCGCGAAGTCGCCCACCGCGTCACGCCCGAGCGGCTGACGATTCCGGACGTGCCCGAGACGTTCACGGTGGAGACGGTCTCGCGCATCGTGCCGCAGAAGAACACGAAGCTCGAAGGGCTGTACGCGACGAGAAGCGGTTTCGTCACCCAGTGCGAGGCGGAAGGGTTTCGCCGCATCACCTGGTACGTGGACCGCCCGGACAATCTCGCGCGCTTTCGCACCACGGTGCGGGCCGACCGCGCGCGTTACCCGGTGCTGCTCGCGAACGGCAACCTCGTCGCCGCGGGCGAAGCGCCGGGCGGACGCCACTGGGCGAGCTTCGAGGACCCCTTTCCGAAGCCTTCCTATCTCTTCGCGCTCGTGGCGGCGAACCTGGAGTGCCTCGAGGACCGCGTCGTCACCCGCTCCGGGCGCGAGAAGCGCCTTTACGTGTACGTCGAACCGGGCCGGCTCGACCAGGCGGGCTGGGCGATGCAGTGCCTGAAGCGCGCGATCGCCTGGGACGAGCGGCGCTTCGGACTGGAGCTCGATCTCGACGAGTACCGCATCGTCGCCGTGGGCGACTTCAACTCCGGCGCGATGGAGAACAAGGGTCTCAACATCTTCAACGCCAGGTACGTGCTCGCGCGTCCCGACACCGCGACCGACACCGACTACGTCAACATAGACCGGGTGGTGGCGCACGAGTACTTCCACAACTGGACCGGCAACCGGGTGACCTGCCGCGACTGGTTCCAGCTCTCGCTCAAGGAGGGCCTCACCGTCTTCCGCGACCAGGAGTACGGCGCCGACATCTACTCGCGCGCGGTGTCGCGCATCCAGGAGGTGCGCGCGCTGCGCGCGACGCAGTTCCCGGAGGACGCCGGGCCGATGAAGCATCCCGTGCGGCCGCAGTCGTACATGGAGATCCGCAACTTCTACACCGCGACGGTGTACGAAAAAGGCGCGGAAGTCGTGCGCATGCTGCATACGCTCCTCGGCGAGGAGCGCTTCCAGGCCGGCATGCGCCTGTATTTCGCCCGCCACGACGGGCAGGCGGTGACCTGCGACGACTTCGTGCGCGCGATGGCCGACGCAAGCGGCCGGGACCTCGCGCAGTTCATGCGCTGGTACGACGTCGCCGGCACGCCGGTGCTCGACGTCGCCGGCCAGTGGCGCGACGGCCGCTACACACTCGCCGTGCGCCAGTCCATGGACCCGCCGTTCCACATTCCTTTCGCGGTGAAGATCGCGGGCGAGGAGCGCCTGATCGAGCTGCGCGAGCGCGAGGAGCGCCACGAGTTCGCTGCGCCCGAGCCGCCGGTGCCGTCGCTGCTGCGCAACTTCTCCGCGCCGGTGATCGTCAACTTCCCCTACTCCGAGAGCGATCTCCTGCACCTGATGGCGAGGGATGACGACGCCTTCAACCGCTGGGAGGCCGGCCAGCGGCTCGCGACCCGGATCATCCTCGAGCGCGCAGGCGAGCCGTCAGCGGCGTTCGTCGAGGCGGCGCGCTCGCTGCTCGTCGATCCGGATCCCGCCTTCGCTGCCGAGGCGCTCGCGCTGCCCTCGGAGGCGTTCCTCGCCGAGCAGCTGGAGGTCGTGGACCCGGACGCGTTGCACGCGGCGCGCCAGCGCCTTCGCCGCGCGCTCGCCGAGGCGCTAAAGGAACCCCTGCTCGATGCCTACCGCGCCATGGCGGTGCCAGGGCCTTACGCGCCGGAGCCGGCCGCGATCGGCCGGCGCGCGCTGCGCAACACCGCGCTCGGCTATCTGATGGAGCTCGAGACCGAGGACGTGGTCGCGCTCTGCTACGAGCAGTTCGCGCAGTCGGACAACATGACCGAGTCGCTCGCCGCGCTCGGGTTTCTCGCGCACTCGAACGCGCCGCAGCGCGAGGTGGCGCTCGAATCCTTTTACCGCCGCTGGAAGCACGATCCCCTGGTGGTGGACAAGTGGCTTGCGGTGCAGGCCGCGTCGCGCCGCCCGGACGCGCTCGCGCGCGTGCGCGCGCTCACCGCGCACGAGGCGTTCGACCTAAAGGTGCCGAACAAGGTGTACGCGCTCATCCGCACGTTCACGGCCAATCACGTGCGCTTTCACGCCGCCGACGGCGGCGGCTACGACTTCCTCGCCGAGCAGGTGCTCGCGCTCGACCGGATCAATCCGCAGGTCGCGGCGCGCATGGCCCGCGGCTTCGATCGCTGGAGGAAATTCGACGCCGCCCGGCAGGCGAGGGCGCGCGCGGCGCTGGAGCGCATCCGCGCGACCGAAGGCCTTTCACGCGACGTCACCGAGATCGTGACGAAGGCGCTGACGTAAGAGCCGTGGATCCGTTCGTCCACCTCGCCGCCGCCTGCACCGCGTTCCTCGCCACGCACCTCGTGAGCAGCACGCCGCTGCGCGGCACGCTGGTGCGCTCGCTCGGCGAGCGGGGCTACCTCGCGCTCTATTCAGCGGCCGCGTTCGCGACGCTCGGCTGGATGATCCTCGCCTACGTCCGTGCGCCCGCCGAGCCGCTCTGGCCCGGCCTGCGCCTCGCCCCGTCTCTTGTGATGCCGTTCGCGTTCGTGCTGATCGCCTGCGGCCTGGCACGGAACCCGACGATGGTCGGCGCCGACCGGCTGCTCAAGAGCGCGGAGCCCGCCCGCGGCATCCTGCGCGTGACACGCCACCCGGTGATGTGGGGGATCCTGCTCTGGGCCGGCGCGCACATCCTCGCCCGCGGCGAGCTGAAGGCGACGATTCTCTTCGGGACGATGCTGGTGCTCGCCGGACTCGGAAGCGTGTTGCTGGATGCGCGCAAGGCGAAAGAGGCGGGCGCCGACTGGCAGCGCTTCGCCGCCGTCACCTCCCACGTACCCTTCCTCGCCATCGCGCAGGGACGCAATCGCCTCGTGCTCGCGGAGATCGGGTGGGCGAAGCCGGCGATCGGCCTTGCGCTCTACGCGCTCGTCTTCTGGGCGCACCCGTGGCTATTCGGCGCCCGGCCGTACTGACATCCGGGTCTCAGAATCGGTCGGCCCGGTAAGGCGCCGGATCGGTGAACGGGGTTTCGCCGGTCATCATCTCCGCGATCAGCCTCCCGGTCACCGGCCCGAGGGTCAGGCCGTGGTGCGCGTGCCCGAAGGCGAACCAGAGGTTCGCGTGGCGCGGCGCCGGACCGATGATCGGCAGCATGTCCGGTGTGCACGGCCGCGAGCCCATCCACGGTTCGGCGTCCAGCCGCTCACCCAGCGGAAAGAGCCGGCGCGCGATCGGCTCGGCGCGCGCGAGCTGCACCGGCGTCTTCGGCGCGTCGCGCAGCGCGAATTCGGCGCCGGTGGTGAGCCGGATGCCCCGGCTCATCGGCGCGAGGCAGTAGCCGCACTCGGTGTCGAGCACCGGGTGATCGAGCCGCGCCTCGCCCACTGCGCGATAGTGCATGTGGTAGCCGCGCTTGACCGCGAGCGGCAGCCGATAGCCGAGCGCGCGAGTCACCACGTCGGCCCAAGGTCCCAAGGCGATCACCGCGGCGCCCGCCTCGACCGGGCCCGCCTCGCTGGCGAGGCGCCAGCCGCCCCCGCTCCGTTCCAGCGTCGCCGCGTCGCCTCGCAGGAATCGTCCGCCGAGCCGCTCGAAGAGCCGAAGGTAGGCGAGCGCGAGCGCCTGCGGATCGGCCACGGTGGTCGGCTGCGTCCAGTGCAGCGCGCCGACCAGCATCGGCGCGAGAAACGGTTCCTCGTCGCGCAGCGCTTTTGCATCGAGCGCGCGGAATTCCAGTCCGAATTCGCGCCGCCAGCGCTCCGCCTCGGCAAGGCGCGCGTCGCGCTCGCGCTCGGTGCGGAAAAGCCGCATCCAGCCGGTGCGCCGGATGAGCGCGGTCGCGCCCGCCTCCTCGGCGAGCCGGTCGTGCTCGGCGACGCAATGCTCGATCAGGCGCGCGTACAGGCGCGCGATCCGCGCGTGCCGCGCCGGGCGCGAGTGCTTCCAGTACCGCCACAGAAAAGGCGCGAGCGCGGGAAGCGCGGCGGCATGGTAGTGCGCGTCAATGGTGCGGTTGAACGCATAGCGCGCCAGCGCCCCGAAGTCGTGCGGAAAACCGTACGGATAGACGCCCTCGCGCTGGATCAGCCCGGCGTTGCCGAAGGACGTCTCCTCGCAGGCGCCACGACGGTCCAGCAGCACCGTCGCGCGCCCGCGCTTTTGCAGATGCAGGGCCGTGCAGATGCCGACGATGCCCGCACCGAGAACCGCGACGTCAAACCGCACGCTTGCGCGCCACGCGCTCGTCGAAGCGCGCCACGTTCACCACCACGCGACGATGCTCGCCGCCGCCGACGCGCTCGACCTCGTCGTGCGCCTCGACCGCCAGGCGCACCGTCCGCCCCTCGACCGCAAGCACGGTGGCGGTCGCGCGCACGCGCATGCCGACCGGCGTCGCCGCGACATGCTCGACCGCGAGCAGCGTGCCCAGGCTCTGGTAGCCGGCGGGCAGAAAGCGCTCGAAGGCGTCCAGCGCCGCCGCCTCCATCAGGTTGATCATCACCGGCGTCGCGAGCACGTGCACGCGTCCACTGCCCACGCGCGGCGCGGTGTGCTCCTCGGCGACGAGCAGCTCGGCGCTGCCGGCCGCGCCCACCGGAATCAGCGAAGCGAAATCCATGCGACGGCTATGATAGCCGCATGGACCCTCATGTCGTGATTCTCGGCTACGGCTTCGGCGGCCTGTTCGCGGCGCGCGCGCTCGCGCGCGCGCCGGTGCGCGTGACCGTCGTGGACCGCGCCAACCACCACCTGTTCCAGCCGCTTCTGTACCAGGTCGCGACCGCGGCGCTCTCGGCCCCGGCGGTCGCCGCGCCGATCCGCCACATTCTCGCGCGCCAGAAAAACACCACCGTTCTCCTTGCCGACGCCGAACGGGTGGATCCCGCGCGCCGCGTCGTGGTGCTCGACGGCGGCGAGCCGATGCCCTACGACCGTCTGATCATCGCCACCGGCGCGACCAACAGCTACTTCGGCCATGAGGCGTGGGCGGCGCACGCGCCCAGCCTCAAGACGCTGGAGGACGCCTACGAGATCCGCCGCCGCGTGCTGCTCGCCTTCGAGCACGCCGAGCGCGAGACCGACGCGGCGCGGCGCGCCGCCTGGTTGACGTTCGTGGTGATCGGCGGCGGCGCGACCGGGGTGGAGCTCGCGGGCGCGTTCGCCGAGATCGCGCGCCATACGCTGCCGGGGGAATTCCGCCGCTTCGATCCGCGCAACGCGCGCGTGGTGCTGGTCGAGGCGAGCGACCGCGTGCTGCCGACCTATCCGCCCCGGCTTTCGGAGCGCGCACGTCGCTACCTCGAGCGTCTCGGCGTGACGGTGTGGCTCGGTCGCCCCGTGACCGGCATAGACGCCCGGGGCGTGCAATTGGGCGCCGACCGTCTCGCAGCGCGCACCGTCGTCTGGGCGGCCGGGGTCGCCGCCTCTCCCCTCGGGGCGAGCCTCGGCGTGCCGCTCGACCGCGCCGGTCGCGTGATCGTCAACGAAGACTTGACGGTGCCCGGCCACCCCGAGATCGCCGTGATCGGTGATCTGGCCGCGCTGCCCTGGCACACGCCGCCGGTACCCGGCACGGCCCCGGCCGCCAAGCAGATGGGCAGGCACGCAGCGCGCAACATCCTCGCGGCGCTGCGCGGCCGGCCGCCCCAGCCGTTCCGCTACAAGGACGTCGGCATGCTCGCCACCATCGGGCGCAACGCCGCGGTGGCGGTGCTCGGACGCATGCAGCTCTCAGGCTACCCGGCGTGGGTGCTGTGGCTGCTCGCGCACATCTGGTTCCTGATCGGATTCCGCAACCGGCTGGTGGTGATGATCGAGTGGGCGTGGGCGTACTGGACGTTCGAGCGCAACGCCCGGATCGTGTTTCGCGCCGAGCGGGCCGACTGACGCAGGCGACACGTCGCCGACCGACGATGCCACCGAGCGGCGCATCGTCGCTTTGGTGGCTTGCCGCTCGTCAGGATCGCCCCCAGAGCCAGGCGGCGCCCCGCACGCCGCTGGCATCGCCGTGCGCAGGTGGCGCAAGGCACGTGTCCACACGGTCCGAGAACACGTAGCGTCCCCAGAGGCCCGGTACGTTCGCATACAGCCGGCGGATGTTGGATATTCCGCCGCCCAGCACGATCACGTCGGGATCGAGCACGTTGATCACTCCGGCGAGCGAGCGGGCGAGTCGCTCTTCGTACCTTGCCATCGCCGCCTCACAGTCCGCGCCGCCGTCGCGCTGGAGCGCCGGACCGCACAGATAGGTCTCGATGCAGCCCCGCCGGCCGCAGTAGCACTCGCGCAGCGGCAGATCGGCTTCCTGCGGCAACGGCAGCGGGTTGTGGCCCCACTCACCGGCGATGCCGTTGGGCCCGGTCAGCACCTTGCCCTCGACCACGATGCCGCCACCGACGCCGGTCCCGAGGATCACGCCGAAGACGACCTGCGCCCCTCGGCCGGCGCCGTCCACCGCCTCCGAGAGCGCGAAGCAGTTGGCGTCGTTGGCGATCCGCACCTCGCGCCCGAGCGCGCGCTCCAGGTCCTGCTTGAGCGGCCGGCCGATGAGCCAGGTGGAGTTGGCGTTCTTCACCAGCCCGGTCGCGCGCGAAAGCGCACCGGGAATGCCGACACCCACCGTGCCCTCACCCGCCTCGCGCACCAGCCCAGCGATGGCGGCGAGCGTCGCGTCATAGTCGCCGCGCGGGGTCGGCACGCGCTTGCGAAAGACCTCCGCACCGCGCGCGTCGAGCGCGATCGCCTCGATCTTCGTGCCGCCGAGGTCAATGCCGATGCGGTTCACCGGCCGAAGTATGCCTGCCCGCGCAGATGCTCACGACGCGCTCGCACCGCCGGCACGGCCGTCGCCCGGCGCGAAGCGGACCGGCGCGCACGCCCCGGCGGCTTGCGCCGGGTTCAAATCCCTGTGGTGATCGCCGGCCCGCGGCGGCGAATTCCGGCGGCCTAAGCCGCCTCGCGCTCGACCTCGGGCTCGATGCCGATGTCGGCGGGTTCTTCCTTCGCTGCCGGTTCCGTGGGCGGCAGTCGCACGCCGAAGGCAGGCGGCCGCTGGTAGATGCGCCAGTAATGTTCCTCGCAGTAGCTGGAGCCAGGCCGCACCGGCTTGCCGCAGAAGACGAGAAAGCCCTTTTTGTCGGTGCGCCCGCCGTGGTACTGGCAGGTCCGCACCGGAAGTTCGGTCACGGTTGCCATCGCCGCCAATAGACGCCGGCGGCGCGATCCGAGTTCCCGCGCGGCCGCACGCTCCGGCGCCGCGACGCATGCGGGACGTCGCCGCTAGAATTGTCCCGGGAGGTTCGGTGCGGCGTTTCGACACGTTCGACTATGTGATCGTCGGCGCGGGGAGCGCCGGCTGCCTGCTCGCCAACCGCCTTTCCGCCGACCCCGAGACCACCGTGCTCCTCCTGGAGGCGGGCGGCGCCGACGACTGGTTCTGGATCCGGATCCCCGTCGGCTACCTCTACACCATCGCCAATCCGCGCACCGACTGGTGCTACCGGACCGAACCGGACGAACACCTCGCGGGGCGCTCGATCCACTACGCACGCGGCAAGGTCCTCGGCGGCTGCTCCTCGATCAACGCGATGATCTGGATGCGCGGTCAGAAGGAGGACTGGGACCATTGGGCCGCGCTCGGCAACCGCGGCTGGTCGTGGGAGGACGTGCTGCCGCTCTTTCGCGCAATGGAGGACTACGAGCGCGGCGCGGTGGACGGCTACGGCGCCGGCGGCGAGGTGCGCATCGAGGATCCGCGCGTGCGCTGGGAGATCCTCGACGCCTGGCGCGAGGCCGCCGCCGAATGCGGGATCGCGCCGATCCGCCGCTTCAACACCGGCGACAACGCCGGCTGCGCGTACTTCCAGATGAACCAGAAGCGCGGCCGGCGCTGGAGCGCGGTGGACGCGTTTCTCGCTCCGGTGCGCCACCGGCCGAACCTGAAAGTGGTGACGGGCGCCCTCGTCACGCGCGTGCGGATCGAGGGCGGCAACGCCACCGGCGTCGAGTTCCGCCTCGGGGGCGAGGCGCGCTTGGCCGAGGCGCGCGCCGAGACGGTGCTCGCCGCCGGCGCGATCGGCTCGCCGCAGCTCCTCCAGATCTCCGGCGTCGGTCCGGGCGCGCTGCTGCAGACGCACGGCATCGCCGTGGTGCGCGATGCGCCCGGGGTCGGCGAGAACCTGCATGACCATCTGCAGATCCGGATGCAGTACAAAGTGAAGAACGTGCGCACGCTGAACGAGCGGGCGTCAACCCTCCTTGGCAAGGCGGCGATGGCCCTGGAGTACCTCGTCTTTCGCAGCGGGCCGCTCACCATGCCGCCTTCGCAGCTCGGGGCGTTCGCGAAAAGCGACCCGTCGCAACCGACCCCGAACATCGAGTGGCACGTGCAGCCGCTCTCGCTGGACAAGTTCGGCGACCCGCTGCATCCGTTTCCGGCGATCACGCCGAGCGTGTGCAACCTGCGGCCCGCCTCGCGCGGCTGGGTGCGGATCCGGTCGCCCGATCCGGCCGCTTACCCGGAGATCAAGCTGAACTACCTCTCCGCGCCAGAGGACCGCAAGGTCGCGGTGGATGCGATGCGCTTCACCCGGCGCATCATGGCGGCGCGCGCGCTGGCGAAGTACGAGCCGGCGGAATTCCGCCCGGGGCCGGATGTGCAGTCGGACGATGACCTCGCCCGCGCCGCGGGCGAGCTCGGCACCACGATCTTCCATCCGGTGGGCACCTGCCGCATGGGGGCCGACCCCACCGCCGTGGTGGACGATCGGCTCCGGGTGCGCGGCGTCGGCCGGCTGCGGGTGATTGACGCCTCGATCATGCCGCGGATCACCTCCGGCAACACCAACGCGCCGACCTACGTCATCGCGGAGAAAGGGGCCGGGTTCCTTCGCCGCGGGGATTGAACTCCCGTCCCGGGTCCCCATCTAAGCTGCGATATCATGCGCGCCTCTTCGGGAAAGGAGAATCCGTGAAGCGGGTCATTCTGCTCATCGCCACCAACCTCGCCGTCGTCTTCCTGCTGACGGTGGTCGCCAGCGTCCTCGGCATTGACCGGGTGCTGGAGCAAGGCGGCATCAACTTCAACGCGCTGCTCGTCTTCGCCGCCCTGTTCGGTTTCGGCGGCGCGTTCGTCTCGCTGCTGATTTCCAAGCCGATGGCGAAGTGGTCCACCGGCGCTCACGTCATTGACGGCACGGAAGGCAGCACCGAGTACTGGCTCGTCCGGACGGTCGAGCGCTTGGCGCAGAAGGCCGGCATCGGCATGCCGGAGGTGGCGATCTACGAGGGCGAGCCGAACGCCTTCGCCACCGGCGCGTTCCGCGACTCGGCCTTGGTGGCCGTGTCCACCGGGCTGCTCGAAACCATGAGCCGCGAAGAGATCGAGGCGGTGCTCGGCCACGAGATCGCCCACGTCGCCAACGGCGACATGGTGACGCTGACGCTGATCCAGGGGGTCGTGAACACCTTCGTCATCTTCCTGTCGCGCGTCATCGGCTACCTCGTGGACCGCGTCGTGTTCCGCAACGAGCGCGGCGAGGGGATCGGCTTCTATGCCACGGTATTCGTGGCGCAGATCGTGCTCGGCCTGATCGCGTCGCTGATCGTGGCCTGGTTCTCGCGCCAGCGGGAGTTCCGCGCCGACGCCGGCTCGGCCGATCTGCTCGGTTCGCCGCGGCCGATGGTGGCCGCCCTGCAGCGCCTGGCCTCGCTCCAGGCGGGCGCCCTGCCGCAGCAGCTCCAGGCCTTCGGCATCGCCGGCGACGGCGGCCTGACGGCGCTCTTCGCCTCGCACCCGCCGATCGCCGAGCGCATCGCGGCGCTTGAAGCGCGCGCAGCCGGCCAGGTCGCCTGATTCTCGTGCGGTTCCGGCGGCCGTAAAATCGGCCGCCTATGGGCTACCGCACACTGACGCAGTTCCTCATCGAGCGCGAGCGCGCCGGGCGCATCAACCCGGATCTGCGCCTGCTCATCGAGACCATCGCGCGCGCCTGCAAGGCGATCAGCACGCGCGTCAACAAAGGACCGCTCGGCGGCGGGTACGGGACGGCGGGCACGGAGAACGTGCAGGGCGAGATGCAGAAGAAGCTCGACGTGCTCTCCAACGAGATCCTGCTGGAGGCGAACGAATGGGGCGGCAACCTCGCCGCGCTCGTCTCGGAGGAGATGGAGGATCCGCGCCCGATTCCGACCCACTATCCGCGCGGCCAGTACCTGCTGCTCTTCGATCCGCTGGACGGTTCGTCCAACATTGACGTCAACATCTCGGTCGGCACGATCTTCTCGGTGCTGCGCTGCCCGACCGGTCCCGACGGCACGCCCTGCGAGCCGGACGAGAAGGCGTTCCTGCAGCCCGGGCGCAACCAGGTGGCGGCCGGCTTCGCGGTGTACGGCCCCACCACGGTTTTCGTGATCACGGTGGGCGACGGCGCCTGGGGCTTCACGCTAGACCGCGAGACCTACACCTTCGCGCTCACCCATCCGGACATCCGCATCCCGGCGGACACCGCCGAGTTCGCGATCAACGCCTCCAACATGCGGCGCTGGGAACCGCCAGTGAAGCGCTACATCGAGGAGTGCCTCGCCGGGGCGGACGGGCCGCGCGGCAAGGACTTCAACATGCGCTGGGTCGCCTCGATGGTGGCCGACGTCTATCGCGTTCTCTCGCGCGGCGGCATTTTCATGTACCCGCGCGACTCGAAATACAAGGAAGGGCGGTTGCGCCTGATGTACGAGGCCAACCCGATGGCGTTCATCGTCGAGCAGGCCGGAGGCATGGCCACCGACGGCGCCAAGCGCATCCTCGACATCCAGCCGAGCGCCCTGCATCAGCGCGTGGGCGTGGTGCTCGGCTCGAAGAACGAGGTCGCGCGGCTGGCGACCTACCACACCTCCTGACGGCGGAAACAAGAACGGGGTCAGACCCGGGTCTGACCCCGTTTTCGGTGGGTCCGGACAGACGCCTACTTGAGGTGCTTGTTGACCAGCTTGGTCATCTCGAACATCGAGACCTGGGACTTGCCGCCGAACACCGGCTTCAGCTTGTCGTCGGCGTTGATCATGCGCTTGTTCTTCTTGTCCTGCAGGCCGTTTCTCTTGATGTAGGCCCAGATCTTCTTGGTGACCTCGGTGCGCGGCATCGCGCTGGAGCCGATCACCGCCGCGAGCGTCGCGTCCGGTGTCATCGGCTTCATGAATGCGGCATTCGGCTTGCGCTTCTTGGCCGCCTTCTTCGCTTTCTTCTTCGCCATCTCGTCTCTCCTCTGAACGTTCAATGATCGGGATCCCGCCAATCCTCCCGCCGAGATCCTCAGCGGTGCCGCAACGATGCCGAATCCGGCGCGGCGTGTCAATCGTTTCCGAGGGGAATGCGGCGTTTTTCGGCCTCCGCGTCCAGCCACGCCGCGAGCCCCTGCGCGTTCAGCTCGATGTCGAGCGCGAACAGCTCGAGCGTCTCGCGCTCGGAAAGCGCCCAGCCCTGCCGCGCGCGCTCGGCGAGCACGAGCGCGCTAACGCCTTCTTTCAACAGCCGGAACCGCTCGGCGCCCGCCCGCTGGTGCGCCCGCGCGAGGGCGGCGTGCGCCGCGACCAGGCGCTTCAGGTCGGCGGCAAGGCGCGGCACGTCCCGCACCCGTCCGAAATGCGCCACGTACACCGCCGCCGGCGCGAGGGCGAGGATCCGATCGAGGGTCGCCGCGAGCGCCTCCGGATCGAACTGCGAGGGGCTCGTCGTCGGAAACACCGACTGTCGGCCGTCCACGTCAAGCTCGCGGTAGGACAGGCCGAAGCAGTCGCCGGCGAAGAGGTGACCGGTGCGCCCGTCGCGCACGATCACATGGTGGCGCGCATGGCCGGGCGCGTCGAAGAAGCGCAGCTCGCGGCCGGCCAGGCTCACGCTCGAGCCCTCGGGAGTCTCGATGATGCGTCCCGGCTCGACCGGCACGACTTCGCCGTAGACGCGTCGCATGTGCGCCTCGCCGTAGATCGCGGCGGTGGCGGCCAGCAGCCGGGAGGGATCGGCGATGTGGCGCGCACCGCGCGGGTGCACGGTCAATCTCGCGTTCGGAAGCCTCGCCATCAGGGCGCCAGCGCCGCCGGCGTGGTCGAGATGCACATGGGTGAGCACGACGTAATCCACCGCCTCCGGCGCGATGCCAAGGGCGGCGAGCGCCGCGAGCACGCGCGGAACGGCGCGCGCCGTGCCCGTGTCCACGATGGCCGCGCGCCCGCCCTCGACGACAAGGTGCGCCGCCGTCTGCTGCGCCCGGTCGTACACCGTGTCCACGGCGAAAATGCCGTCGCCGTAGTCAATCGCCGCGGGTGAAAGCACCGGCGCATTATAGAATTCGCAAGAATCGCGAGCCCGCCATGAACATCGCCGACCTCAGGCAGGAATACATGCGCGCGGGACTCTCGGAGGCCGACGCGCATGCGGATCCGTTGGTGCAGTTCGAGCGCTGGATGAGCGAGGCGCTCGCCGCGGAGCTGCCGCTCGCCAACGCCATGATCCTCGCCACGGTGAGCGAAACCGGGTCGCCGGACGCGCGCGCGGTGCTGCTGAAGGGCATCGAGGAAGGTGGGTTCGTGTTCTACACCAACTACGAAAGCCGCAAGGGCCGCCAGCTCGCCGCGCGGCCGGAGGCCTGTCTCGTCTTCCTCTGGGCGCCGCTGGAGCGTCAGGTGCGGATCGAGGGCGGTGTCGCGCGCGTGAGCGCGGCGGAGTCGGACGCGTATTTCGCGACGCGGCCGCTCGGCGCGCGCCGCTCCGCCTGGGCGTCGCACCAGAGCGCGAGCGTGCCCGGGCGCGCGGCGCTGGAGGAGGCGATGCGCAGGGTCGAGGCGCGCTTCGGCGATGATCCGCCGCGCCCGCCCCATTGGGGC
>Ga0209172_10003280_pt1 | contig 25279 bp, 24 predicted proteins | sample LarsenN4metaG_FD_184113 | JGI IMG/M metagenome (GOLD analysis project Ga0209172, IMG submission 184113) | Hot spring sediment bacterial and archeal communities from British Columbia, Canada, to study Microbial Dark Matter (Phase II) - Larsen... ... | reverse complement strand
GGCGCCGTCCCGTTCGACGGTGACCGTCGTGGTGTCCGCTCGAGGTTCGGCCTGGCCGCGGATGGTGCATTTCATGGGCGTCGTTTCCGGAAGTCAGGCTCCCAGAGTTGGGCCGCTGGCTGGTATACGGTGATCACTACCGTAATGTCGCTTTCGGGGTCGTCGGCCGCCACCACGTGGATGGGACGCCCGCCCGGTATCGGTTGGGTAATCCTCGATTGTCTCGCCGCTGTCCACCACGGTCCGGGCCTCTTCCACGCTGATGGCCCGTTTGACCATGCGGGCGACGGCATGGGCTCTGAAGATGAGACGGCGCGCCACGCGCCATGTCTAGCGCAGGACCCCTCGTGAACCCCCACCGAAACATCGCTCCTGGTGACCGAATTACGCCGCCCGTTGCGGCCTTCTCCCGCGAGCGCACTCAACACCGACGCAACCAGTCTGCTTGTTGTCCAGCAGCTCCTACACGACTGCCATCGCGTCGCCGTAGCTGTACAGCCGGTACTCCCGCGCGATCGCCTCCCCATACGCCGCCATGGTGCGCTCGTACCCCGCGAACGCGGCGACCAGCATCAGCAGCGTAGAGCGGGGCAGGTGGAAGTTGGTGAGCAGGGCGTCGACCACGGTGAATCGGAACCCCGGCCTGATGAAGAGGTCGGTCCAGCCACTGCCCGCCCGCACTGCGGCAGGAGCGGCAGAAGGGGCAGCTCCATCACCTCCTGCCTCTTCCGCCCCTCTTGCCGCTGTCTCAACCGTCCTCACCACCGTGGTGCCCACCGCCCAGACGCGGCGCCCCGCGGACTTCGCCGCGTTGATCGCCGACGCCGTTGCCTCCGGCACCCGGTACCACTCCGCGTGCATCACGTGCTGCGCCGGATCCTCGACCTCCACCGGCTTGAACGTTCCAGGACCGATGTGCAGCACCACCTCCGCCAGGCTCACGCCGCGCCCTTTGATCGCTTCAAGCAGCTCGGGGGTGAAATGCAGGCCGGCCGTAAGCGCCGCCACGCTACCGTCTTCCCGGGCGTAGACGGTCTGGTAGCGATCACGGTCCTGCTCGTCGGCCGCTCGGGTGATGTAGGGCGGAAGCGGCACGGCGCCGTAACGCGCGATGACGCCCTGCGCGTCGAGCCGCCCGCTGAACCTCACCCGCCTGAGCCCGCCTCCCACTACCTCGGCGATCTCCGCCACCGCGTCCTCTCCGAACGCCACCGTGCGGCCGGCCTTGAGCTTGCCCCCCGGGTGCACCATCGCGAGCCAGCTGCCGTCGACCTCCGGATGCACCAGGAGGATCTCCGCGGGCCGGCCGTTGGATCGGCGTCCAATGAGCCGCGCGGGAATGACACGGCTGGTGTTCACGACCAGGACGTCGCCCGGCGCCAGCAGGCTGGGGAAATCACGGAACTGCCGGTGCTCGATAGCTCCGCTCCGGCGCGAAAGCACCAGCATTCGGCTGGCGGCGCGGTCGGCCAGCGGGTGCTGGGCGATGAGGTGGGCCGGTAACGGGTAGTCGAACGCCGAGACGGGAAACGCGTCTGCGATAGTTCCTCCGGGACGCGAGCGGTAGCGCAGACTCCCCTGAGCGCCTACCGCAATCTGGGAGACCCGCGAAGCTCCCTCGCCTCGACTGGCGGCTATCGGAACAGCGAGTCCTGCCCTCCGCCCGCCGACCCCGTGTAGCCGAAGTGCTGGTACGCCCCCGGCGTCGCCACTCGGCCCCGCGGCGTCCGGTCCAGGAACCCCTGCTGCATGAGGTAGGGCTCGTAGACTTCCTCTAGCGTGCCGGCATCCTCGCCCACGGCGGCGGCGATGGTGGTGAGCCCCACGGGTCCCCCGTCGAACTTCTCGATGATGGTGCGCAAGATCCGGGCGTCCATGTCGTCCAGCCCGTACTCGTCCACGTTGAGCCGCGCCAGCGCGTCCATCGCCACCGAGCCCGTCACCACCCCGTCCGCACGCACCTGCGCGTAATCCCGCACCCGGCGCAGCAGACGATTGGCCACGCGCGGCGTGCCGCGGCTCCGCCTGGCGATCTCCTGCGCCCCATCCGCCTCGATGCCCACCCCCAGAATCCCCGCCGAGCGCCGGACGATGGTCTCGAGGTCCTCCGGCGGGTAATACCCCAGCCGCTCCACCAAGCCGAAGCGGGCCCGCATCGGCGGCGTGAGCATGCCGTAGCGGGTGGACGCCCCGATCAGCGTAAAGGGCTCGAGTCGCATGGGGATGGTCTGCGCATAGGGGCCATCCGCCACCCGCACGTCTACCCGGAAATCCTCCATCGCTGGGTAGAGGAACTCCTCCAGCGCCGGGCGCAGCCGGTGGATCTCGTCAATGAACAGGACGTCTCGGGCGCGGAGCGTGGTCAACAGCCCCACCAGGTCGCCGGGTTTTTCCAGCACCGGGCCGCTGGTGGTCCGGAGGTTGACCCCCATCTCCCTGGCGATGAGGATGGCGAGCGTGGTCTTGCCCAGTCCTGGCGGTCCAAAGAACAAGGCGTGATCCAGCTGCTCGCCCCGCTGCTTGGCCGCGTCGATCGCGATCTGGAGGCTTTCCTTGACTTGCCGCTGCCCCACGAACTCGTCCAACCGCGAGGGCCGGAGCGACGCCTCGGTGGCGGACTCGTCGGGCAGCGCTTCCGGCGTCGTGATCTCGGTGCGGCTCACCGCTTCACCGTGGCACGCCACCGCACCGGCCGCGAATCCTCCTCGATCACGTGGCGCGTATGGCAGGTGACGCACCGATCCTCAGCTCGGGTCTCCTGGTCGGAAACCAGCTTGCGGTTGGTGGCGCCGCAGGAGGTGCACAACCATTCAGCAGTTTTCATCGTCGTTCCGTCAGTCGTTGGAGCGCCCGGCGGATGAGCTCCGCCGGCTCACCGGTTCCATCCTGGGACACCACCGCCCGCACGGCGCGGTCCGCCTCGGCGGGCCCGTAGCCCAGGTTGACCAGGGCCTGCATGGCCTGCTCGGCCGGCAGGCCGCGCGAAGGGGTCACCTCGGCGGCCGCCAGATCGCGCAGTCGGTCCTTGAGCTCCAGCACCATGCGGTCCGCCGTCTTCTTACCGATCCCCGGCACCGTACAGAGTGCCGCGATGTCGCCCTCGCGCACCGCGGCCACCACCCGCGGGCCGCCCAACGCGGAGACCAGTGCCAACGCCAGCCGCGGCCCAATCCCGGTGGCGCCGAGCAGGCGCTGGAACACCGTGCGCTCGAGCTCCTGATCGAACCCGTACAACGCCCAGCCATCTTCTCGGACCACGAGCACCGTCTTGAGCTCGGCCGGGCGGCCCTCGGCGGGCAACCGCTCCAGCACGCCCAGCGGGACCGCGATCTCGTAACTCAGTCCGCCGGAAGTCTCCAGCACTACGCGATCCCCGCTCTTGGAGATCAGCACTCCCCGGACCCCGCTGATCACCAACGGCTCCGGTGGTCAATGTGCCCCTTCTGCCCCCGCTGCCCCGGCTGCCCCTCCTGCCGCCGCTGTGGCCGCCGCCCCTGCAGTCGCTCCGGCCCGTTTCTCCGCGTCATCAGGTACGTCAACGCCACGGCGACGCCATCGGCGGCATCGCCGGGCGCCGGAGCCCGCTTGAGCCGCAACAGCTGTTGCACCATGTAGGCCACCTGCGCCTTGGCCGCGCCACCTCCGCCCACCACGCTCTTCTTCACCGTGGCCGGGGGAAACTCGGCGATCTCCACTCCGGCGCGCGCCGCGGCCAGCAGGATCACGCCGCGCGCGTGCCCCAGGGTGAGCGTGGAGCGGGCGTTCTTCCCGTAGAAGACGGTCTCGATCGCCACCGCGCTGGGGCGATGTCGGGCGATCAGCTCGCTCACGCCGTCGTACAGCGTCTCCAACCGAGACCACATCTTCTGTTTGGGATCGGTGCGGATGACGCCGCACTCCACCAGCCGGCCGGGGCGATCAATGGCGAGGGCCGGCTCGACGACACCGTAGCCCGTCACGGCGGTGCCGGGATCGATGCCCAGCACCCGAGAGCTCACCCGCTGACCGCGGCCATGGTCTCCGCGTCGATGTCGAAGTTGCTGAACACCTTCGCCACGTCGTCGTGCTCCTCCAGCGCCTCCATGAGTTTCAGCAACTTCTCGGCGTCGGCTCCATAGACCGAGACCGTGCTCTTCGGGGTCAGCGCGATCTCCGCCTCGGTCGGCTCCAGTCGCTTGGCGCGCAGGGCGTCCTGCACGGCGTGCAGGGCGGTGGGCTCGGTGGTGATGATGAACTGGTCGCCCTCGCGGGTGAGATCGTCCGCGCCGGCGTCGAGCGCGGCCTCCAAAGCCACGTCCTCATCGCAGCGGGAGGCGTCCAGGTAGATCTGTCCCTTCTTGTCGAACATCCAGGCCACGGAGTTGGGCGACCCGAGGTTGCCTCCGAAGCGCGAGAACAGGTGTCGAATGTCGGCGACCGTCCGGTTCAGGTTGTCGCTGGTCACCTGGATCATGATGGCCGCGCCGCCGGGCCCGTAGCCCTCGTAGATTACCTCTTCGTAGTGGACGCCCTCGAGTTCGCCGGTCCCCTTCTTGATGGCCCGCTCGATGTTCTCATAGGGCATGTTGCCCTGCCGCGCCGCGTCAATCGCGGCCCGCAACCGGGCGTTGCCCGCCGGGTCCCCGCCCCCCTGACGGGCGGCCACCGTGATCTCTTTGATCAGCTTGGTGAACGCGGCGCCGCGCCGCTGGTCGGTCACGGCCTTCTTGCGCTTGATCTGCTTCCACTTGCTGTGGCCGGCCATGAGAGGATCTCCTTCAGCGTACAATATAGCGGTGGCGGTGGGGGCCGCAGCCCTGCCGGGTGCGACCCGGCTCCAACGACATCGGTGAGCAGGACCCGGTGAACCGACAGGTTCGTGCGCCCGTGCGCTCGCCGCTCACCGCTTCGCCGGCTGCCAGCCAGGCGGATACGTCGCACCACAGAGGAGGATGGGGATGCAACGCCAATTCATAAGCAGCGGGACGCCATGGGAGCCGATCGTGGGGTATTCGCGAGCGGTGCGGGTTGGACGCCACGTATCCGTGTCAGGGACAACCGCCACCGGAGAGGGTGGAAAGATCGTCGGCGTGGCCGATCCCTACGCCCAGGCGCTGCAGGCCCTGAAGAACATCGAGCGAGCGCTCACTGCCGCCGGTGCTTCGCTCAAGGACGTGGTCCGGACCCGCATGTATGTGACGGACATCTCGCACTGGGAAGCCATCGGCCGGGCCCACGGCGAAATGTTCCGCGACATCCGGCCAGCGACGACTATGGTGGAAGTAAGCCGCCTGATTGACCCCGACATGTTGGTGGAGATCGAAGCGGAAGCGATTCGGGATTGACTTCTGCGCCTTCCGCCCTTCCTGCCTCTCCTGCCGGTGGGCCGCAGGGAGTAGAGTAGGGCTCAGTCGGGATCCAGCATATCCTCGAACCGCAACCACTGATGATAGAAGTACAGGTCCACGAACCCCGTGGGCCCGTTGCGGTTCTTCGGCGTCAGGAGTTGGGTGGCGCCCTCCACGCCTCCGCCCGGGTTGTACATCTCTTCCCGATAGATCAGCATCACCACGTCCGCGTGTTGCTTCACCGCGCCCAGCGCCCCGAAGTCGTCCAGGGTGGGGCGGGGGTCATCGCGCTTGGCCACGTGGTGGGGGAGCTGGGCCACGGTGAGGCAAGCCACCTGACGCTCGAGCGCCAGCGCCTTGAGCGCCCGCAGCGCCCCGGCGTTTTCTTCGTCCTGCGTGCCCCGCTGGTTGGGGGCGTGTAGAAGCTGGAGGTAGTCCACCACCAGGAGTGACGGGTCGTGCCGCCAGGCCGGCGCCAGCGCCTGGTCGAATGGTTCCGCCGACAGGGTGAGGAAGTGGATCGGCAGGTCTCGGATCCGAACCGCCGCGGCTCCGACCGCGGCCCGGGCTTCGTCGGACAAGGTGGCGCGTCGCATGTCGTCGATCCGGGTGCGGCTTTCGATGGCCAGCGCCCGCTCCAGCAGCCGACCCTCGTCCATCTCGCCGGAGAAGAACACCACCCGATGCCCGGCCTGCGCGCACCGCAGCGCGAACCCCAGTGCCAGCGCCGACTTGCCGGATCCCACGTCGCCGCCCAGGACCACCAGGTCGCGGCGCCGGAGGCCGCCTCCCAACAGTCGGTCCACTGATGGGAAACCCGTGGGCACGGTGTCCGGCGAGGTGACGCCGGTCTCCAGTTGGGCGTCCACCTGGCGGATCAGGTTCACCAGCGAGGATCGGTCGACCTTGCGGGGGCGCATGGCGGTCACCAGGCGGACGGGTGGTCGTGGCTCGCTTCCTTGGCTATCCTGGCGGCTGACCCGATCACCTCGGCCACCTCGCTTCCCAGGGTTTCGCGCGCCGGCGCCACCAGGCGTTGCAGCGCCACTCCCGCAGCGGCACCCGAACCGTCGCTCAACTCCCGCACCGCCGACGTCAGGGCGCGCTTGAGCGGCGCCGGCACCGAAAGGCTCATCAGACGCCGCTCCAACGCCTGGAGGCGGCGGCGGTGGGCCCGCGCGGAGAGCGCGTCGGGAGGCAGTACGCCGCTGCACATCCGAACCAACATCCAGAGGGCGAAGACCCCGTTTCGCCTGGGGCCTCGGGCGCTCTGGGCCAGCGCCTCGAGCAACCGCTCCTCGGCGCTCGCCAGGTGATCGCTCACGCCGCCCGCTCCACCGCGGCCGCCACCGCCTCCGGCTCGATCTCAATCATGCACCGATGATGCCCCAGAGGGCAGTGGTCGCTCCCGGCCGGGCTGCACGGCCGGCAGGCCAGCCGCCGCTCCAGGACCTGGGCCGGGACCCCGTAGGGGAAATACCCGAAGGCCCGGACCGTAGGCCCCACCAGCGCGATCACCGGCCGCCGCACCGCCGTGGCGAGGTGCAGCATGCCGGAGTCGTTGGCCACCACCACGCGCGCGCGCCGGAGCACGGCGGCCGTGGCGAGGAGCGGCAGGCCGTACGCCTCCAGGATGCCGGGACCGGAGAGCCACTCCCGCTCCTCCGCGGCACCTACGGCGATGACGCTGAGGCCTCGGGCCGTGAGCCGTTCCGCCAACGCCTTCCAGTGCCCGGCGGGCCAGCGCTTGCTCTCCCACCTCGCTCCCGGCGCCAGCGCCACGCAGTCCCGGGGTGCGAGCCTCTCTGCCTGGGCCTCGTCGTCCGCCGTCGGGAACACCTCGGCTGGCGCGCCGTCGGGGCGGACGTCCAGGCTCCGGGCCGCGGTGAAGTAACGCTCCGGCACCGGCATATAGGCGCCGTAGGTGTCTCTGCCGAACCAGATGAGGAGTAGCCGCGCGGCGCGACGCCGGTCGGCCACGCCCCACGCGCCACCCAGCTTCCGCCGGAGTCGGCGCGAGCGGAAAGAATCCTGGAGGTCGAGCCGCGCGTCAAAGGCGCCGGGCGCCAGCCGCCGCGCGATCTCGCCCGCCGGCTCTCGCGGCGCCACCGGGATGATGGCGTTGACGGCCGGATTCCCCGCCAGGATGTCCGCGTAACGAGCCTGCACCACGACGCTCGTGTGAGCAGTGGGATGCCGGCTGCGAATCGCGCGGAGGAGCGGCGTGGTGAGCACCACGTCTCCCAGCGAGCTGAGCCGGACGACGAGGACGCGCGGGCCCGGCGCCACGGGAGGGCCAATCTACCGGCAGGGCGACGCGGCGGCCAGCCGTTGGGGAGTAGTAGCGGGATGCTCCGCGCGACTGGCGGAGCTGTCTCCAAGCTTGGTTATTGGGTCAGGCCCTGCGTATGTTGTCTTACGCGATGCAACGCCCGCACACCGTTCTCTGGGTTGACGACGAAGTCGAGTCGCTGGCCGCGCACGTGCTCTTCCTCGAAGAACACGGCTACGCGGTGGAGCGGACGCCGCACGGCGACGACGCGCTGGCGTTGTTGCGCCGGCAGCCCTACGGGGTGATCCTGCTGGATGAGCAGTTGCCCGGACGGCGCGGCCTCGAGCTGGTGGGCGAGATCCGCGCCATTGACCCCTCCGTCCCGCTGGTCATGGTGACCAAGAGCGAAGGCGCGGAGACCATGCGTGAGGCGATCGGCATCGAGATGGACGACTACCTCGTCAAGCCGGTCAACCCGCGGCAGGTCTTGAGCGTCATCACCCGGCTGGTCGAAGGCCAGCGGATTCGCGAGCAGCGCGTGGCGCGGGACTTCGTCACCCGGTTCCGCGAGCTGGAGCAACGCCGCGGGGCGCGGCTGGGGTGGCGCGAGTGGATCGAGCTGGTGGCGGAACTGGCGCAATGGGAGGCGCGGCTGGGGCCGGTGGGACAGGAGGGGCTGCGCGACGCGCTGGCCAGCCTGAGCAAGAGCCTCCACGCCGACTTCGCCGAGTACGTGCGGACCCGCTACCCCAAGTGGTTGCAGGACGCCTCCGGCGATCGGCCGCCGCTGTCGCCCGACGTGGGCGCCGAGTTCCTGGCGCCGCTGCTGCGCGCGCACGGCAAGGCGCTGTTCGTGCTGGTGGACTGCCTCCGCCTCGACCAATGGGAGCTGTTGCGCCCGCTCATCACCGAGATGTTCGACGTCGAGGTGTCCTACTATTTCAGCATCCTGCCCACGGCGACGCCCTACGCGCGGAACGCCATCTTCAGCGGTCTGTTTCCGGTGGAGATCGCCGCGCGCCACCCGGAATGGTGGGGTGAGCGCGACGACGAGAGCCTCAACGCGCACGAAGCCGAGCTGCTGGCCGAGCAGATGGCGGACATCGTGTCGCCCGCCCCCACCGTACGCTACGAGAAGCTGGCCACCGCGGCCGAGGGGGAAGAGCTGCTCCGCAAGCTCCCGGGCTATCTGGCGCAGCCCGGGGTCACGGCGCTGGTGTTCAACTTCGTGGACCAGTTGACCCACGGCCGGGGAGAGCACGCCATCCTCTATGAGGTAGCCCGCGATGCCGCGGCGCTGCGCAGTCTCACCCGCACCTGGTTCGAGGACTCGGCCCTGATCCGGGCGCTGCGGGAAGCCGAGCGCCGCAGCGTGCCGGTGCTGCTCACCACCGACCACGGCTCCATCCATTGCAACACCCCGGCCACGGTCTTCGCCAAGCGGGACGCCACGGCCAACCTGCGGTACAAGTTCGGCGAGCATCTGCGGGCGGAGCGGCCCGAGACCGCGCTGCTGGTGGACGACCTGCCCGCGTGGGGGCTACCCCAGATGCGACTGGGCGTGCGGCTCCTCCTCGCCGTGGGAGATCATTTCTTCGTCTATCCCACCAAGCTGCGCGAGTATCAGAGCCGCTATCGGGGCGCGTTTCTCCACGGTGGGGTGACCCCGGAGGAGATGATCGTGCCGGTTGCCCTGCTCACGCCCCGCGGCGCTCGCTGAGTGGCGCGCGTGCGCCGCCTCCTGGGCTTCCTGCGGCCCTACCGGGCCGCGTTCGCCGTCGGCGTGCTGGCTGCCGTGGTGGCCTCGACCTTCGACGGGCTCACCTTCGCCTTGTTGATCCCGTTCCTGCGGTTGCTCTTTGGGCTCACCCCCACGGCCGCCGGTGCCGGAGCGGCCGCCTCCGGGGCGGCCGCGCCCACGGCGATCGAGCGCCTGCTGGGCGCGGTGCTGGGGACCTGGCTGCCGCCCCATGCGCCCCTGGTGGCGCTGCGCAACGTGGTGGTGGTCCTGCTCGCCACCATCGCGGTCAAGAACGCGGCGGTGTACGCCGCCGGGTATCTCCGGGCTCGCATCCAGGAGAGCGTGGCGCGAGATCTGCGGCTGGCGTTGTACGGTCACATCCAGCGCCTGGGGCTGGGATTCTTTCAGAGCGTGCGCGGGGGGCGACTCGTGGCCCACGCGGCCGCCGACGCGGACCAGGCGAAGACGCTGGTGGGGCAGACGCTCACCGCGGGACTTCAGAACGGCGCGCTGGTGCTGGTGTACCTCGGCATCCTGTTGGCACTCTCCTGGCGGCTCACGCTGCTCACGCTGGTGCTCGCACCAGCGTTGACGCTGCTGCTTCGCCCGGTGATCGCAGGCGTGCGCCGCCGCCTGGCGGACGCGTTGGACCAGCGGGGTGAGCTGGCGGCCGTGATGAGCGAGACGGTGGAGGGCGCCCGCCTGGTCAAGGCGCACGGGGCCGAGGAATACGAGCGCGGCCGGTTCGCCGCCGCCGCGGCGCGCTACCTGGAAGGCGTGGTGCGGGCGGAGAAACTGGCCCTGCTGGCGCACCCGCTGAGCGAGACCCTGGGCGCGGCGGTGGTGATTCTGGTGCTCCTGTTTGGAACCCTGGCCGCGGTAGAGGGCCAGGCGCTGCGGCCGGAAGTAGTGATCGCGTTCCTGGCGGTGACGCTGCGGCTGCTGCCGCCGATCAAAGCGCTGTCGCAGTTCCCCGCGCACGCCGAGCACGCTGTTGCCGCCGGCGATCGCATCTTCGCAGTGCTGGACCGCGAGGCAGACGACGTAGACCCGCCCGAGGCGCGAGCGTTCCCGGGGTTGTTCCGGGAGATCGAGTTCAGCCGGATATGGGTAGCCTACGAGCCGGGTCGCTGGGTGCTCCGCGACCTCAGCTTCACCGTGCGCCGCGGCGAGGTGGTCGCCATCGTGGGGCCCTCCGGGGCGGGCAAGTCTACGCTGGTCGATCTCTTGCCGCGGTTCGTCGAGCCCGCGCGCGGCGACCTGCTGGTGGACGGCGTTCCCGTGCGTGAGTACGAGCGTCGCTCCCTCCGGCGCCACCTGGGTCTGGTGAGCCAGCACACGGTGCTGTTCCACGACACCGTGCGGGCCAATATCGCCTACGGCGATCAGCGCGGGGCCAGCGACGCGGATATCGAAGCCGCGGCCAGCGCGGCCAACGCTCACGGCTTCATCGAGCGACTCCCACGGGGCTACGACACCGTGCTGGGAGAGCGCGGGCTCAGGCTCTCGGGCGGCGAGCGGCAGCGCATCGCCATCGCGCGCGCCCTGCTCCGGGATCCGCCGATGCTCATCCTCGACGAGGCCACGTCGTCCCTGGACCTCGAATCCGAGCGACTGGTGCAGCAGGCCATCGCCCGGCTGTTGGAACACCGCACCGTGTTCGTGATCGCCCACCGCCTCTCCACGGTGGCCCGCGCCGATCAGATCGTGGTGCTCGATCAGGGCCGCGTAGTGGAGCAGGGGAACCACGCGGAGCTCATCCGGGCTGGGGGACTGTACCGCCGGCTGGTGCAGCCGGAGCTGGACATGGCGGTATGAGGCAGGGAAGACGAACGGCGGGAGAGACGCACTGGGTAAGCGGTAACGGATGGCCCCTTACCCCCCACCCCTTACGCAGTTCTGTACCCGCCAGTTAGCTACTTACAACGCCTGTCGCAGGGACCGACCTTCGTGATTGACTCCGCACCCCCGCGGTTGGAAACCGTCAGCTCCACCGAGCTGTTCCGGTCGTTGCGCAACACCGAGTTCCCCTGGACCGCGGAGACGGTCTACCTCAACAACGCCAGCATCGGGCCGATCCCCGAGCGGACCCGCCGCCTGATCGACCAGCTCACGGCCCGGCGCACCGCCCCCTACCTGCTGGACAGTCGCGAGCTGCATGCCGCGCTCCAGGAAACCCGTGTCACCGTGGCCCGACTCCTCGGCGCCCAACCCGAGGAGATCGCCCTCGCCACCAACACCACCTACGGTCTCAACCTCGCGGCCGGCTCGCTCCCCATTCGGCCCGGAGAGAAGGTCGTTCTCTCCGATCGCGAGTTCCCGGCCAACGTGTATCCCTGGCTTCGGCTGCGGGAGCGGGGCGTCGAGGTGGAGCTGGTGCCGACCATCGGCCCCGGCTGGCCCGACGAGGCCCGGCTGGAGGAGCGACTGCGCGACCCGCGCGTGCGAGTGCTGGCCATCTCTTCGGTGCAGTTCGCCAGCGGCTATCGCGCGGACCTGGATCGGCTCAGCGCGCTGTGCCGGGCCAACGGCACCTACCTCGTCGTGGACGCCATTCAGGCCCTGGGCCAGGTGCCGTTCGACGTCCGCCAGACCCCCGTGGACATCCTCGCCTGCGGCGGCCAGAAATGGCTGCTCTCGCCCTGGGGCTCGGGCTTCGTGTACCTCCGGCGCGAGCTGGTCGCCGAACTCGAGCCGGTGGTGTGCGGCTGGATGTCGTTCGAAGGCACGGATGACTTCTCCCAGCTCACCCACTACCACAGCACCCTGCGCCACGACGCGCGGCGAGCCGAGTTGGCCACGCTGCCGTTTCAGGACTTGATGGCCATGAAGGAGAGCGTCGCGTTGCTGCTGGAGTTGGGCATCGAGCGGATCGAGGCGCACATCCGCACCCTGCGGGAACCGCTGTATCAGCTAGCCCGCAACGGCCGGCTCAACCTGGTCTCGCCCATGGATCCCAGGCACGATTCGGCCATCGTCTGCGTCCAGCCGGAACATGTGGCGGAGGGGTATCACGCGCTCAAGAAGGCCCACGTGGTGTGCGCGCTGCGCGAAGGCACGATTCGCCTTGCGCCGCACTGCTACAACACTATCGAAGAAATCGAGAAGGTCGCCGGGATCCTGTTGGGAGAATGAGACGGTGGGCCGTAAGCGGTGAGCGGAGCATTAGCTCGGGACCTCCCCCTGCTCACGGGCTCACCGCCTACCGGCCGTTTACTCCAGGCCGGTGATCTCGAGCGGCTGGTACGTCTTCTTGCCCTTCTGAAGCAGCACGAATTTCCCCTGAGTAGTGCTGACCACTTCGGTGTGGGAGACGGCGGCCCCCGTTGGGGGGACTTTCCGGTTGAGATAGAGACCCTTCCCTGCCAGTAACCGTCGCGCGTCGCCCTTGGAGGATGCCAGGCCGCCTGCCACGAAGAGGTCTTCCGGCTTGGGCGGCTTCGCGCGGTCCCAGTGGAACGACCGCTTGGGCGTGGTGGGGAGGAGCTGCTCGATGGTCCGCCCCAGATCGGTGTCGTCCAACCGGGAAAAGACCTGCTGGAGCGCGGCCTGGACGTCTCGGGCGGCGGCCTCCCCGTGAACCCATGCCGTGACGTCGGACGCGAGCGCGTGGTGCGCGAACCGCGCCCCCGGGTTCGTCGCGTGTTGGGCCATCAGGGCGGCGATCTCATCCCGCGACTTGAACGTGAACATCCGCAGGTACGGCTCCACGTCCCGATCGTCCACGTTCACCCAGAAGTTGTAGAACTGGGCCGGCGCGGTCAGGCCGGTATCCAGCCACACCGCACGCCCTTCGCTCTTCCCGAACTTGGCCCCGCCCGACGTGGTCACCAGCGGAGCGGAGAGGCCGTGCGCCTCCTTCCCTTCCCGCCGCCGAATCAGCTCGATGCCCGCCGTGATGTTGCCCCATTGATCGCTGCCCCCCATCTGCATCTCACAGCGGTGCTCCCGGAACAGGTGCCAGAAGTCGTACGCCTGGAGCAGCATGTAGGAGAACTCGGTGAACGAGATGCCCTCGTCCATCCGGGTCTTCACCGACTCCTTCTGCAGCATCACCGCGACGGTAAAATGCTTCCCGATGTCTCGAAGGAAGTCCACCAGCGAGAGGCCGCCAAGCCACGCCGCGTTGTTGACCATCTCCACGCCTGGCAACAACGCCCGGAACTGGCGTTCTTGTGTGCCAAGATTCGCTTCCAGTTCGTTCTTGGCGAGGAGCGGCCGCTCGTTTTGCTTGCCTGAGGGGTCGCCGATCAAGCCGGTGCCGCCGCCCATCACCACGATCGGCCGCCCGCCGGCGCGGCGGAGATGTTCCAGGAGCATCACCGGCACCAGATTGCCCACCTGCAGGCTGGGCGCGGTGGGGTCGAACCCCACGTAGGCCGTGATCGGTCCCCTCCGGAGGCGCTCGGCCAGTCCCGGCGTCCGGTCGGCCACCAGACCGCGCCAGGCGAGCTCCTCCAGGAACCCACCCATCTTGTGATGCGCCGCGCGTTTACCCGTCATGGCGGGGCGAAGGTTATACTAGAAGGTATGACGCTGGAAGACCCGCGCCGCCCCCTCCGTCGTCGCGTCTTCGGGTGGCTTGGTGCCTGGCGGCGCGACCCCAAAGTTCGCCGCACCGTCTCAGTGGCTGGACTGGCGGCCTGCGGGCTGGGGCTGGGCCTGGGGTACGGCTCCTGGACCCGCGCCTGCGCCGGGGGCGGCTGCCCCTCGATTCGTGTGTTGGAGGAATACCAGCCCCAGCAGACGGCCAAGGTGTACGCCCAGGATGGCCGGCTCATCACCGAACTCGGCGTCCAGCGCCGCACCGTGCTCCCCATCGACGAGATCGCCCCCGAACTTCGAGCCGCGTTCCTGTCGGTCGAGGACAAGCGCTTCTATCAGCATCACGGGATCGACTACTGGCGCATCCCCGGTGCGGTGGTCGCGAACTTGATGGCGTTAGGCTGGGCCCAGGGGTTTTCGACCATCACGATGCAGCTCGCCCGGAATGTCTGGGACCAACGGATCGGCTTTGAAAAAGTGCTGACCCGCAAGATCCGGGAGATCCGGGTGGCCCTGGAGCTGGAGCGAACCTACTCGAAGGACCGGATCTTCGAGCTGTACCTCAATCAGATCCTCTTGGGCTACGGCCTCTACGGGGTCGAAACCGCGGCGCAAGCGTACTTCGGCAAATCGGCCCGCCAGGTCAACCTGGCGGAGGCCGCCTTGCTCGCCGGCGCCGCCCGGTATCCCAGCCGGTACGATCCCCGCAGGTACCCCGCCCGGGCGATCCAACGTCGTAACCTGGTGATCAATCTGCTGCGCGACGCAGGCTATCTCTCGGCCCAGGAGGCGGAACGGTGGAAAGCGTACCCGCTTCAGCTCAGCGCCCGGCAGGACTTCGGCGACGTGGCGCCGTATTTCGTGGAGTGGGTTCGCCAGCAGCTCGACGCGCGCTTCGGGCGGGACCTCTACGAAGAGGGCTACCGCGTCTACACCACGCTGGACCTGGAGATTCAGATTGCTGCCGAGCGGGCCCTGGAAAACCAGCTGCAAGCCATCGAGGCGGAGACCTACGGCCCGTTCCGCCACCAGACCTACCAGCAGTACCTCGACAGCCTGGAGCAACATGGCCTTAGCGAGGAGTCCCACGCCATGACACCGTACCTCCAGGGGGCGCTGGTGACCATGGACGTGAGGACCGGGCACGTGCTCGCGATGGTGGGCGGGCGGAACTTCGATGATTCGAAATTCAATCGCGCGACCCAGGCCCAACGGCAGGCGGGATCCACCTTCAAGCCGTTCGTGTACGCCGCCGCCATCCGGGCGGGCAAGCCGGCGAGCTACATGGTGGACGACGCGCCGTTGAGTCTGCCGCCGGAGCCCCCCGACACCCAGCCCTGGGAACCGCAGAACTACGAGGGGGATTTCCGCGGCCTCATGACCCTCCGCCGCGGTCTCTACCAGTCGCGCAACCTGGTGGCCATTCAATTGGGGCGGGAGCTTGGCCCTCCCGCGGTGATCGGTGAAACGGTGCGCTACGGCGTTACCACGCGCCTGCCCCCCTATCCGTCGCTGTTCATCGGCTCGGCGTCGGTGGTTCCGCTGGAGCTAGTCTCCGCGTACACCGCCTTCGCGACGCTGGGTGAGCGGGTGGCGCCCAACGGGATTCTCCGGGTGGAAGACGCCAAGGGGAACATCGTTTGGCAGCCGCAGCCGCGCGTGGACCGGGTGATGGACCCGGAGCACATGTGGATCGTGACCAGCATGCTCCAGGACGTGGTGCTTCGTGGGACGGCGTTCAATGCCGTCTGGGCCGGTGGGTTTCGGCTCCCCGCCGCCGGGAAGACGGGGACCACCAACGACGGCACCGACGTGTGGTTCATCGGCTTCACGCCCGAGCTGGTGACCGGTGTCTGGATGGGGTTCGACGCGCCCCAGAAGATCAAAGCCAACTCGGCGGGCGGGGTCCTCGCCGCTCCGGCGTGGACCGCGCTCATGAGCGAGGTCTACGAGCGCCGCAATCCTCCCGCTCCCTGGCGGCGCCCCGAAGGGCTCATCACCCGCGAGATCGACGCCACGACCGGGTATCTCGCCACCGAGTTCTGCCCGCGGGACGTACGCTACTGGGAGTGGTTCATTCCCGACACGCAACCCACCGAGTTCTGTCCCATCCATATGCCGTTCCGGGGGATCGGGACCGGGCCGGTTCGCTGAAGAGCACCCTCCGAGTCTCCGCCGGCCTGTTGTGGCCGGTGACCGGACCGCCGATTGCCGACGGCGCCGTGTTGGTGGATGCGCAGGGGCGAATCGCGGCACTGGGCCCGGAGGAGCGCGTCCCTCGGCCGCCGGGCGTTCACGCGCTGCGCTACCCGGGCGCGGCCGTGCTTCCCGGATTGGTCAACGCCCATACCCACCTCGAACTGACGGGCCTTCGGGGCCGCCTGGCGGAGCCGGACTTCTTCCAGTGGATTCAGCAGATTCGCCGAACCAAGGACCAAGTATCCGAGGCGACGTTCCTGGACTGGGCCAGGGATGGCGTGCGCGAGGCCTGGCGGTTCGGGATCACCACGGTGGGGGACACGGGGACCTCGGGCGCCGTGGCACAGGCCCTGTCCGAGCTGGGTGGCGCCGGCGTGGTGTATCAGGAAGCGATTCATCCTGACCCCCGCCGCGCGGGCGCGACCCTCGCGGCCCTGCACCAGACCGTAGCCCGGCTCCGTCGCGAAGTGGCCCCACGAGTGACCATCGGCGTCTCGCCGCACGCCCCCTACACCGTGAGCCGCGCGTTGTACCGGCGGGTGGTCGAATACGCGCGCTCCGAGGGGCTGGCCCTGGCAGGCCATGTCGCCGAATCGCCGGCCGAAACCGAGTTCGTGTGCGCCAGCCGAGGAGCCTTCGCCGACGCGTGGCGCCAGCGGGGCATCCCCCTCGATCCGCCCGCCCCCTCGCCGGTGCGGCTACTGGAAGACCTGGGCGTCCTGGGTCCTGATTTCCTCGCCATCCACGCGGTGCAGACGGACGAGCGCGACGCCGACGCGCTGGCGCGGAGCGGAAGCGCCGTGGTCGTCTGCCCCCGTTCCAATGCCCGGCACGGCCACGGCGCTCCGCCGATTGCCGCCTACCTCCAGCGGGGCCTGCGGGTCGCCCTCGGCACCGACTCGGTGGCCAGCGTGGACACGCTGGACGTCCTGGCCGACGCCCGGGAGGCGCGATGGCTCGCGGGGCTTTCGGCCGAGGCCACGCTGCACCTGGCCACTCTGGGCGGCGCCGCCGCTTTGGGGCTGGAGCGGGAGATCGGGTCCCTGGAGCCGGGCAAGTGGGCCGACCTCGTGGTGGTTCGCCTCGACCGGCCGCCCGCCCAACCGCCTGTCCGCCCACCCGCCCGTCCGCCCGCCCTCGTCGCCGAGGCCATCCTGCTGGCGCGGCCGGAGGACATCGTGGCTACTTTTGTGGCGGGTCGGCCGGTCTACCAGGCTTGAGCCAGGAGGAGCGTCCCCCCGATGAAGGCCCAGCGGCACGCCGCGATCCTCAAGCTGATCCAAAAGCAGCGGGTGCACAGCCAGGAGCAGCTGCGCGCACTGCTCCACGCGGACGGCATTGACGTGACCCAGGCCACCCTGTCGCGCGATATCCGGGAGCTGCGCCTGGCCAAAGTCCCCAATCCGGACGGCGGCTCCGCCTATGCGGTGCCGCCGCAGGTCGAGACCCTTCGCCCGCCGCTCCACCAGCTGCTCCCCACCCTGCTCCTCTCCCTGGACGGCGTGGGCAACCTCCTGGTCGCCAAGACCCCGGCGGGCGCCGCCAGCGCGCTCACCGAGGCCCTGGACGCCCAGGGGTGGCCCGAAGTGATCGGCACCATCGCCGGGGACAACACCATCTTGATCATTACCCGGAGCCAGCGGGCCCGCCGGGCGGTGGCCCAGCGGCTGAGCGAGGAAGCCGGCCTGAGCGCTTGACCGCTCCCCCGCGGGTCTGTATAGTTATGCGGTTCGTTGCATATATCCGCTAACCGGGTGGAGCCTGCTCCATGGGTCAGTTGGTCGTGCTCGCGTACTCCGGAGGCTTGGATACCTCCGCCATTGTTCCGTGGCTCAAAGAACACCACGGCGCCCGCGTGCTGTGCTACGCGGCAGACGTGGGACAGGGGAACGGTGAGCTCGCCGGCCTGGAAGAAAAGGCGGTGCGGTCCGGGGCCGTCGGTTGCCTGGTGGAGGACCTCCGCGAACGGTTCGTCACCGACTTCGTGTTCCCCACCCTCAAGGCGGGCGCGGTCTATGCCCGGACCTACCTCCTGGGGACTTCGATGGCGCGGCCGGTCATCGCCGCGGGACAGGTGGCGGCCGCTCGGGACTCCGGTGCCACGGCCTTGGCGCACGGCTGCACCGGTAAGGGGAACGATCAGGTCCGCTTCGAGCTGACCTACGCCGCCCTGGCGCCGGAACTCGAGGTGATCGCGCCCTGGCGGGAATGGTCGTTCCGTGGCCGCGAAGACCTGATCGCCTACCTCAAGTCCAAGAACATCCCGGTCCAGGCGAGCGCGGAGAAGCCCTACAGCCGGGACCGGAATCTGTGGCATCTGTCTCACGAGGGCGGGATCTTGGAAGACCCGTCCGCCGAGCCGCCTAAGGACCTGTTCCTGCTCACCCGGGATCCGGCCGACGCTCCGGATGCGCCGGAAGACCTGGCCATCGGGTTCGAGGAAGGGACCCCGGTGTCGGTGGACGGCGTGCCGCTTGGCCCCGTGGAGCTGGTGACCCAGCTCAACGAAACGGCCGGCGTCCACGGTGTGGGCCGGGCGGACGTGGTGGAAGACCGGCTGGTGGGCATGAAGTCGCGGGGCGTCTACGAGACGCCAGGCGGCACCGTTTTGCGCGCGGCGCACCGTGAGTTGGAGCAGCTGGTGCTGGACCGCCGAACCTTGGGCCTCAAGGACCTGTTGGCGGCCAAGTACGCGGACCTGGTGTACGAGGGCCGGTGGTGGAGCACCGAGCGTGAGGCGCTGGACGCCTTCGTCAACGAGACTCAGCGGCGGGTAACCGGCACCGTCCGGGTGCGGCTCTACAAGGGCACCGTGACGACCCTGGGTCGCGAGAGCCCGTTCTCGCTCTACTCCGAGGCCTACGCCACGTTCGGGGCGGACGATACCTACAAGCAGGCCGACGCCGCCGGGTTCATTCGCCTGTTCGGGTTGCCGATCCGCATTGGGGCGCAGGTCAAGGCCCGCGCCGACGCCGCAGTCCCGGCCGACTGATGCACCAGATGTGGGGCGGCCGGTTCCGCGGTCGCCCTGAAGAGTCGTTCGCCGAGCTCAACCGCAGCCTGCCGATAGACCAGCGGCTCTGGCCGCAGGATGTCCGTGGTAGCAAGGCCTGGGTGCGCGCCCTGGCCCAGGCGGGCGTTCTCACCGCCGCCGAAGAGCGGGCGCTCCGGGATGGGCTGGACCGGGTGGCCCGTCGCCTGGCGGACGGGGCCGCCGCTGGCGCTCCCGACGAAGACGTCCATACCCTCATCGAGCGACTCCTCTACGAGGAGATCGGGGACCTGGCCGGGAAGCTCCACACCGGGCGCTCGCGCAACGACCAGGTGGCCACCGACCTCCGGCTCTGGTGTCTCGAGGCGCTCGCGCAGGTGGATCGGGAGGTCTTGAGCCTCGGCGCCGCCCTGGTGGCGCAGGCGGAGAAGGGCGTCGATCTCATCCTGCCGGGCTATACTCATGGCCAGCAGGCCCAGCCGGTGCGCTGGGCCTACGTACTTATCGCCCACGCGTGGCCGCTGGGGCGGGACCGCGAACGCCTGGCCGATGTCGCCCGCCGAGTGGCGGTGCTGCCCCTGGGTTCCGGGGCGCTGGCGGGCTCGGGCGTCCCCGTGGATCGGGAACTCCTCCGCCAGGAGCTGGGCTTTCGTGCCGTCTCGCCCAACGCGCTCGATGTGACCGGCGACCGGGACTTCGTGGTGGAGATGGTGTCCGCGCTGGCGCTGCTCCTCACGCACATCTCCCGCCTGGCCGCGGAGCTGGTGACCTACAGCTCCACCGAGTTCGGATTCATTCGCCTGGCTGACGGTTACTGTACCGGCTCCAGCCTGATGCCCCAGAAACGGAACCCGGATGTGTTGGAACTCGCGCGCGTCAAAGTGGCGCGCGCCATAGGCGATGTGGTGGGCTTGCTGACCGCGCTCAAGGGTCTGCCTGCCGGCTACAGCAAGGACTTGCAGGAAGACAAGGCGTTTCTGTTCGACGCGGTGGATACGGTCCTGCTCACCCTGCCGGCGGTCCGCGGCGCGGTGGCCACCATGGAGCCGGTGGCGGAACGCATGACGGGTGCGCTGCAGCGGGGGATGCTCGCCACCGACCTGGCCGACGGCCTGGTGGCCCAGGGCGTGCCGTTCCGTGAGGCGCACGGCCTGGTGGGGCGGCTGGTGCAGGAGGCCGAGCGTCGCGCGGTAGACCTGGCCGCCGTGCCGCCGGAAGCGGCGCGGGCCATCCACCCGGCGCTACCGACGTTGCTCGCTTCGTTGGGCTCCTTTGCGGACTCGGTGGAGCGCCGGGCCACGCCGGGTGGGTCCGCCCGGGCCTCGGTCCTGGCGCAGCTTGCGGAGTTGAAAGCCGCGTTCGCCGCTTGATCGCGCCGAACGGTCAATGTTGCAGTTTCAAGTGTTACAAACTTGCGGTCCCGTGGGCCTGGCCGATCATGTCTGGAAGGTCGAAGAGTTGGTGGCCTTCTTAGACCCCAGGACAGTCGTAAACTGCGAGACTTGACGGATTGGGAACGTAGAGGCCCTTTCTAAGGTTACACAACGTGGCAGAGACGTACCCTAGAGGGGGTAATTAGGCTGTGTTTTCCAGCAAGAAGCGAACGGTAATCGTCCGAATTGAGGCGAAGAATATCGTCTGGCAGGGCTTCCAGGACCCCGAAACCGGGAAATGGATTGGCGTCTGCAAGGCGCTCAACCTGAACGCGGCGGGTGATACGTTTCAGGATCTCCAGGCGTGCGCTAACGATGCGATGGCTCTGTTGTTCGCCGACCTCTTGAGTGAGGGCGATTTGCAGGGTTTCTTGCGCGCCAACGGGTGGTCATTGGGGACTCCCCTGCCGGGCCCCGGGGTGCGGCCCCTGTTTGATATTCCCGCCGATTGGAACAGCAAAGCCCGTTACGAAGAGTTGATGCCTGCTGGTAGATGAAGATCTCCCGCGAGCAGGTCCGAAAGAGGATTCTGCGGGAGAACTTCAGCTACAAGGGCGAGACCGAGAGGGTCGAGCTGTATCGACAGGCTGGCACTAAGCAGCGGATAGACCTACCCCGCCAAGACTTTTGCAGCGAAAAACAGGTCAGAGTGATTCTGGGCCAGGCTGGATTGTCCTCACCCCAAATCGAGGAGTTTCCCCGTTCGGCCATCAAGGAATAGCCGTTACGATGAAACTGCAGCACTACCCGCCGAACGCTCGCCATTGCAAGACGTTATACCCGCGCATAGAATTCATCACCTATGCGTTGTCTCGCGCTGAACGCATCCTTCGAGCCTCTGACCATGGTCCCGGTGCGCCGGGCCCTGCGTCTCATCATTGACGGCAAGGCCGAGATCGTCGAAACCGATGGGGATGGAGTGGTGCGGAGCATCAGTGTCTCGGTCCCGCGCCCTGCGGTAATCCGGTTGGTTCGGTTCATCCACGTGCCCCGCAGGTTCCGCCGGCAGGTGACCAACACCTTCCTGTTCGCGCGCGACGACTACAGCTGCCAGTTCTGCGGCCGGCCACAGAACGAGCTGCGGTTCCGGGAATGCCTGACCCGCGATCACCTGGTTCCGCTGTCGCGCGGCGGCACCAACGATTGGACCAACGTCATCACCGCCTGCTCCTCCTGCAACACGCGAAAGGGCAATCGCTTGCCCGAGGAATGCGGGATGGAGCCCCTGCGTCCGCCGTATGTGCCCCATTTCGTGCACCTGGCCTGGGCCGTCCGCCGGCTGACGCCGGTTCAGACCAAGTACATCCGGCTGTTCTACGGCGAGGCGACGCTGAGGGAGTTGAGAGCGCTCTGAGCGGTGCCGCCCCTCTGCCGCTTCTCCCGCTCCGGCCGCTATGAAGTCCCACACCATCTACCTGTGGTTCAACACCAAGAAGCGTCAGGAGATCATCGACATCACCGATGAGGTGGCCAAGGCCGTCGCGCAAGGCGGCATAGCCGAGGGATTCGTGCTGGTCTCCGCGATGCACATCACCGCCTCGGTGTTCGTCAACGATCACGAGTCGGGCTTGTGGCACGATATCCTGACCTGGCTGGAAGGGACGGTGGCGCCGTGGGAGCCCAGCCGGTACCGGCACAATGAAACCGGAGAGGACAACGCCGCAGCGCATCTCCGGAGTCTCACGATCGGCCACGAGGTCATCGTGCCGGTGACCAAAGGGTCGCTCGACTTGGGCCCGTGGCAGCGGGTGTTCTACGGTGAGTGGGATGGCCAGCGGCGCAAGCGCTTGATTATCAAGGTGTTAGGTGAATAGCACCGAGCGCGAGCGTTGTTCCAGTCGCGGGCTGCCATTATCGTACAACGTGGTGACGGAGACCTTCCACCTGGCGACACTGGCAGCACGGCAAGCGGCAGCCCACCCCCACCAAGAGTGCCTCGTTGCCGAGCCCGGACCCGCAGGGGCTCGCTCGCTCGCGCGCCGGCTCACCTACGCCCAGGTGGATGCCGATGCCCAGGCCCTGGCCAAGGCCTTCGGCGCGCGGGGCATCAGCACCGGTGACCGCGTGGCAATCGAACTGCCAAACTGCCCTGAGTGGGCCACCACCTGCCTCGCGATCGCGAGACTGGGCGCGGTGCTGGTGCCGATCAACCCCTCCCTTGGGCTTCACGAGCTCAAGTACCAGCTGCGTCACGCGGAGGCCCGCGCTCTGGTCGGCGGCGAGAGCGTCTGTGGCGTGGACTACCGCGAGCTCTGCGAAGACGCGGGGCGGGAACTGCCGGACCTCCGGTTCTTGAGCGTCGTGGGCTCCGACGACCTGTGGTACGACCACCGCACCCTCCAGTTCGCGTCGCTGGTGGAGCGCGGTCGCGCAGCGCCGGATGTGGCCTGGCGTACGCGGGACGACGACCCGCTCGCGATCCTCTATACCTCGGGGACGCTGGGAAAGCCCAAGGGCGTGGTCCTGACCCACCGGAACCTGGGCTTCGCCGCGCGGCGCGTGGCCGAGGTGCTCGAGCTGGGCCGCGGGGATCGGGTGTTGGGCGCGGTGCCGCCGTTCACGGTGTTCGGCATGCAGGTGTTGATCAGCACCCTGATCAGTGGGGCGACCCTGGTGCTCGAGCCGGTGTTTACGCCGGCCGAGACGCTGCGGCTGATCGAGCGCGAGCGGGTCACCGTGTGCCATGGCGTCCCCACCATGTTCCAGCTCCTGATGCGGGACCCCTCGTTCGGGAGCCGGAACCTGAGCACCGTGCGGACCGGCATCATCGCGGGGAGCCCGGTCTCCCCGGAGCTGGTGCGGCAGGTCCGCCGGTGGAACGACGTCCAGATCGCCTACGGGCTCACGGAGACGGGGCCCACCGTGACCATCACGCGCCCGGCGGACTCGCCGGAGCGGCGCGAGCGCACGGTCGGTCGCCCCGTCGCCGGTGTGGAGGTGCGGCTGGTGGACGTGAAGAGCGACGAGCTCCATGACGCGGGGCTCGCAGGCGAGCTGGCGGTGAAGGGTCCCAACCTCATGACGGGCTACCACCGCATGCCGCTGGAGACCAAGCGGTCGTTCACGGAAGACGGCTTCTTCCTCACGGGAGACCTGGCCACCCTCGACCAAGAGGGCTACGTGACGATCGTAGGCCGACGCCAGGAGATGATCATCCGCGGCGGCCAGAAGATCTTTCCCCGCGGTCTGGAGGATCTCCTCCGGACGCACCCGGCGGTGGACGACGCCTGCGTGGTCGGCGTCCCGCATGAGATCATGGGCGAGCTGGTCTGCGCCTGCGTGGTCCCCGTCGAGGGCGCCATCGTCACGGGCGAGGAACTGAGAGAGTTCTGCCGTGAGCAGGTGGCCGACGACAAAACACCGGACCTGGTCCGCTTCTTCGACGCTTTCCCGATGACCGGGAGCGGGAAAGTGAAACGCAAGGAGCTGGCGCAGGTCGTCGAACTGGAATTGAGCGCAACGTGAAGGACATCGCACCTCTGCGGCCCGTGCGGGCCGCCCATGCGGAGCCCCCGGCTCACGCACCCAACGCGGCATTACTGATCGACTTTGACAACGTCACCCTGGCCATCCGGTCGGACTTGTCCGCCCAGCTGCGCCGGTTGCTGAGCTCGGACATCTTCAAGGGCAAGGTGTCGGTGCAGCGGGCCTACGCCGATTGGCGGCGCTACCCGCAGTACATCGTGCCGCTGTCCGAATCGTCCATCGATCTCATTTTCGCGCCCGCCTTCGGGTCCAACAAGAAGAACGCCACCGACATCCGGCTGGCCATCGACGCGCTGGAGCTGGTCTTTACCCGACCGGAGATCGGGACGTTCATCCTGCTCTCAGGCGACAGCGATTTCTCGAGTTTGGTCTTGAAGCTCAAGGAGTACGGCAAGTACGTGATCGGCGTCGGTATCCGGGAGTCGTCCAGCGATCTCCTGGTGCAGAATTGCGACGAGTACTACAGCTACAGCGAGCTCACCGGCCTCACCAAGCAGACCGACGTGGAGTACTCCCATAAGGACCCCTGGGAGCTGGCGGTGGAAGCGGTGATTCACATGAAGCGGGAAGGCGACGTGATGCGGTCGGACCGGCTGAAGCAGGTCATGCAGCAGCTGGACCCGTCGTTCAACGAGAAGGAGGCCGGCTTCAGCCGTTTCGGCAAGTTCGTGGCGGAAGCGGGGCAGCGCGGGCTGCTGCGGCTCACCAAGCAGGAGAACGGGCAGTACGAGGTCGACCTGGGATCGAACGCCAACGTGCCGCCGGCCGTGGAGGCTGAGTTGGGTCGGCCGTCGGCGCCCCCGCCGCGCCAGCGGCCCCCACGGGCGCGGGAGCGGGCCGCCGGCGCCGGCGGTGCGCTGACCCTGGCCGCCGCGTTCCAGTTGCTCAAGGAAACGCTCGCGACCATGGGCGCGTTGGAGAACGAGGTCGAGGCCGAACGGGCGCGGGACGGCATGATCGAGCGGTCGGGCGCCGCGCGTGATCCGGTGTTCGAGCGTGCCCGGTTCCAGCGGCTGCTTCGCCAGGCTCACGACGCCAACCTGATCGAGCTCACCAAGGGAGGGGAAGGCCAGTACTTCGTCAAGCTCCACCCGGAAGCCTTGGTTGAAGACCAAGTTGAGCCCGGCGTCGAGGCGGCACCCGCCGAGCCAGAAGGCGGTGAGGGCGATAGTGATCGCCGTCGGCGACGGGGGCGTCGGGGAGGTCGGGGCAGAGGTCGTCGGGACGAGGGAGAGGGGGGAGTGGCGGGAGGGGCAGGAGGGGCAGGAGGTGCCGGAGGGGCCG
>Ga0209172_10003279_pt1 | contig 25283 bp, 28 predicted proteins | sample LarsenN4metaG_FD_184113 | JGI IMG/M metagenome (GOLD analysis project Ga0209172, IMG submission 184113) | Hot spring sediment bacterial and archeal communities from British Columbia, Canada, to study Microbial Dark Matter (Phase II) - Larsen... ... | reverse complement strand
GTACAGCCCTTCGCGCTTGAGAGCCTCTCCGACGTCCGACAGGGCCCGAACCCGATTCGTCGTGTCTGGGTACAGCTCAAATGCTCGGTACAGATGGGGAATGGCTTGCAGACCTTGCCCCTTGTCGTTGTACACAGCGCCGAGGTCGTGGTGAGCGCGCGCCATAGCATCCCGATCACGGAGTCGCTTGGCGTCTCCAAGGATCCCACGCAGTGCCCGCTCGGACTCGGCGAGGTCGCCAAGCTGGCGCATGACAATCGCGTTGCCGATCCTCCCGAGCAGCGCGGAATGCGTGTCTCCGGCAGCGACTGCCTTCTTGCGGCCTGCCTCGTAAGACACCTGAGCCTCATCCAGGCGTCCTAGGTGTCGTAGAACTCGCCCGCGCTGAAGTAACGCCGCCACACCCTCCGTACGCGACGCCGGGTCCGCGAGCCCGAGCGCCGTCTCGACTGCGTCCAGAGCCTCTTCCATCTGAAGCTGCTGCTCCAGCCAATGGGCGTACGCTAGGAGGGGCGGCTCCAGCATTGACCGCGCGCCGCCCCGGTGCACCGCGTCTGCCAGGCGTACGATCTCGAGCAGATGTGCCGCCTCGGAGTTCTGCGGCTCCAGGTCCTTCAGGTAATCCCGCGTGGCGCGCACCTGATACGCCAGCGCCAGCGGATGGGCTGGCTCTTCCTCGGGCCGGAACCGGTCTGCCAGACGCAAGGTGAGAAACGCGCCCAGCGCGTGTCGGCCGAATTCCGCGCCGGGCTCCGACGCGCGGGCTAGGAACGGCTCGTGCAGCCAGGAGCCGAACTGCTGAGGTTGCAGAGATGAAGACGGCATCACGAACCCCCCAAGCCTCGTTCGCTAAAGGGCACCGCCAAGGGCTCGCGAAGTATGCGGCTCGCGCCCACTCCTCGGCAAGTGTGGTGGTCACGGTACGAGACGTCGCCGGTGGGCACAACCCGTGCCAGAACCGCCACGGACCGGGCGCGCGAGGATTGGATACGACCGGCGACGTTTCGGTTATGTGATCCGGCTCACGCCGGTGCATCATGTTCGCGTGCGACGGGGGATCACGTTACCGGAGCTGGCCGTGGTGCTGGCGATCGTGGGGGTCCTCTCCGCCCTGGCGGTCCCTCGGGCGGCTGGCTGGCTGGATCGGCTGGCAGTCCGCCGCGCCGCGGACGAGGTCGCCTCGTTCTACCAGGCCGCCAGGCTCGCGGCGATCTTCCGCTCCCAGCGAGTACGCCTGGAGCTACGACCTGACTCGTTGCGCGCCGCGCTGGAGGGGCCGGCCGATTCGGTGTTTCTCCACTGGCCGGGACCGACCCGGCACGGGGTCAGTCTCACCGCGTCCCGCGCCATCATTCGGATCGAGTCCAACGGCCTCGGGTTCGGCGCGGCCAACACCAAGCTCGTCTTAAGAAAGGGGATGGCCGCCGAGTCGCTCACCACCTCACGGCTGGGGCGGCTCAAGCGGTGGCGCTGAGGTCCAGGACATCCGGGGGTCTCGCTGACCCGGCCATACGTACACCGCGCGCGCCCCAGGTCCTAGCCCGGCGCGTCTCAGCTCGGCCCCGGTTCGGGTGTCTATCTGAAGCAGGGTCCCCCACGCCCCGCCCCGCCCCGCCGTCACCACGAAGGCAACCCCGCCACCGGCGCTCAGCGCGACGTCCACCGGATTGGACGGCGTGGCCACTCGCGCGACCAGCGCCTTGCTTCGGAGGTTGACCAGGACCACGCGGTCTGAATCCGGCAACACGGTCACGGCAACGGCGCCGGATGTGACCGCCGTGGCCGCGGCACCCACGCCCACCGACACGGAATCCCACGGCTTGAACGTCGCCCGATCGACATAAAGGAGTTGGCCCGTCCGGGCGCACGGGACGAAGAGCAGGGTCCCATTGGCCGATAACGCAGCGCGACCGGCGCCGCAGGCCTGCCCGGAGTCGCCACCCAGTTCCCGCCTTCGCACCACGATCAGGAGCCTGGCGTCGACCTCGGCCGCCGTGCCCGGCCGGCAGATCACGTATGCCCGGTCTCCCTCCCGCGTAAATGAAAGCGACACGGGCTCGGGGCAGATCGGGATCACTCGCTCCTCGGTGAGGCGATCCGCACGGAGGACGGTGAGCCCACCACGATCACCCGCGATCAGCACGAAGACCCGGCGTCCCTCACGATCGAGTGAGAGGGCCCGGACCGGCCCGCCGAGTTGCCGCTGGACCAGTTCCGCCCCGTCCGCCCGGCGGAGCCAGCCTATGGCGCCGGATTGGGCTCCGGCTTCCGCGCCGATCAATATGCCGGCGCCGTCTCCGGTGCTCTGGAGCGTCGTCGGCTGGGCCGCGAGAGACCACGCGGTGACATGCAAGGCCTGCCCATCGAACAGTGCAAGCCCGCGGCCGCCCGTCGCCACGGCGATCCAACGCGGCTCGGCAGCACAGCACACCAGGACCAGGAGGAGCGGGACGGTTGGGAGCCGGCGCGGCACGGAGAGCTGTCAGGCGCCGGCGCCCGGGTCTTCGTCCAGGAACACCAGGGTCTGGCGCTTGGCAACGGCGGCGGCGATCGCGTCCAGCACCCGCGGATCCACCACGGAGCCGGCCAGTCGTCGCATGCGCTCCACCGCCTGCTCGGGCGTCAGCAGTGGCTGGTAGGGACGCGCCGTGGTGAGCGCGTCGTAGATCTCGGCCGCGGAGAGGATGCGCGCGCCGAGTGGGATGTCCTCCCCCCGGAGCCGGTCGGGATAGCCGGAGCCGTCGAAGTGCTCATGGTGCCCGCGGACGAATGCCACGATGGGGCCCAGGTGGGTGAGCGGCGCCAGGATCTGGGAGCCGATGAGCACGTGTTCCTTGACGTGCTCGTACTCCTCGCGGGTGAGCGGCCCTTCTTTGTTCAGCACGCTTTCCCGGACGCCGATCTTGCCCAGGTCGTGAAGCCGTCCGGCCACGCGGACCTGCTCGATCTCCTCGTCCGGCATCCCGAGCTGCTGGGCTACGGTGGCCGCGAAGGCGGCCACCCGCGCCGAATGGCCGCTCAGGTATCGGTCCTTGGCTTCGAGCGCGTTGATCAGGGCTTCCAGGGTCGCGATGCTCAGCTGTTCCAGCTTGCGGCGCCCGCGCTCCAGCTCCCTGGCCCGGTGCTCCAACTCTTCCTGGATCCAGCGGGTGATGTGCCGCTCCTGCAGCAGGGTGTCCCGCCGCCGCAGCGCCCGTTCGATCGCGCCGGCCAGCTCGGCCAACTCGATGGGCTTGGTGAGGTAATCCAAGGCCCCGCGCTGCATGCAGATGGCGGCGCTGGTGGCGTCCGTGGCGCCCGACAGCATCACGATGGCGAGATCGGGATCGAGATGGAGCGCCTCGGGAACCACGTCCACGCCGCTCATGCCGGGCATGCGGACGTCCAGCAGTAGCAGGGCGGCGCCGCCGTCCTTGATTTCCTGCAGGGCCTGTTCGCCGGTTCTGGCGGTGCGGACCCGGTAGCCGCGCTTGACCAGGAATCGCGCCAGCGCGTCGCGGATGCTGTCTTCGTCATCTACGACGAGGATGTTGGCCCCACCCTCCCCGGGTGGCGCGGTCACGCTGGCACCCTCCCCGCCGCCCCCCACCCCGGCGCCAAGGGCTGGAGGGGTGGCAGGGGCGGCAGGGGCCGCACAGGCCGCAGAGGCGGCAGAAGGCTGGTTTGAGGCATCGGTGTCAATCGCGCCGGTGTGCGACCCGCGCCCTATAGAATACGCCTGGGCCGGGCCTTAGCAACGCGCTGGACGGGGTGTTCCGGGCTCGTCCACGAAGCTTAAGCGCGCGGGCGGGAGGAGTCCTGCCCGGGCGCCGCGCTCCAGAAGCGTTGCCACCGCGCGGCGGCCGCGGTCGCCGTAGTCCAGCGTGAAGTCGTTCACGTACATCCCGACGAACCGGTCGGTGGTGGTCGGGTCCAGCCCCCGCGCGAACCGCTGGGCATAGCGCAACGCGTCCTCCCGGTGCTCGAGGCCATAAGAGATACTGGCCTTGAGGTCGCGCGAGACGGCGCGCATCAGCTCCGGTCCCAGGGCCCGCCGAATCGCGTTGCCACCGAGCGGCAGCGGCAAGCCGGTCTCGCCAAACCACCATTCGCCGAGGTCCACCCAGAGGTGCAGGCCGCGCTGCTGGTAGGTGAGTTGTCCCTCGTGGATCAGGAGCCCGGCGTCCACCGCACCGCTGAGCACCGCGTCCTCGATCTCGTCGAACGGCACCGGCACCGGCTCGAAGTCCGGCTGGTAGAGGCGCAGCACCAGGAAGGCGGTGGTGAGCTTGCCCGGGACGGCGATCCGCCGATCGCGGGTCGAGGTTTGGGGATCAGCGGGCGCCGGCTCGCGCGCCACCAGGCGGGGGCCGTAGCGGTCGCCCACGGAGGCTCCGTGGGGAAGCAGGGCGTAGCGATCCGCCAGGTAGGCGTAGGCATGAAAGGAGACGGCGGTGACATCCAGCTCGCCCCGCAGGGCCCGCTGGTTCAGCGTTTCGATGTCTGCCAGCTGGTGGACGTAGTGGCGGTCACCGGTGGCAATCCGGCCCTCGGCCAGCGCGTAGAACATGAACGCGTCGTCGGCATCGGGGCTGTGGGCCAGGTGAATCGTGGGCATCAGCGGGGGGTGGACCCCAGAGCGCCGCGGGCCTCGTCGCGAAAGGCCTCGAGCCGCTTGCGGTGCATCTGGTATTCACTCTTGCCGCTGGCCATCTCTGCGTCGTAGTCGTCCAGGAACTGCCGGTACACCCGGCGCAGGGCGGCGGTGTCCCCCCGGCGGTTGGCGACTTCCCAACGGAGGAGCGGAACGAAGAGATGCCGCGGCGATTCCTTGGCAAGGCTGTCGGCCTGCGCGGTAGCCGCGCTGTCGTTGCCCAGGGTGGCCTGGATCAGCCCGACGTGGAATCGGGCATCGGCATCAAGCTGGCCGATCATGTCGTAGGCCTGGAGGGCCATAGGCCCGAAGAAGGTGACTTCCCCAGTATTGCCGTTTTCGGAGGCGGTCATGACGCGATCGAAGAGCCGGTCGGCCTGTTCGCGGGGGGTCATGGTGCTGAGGTCGGTCGTGGCGGCGCCGGGGTTGGCGGGGGACGCTCCGCCCGAGGCTGCGCCCCCGGCGGATGGGCCGCCGGAGCGGGCCACCCACACCACGACGACGAGGGCCACCGCCACGGCGGCCACGATCCAGGGAACCGTCTGGTGGGGGGCGGCGGTGCGCCGGGGCGCGCCCAGGGGCGTGCCGCAGACGTGGCAGAACCGGGCGCCGGCGGTGAGCTGGGCGCCGCAGTTGGCGCAACTGGCGCCGGCCAACGCGGCGCCACAGTTGCTGCAGAATCTTCCGGCGGCGTCGGTGCCGCAATTGGGGCATTTCATCGTGGACTCGGCCTTGGGTGCACAGGGCAATTTACCCCCGAGACCGGGAGGAGGGGCAGGAACAGGCAGGAACAGGCAGAGGAGGCAGAGGGGTCAGAGGGGTCAGAGGGGGCAGACGGGGCAGACGCGCCAGCGCTGTCTGCTCACCCGCCCGCCTGCCCCTCAGGGTGTGGCGGGGGGAGGGAGCAGGCGTTAGTGTAGCGCGCATGACCGGCAGCGGCTCCGGCGCGCCCAAGCAGACGCGGTTCGATCCTCCGCTCAGCGACATCAAAGCCCGCCAGATGGGCGAGCTCATGCGGGGAGAGAGCCGGTGGGACGTGCTCCTCGAAACGGTTCGTGACGGTCAGGTGGAAGCCGTGCGCGGACGCATCCACTTCGTGTCGGGCAATATCCACCGGATCTCCGGCTGGATCTTCCTCGAGTGGCGCGAACAAGAGGTCCAGGAGCGCTTCGGGGAGTTCTCGGCGCAGGAGCTGTGGAACCTGCTCGACTCGCTGGAGAGGCAGTGAGACGTAAGACGTGAGACGGTCTTCATGCGGTTCTCCGTCTCACTTCTCACGTCTCACCATTTATCTTCTCAGCGCCACATCGCCAGGAGTTTCTCTGTGCCATCCCGCAAGCCCATCACCGCGCCCGTGGGGGCCAAGCCGCAGGTGCACGGCCCCGCGATCGACACCAAAGGCGCGTCCAAAGCCGACGTGCTGGCCCTCACCAAACGCTTTCAGGTAGACTTCCTGCGCCTCCAGTTCACCGACATCACCGGCGTCAACAAGAACGTCGAAGTGCCGGAGAGCCAGTTCGACAAGGCGTTGTCGGGTGACATCATGTTCGACGGGTCCTCGATCGAGGGGTTCGTCCGCATCGAGGAAAGCGACATGATGCTCAAGCCGGACCTGGACACCTTCAAGATCTTTCCCTACGAGGACGAGGGCGGACGGGTGGGCCGCCTGATCTGCGACATCTATAACCCGGACGGATCGCCGTTCCCGGGCTGCCCCCGGCAGACCCTGAAACGACAGATCGCGCGCGCCAAGAAGATGGGCTACGAAATGATGGCCGGGTGCGAGGCGGAGTTCTTCATCTTCCATCTCGACGAGGGCGGCCAACCGTCGCTCAAGACCCAAGACCAGGGCGGCTACTTCGACATGACTCCGGTGGACCGGGCGGAAGTCATTCGCCGGCTGATCATCGAGGACCTGGAGCACATGGGGTTCGAAGTCGAGGCCGGCCACCACGAGGTGGCCCCGGGCCAGCACGAGGTGGACTTCCGCTACGCCGACGCGCTCACCACGGCCGACAACCTGGCCACGTTCCGGTTCGTGGTGCGGAACGTGGCGCACCGGCACGGCTTTCTCGCCACGTTCATGCCCAAGCCGGTGCGGGGCCAGAACGGCTCGGGCATGCATACCCACCAGTCGCTGTTCAAGGACGGCAAGAACGCCTTCTACGATCCCAAGGGCCAGTGGGAGCTCTCCAAGGTAGGGCTGTCGTACATCGCCGGGCTGCTCAAGCACGCGCGCGGGTTCGCGGCCGTCACCAATCCGCTGATCAACAGCTACAAGCGCCTGGTGCCCGGCTACGAGGCGCCGGTCAACGTGGCGTGGAGCATGCGTAACCGCTCGCCCCTGGTCCGGATACCCGACCGGCGCGGCCAGGGCACGCGCTGCGAGCTGAGGATGCCGGATCCGTCCGCCAACCCGTATCTGGCGCTTACCGTTCAGCTGGCCGCCGGGTTGGACGGTGTGGAGCATCGGCTGGTGCCGCCCGGTCCGGTGAACAAGAACATTTTCACCATGAGCCACCGGGAGCGGCGAAGGTATCGCATCGACGAGCTACCGCGCGACCTGCACGAGGCGCTGGACTGCCTGGAAAAAGACTCGGTGATCCGGGAGGCCTTGGGCGAGCACAACTACGAGCGGCTGCTCGAGGCCGGGCGGCAGGAGTGGCTGGAGTATTCCTCGGTGGTGACGACGTGGGAGGTGGAGCAGTACTTGGGGAAGTACTGAGAGGGCCGCTGCCGCTCCTCTCGCTCCCGCCGCTAACATGCGGCCCATGTCAAATCCGCCCGCATTGTTGCTGGACCTCGACGGCACGCTCTACACCGACGCCGGGCCGGTCCCCGGCGCCGTGGCGGCCATCGGCGAGCTGCGAGGCGCCGCGGGGGCGGGAGACGCCCCTCCGGCCATGATAGGCGACGATCTCTGGGCGGACGCGGCCGGAGCCCAGCGCGCCGGCTTCCAGGGCTGGCTGGTGCGCACCGGCAAGTTCCGGGAGGATGTGCTGGCGCTGAGCGGCGTGAGGCCGGATCGGATTCTGGACTCGATAGCAGCTCTCGTGACGGATGGCGGATAGGCGGATGGTGCGGGCAGCGCGGATCGTGGCGCTCGCCGCTGGGTGCCTGTGGAGCGCCCAGGCGACCGCTCAGCGACCGGGCAACCAGGCGTCCGTCATCGACACCGTCGTGGTCATCACCCACGACGTGTTCGACGCGGCGGAAGCCTCGCGGAACCCGGCCTTCGCCGTCGCCAACGCCATCCGGTTCAAGACCCGGCCGGAGATCGTGCGCCGCGAGCTGCTGTTCCGCTCAGGCCAGGCGTACGACTCAGCGCGCGTAGCCGAGTCGGCGCGGAACCTCCGGCGCCTGGGGCTGTTCCGCGACGTCACTATCGACACCACCCGATTGGGCGGCCGACTCGCGGTCGTGGTGGAAACGCGCGACGGCTGGACCACGGAGCTGCAACTCAACGCGCGCTCCACCGGCGGAGCGTTCACCTGGTCCGTGGGACTCGAGGAGCGGGACTTCCTGGGCGTGGCCGCCGCCGTCGGCGCGCAGTATCGGCGCGACGTGGATCGCACGGCCTGGACCGTGCTTACGGGTTGGAACCGGGTGCTCGGCAGCCGCCTGCTGGGGGCCGGGTCGTACGACGATCGCAGCGACGGGCGGCTGGGCGTTTGGGCGGTGGGGTTCCCGTTCCGGGCGTTCGGAGAGCGGCGAGCGCTGGAGTGGACCGGCGAGGCGGGACGCTACCGCGTCCTCCAGTTCCGCGATGGAGACTCCGCGAACGCGTTGCAGCGACGGATGCTGCGTCTCCGGATGGGCGGTGCCCTGGCGCCGTACGCGGCCGCTGAGGGCTACCTGCGCACCGGCTTGCTGGCCCAGGTGAAGCGGGAGGCCTACGTCCGGTCGTCCGATACGTTGCTGGCGGTGCCGGACTCGGTGAGCGGCGTGGTGGGCGTCCAGCTCGACTGGCGTCGCACCCGCTTCGAGGTGGTGACGCACTACAACGGCTTCGCGCGCGAGGAAGATGTTGATCTGAGCACCCGCCTTCGTCTGGCGGTGTGGGCCGCGCCGGCCGCGTTCGGCTACCGGCGGAGCGGCGTCGGCCCGGAGCTCGAAGCTCAGACCGGTGCCGCGCTGGGACGGGCGTTCGTGCGGTTCCAGGTGGAGGCCAACGGACTGTTCACGGCGGACGGCCTGGACTCAGCCCGCGTGTGGTCCGGGCTCACGGTGGCCGCACGGGTTCCGGGGCGCCAGGCCACGGTGCTCCGGCTCGAGGCAGGCGCCCGTCGCGGTCTTCCGCCCGGCTCGGAGTTCGATCTCGGCCACGGCCTGGGTCCCCGCGCGTTCAAGCCGCACGCCTTCACCGGAACGCGCTCGGTATGGGGGACGCTGGAGCACCGGTGGTTCGCGGTGGACGAGGTGCTGCACCTCATGGGGATCGGGGTCGCGGCGTTCGTGGACTATGGCGGCGCGTGGTACGCGGACGAAGCGACGCGGGCCGGTGGCGACGTGGGGATTGGGCTCCGGCTGGGGGCGACCCGTGCCACCGGGGCGAACGTCGGGCGTTTCGATCTGGCCTACCGCTTCGGCGACGAGTGGAGCATCGCCGACGGGGGAAGCGGCCACCGGTGGGTGCTCAGCTTCGGGCGGAGCTACAGCTTTTAGGGCTTGCGGGGCAGTTCAGCCGACCGATTCCAGCACGAACGTCTCGACCGTATCCCTAGCCGCGGGTGCGGAGAGGTTGCACGCCCGTCCCAGGGCGATAGCCGCGAGCACGAACTGATCAAGTGGCCAAAGATGGTGCCACCGTTCGGTGGTGCCGAGCACCTGTTTGCGGATGCGGGCGAGGTCCTTGCTGTTCCATCCTAGCTGCCGGCCGGAAGGCGTCAGAAGCGCGGCGCCGGACCAGGTCATGAACGTCACCCACACGAGCGTGAGATGATGAAGTAAGCGTTTGGGATGCGCCAGGGACGAGGCTTGGCACAGGTGCTCCAGCCAGCGCAGGCCCAGGCCCGCGTCGGCCGCGATCTCCTCGACCTTGAGGGGGCGGAACCCGGCTCGCGTGAGCCGGTCCAGGCTCGCCTCGACAAACAGGAGGACCGCGGGCGGAGCCGACCCCACCAGCGTTCGCACGAGACGCTCCAGTCGGACGCGGGGCACGGCCGATAGCAATGCGACCACGTAAGACCTGACCTCCGTCTGCTCGATCTCGCCGGATAGTTGTGGCGTTCCCAGGATCCCTGGCAACCAGGCGAACTCTGCCGCCAGCGCGGCCGTCGTCGGGCGGAGCGGGTAGTGGAGCCAGATGGGCAGGTGCGGCCGCAACCTACGGACCGTTCTCACAGTCTCGGCGGCCAGCGAGTCGCCGGGTTCCAGGTCGTAGATCAGGGCGTGGATCGTGCCGTCCGTGACTGCACCGACGATCTCGGATTGGGCCAGCGCAATGGCGCGGCCGCCGTGTGTCTCCACGGCGGTCGCGACGCGCTTGAGCGTTGCGGGATTGCCGAGAATGCAGCCGATGTTCACGGGGACGCGCATGGGCAATCCGTTGCTTCCGGTCAGCCTGCCGCCCGGCGTCGGGGCGAAGACCAGGAGAACTGCCCGGCACTTCTTCAGCCGACCACCCCGCCGCCGAGCAGCAGAGGCATCATTGCAAGTCCAAACATGAAGCCAGCGTGAATTGACACTGTAAAGATTGGGGCACTTCGCATTTTGGGTAATGCTGTTCGGGTTTTTCGGTGGCGCCCTTTCGCCCGGATGGCTGAACTTAGCGCAGCCCACAAGGGAGCCCGCTGGGCAAGAAGCGAGGAGGGACACATGCACCGCGCGCACGCCTCGGACCACCGGTCTACCGGACTCTGCAGGCCTCTGGCACGGTGCGTCCTGCTGCTGGCCGCCTTGTTGAAGCCCGGCCAGCCGGGCTGGGCGCAGACCAATGCCGTCCCGCGCGCGGGCACCGATCCTGTAGGATCGTTTGAACTGCCCGCCCTTGAAGCGGCCCCGACGGTCAGGCGGCATGGCATTCCGAGTGCGTTCTCTCAACCCACCGTGTCCCAGGCCGCAAGTAGCCCGCTCTCGCTACCTCACCTCGGCGAGGAGGCCAGCTCCTCCAAGAACGGTTGGGTGGTGGTAGGCGTGCTCGCGGTGGGATCGGCGCTCGTTGGCGCGTTCCAGGCGAAGGTGCTGGAGGCGTTGCTGGACGCACCTGGCCGGTACACACCGCTCGAGTCGGCGGCCATCTGGGGTGGAGCCGGAGCCGCCGTGGGGTTGGTCTATTGCGTAGCCACGCACTGCGACTGGAGTGCCCCGGCCATCCGCCGGTCGTCCCGGTACTCCGTCGACGGGCGCGGTCCTCAGGTGTTCGTGCCCCTCGTCACAGTGTCGTTACGCCGATGACCCGCGTGAACGAAGGAGGTTGTATGCGCCTGACTGTAGCCATGGGCCTAGGATTGGTGATCGTGGGATGCGCGACGGAGACGCCCACGTCATCGGACAGCGGGTTGGCATCCATCGTCTCGCCAGGAGCCGCCCTGGCGGGACCAGCCGGGTCGGACATCGTCCTCGTGGACGTCTGGCAGCGGGGGAGAGACGGCTCGGACGTGAATCAGCAGCAGAGGCTCGTCGTGGAGCAGTCGCTGGACGGGGTGTCGGTTTCGTCTCTGGACACCTCAGTGGCGCCGCCGACGCGGCTCCGCCCGTCGGGCTCGGCGATCCCTAACCGCTCCCGCATCGCGAGATCCGCCCTTTCCGTGTGGGAAGGCGCACAGTTGTACGACGCGGCAGGCTTGCCGGTCAAGCGGCCGGACCTACGTGCCCTCCGGGAGGAATCCGGGCTCCCCGCGGTCTCGTCCAGGCCAACGCCCGGAAGAGGAGGCAGGCCCGCATGGAATGGCCCGCGACGCTACGTCACGCGGCTCGTTACTGCGGAGCGAGCCGAACGACAGTTGCAGGACCTTCGAGCGCACTCAGAAGGCGAAGGGCGCGTCGGATCCACCCAGCTTCGGTTCACGCGAACCGAAGGCGACGTGACCCAGTCCTGGGTCTTCGATGAGGCGATCGGCGCGGTGATCGAAGCGATAGTAGAGCGGGGAGGGAAGCGGCACCTGCTGATTCAAAACGAGTATCAGCGTCGTCCGGACGGCTACGTCCTGATGGGTTCCGTGTCGCAATGGTTCAGCGCCGACGGCCAGGTTACCAGGCGCGCCGCTCCGCGCTTCCTGGGACAGTAGGACTGTCGTAACCATGACTACTGAGACTGCGAGGGATATTCCCATGCAATCCTACAGGCCAAACCTGCTCGGCATCGCCGCGGCGATCATCGCGCTGGCCGTGGGCGGCGCCACGGTCTGCACCGAAGCGCGCGCGCAGCAGCAGTACACCGTGTTCGTTCATGGGCTCGGCGAGGGCGGCGGCAACTGGGACGCGCTCGCGGGAGACCTCGCGGCCCGTCATCCGATCATCCCCCTGAAGCCGTCGCTCGGAGGCTTGAGTTTCTACGAAACCCAGGCAGACGTCCTTCGAAACTATCTGAACAGTTGGGGAGTGAGTGACATCGCCGCCATCTCACACAGCAACGGCGGCGTGGTGGTACGAGAGTACGTGCGCACCACTGGCTCGCCGCGCGTCAACCGTCATCTGTCGCTGGGTACGCCGCATCGGGGAGCTGCCCTGGCGGAGCACGTCCGAAACGGAAACGTGTGGGCTTGGACCGGGTCGGTGATCGGCTATATCCTCGATCCAATCATCTACTATGCGTCGAACGACCCAGACTGGTGGTATCTGTTCTTCGACCATGGGTCGTCCTCCTAGTTCGAGTCCGCATCCTACTCCGTGAGCGATCTTCTCGACAGCCCTTCGCTGCCATCCGCCCTGATGGCGATCGGCTACCTGATTGGCATCAACTGGGATTACCCGGAGGTCTTGCCGGAGATGTCGCCCTGGTCGTCGTTCATGAATACGCTGAACGGCTCGGGAACTCTGGCGGACGAGGCGCAGAAGATGCCGACGGCTCGGGTGAGTATTTCCAGCCAGTATCCTTCCTTGCTCATGCCTTGGCGAACGTTCACGAGCGACTACGGGGCGATGCAGTGGGAATGGGTGCGAGAGGATTTGATGAACCTGGCTACGGACGCGTATTGGTACTATTCAGGCCACTGGGATTGGCAGCTTCAGGCGAACGCCTGGCGATGGCAGGACATGTGGTACGCCCTCGCCTGGATCCCTGGCGATTGGCAATATTTCACCGGCACGCCCTCGTTGGACCAGAGTGACGGCATCGTGGCTTGGGCATCATCTGACTACCCACAAGGAACGCGTGTGCGTCTTCTTCCGTGCTCGACACTCTGCATCTACCATGTTGCGCAACTGGATCCCGTGCCGAACCACGACGACGATGCTTTCCGGGTGCTCGTAAGCGATGCTGTACGGCAGGACCTTGGGATCCAGGACCCGCCGCCCCCGCCCCCTCCACTCGCGGTGTCCATGAGCGGCCCGGGTGGCGGCGCGCCGTTTGAGTGGGTAACCGTGACCGCCACCGTGTCCAACTACGTCGCCCCGGTCACGTACCAGTGGACGGTGAACGGATCACCGGCCTGCGGGAACGAGAGCAGTTGCACGGCGCAGCTCGGGGGCGAAGGGACGTACACCGACTTCGCAGTGACCGTGACGGATGCGCGGCCGGCTACGGCGTACGGCTACTACACCGTGTTCGTGTATTGCGTCTCGCCGGTCTGTCAGGAAAGTCCTCGGCGGCCCAGCGCGATGACACAACGCGTCACCAACGGACGACCGGGCGGCACTCTGGTCACGCCCGGAGGCGTGCGGGTCAAGCTCCCCGTCCCAAGCCCTCGCGGCCAGAACCAGAGCCCTGGTGTGGTGCGGCGACAGCGCTGAGGTGTTCCGGAGCCGCCGCGTGATGACTTGACCGTCCCGGCAGCTTCCTTAGGTATGTGTCTATGCCCCCGGCATTGAGACGCGTCCCGGTCGCTGCCTGGGCACAGGGCGCTTCGGTGGTGTTCGTTTGCGCCGGTCTGCTGGCTGCCTGCCAGGATCCTGAGAGTGGTTCCAAAGAGCCGGTGATCCTCTGGCAGGTTCCGGCCCAGTCGGCCAGCACGGTCCCGCTGGTCCTAGACTCGGTCGTCGTATTTGGCGGCCTGGATGGGTCCGCCATGGCCTTCGACCGCCAAACAGGGAAGATCCGGTGGAAGCGGCAGCTCGCTCAGTACGAGGTGCGGGGCGAGGTGGAGGCGGCCGCGGGGCTTGCGATAGTTCCGCAGTACGAGGTGTGGGGGGTTGATCCCCGCAGCGGCCAAGTAGCATGGCACTTCGGCGGACCAGACGGCACGGCAGGCTTCCACGATGTCGCGACCGCTGGGGACACCGTCTTCACGGGGTCCGGGCTCGGTTGGGCATCGGCGGTGGACGCGCGGACCGGCCAGGCGTTCTGGAGCGTTGACCTGGCCGAGTCGCCGTTTGGCCCGACTGTGGCCGGTGACGTGGTCGTTTACGGGACGCGGGGCTTCATGGGTCCTGACAGGCAGGGCCCTCTGGGCGCCGGTCACGTGATCGCGCTGCGAAGGGGCGACGGATCGGAGGCATGGCGCTTCCCCCTTCCGGACTCCGCAGGGTTCCTTGGTGGAGCGGTGAACGGCGGTGCCGTATGGCGGGACCGGGTGATCGTTGGCGGCGTCATTGCCCGCGTCTTCGCCCTGCGTCTCTCGGACGGCATGCTTCTCTGGCAGCAGGCCAACGGGGAAAGCCCGGCGTACGCCAGCTACCGCCTCGAACCGGCCGTGCTGGGTGATGTCGTGGTTTTTGGCCGGGACGATAATGTGGTGGAGGCGCGGGATCTCACGACCGGGGCCCAACGGTGGGCGTGGGAGCGAGGTATCGCAGTGACGCCACCGGTGGTTGTGGGTCCCTATGTGTACCTCATGGATGGACCCATCACCGTCGCCGACGCCACCGGCAAGGTCGTGTGGGAGTACGGTGGGCTGGATCATCTGGGTCGCGGCCTGTCGTTCTTCAACGGGACGGTGTCGGACGACGGCACGGTCTACACCCTCGGCGTCGAGCGTCTCACCGGGCGCGACGGCACCTACGTGTTTGCCCTCCGGCCACCGGTCAGGCCGTGAGCACTCCGCGCCCACTACTTACATAGTCAACGGCGATGGCGGGGTCGCGTGGCGGTACGGCGGACTGGAGCTCCACTCGGGCAGATCGTTCTGGGAAGCCAAGGTCTCTCTCGTCGGTGGGCACGATCCACACGCTCAGTCACGAGCATCCGCTGGCGGGCACACGTATCTGTATGCGATCCAGCCGCCGGTGGGGCCGGAGTAGACGGTGCGAAGTGAGTTCCTAACCGGCGTGCGCATTACGGCCCTGCCGCTCTTGGTGGCGGCGCTGCCACTCCAGCCGGCTAGCGCGCAGGCTGTCGCACCGCCGATGGTCTATCGTCTCCACCCGCCCGTGTTTTCCGTGGCATGCGATCGGCTCCCGGAAACCCCGTTCCGAGTTCCCCCGCCTGCCCGCGTTGGACCCGGTGGGCGCTGTGCTTCTGAGCTTCAGACCCTGTCGTCCGTCCGCAGGTCGCGCCCCAACGGCTGGGTGCTCGTGGGGAGCCTGACGCTGATCTTCGGCGTCGCCTTTGCCGTGATGCTGCCAGAGGCGGCGAGGAGGGCACCGTACCTCTTCATAGGGCGGTGCGACTCCTGCGAAGTACCCTCACGCTTGGAATCCGCGGTGATCGGTGCCGGTTTCGGCGCCGCGGTGGGCTTCACGATCTGCCTCTCGGCCGGGTGTGACTGGGGCGCGCCACGGGCGCCGGGCAGGATAACGCGCGGTCCCCGCCTGGAGGTCATGGCTGGACCCAGGAGTGTTGGCCTCAGCATCCACAGGTAGCTCGGCGACTCGCCCGCCCCCCTCGATCGGCCCGCGTCGGCCACGCGAGCCAGACACCTGCGATCGCGAGGCTGAAGAAGGTGCATTGCCGCTTTGGTGCCCCAATCACCACGCCACTCTGACCGCCGTCCCGCTCGCCGTGACCATGAGCGCGGTGCCCCCGCGGCCGAACGAGATCGCCTCGTAGTCCAGGCTCACCCCCACCACCGCATCGGCTCCCTGCTGCTGGGCCTCCCAGGCCAGTTCGTCCAGGGCGAGCTGGCGGGCTTCCCGCAACTCCTTCTCATACGCGGCCGCCCGGCCGCCCACGATGTCGCGGATCCCGGCGAACAAGTCCTTGAAAATGTTCGCGCCCAGGATCGCTTCCCCGGTCACGATCCCGAAGTACTCGGCGATCTCGGCGCCCTGGATGGTGGGGGTGGTGGTGAGCAGCATGGCGGTCCCTTTCTGGGTTGAGGGGCTCAACGGGCGGCGAGGGCGCGCTCCACGCTGCATCTCAGGGCAAGATCGGCATCGCAGTCGTCGAGGCGATCCACCGCGCACCATTGCACGTCGCGCCCCCACTCGGGGGCGATCTGGTCGTCGCCGCCGGCCAGGAACCGGAACACGATGTCGTGGTGGAAATGCGGTGGCTCGTCGGCCCGGGCCGGGATCTGGTGCACGTCCACGCCGATCAACACCGGCGGCACGCGCGGGTCCAGCCCGACCCCGGTTTCCTCCAGGACTTCGCGGCTGGCGGCGCCCGGGAGGTCCTGATCCTCGGGTTCCACGTGACCGCCCGGCTGGAGCCAGCGTTGCAGGCGGCGATGGAACACCAGCAGCACCCGGTCGCGGTCTGGTGCCAGCACCACCCCGCTGGCCGTGATGTGTCCGGGATCGAAGTTGGAGCGGGAGAACGGAGCCCGCGATCGTTCCAGTAGCGTCCGCGTGCGCTCGAGGCTCAGGGCGGCGCGCTGGTCGGAGCCGGGATCGAAGGCGCTCAGTAGTGCCAGCACGTCGGAGGCGCGGAGCACAGGCTATTATAGGCGGCGCCGGTTGCTTGAACAACGCGCGGGCCGCCTCCAACTTGGAGCCTCACTCCTCGAGGAGGCCTCATGCTCGCCCCCGTGCTGTCACTGTCCGTCGCCGCCGCGCTGGCGGTCCAGGGCTCGCCGGTAGACACCGTGCGGTTCAACCCCACCGTGGGGTATCCCACGTTCGCCGTGCGCGAACCGGTGCTCCGGGTGAAGCCGGGCACGGTGCTCATCTCCAACACCATGTTCGGGCCGTACTACACGCCGGAGGGCGGCGCTTTCCCCGGCGAGGTCGGCCCGATCTATGTCGAGGGCGCCACCACCAACGACGTGCTGGTGGTCAAGGTGATCCGGGTCCGGCCCAACACCGATCTGGCGGCGGCGCAGCTCTACTCCGACTTCGGCGGCCTCGCCACGGACTCTCGGGTCCGCCTGCTCAACGATCCCATTCCGCCGCGGCGCTATCTGTGGCGGATGGATCGCCAGCGGATGACCGCGACCACGGAGCTGCCGGACAGCCGAATGCGCACCATCGAAATCGAACTCAAGCCGATGTTGGGCCGAGTGGCGGTGGCGCCGGCCGGGCAGGAGGCGTTCGGGGGCCTCTGGCCGGGCAATTATGGCGGCAACATGGATGCTCAGGAGGTGCGCGAGGGGACCACGGTGATGCTGCCGATCTTCCACGACGGAGCGTACTTCTACTTCGGCGACGGCCATGCGCGGCAGGGGGAGGGCGAGGTGGCCGGCACCGGGCTCGAGACCTCGATGGACGTGACCCTCCAGCTCGACCTCATCAAGAACCAGCGCATCGACTGGCCTCGGCTCGAGGACGCCGAGTTCATCATGGTGGCGGGGAGCGGCCGGCCCCTGATCGACGCGTTTCGGCTGGCACACGTGGAGTTGATCGAGTGGATGCAGGAGTACGGCTTCGGGAAGTGGGACGCGTACGCGCTGCTGGGCCAGCTGGCGGAGAGTAGCGTGGCCAACATCGTGGACCCGCACTACACGGTCGTGGCGAAATTCCCCAGGCGGTATCTCCCTCGATAAGCGGTATCTCCCTCGATGACTCCCCGAGGCTCCGGGAGTGGGCGCCGCGGTGCGGACGCCCGGGTTCGACGGTGGCGCCGAGATACTCCAGGGTGCCGCCAGCGGGTGCACCTCAACAACGCGGGGGCGGCGCTCATGCCGGCGCCGGTGCTGGCCGCCGTGCTGGGGCATCTCGAGCGGGAGTCCGGCATGGGGGGGTACGAGGCAGCTGACGCGGCGGCGGAGCAGGTGGCGCAAACGTACGTCTCGATCGCCGAGTTGATCGGGGCGCGCCCCAGCAACGTGGCGGTGGTGGAGAACGCCACCGTCGCGTTCGGGCTGGCGCTCTCGGCGTTCGATTTCCGGCGCGGCGACGTGATCCTCACGTCGCGCAACGACTATGTCTCCAACCAGATCATGTACCTGTCCCTGGCTCGGCGGCTGGGCGTCGAGATGGTGCGGGCCGAGGACTTACCCGAGGGCGGTGTCGATCCGGCCTCCGTGCGGACGTTGATCGAGCGCCGCCGCCCCCGACTAGTGGCCGTGACCCACGTGCCCACCAACTCGGGGTTGGTGCAGCCGGTGGAGGCGATCGGCGAGATCTGCGAGGCGGCCGGCGTGCCCTACCTGATCGATGCGTGCCAGTCCGTGGGACAGCTGCCGCTGGATGTCGGGCGCCTGAGATGCGACTTCCTGTCGGCCACGGCCCGGAAATTCCTGCGGGGCCCGCGGGGCGTGGGGTTCCTGTACGTGTCCGACCGAATGCTGGCGGCCGGCGCGCAGCCCCTGCTGGTGGACATGCGCGGGGCCGAGTGGACCGCGGCCGACGAGTACACGCTGGTCGATGGCGCGCGCCGGTTCGAGAACTGGGAGTTCGCCTACGCGCTGCTTCTGGGATTGGGAGAGGCGGCGCGCTATGCGCTGGGGGTGAGCGTCGCGGAAGGGGGCCGTCGCGCGGGGGAGCTGGCCGGGTACGCGCGAGACCGGCTCCGGGCGGTGGACGGGGTGCGGGTGCTGGATCGGGGTCCGTCGCTCTGCGCCATCGTGACGGCCGAAGTGGCGGCGTGCGACGCCCGGGCGGTGGTAGCGCGGCTACGGGAACAGCGGATCAATACCAGCGCCAGTTTGCGCGGGTATGCTGTGCTGGATATGGGTGCCAAGCGCGCGGCCTCGGCCGTCCGCGTCTCGCCCCACTATTACAACACCCGTGAGGAGATCGATATTGCGGTAGACGCGATCGCGGAGATCGCTCGCGCGGGCTGTGGCGGCTAGGGGACCGGCGGCGCGACTGGTGCGGAGGTTCCGGGTCTAACGCCTCAGGCGGGCCAGGCCGTGAGGCCGGGGAGCGTTTCGGGCGGCAGTCCGCGCTGGGTGACGCGGAGCAGTTGTCCCAACCGTGAGCGGTCTTGGGCTAGACGATCCACCTCGTGCAGGGCCTGCTTGAGACGGCGGATCGCGGCCACGATGGTCTCGCGCGCCAGGGCATCGCCGGACTGATCACTTTCCTCGAGGCTGGCTTCCAGCACTTGAATGGCATTGCGGATGTGCCCGGACGCCGATTCCCGGCGGCCCACCGGCCGGCGCCGATCGGCTCCGCGCCGGCGGTCGTCCTTCACGCGGACCAGCTCGAGCCGCCGTTCGCCGAGGCGCCGGTCGGCCCGACCTCGGCGTTCGCCGGTGGGCCAGCGGAGGCTGTCGGAGAGTGGAGTCGTTGGAGACCTCACGGGCCCTGGAGAGTCGTCACAAGCTGTCGCAGCGGCGAGCATCCGTCAACCCACGCCTGGCCGCTTGAGAAAGCTCCCGGGCCTGGCCAACTTACCAATCGCTCGGCGCCGTAGCCAAGTGGTAAGGCAGAGGTCTGCAAAACCTCTATTCGGCGGTTCGAATCCGCCCGGCGCCTCTAGGATTCGCAATGACTTACGGTTCCCGCCCGCCGGGGCTCAGTGCGTTTCGGAGGGTTTTTGGGAAGGTTTCTGTCCGGAGCGACCGCCAGTAGGCGCTACAGATGCTGGCTAGCGCCTGTCCGATGAGGAGAAGGAAAGCCTCTGTTCGTACCTCACTGGCTGTGAACGAGATCCAGCCCCTTCGCCAGTTCGTCGGGTCCCTTCATCCTCGTTCCTCCTTCATCACGGGGCTTAGCCTAGCTTAGCGGCAGATTGATACGGCAGTGCCCCTCACGTGCGTCAACCGGGACATTGAGCTACAAGCTGGAAGTAGTACTGCGACGTGGCCAATAAACTCGCCCGCGTCTGCTGGCGTGTGTGGCGCGACCACCGACCCTTTGAACGGCGGAACGCGCCCAGGAGGTCTTTAGGCGGCGCCCGGCCTTGCTGCACGGACGGGCACTCCTGGCGGGGAAAACAACCTCGATACGCTGTCCCAGAATCTGGTGGCCAACCCCCGCCACTGGGAAGCCGGGGAAAGCAGGATTCAAAACCCATCAAGTCCGTTCCTGGCGAGACCTGCTTCTGGGCCGCTCATGAGCTCGTGGCGGCGTCCGGCTAACGCTCGGCATCAGCGGCGGCGCGCAGCGCCGTCCGCTGCATGCCGTTGTTAGACCGCCTAATACGGCGCACCCGATCGGATATCGTCGGCCAACTCCTTCAGTCGGTTGACGATAGTCATAAGCCGGCTTTGCTTCTTCAGCCAGGAGCCCGCGTCCGACATCCGCTGCTGCCCGACGGTTTCCTTGGCCCGCGCCTTCGCTACCGCGCTGTTGTGTGCAGCGAGATTTCGGAGGGCAGACAACCGCTCCAACGCCTCCCTGTACTTGCCCTTCTTCACCGCAGTGACGAGATAGTGTTCGGCAGGCACATATTTCCTGAGGGTCTGGATCAGCCCGTCCCGGCCCTTGAAGTCGAAGTAGCCATCGCCGACGATCAGATACTTGCACACCTCGTCCGTCAAGTGCTTCGGAAAGCTGGTGCCGGTAGTCTTCGCGATGGTACTCGTGTCATTGTTGATCGCGCCTACCAGAGCGTCCAGCATCATCGCCTCGAACTCTCGGTAGAGCCGGAGAATGCCGTATTCATAGGCCCACGACACCTGCTGGGCCGTGAGCCTTTGTGCTGCGTCCGTGAGGAAGGTATAGAGCCCCCGGTTTCATTGGACACTGAATTGGGATAAGTCTCAGGGGTCCGAGGAGCCGAGGTATGTCGACGATGGTAGCGCAGGAGCGAGAGAGCGAGCTGCCGGAGCGGTGGAGCGCGAAGGCGAAGGCCGAGGTGGTGTTGCGGTTGTTGCGGGGGGAGGCGGTGGAGGCCGTGAGTCGAGAGGTGCAGGTGCCGGCGCATGAGCTCGAGGCCTGGCGACGGATCTTTCTCGACGGGGGGATGGCCGGGCTGAAGTCCCGGGGCGGTGATCCCGAAGCCCGGGTGGTGAAGCAAGCGCAGGCCAAGGTGGGAGAGCTCGCGATGAAGTTGGAACTCGCCGAGATGCTCCTGGAAAAAAGGGGGTACGGGGAGGAGCTGACGAGGTTGAAGAAGTCGCGGGGCTTGTGAGTGGGGCCACGGGACGGCGGTATCCGCTGACGATGGTGTGCGCGGTGTGGCGGGTGGGGCGCTCGACGGTGTACGCGCGGCGGTTTGGGGAGCAAGTGCACCAAGGCGACGCGCGCATTTGCCCTGAGACGCACGATCGGGAACGGGGGAGTCATCCCAGTACCCCCGCGGCCCGAGGGAAACGGGGCCCGCGGACGGCCCAGGACGATGCGACGGTGTTGGCCGCGATCCGGACGGTGCTGCAGGAGAGCCCGTTTCATACCGAGGGGCACCGGAAGGTGCAGGTGCGGCTGCGGCCGCACGGCATCTGGGCCGGCAAGCACCGGGTGTTGCGGCTGATGCGAGAGGGCCGGCTCCTGGCCCCGACGCGCCGTCAGCACGTGCACGGCGACCGAGCGCATGCCGGCACGATCATCACGCTGGCGCCCGATGAGCTGTGGGGCACGGATGCCACGAAGTTCTGGACGCAGCGGGAGGGCTGGTGCTGGTTTTTCGGCGCGATCGATCACTGCGCCGAGGACATCGTGGGCTGGCACGTGGCCAAGGTGGGAGACCGGTGGGCCGCGCTGGAGCCGATCCGCCAAGGCGTGCAGCGCACGCACGGGCCCTACGCGCCCAAGATCGCGCTCGGCCTGGGGCTGCGAGCGGACCACGGGCCGCAGTACACGGCGCACCAGTTCCTGGGCGAGCTGCGCTGGCTGGGGATCCGGCCGAGCCCCAGCTACGTGGGGGAGCCGGAGTGCAACGGGATCATGGAGCGCTGGATCCGGACGCTGAAGGAGGAGTGTCTCTACCTGCACGACTTCGCGACGCTCGACGAGGCGCGGCAGGTGATTGGGGCGTTCATCGAGCGGTACAACCAGGCGTGGTTGCTCGAGCGGCACGGCTATCGGACCCCCACCGAGGTCCGCCGAGCACTCACCCGTCAGGCGGCGTGATTAAGCCGACGGACTGTCCAAAAAACCGGGACCGCTACAAAGGTTGCTATCTCGTCTGCCCGACGCTTGAAGTTCTCCGCGCTCTTCTTGACGCTCTTTTTGCGAGGCATCCCAAGACTCCGTGGGCGGTCTAACGCATATTGAGAGCACGCCCCTTACTGCTACCATGGAGGTGTCGAATCGCCATGGACCTCAGCAAGGAGCGGCTCTCATGAAACGGACGACGAAACATGTCGCCTTGGATGTGCACCAGGCAACCACCATCGCCTCCGTGCGGGAAGACAGTGGGCGGGTGATTGCCCGGACCATCCTGCCGACCGAGGCAGGACCGATCGTGGAGTTCTTCCGGGGCATGCGCGGGGCGATCCATGTCGCCTTCGAGGAAGGAACCCAGGCCCAGTGGTTACACGATCTACTGGACCCGCTGGTTCAAGAGGTCGTGGTGTGCGATCGGCGAGGGGAGGCCCGGCGGGGGAACAAGGGCGATCAGGTAGATGCCGACGCGCTCTCCGAGCTACTCCGGCGGGGCAGCTTGCGCGCGGTGTATCACGGGAGCGCCGAGCGGGCCACCCTCAAGGAGCTCACCCGCGCCTACCAGAATCTGGTGGAGGACGCCACCCGGGTCATGCTCCGCCTCAAGGCGCTGTTCCGCGCTCGGGGGATCCCGGCGCCCGGCAAGCGGGTCTATCACCCGGCGGAGCGGGCCGCGTGGCTGGCCCGGCTCACCAACCGGGGCGCGCGGTGCCGGGCGGAAGCGCTGTACGCCCAACTCGACCCCCTGCGCGCGCTGCATCCCAGGGTGAAAGCCGCCATGGTGGCGGAGGCGCGGCGGGATCCGGCCTGGGGGCTGCTGCAGACCATTCCGTTTTATGGGCCGGTGCGGGTGGCGCTGCTGCTGGCGACGATGCAGACGCCCTGGCGCTTTCGCACCAAGCGGAACCTGTGGGCGTATGCCGGCCTGGCCGTGGTGACCCACACCAGCGCGGAGTATCTGCTGGTGGCGGGGCGGCCGGTGCGTCGGCGCCGCGCCCCCCTGACCCGCGGGCTGAACCGGAACTACAACCGGGTGCTCAAGAACGTGTTCAAGGGGGCGGCCACGGCGGCCACGGCGCAGCCCGGGCCGTTCCTGGACTTCTACCAGGGCCTGCTCGCCCGCGGGATGCGGGAGGAGCTGGCTCGGGTCACCCTGACCCGTAAGCTCGCGGCCGTCACGTTGCGGCGGTGGAAGAAAGGAGAGCGCTTCGATCCGACCAAGCTGACCGTGCAAGCGCGCTAGCGTCCGGATTCCCGAGGCCGTGGTGGGGGGACGTTCCCTCGGCAGCGGCTCCAGGATCCGGGACCAGGGTGCGAGGGGCAGTCTCCAGCGATTCGTTCACCCGGCCCCGCAGTCCGGCCGAGGTACTCGTCTAACGCTAGGCCCCCTCGCAGAACCCGAACAAGCGTCAGGCCGGCTACTGCCGAGTCTCAGATAGAACCATGGTTCGCCGCGCGCGCGAGCGACCCCGTGCTTGCATTCGTCCCATCGGATCGGGAGCCTTAAGAGAGGTGAACGATGCGGAAGCAGACTGCCCCGCCAACCCGGAAGCGCCAGCAGGCCTCGCCCGTTCAGCAATCGGGGCTGATTGCCCAGGGAAAAACCGCCGCGCAATCAGCGACCCAGGGGTCTGCCCTTGACAATCGCTCTCATAGAACGGATCGCGTTTCTGCTGCGGGCGACTCGCCCGCTTGCGAGTCGGCCGCTCACGCGTAGCGCGTGCGGCCGTTGGCGCACAACCTCAAGTTCCATTGAAACGTGCGCGCCCGCCAGCAGCAAACGCTTGTTATGCGGCGGATCACAGCGGGGGCGGGCCATAGGAGTCCAGCCACTCGGGCGGAGCTGTGGAGCGATGCTTGGGGTCCGAGGTGCGGATCGGCAGTGACTGAAACACTCGGCCGTCGGTGGTCTGAGCGTAGAGATAGAAGTTGTAGTTGTACGTCTCGGGCGCGTCCTTCGGGTCATTGCGCTCCGTAAGCAGGCGGGCAACGACCGTGGCGGTGCTACCAGGGACGGCGATCGGGTTCTCCGAGTCGGGACAGTAAACCCAGAGTCGCTGCATTTGGGTGCTGGAATGCGCCCACGGCGGCCAATGGGTTGGCTCGAGGCGGAACGTCTGGTTTGACGAGAGAAGTCCGCCTACGACCGGGAACTCAACGGGGCTCCAGTTATCGGCGCTTTTCCAATCAACCATGTCTACGCCGCCGCATAACGGCTTGCGGTTGAACTGCGGGCGACTCGCCCGCCCAACACAATCACCGCTTCCTTATCCGCGCGGAAGAGCCGGTCCGAGCACGGGTCCGGGCCCTCCGAGCGCCCGTCAGTTCCAACCGCGTGTTAGGCTGCGTCCGACTCACCAGCGGGTATCGCTCCGGGTGCTTGAGAGAATCAACCGCGAGATCAACATCCAGGGCGGGCCAGTAGAGATGGTGCGAACTCGGCAGCTCCACCGCCGCAATCTCGCTGATCGAGGCGTCGCGGAACCAAGGGAAGTCCCGAAACGAGACAAAGAACTCCCGCCCACCGACGAGCAGGGAGAACCCCTGGGGCGTGACCGTGGTGAGCTCAGCGCCGGAAGTGTGTTTTCCACGCGTGGCGGATTTCATCCTCATACTCCCGAATCAGGCGTTGTGCCGCCGCCAGGCGGCTGGGACTGAGACCGTAGTTCCGCGCCAGTTCAATGGCCGGATCCAGCCAGAACTTTGCCTCGCCGCTCGCATGCTGAACGTGTACATGCGCTCTCCGTTCCTCCCGCGAAAAGAAGTAGAACCGGTAGCCGCGGACGCGGAGGACGGTTGGGCTCACAAGGGAAGATAATTCACACGACGGGCGCAGCCTAACGACCTTGGGCTCTGCTGCGGGGCACGCAGCGAGCGGACACATTGATGCTCGCCACGGATGGCGGCCGGCGCAACTCAGTCATGCTGCCCACGCGCCCCGGCAGCAGCAGCCCACGGTTAGACCGCATGCGTAGAGCCTACCGCCAGCCCGTGGCCGCAACGCCGACCATTACGGCGCGGATCTCATGTACTTCACCATTCACAATCTTGAAGAACTCGGAGATGATCTCCGGCTTTCTGGCGCGGCCAGGATACTCGAAGACCACGATCGCCAGAAGGGTGCCATTCTCCGGGTCGACGACGGGATACCTCCGATTGACGACCCTGATGGGCCCAAACATCGCACTATCAAACTGCGTCATGGCGTCGGCACCCAGGAGTCGGCCACCACCCGGAACGT
>Ga0209172_10003275_pt1 | contig 25314 bp, 20 predicted proteins | sample LarsenN4metaG_FD_184113 | JGI IMG/M metagenome (GOLD analysis project Ga0209172, IMG submission 184113) | Hot spring sediment bacterial and archeal communities from British Columbia, Canada, to study Microbial Dark Matter (Phase II) - Larsen... ... | reverse complement strand
CGTCCTTGACACCCTCTATCAAACCATTCATGTCGCCATGCGTGACTTGTTCCTTGCTCTGGGGGTGGCCGTATAAAATTGTTAAACTATCGACAATTTTTTGTCGATGTGAAAGCCTAAGTGCCTAATTTGAGGCGAGGTCTCGAAGGCTGCTTCGTCCCATCATCCCTTCGCCTCCTTGCCTCACCGCCTCTTCGCCTCTTCCACCAGCGCCCGGCGCGATACCTTGCCCACAAAAGATTTGGGCAGGGTGTCGCGAAATTCGATTTCTGAGGGAACGGCGTAATCGTCCAAGCGGCGACGACACAAGGCCAGCAGTTCCTCATCAGACAAACGCACTCCAGGGCGCGGCACTACAAAAGCTTTGATCCGCTGCTGCCCATTTTCTCCCCCCGGCACACCGACCACCGCCGCTTCCAACACCCGGTTGTGCTCGTACAGCACCTCTTCCACATCGCGCGGATAGACGCTGTGGCCGTCCACCGTCATAATGATATCTTTTTTGCGACCAATGATATGAAAATACCCGTCGCTCTCCATCACCGCCACATCGCCGGTGTAGAGCCAGCCCTCCTTGAGCACGGCGCGGGTCGCTGCTTCATCGGCCCAATAGCCGGCCATGACCTGCGGCCCTTTGACCACCAATTCCCCAATCTGGCCGGGCGGCAGGTCGGCCCCGCTGGACAGGTCAACAATCTTGGCCTCGGTGTTAGGAATGGGCACGCCAATCGAGCCGACCTTACGCAGCCCATACAAGGGGTTGGCGTGCGTTACCGGCGAGGCTTCGGTCAGGCCGTAGCCCTCGACCAGCCGGCCGCGGGTGAGTTTTTCAAAGGCTTCCTGGACCTCCACCGGCAGCGGCGCCGCGCCGCTGATACAGGCTTTGATCGAGTCAAGGCCGTAACCCCGCACATTGCCGGCCTGATTGATGGCCATATACATCGAAGGGACAGCCGGAAACAGGGTGGGCCGGTACTGTTTAATGTGCCGCAGAGTGTCTTCCAGGTCAAACACAGGCAGCAGTACCAGGGTAGCGGCCAGGGCAATGGGAATATTCAAAGCATTGGTCAGCCCATAACTATGAGACAAGGGAACCACCGACAGACAAATCTCTTCGCCATAGCGCAGTTCATGAACCCAGTGGCGCGTTTGCAAGGCGTTGGCCACCAGGTTAGCGTGGGTCAGGCAGACGGCTTTGGCCTCATCCGTAGTACCGCTGGTGTAAAGAATCACGGCGGCGGCCTCGCTGTCTACCTGGATGGCCGGCGGCTCCGTAATAGCATCCGCCATTAATTCGGCCATCGAGAGACTGCCGACCTCGTCAGGCTCTGTCAAAGCGGCGATCAGGCTTGTCGGAGTCCAGCGGGTCATCAGTTTTTGAAAAACGTCTGGTGGAACCAGGCTGGCCATCTCCACCAGAATGATCTGCTGTAGGTCGGTCTGCGCCCGCACCGCCTGGATCAGCCCCGAAAATTCACGCAGCGTTACCAACACCCTGGCCCCGGTCTGCCGGATTTGCTGGGCAATGTGGGCCGCATCGGCTTCGGGGTGAGACAGCACCACCACCCCACCGGCTTTGAGCGCGCCAAAATAGGCAATAATCATCTGCGGCATGTTGGGCAGGGCCACCAGCACCCGCTCCCCTGGCCCCACCCCCAGACCCAGCAGGGCGTGGGCAAAGGCGTTAACCTGCCGGTTGAGCTGCTGGTAAGTGAGCCGTGCACCGTAGAAAAGGGTGGCCGTTCTCTTGGGGACCCAATCGGCCGCGCCCTCTAAAAATTGGGGCAACGGCCGGCGCGGGATGGGCACGGTCAAGGGAGTTTCCGGGCTGTAGCTGGACAACCAGGGCCGCTGTTGAAACAGTGAACCGGCGTTGTGCGGGTCGCGCCAGGAACTGCGCCGCCCGCCTTCGATAAAGCGCTCAATGGCCCGGTTGACGGCCTGGTGACGCTCCAACTGGACCTTGTGTTTGGCCGAACCGACGTCAACCACCTCAGCGCCGGGGACCATCTGGCTCAACTCGTCAAAAACATAGCGGGGAAAGTAGCTGTCTCGCTCGCCGGTGATAATCAGGGTGGGGGTGGTGATGTTGCGCAGCAGCGACCAGCCCTGCCAGCGGCGCATGTTGTTGAGCATCATCCGCTTCAGTACGTGGATTTCGGCGTTCCAGCGGGGCCGGTACTCCCACCAGGGCCGGAAAAAGGCGTTGGGCAGGCGAAAGGCCCAGGTGACGCGCCGGGGCAGCGGATATTCGCCGGCGGTGGCAATGAGGACCAGCTTTTCCAGCCGCTCCGGGTGAGCGTTGGCATACTCCACGCAAATCGAGCCGCCAAAGGAGTGGCCGACCAGGATGAACTTCTCCGGCAGCTTGAGGGTGTCGGCAATGGTCTGCAAATCGTCTACCATTTCGGGCATGGTGTATTGGGTCAGCGGGGCGTCGCTCTGGCCGTGGCCGCGCAAGTCGGGGGCAACCACCCGGTAGGAGCGGGCAAAATGATTGATTTGAAACTCCCAGGTTTCGGCGCAGCCGGCGTAACCATGCACAAACATAATCGTCTTCTGCACCCCTTCGGGCCAGATGTCAATCACGCTCAACTCGGCCCCGGTCAGGCCGCGAATCGGCACATCCACCCGGTAGAGGTTGAAATCAAGCTGGATGTCGCGCCGTTTCATACCCCGTAATTTTCGCTTCATCAGTCCTCCTGCGTTTAAATAGTATCACGAGCCGGTAAGGTAGACAAATGAGGCGAGGAGGTGAAGAGACGATCACAAGAAGCACTTTTGTCACATAAAATGTAAAACGTAAAGCGTAACGGCTGATTGTCGGGCAAATCATTACGTTTACGTTTTACGAACACTAATCTAACTCGTGGGGTTTTGAACCACGTAGGATTCCCTCTTGACAAAACACCTTTTATCTGATATAGTGTAATATATACACTATCTATTTGCAGTCGCGCTTGGTTCGCGGCTCTTTTTTCAAACTTTGTTAGTGTTGTTTTTACACTATTTAACTGGAAAGGACTAGACCATGTTTGGCATTCGCTATCTCAAAACTGAACCGACCACCTTTGTACTGCAATACAGCAATGGCAGGCTCCGCCGGGAGGGTGTTGGCCTGTCGTTTTTTTACTACGAGCCAATCACCGCGCTGGTGACTGTGCCGGTTGTCAGTGTGGACGCGCCCTTTATTTTCAACGAGGTCACAGCCGATTTTCAGGCCATCACCGTCCAGGGGCAGTTGACCTATCGCATTGCCGACCCCAAACGGGTAGCCGGTCTGCTCAATTTTAGCCTCGACCCGGCTACCCGCCAGTATCGCTCCGACGACCCGGCTAAGCTGCCCCAGCGCATTATCAACGTGGCCCAGGTGCTTACCCGCGCCGAACTCAAAAGCCGCGATTTGAAGGCAGCGCTGGGGGCGGCAGACCTCATCACCGGCCAGGTTTTGGCCGGGCTGAAAAGCTCGGCGGCAGTGTCGGCCCTGGGCGTGGAACTGCTGGATTTTGTGGTGCTCAGCCTGAAACCCACCCCGGAGATGGCCAAAGCGATGGAAGCCGCCGCCCGCGAGGAAACGCTGCGCCAGGCTGACGAAGCCATTTACACCCGCCGCAACGCCGCCGTCGAACAGGAACGCAAGATCAAAGAAAATGAACTCAACACCGAAATCGCAGTGGAGCAGAAAAAGCAGCAGATCCGCGAAACCCAGATGGAGGCGGAAATGGCGGTCGAAGAGAAGAAACGCCAACTTCAAACCGCCAAAATGGAAGGCGAAATTGCCCTCGAAGAGCAGAAACGCAGCCTGGTGGAGCTGCAAATTGCCAATGCCCGCCAGGAAGCCGACAGCCAGGCTTATGCCGTCGAAGCCAGCCTGCGCCCCCTGACCGCCCTCGACCCGGCGGTGCTGGAAATCCTGGCTTCCGGCTCGATGGACCCACGCCTGCTCATCGCCAAAGCCTTCCGCGATGTAGCCGATAACGCCGGGAAAATTGGTCAACTGAATATCACCCCGGATTTGTTGCAGACATTGATGGAAGTAGACAGCAGACAGTAGACGGGGGATTTATACCCTGTCTACCGTCTACCGTTTACCTTCTACCTGGAGAGTAATATGTACGAAAAAATTGTGGTTGTCACCCGCAAAACGCGGCTGGAAGAACTGGTCGAGCGGTTCAATTCCCGTGAACAGGCCCGTTTTTACATCGAGCGTATGGGGGCCAACTTTGCCGATTATGAACGGGAACACGACGCCTATCAGCGGTCGTTGGCGGAGCTACGGCGGCAACTGGCCGGATTGGATGAATTAAAAATCCAACTTATCGAGCGCGCCTTTCTGCCCAACTTTCTGTTCAGCGACAAGGATATTGTGCTACCGGTCGGCCAGGACGGGCTGGTGGTCAATACCGCCAAATATCTCAATGGGCAGCCAGTGGTGGCGGTCAATCCCGACCCGGCCCGATTCGACGGCGTTTTGCTGCCCTTTGAGGTGTCGCAGGTAAGCCAGACCATCACTGGCTTGCTGGCCGGGCGCAGCGAGGTACGAACCATTACCATGGCCGAAGCGGCGCTCAACGACGGCCAGACCATCCTGGCCTTCAACGACCTGTTCATTGGAGTGCGGAGCCACACCTCGGCCCGCTACCAAATCACCTGGGGCCAGCAGACAGAGCGGCACTCCTCCAGTGGGTTGATTGTCTCCACCGGCGCGGGGTCAACCGGCTGGCTCAGCTCGATGTTTCAGATGGCGGCCGGGGTAGCTCGCTTTGCGACGGGCGCTGATGGAGGTATCGAGCCGGCCCGGTTTCGCTTTGCCTGGGACGAGCCACGGTTACTTTTTGTGGTCCGCGAACCGTTTGTCAGCCGGATGAGTCAAGCGGGAATTGTAGCGGGAGTTCTTTCCGGGGGCGAGGAGCTGGTTTTAGAGTCCCACATCCCCGACCAAGGCGTTATCTTCAGCGATGGCATCGAGGCCGATTATCTGGCCTTCAATTCCGGGGCCATTGCTCATATCCGCATCGCCGAACGGAAGACACACCTGGTTGTAAGTTAACAAACGCTGTGCTATACTATTGATAGAACGTTAGTTCTTGAATGGTTCGACTTTTTATAGGTCGAAACGTCTTGCGTCTTCCGTTTACTTACGCAAGACGCAACAGTGTTAAAATCCTGGAATTAAGGCAGGTATTTTATGTGTGGACGATACACCCTGGCAACAAACACCCAAAAATTGGCCGAGTCCTTTAGCGGGTTTGAGGTTCCGGCGGAACTGCCGCCCCGCTATAATGTGGCTCCCACCCAGCCCATTGCGGTGGTAGCCAATAATGGCCAACACAAAGTTGAGTTCTTCCAATGGGGCTTGATTCCCTCCTGGGCCAAAGACCCCAAAATTGGCAATCAGATGATTAATGCCCGCGCCGAAACATTAGGAGAAAAACCGGCTTTTAGGAACGCCTACAAGCGCCGCCGCTGTCTGGTGCTGGCCGATGGTTTTTACGAATGGAAGAAAGAAGGCGATGGGGCTAAAACACCCATGTATATCCGCCTGGCTTCCGGCGACCCGTTTGCCTTTGCTGGCCTATGGGAAATGTGGCAGACGGCTGAAGACACCATCTTATCTTGCACCATCATCACCACCGACCCCAACGACCTGATGGCCCAAATCCACAACCGCATGCCCGTTATCCTGCCTCCTGATGTCTACGAGCAGTGGCTCGACCCGGCCGAGCGCAGCCCCGACCAGCTCCAGGGCCTGCTCCAACCCTACCCCGCCGAGCTGATGACCGCTTACCCCGTTTCCAAAATGGTCAACAGCCCCAAAAACGACACGCCGGCGCTGATCGAGCCAGTATAATTTGCTGACTTGTCCAGGCCAACCAGTTCTGCTAAAGTAATACTTTACGGGTCAGGGTTACATGGAGGGGCACAGAGATGTCACAGAGTTTCGCCGAGGATTTTTAGAGATTCTCTGCGCATCTCTGTGGAGTCTCTGCGTGACTCTGTGTTCCTTTTGCCTTCATCCACTTGACCTTATGTAATACACAACACGAATATTGAATTTTTCCTGAATCCGCCTAAACTCTCTATCATCCACCTACAAGGAGATTTCAACGATGCCCCTCTCTTTTGAACAGAAATTACAGAATTACGCTGAACTGGCGGTCAAAATAGGCGTCGGCTTGCAGGCCGGACAGCGGCTTATGGTCCGCGCCCCCATCGAAAGCGCGCCGCTGACCCGCTTAATTGTCGCCAGCGCCTACAAAGCCGGGGCGCGGCTGGTGGACGTGCTCTGGACCGACGATGCCGTGACCCTGGCCCGATTTAATCACGCCCCCCGCGACTCCTTTGAAGAATATCCAACCTGGCAGGCCGAAGCCCTGACCCAAATTGCCGAGAATGGTGATGCAGTTCTCTCGATTTACGCCACCGACCCGGACCTGCTTAAAGACCAGGACCCTGATTTGGTGGCCCTGGTCCAGCGGGTTGCCCAAACCCACCTGGCTCCCTTCCGGCGTAAGGTCATGTCCGACGCGCTCAATTGGTCCCTCATCTCTTTGCCAATTGCCAGTTGGGCCGCCAAAATCTTTCCCGAAAGCGAGCCGGACGAGCAAATCGCCCAATTGTGGGAAGCCATCTTTAAAGTCTGCCGGATTGACCAGCCCGACCCAGTCACTGCCTGGCAGCGGCATGTCGCCGAGCTATCCACCCGCAAAGATTATCTCAATGCCAAAGCCTACACCGCCCTCAAATACACCGCCCCCGGCACCGACTTCACCCTGGGTCTGCCCGACCACCACATCTGGCACGGCGCGCACAGCCATACCCCTAGCGGCATTACCTTTATCGCCAATATCCCCACCGAAGAAGTTTTTACCATGCCCCACAAAGACCGGGCCGAGGGCGTGGTCAGCAGCACCAAACCCCTGAGCTACGGCGGGGTGCTGATTGAAGATTTCAGCCTGACCTTTGCCAACGGACGCGTGGTCAACGTGACCGCCAAAAAAGGAGAAGCCGTGCTCAGAAAGCTGGTTGGCACCGACGAAGGTTCGGCTCGCCTGGGCGAAGTCGCCCTGGTGCCCCACAGCTCGCCGATTTCTCAATCGGGGCTGCTCTTTTACAACACCCTCTTTGATGAAAACGCCTCTAACCATATTGCCCTGGGGCGGGCTTATCGCTTCTGTATAACCGGCGGCGCAGCCATGTCGGACGAGGAATTTTCCGCTGCCGGCGGCAACGACAGCCTGACCCATGTGGATTTTATGATCGGCAGCGACGAGATGGACGTTGCCGGAATCACCCGTGACGGCCAGATGGAGCCAATTATGCGGGCCGGCGAGTGGACCTTTTGAGGGGAAGGTTGGCAGGCTGGCGGGTTGGAGGTGGGGGCAATTCAGTTTTGGGGCAGGATTTAAGAGGCCGCATCCTGAGTGATTTGAGCGGAGCGAAAATCGTATCGAGGGATGCAGGCCTCCAATCAGAAATGCCCCTTGACATAACAGAACTTTTCTAAATGGTAAAACTCAGTTATACTTCTCCTATGGGTAGAATTTGGAGTTGGCTTGTTTTTGCTTATGGGGTCATTTGCTTAATCGTTCTGACCTTCGGTTTTGGCCTGATAGATAACTTTGCCTCCGGAACGTCAATCCCGGCCATTTTGGTAGCGGCTGCTGTGGCTGCTGCCCTGGCGGGTGGTATTGGCGGGGCAACGGCCATGCTGCAACGCTTGAGCCGCGACCTGTCTGACACATCAATTTCCCTCTCCTTCCTCTCGTACCTGCTCCAACCCATCACCGGTCTGGTCGCCGGACTCCTGAGCTTGTTTTTGGTTTCTCTGCCGGGGGCGCTGCTGGTCAACTATGCCGCTACTCGCACGCTCGACCTGGCCGCTCTGGCCGCTTCTTCCCCCTTTGTTGCCCTATCTTTGCTGCTGGCGTGGCTGGCCGGTTATCAGCTTTATGATTGGTGGGCCAAAAGGCAACCTGCCCCGGCGGCAAAAACAGCCGCCGCGTCTGACCAGTCGGCCTCACCCCTGGCTTTTCAAATCTGGGCCGAACAGCGCCAGCGGATGAGCCGCTGGTCTGTGACCTGGGGCGTTTTTATTTTGGTCTATGGCGTTATCTGGCTGGTGGCCTTATTAGCCGGTCTGATTGGGAACGCCCATTTTTTCCCCACCAACGATAGCCATCCGCTGGTCACACTGCTGGCCGATGGCTGGCCGGCGTTGCTGGCTGGGGCGATTGGCGGGGTCATGGGCATGTTGTACGACCTTTACCGCCGTATTTCGTTTGCCCGTGATTTCGACCGGCAGCATATCGTGGCTTATCTGGTTTTGCCCTTAACCGGCCTGGTGCTGGGCGGGGCGACGTACCTGTTCATCGCCAGCGGCTATTTGAGTTACCAAGCCTGGGTTAGCCAGGCCCCGTCGGTCGTAGACGCGCCCGCCGTGATTGCCATTTACCTGGTTCTGGGCTGGGTTGTCGGTTTCCGCCAGGAAGCAATTCACGGATTAGTTCGCCGGCTGACCCAGACAGTCATTGATTTTTTCCGTTCGCTCCTGTCAATGTTCTCCCCCAAACTGCTCTGGGATCAAGCCAGCCGGGCCGACGCCATGTCTGAAATTGCCCAAAAGCGAGACTTGTTTAGACCGCTCGACCGGGATTAATCGGGCAAATCGGTTGACAAGATCAAAAATGCCAATATATTACTCAGGTGGGCTGCAAAGTTATCTTCCAACCAAGCAGCACCCGGAGAAGTTATTATGCCCGAAAGGAGACAAACGACTTTGATTGTGGGCGGCAGTCCCGCAGATCGCGCCGCCCTACGCCGGAATTTGAGCCATAATGACGATCCGGCCCTTGAATTTATCGAAGCAGCGTCAGGCAGTCAAGGGCTGGCAGCTTGCCTGACCACTCGGCCCGATTGTATTTTGCTGGCTGATCCCCTGCCCGATATGGCTGCTCTTGAATTTCTGGCCGCCTTACAGGCGCAAAACGAGTCGCCGGCCTGGCCGGTTATTATCCTGGCCGGAGTTGAAGATAAAGCAGCCGCTTTACAGGCCCTCCGCTACGGAGCGCAGGATTACCTGCTGCCGAGCGAAATCTCTCCGAAACATCTCCACCAAGCTCTGAGCAAAGCCGCCGCCCGGGCCGCCCTGTCAAACGAGCGCACCCAGAACGAAGCCCGGCTGCGCCTGACCCTCGATACCGCCCAAATGGGCTATTGGGAATGGGATCCTGTCGCCAATATTATTGCTTGCGGCGAATACTTTGAGCCGATCTTTGGCCTGGCCCCAGGCAGTTTTGACGGCACTTACGAAGCCTTCCTTGCACTTATTCACCCTGATGAGCGTGACCTCATCCACCAAATGATCCAGCAGTCCCTGGTCGAGAAAACTGACCTGAGCATGGAGTTTCGGACAATTTGGCCCAAGGGTGAGGTCCATTGGCTGGCCTGTAAAAGTCGGCCCCTACGCAATGCTGCTGGCCAGGTGACGCGCGTGGTCGGGGTCGTCCGCGATATTACCGAACGCAAAACAGCCGAAGAGACGATGCTCCGCTACCAACTTCTCTCGCAGCATACTCGCGATATTGTGCTGTTTATCCGCGCCAGCGATGGTCAGATTATCGAAGCGAACCAGGCCGCCGAAGCCACCTATGGCTACGACCGTCCCACCCTGCTGTCCAAAACTATTTATGATCTGCGCGACCCGGCCACCCATAACGGTATTCTCAGCCAGATGCAACAGGCTAACCATGACAGCATCTTATTTGAGACTCGCCACTGCCGCAGTGATGGCTCCACCTTTCCGGTGGAAGTTAGCTCAAGCGGAGCCAACCTGGGCGGAGAACGCCTGCTCCTGAGCATTATTCGTGACATCACCGAACGCAAACAAGCCGAAACAGCCCTGCGTCAAAGCCAGGACCGATTGCAGGTAGTGCTGCGGGCCGGGCGCATGGGCTGGTGGGAGCGCGATTTGCGAACTAATGAAACCCGCTGGTCCGACAGCTTCTTTGATTTGTTGGGCCAGTCACCCAAAGGGAAACGCCCCTCCTACGAGCTTTTCCTTGAACGGGTCTATCCTGACGACCGGCAAAAAATAATCCGCCAAGTCAACCAAGCGATTGCAGAGCGAAACGAGTACAGTCTGGAGTACCGCCTGCTCCACCCCAACGGCGGTGTACGCTGGATCATCGAGAAAGGAAAGATTTTCTACGATCCCGCCAACCAACCAGAACGTATCGTCGGCGTCTCGCTCGACATCACCCAACGCAAATGGATTGAAGAAGGTCTGCGTGAAAGCGAAGCCACCCTGCGCAGTTTTTACGACAACGCCCCTCTGCTGATGGGCCTGGTCGAAACCAGCCAGGATGATATTCTGCACCTTTACGACAACCCGGCAGCCCACCGTTTCCTGGGGCTTACCCGCGAGAGTTCTACCGGGCGCTGGACCAGCCAGTTAGGGACGCCCGCGGCGGCCATCCGCGAGTTATTGGAACATTTCAGAGCGTGCGAGGCCAGCGGTCAGCCGGTTCACTTTGATTATATTCATCCAACTCCTGACGGCCCTCGCTGGCTGGCGGCCACGGTCTCGGTCATCGGGCCTGGCCCTTCGGGCCGCACCCGCTTTTGTTATGTGGCCGAAGACATTACCGAACGCAAACGAGTCGAAGAGCAGCAGCGTCTGCTGGCCGAACTCGGCGAGACCATGCGCTATACCGCGGAACCAGATGAACTGCTTATGGCCGTTGTCCGGGCGGTTGGTGAGCATCTACAAGTTAAGCGCTGCCTCTTCACAGAAATTGACGCTGCCCACGACCGGGGCATGATCCGCCACGAATACTGTCTGGGTGTGCCCTCCATCGCCGGCGAGTATAAAATCTCGGAGTACAGCCAGATCACCCGCATAGATATGGAGGCCGGGCGCACGGTAGTTAACTATGACGCCCAGACCGACCCGCGTACCGCCGCCAATTACGAAACTACCTATAAACGCTATGGCGAGCGGGCCTATGTTGCCGTACCGCTGCGGCGTGAAGGACAGTGGGTTTCGGTCCTGTGGGCCAGCACCGACCAGCCGCGCCAGTGGCGGGCCGATGAAATCGTCCTGCTGGAAACTGTGGCTGAACGAGCCTGGCTGGCTGTAGAGAATGCCCGCTTGAACGCAGCGACCAAGCTGGCGCTGGAGCAGGCCCGCGCCAGCGAGCAGTGGTTCCGCGAGTTAGCCGACTCGCTGCCGCAGTTGGTCTGGATTTCAAATTCTGAGGGGGTTTTGGATTATTATAATCAACGCGTCAGCGAGTACAGCGGCGCCACCCGCACCCTCGAAGGCGGCTGGCGGTGGGAGCCACTGCTTCACCCCGATGACCTGGAGCCAACCCTGGCCGCCTGGCAGGCCGCCGCTGCCAGCGAACAGGCCTATTCCTTTGAGCACCGTATGTGCATGGCCGATGGTTCGTATCGCTGGCATCTTAGCCGTGCTGTCCCTATTCGAAATAACACCGGCACGATTAAGTGGTTCGGCACCGCCACCGACATCCACGACCTGCGGCTGGCCCAAGAGGCGCTGCGAAAGAAGAACGGGTAGAATCGCTCGGAGGGGGTCTGCGACCCCCGACAACGCGGGTCGTAGACCCGCTACGAGCTGAAAGTTTTGGGCTGGTGTCCAAACTGAGTTTGGACACCAGATTGCGTTGCGAAACAGAGGTTCGCAACGAGAAAGCATCACGCCTTACCGTTCACCTTAACCACTACAATCGTCGTATCATCGGCCAGGGGTTGGCTGCCGATAAACTCCTGCAGCGCCTGGCGTACCACCTGCACCACCATTCTAGCCGGCGCACCGGCTTCCTGACGAACCACTGCTGCCAGCCGTTCGACGCCAAATTGCTCCTCAGCCGGATTGATAGCCTCGGTTACGCCATCCGTATACAACAGCAACAGATCCCCCTGAGCCAGAGTCACCGTTTCACCGCCCGGCTCAAACTCCTCGATCAGCCCAATTGCCGCCCCGGTGGGGGCTAGCGAGGCCAGCGATTCGCCGCCGTTGACCTGGGAGCGGTACAGCAGTGGAGGGTTGTGCCCGGCATTGCTATAAGTCAGGGTGCGCCGGGCGGGATCAAACCGGGCCAGAAACAGGGTGACAAAGGTGGTCAGGTGGACATTGTGTAAGAAGAAGCGGTTGAGGTGGTTCAACACCTCCGCCGGGGAATGGGTGATCGGGGCGAGGGTGAGCAACGCCGTTTGCACACTGGCCATCAGCAAGCTGGCCGACATGCCATGCCCGGCTACATCGGCAATAGCTAACCCATGGCTACCATCGGCAAAGTGAAAGAAGTCAAAATAGTCGCCGCCGACAATCTGGGCGGGCCGGCTGAACACGGCCAGCTCCAAACCGGGGATGTGGGGTAATTGCTGCGGTAACAGCGCCTTCTGTACTTTCTGCGACAGTTCCAGGTCCGCTTCCAACTGCCGCCGCTCCTCGCCTGAAAAATGGTCAATACAAATGCAGGCGGTGTAATCCATTTCCAGGTACTCCAGGTCTACATAGCCGTGACACACCTGGCATAAACCAAACGTTTGATCCTCCGTTTTGGCAATGGCGGTATCAAGGACGCGCAAATGTGCTTGCATGGCCCGTTCACTCGCCGGCCCCAGGCGCGTTTGCCGGTTACGCGGGGGCGCGGCCCGCAGCCAGCCACTCAAGTTGTGGCGTTTGGCCAGCAAATTTTCTCGAATCCGGGCAAAGACTGAAGACTCCATGTTACTTCCCTTCTGCTGCGGAGTGCAAAAGCTAAGCTTTTGCGCTCCGCATTTTTACAATACCCGCTGCAAAAACTGCCCCGTAAAACTCTCTTCCACCTGGGCGAGCTGTTCCGGCGTACCGGCGGCGATGATCTTACCGCCGCCGTCGCCGCCTTCCGGCCCCAGGTCAATGACCCAATCGGCGCTTTTAATCACGTCCAGGTTATGTTCGATGACAATGACCGTGTTACCGGCGTCGGTCAGGCGATGCAGCACATCGAGCAGCTTTTGGATGTCGGCAAAGTGCAGGCCGGTGGTCGGCTCGTCCAGAATATAAATGGTATCGCCGGTCGCCACCCGCGACAGCTCTTTAGCCAGCTTGACCCGCTGCGCTTCGCCGCCGGAGAGGGTGGTGGCGCTCTGGCCCAGCTTGATGTAATCCAGGCCGACATCGTGCAGGGTGGTCAGAAAACGTTTGATGCGCGGCACGTTAGCAAAAAATTCCAGGGCCTCGGCTACATCCATATCCAGAATTTCGGCAATATTCTTGCCCTTGTACTTCACTTGTAAGGTTTCGCGGTTAAAGCGCGTCCCGTGACAAACATCGCATGTAATCCAGACATCGGGCAAGAAGTGCATCTCGACCACTTTCTGACCGTGACCCTGGCAGGCCTCGCAACGGCCTCCTTTAACGTTGAAGCTAAAGCGGCCTGGCTTGTAGCCGCGCGCTTGGGCTTCCGGCGTCTGCGCCAGCAACACGCGGATGTCATCCCATACTTTCACATAAGTGGCCGGGTTGCTGCGCGGCGTCCGGCCAATGGGGTCCTGGGTAATGTGGATAACCTTGTCCACTTCCTCCAGGCCGTCCAGCCGTTCAAAATGGCCGGGCCGCTCCTGGGCGCGGTGCAGCGTCCGGGCCAGGGCCGGATACAGGGTTTCGGTAATCAAACTGCTCTTGCCGCTGCCGCTGACCCCGGTCACACAGGTAAAGCAGCCCAGCGGAAAACAGGCATCCACCTGTTTGAGGTTGTGATGCGTCACCCCGGCCAGTTTTAGCCAACGCCCGTTGGGGTTGCGCCGGCCATTGCCAGAGGTGACCGCCAGGCGGCCCGACAGATATTGCCCGGTCAGCGACGCAGGAGATTTGATAATTTCTTGGGGGGTCCCGGCAAAAATTATCTGGCCGCCCTTAATGCCCGCACCGGGGCCAAAATCAATAATCCAATCGGCGTCGCTCATGGTCTCTTCGTCGTGCTCGACCACCAGGACGGTGTTGCCCAAGTCGCGCAGCCGCAGCAACGAGTCGAGCAGACGGCGGTTGTCGCGCTGGTGCAGCCCAATCGAGGGTTCATCCAAAATATACATCACCCCGACCAGCCCGGAGCCAATCTGCGAGGCCAGCCGGATGCGCTGCCCCTCGCCGCCCGACAGCGACGGCGCAGAGCGGTCCAACGTCAGGTAATGCAGCCCCACATCCAGCATAAACTTGAGCCGGTCGCGGATTTCTTTGAGCAGTTCATAGCCGATTTCAAGCTCTTGAGACGTTAAAGGTTGAGGGTTCACAGAGCGGGTTGAAGGTTTACCGTTGGTGGTTGAACGTTGAACGTTGAACATTGAACCTTCAACCGTTTCTCCCATCAACCCGCAAATCCAAGCATACGCCTCGGCCACGCTCATCGAGGTGACTTCGGCGATTTTGAGGCCGGCGATGGTCACGGCGCCGGCTTCGGGGCGGAGCCGCCGGCCCTCACAGGTGGGACAGGGCTGCTGGCTGAGAAAGCGGCTGTAATATTCCTGCATGTCGGAAGATTGGGTTTCGCCGTAGCGGCGCTGGGTAGATTTGAGCACACCCTCGTAGGGCCAGTTGCCGGAGAAATTCTGGCTGTGGTAGCGGAACCTGACATTCGGATCACCGTTCAAAATAAAGTCGCGCACGTCCTGGGGCAGATCGGCCCAGGGCGTGTCGAGGCTAATATTGAAGCGCTGGGCAATCTGGCGGGCCACCTGCACCACCCAACTGTTGCCCTTTTTGGCGACTTCGCCCCAGGGTAACACCGCCCCTCCGTTGATCGAGCGGCTGGCGTCAATAAACAATTCCGGATCGAACTCCAGCCGCACGCCCAACCCGTTGCAGTCGGTGCAGGCCCCCAGCGGCGAGTTGAAGCTGAACATCTGCGGGGTCAATTCGGGGAAGCTGAGGCCGCAGTAGGCGCAGGCATTCTTTTCCGACAGCATCAGTTCATCGCCGTCAATTACGTCCACTATGACCACGCCCTCGCCCCAGCGCAGCGCCGTCTCGACCGAATCGGCCAGGCGGGCCGGGAAATCGTCGTCCGGCTCCATCGGGCTAACCAACCGGTCAATCACCAGCTCAATATCGTGCTTTTTGTTTTTTTCCAGCTTGAAGCGCTGCTCCAGCTCGGTGGTGACGCCGTCAATGCGGGCGCGGGCGAAGCCATCGACGCGGGCCTGGGCCAGCACATCTTCAAACGTACCCTTGCGTCCCTTGGCCACCGGGGCCAGCAGTTGGTAGCGTGTCCCGCCGGGTAGGGCCGCCACCTGCTCGATGATTTGCTGGGCGCTCTGCTGTTTTACCTCGCGCCCACAGTTGTAGCAGTGCGGCGTGCCGACGCGGGCAAACAGTACCCGCAGATAATCGTACACCTCCGTCACCGTGCCGACGGTGCTGCGCGGGTTTTTGCTGACCGCTTTCTGCTCAATGGCGATGGCCGGGCTGAGGCCGCCGATAAAATCCACCTTTGGTTTTTCCATCTGCCCCAAAAATTGGCGGGCGTAGGAGGACAGGCTTTCGACGTAGCGGCGCTGGCCCTCGGCGTAGAGCGTATCGAAGGCTAATGATGACTTGCCACTGCCGCTGACCCCGGTAAAAACCACCAACTTGTTGCGCGGAATCTGCACGTCAATACTGCGCAGATTGTGCTCCCGCGCTCCGCGAATCACGATTTTGTCTTGAGCAAACGTTGACTCTTTAGTTCGACTTCTCATCAGTCCAGTCAAAGGCTCCTTAAATAACATGATGCGTGATACGTGAGGATTTTTTGCTTATAATCCTCACGTATCAGGTTTCACATTTTACTTGACATATAGAACATAGTTTCTAATCGAACTGACATTGTAGCACAGAGCCGGTTTTCTCACAAAAGACTGTCCCTGGTGTTTTTGGCAGGCCAAAAGTATACAAATTTGCCCACTGAGACTCAATTGTAGGTGAATCAACACCACTGCGGGCCAAACTTATTGATTTTATACCAAAATCGGCCCCAAACTCAGCCGGCCGAGCCACATCATCCCCTCATTTGAGTTGTCCTCAAATCCTACTATAATCGCGCCTCGCTAAATTTTATCTCATATTTTGGAGTCGTCACGCTGCCGCACCTGACCGTTTAAGAACAGCGGTCACCAGACGGCCGTCGGCGGTCTATTTAAGGAGGAACACAGTTGATGCCAAGTGACTATGCCTAATCGTTCTGAAATGTTGATGAATTTGGGGGAACATTATATCTGCGATCTGTCCGGCTGCGACCCGGCCCTTTTGTTTGACAGCAAGCGGGCTAAAGCTCTATTTACCCAGGCGGTCAGAAAAAGCGGCTTAACGATTGTGGACGAGGGCTACTACGAATTTAGCCCGCACGGTTTTACCTGCTTTTTATTACTGGCCGAATCTCACGCCAGCCTGCACGCCTGGCCGGAGTACGGCTACTGCGCTGTTGACCTGTTTACCTGCAACTTGGATTTCGACTCTCAACCACTGCTGCACACCCTCAAAGACCTGTTTGGCTGCCGCCACGCCTCGATGCGGCGGATAGAACGGCAAGGGTTGCTCAAACCCGAAGCATTAAAGGAGATGGCTTGATGACTGAACAATGGCTAACCGAACAACTGCACCCTTTTTATCGCAAGGCGCTGCGTGTTGAAGCGATACTGGTAGACGAGCAAACCGAGTACCAGCATCTCCAACTGGCGCAGACCGAGTTTTTTGGCAAGACGTTGATCCTGGACGGTATTATCCAACTGACCGAGCGCGACAACATGGGCTATCACGAGATGATTACCCATGTTCCGATGCTGGCCCAGGGCAATCCCAGGCAGGTCTTGATTGTTGGCGCGGGCGATGGTGGCTCGCTGCAGCAGGTGCTACGCTACCCCTCGCTGGAGCGAGCGGTGGTCTGCGAGTTGGACCGGCGGGTGGTCGAAGTCTGCAGCGAGCACTTTCCCCAATTTGGCAACCCTTTCGCCCACGAGCGGGCCGAACTAGTTATTCAGGATGCTTTTGATTACCTTAAAAACTCTGGCCACAAGTTCGATGTCATCATCTCCGACACCACCGACCCCATCGGCCCGGCGGAAAAGCTCTTCTCCGCCGAGTTTTACCAACTGATGGTCGGCGCGCTGACCCCTGGCGGAACTATTGCTACCCAGTGCGAACAGATGTATTTCGACGCGGCCTTGATTAAAGAAATTCTAACGATGGCTAAAGGACTGGTCCAGCAACCGGCTTACTACCACACCCTGGTCCCCACCTACCCTGGCGGTGGCATCGGCTTTATGTACCTGTCCAACCAGCCCTGGACCAACGGCCTGGACCAACCCTACCCTCCCGGCCAGATGAATTACCTCAACCCCGCCATCCACCGCGCCGCCTTTGCCCTGCCGGAATTTTTCCGGCGCTACCTGGAAGAAGGCTAATTTGAGAAAGAGCTGGTCTACGACCAGGCCTTTTGGCTCATGCTCAGAATAAGTGCAATTTGTGGGGCAGACTTTCCAGTCTGCCCGCCACATGCACTGGTTCTTGACCTGAGCCGCCCTTTTTTATTTGGAGGTTGACAAGCGAACTGGTCAATGATAACGTATCTGGTCGAAGAGATGGCGATGGAAATTATTGCCCCGGCCTTTCAGCCGGTTACCACCGATCCGCTGCCCCAAACGGTCAACCTGATCGAAATCAACACCCCAACCTTCTGGAGTTGGACTTTGACTGCGCCTGCTGCGGTGGGTTTGCACGAGGTCCAGTCGCGAGTCTACCAGGTGGCTACATTATGAGATCGAGGCCGTCGAGCGGGAGTTATTACAGGATTGATTAGGTTCTGTTGACATTTCACTTTGTTGTCCAAAAACGCACCCTTCGATACGGCTATCGCCTACTCAGGATGCGTTTTTGGGCCGATTTCGCACGCTTCGATACGCCCTTACGGGCACTCAGCATGCGAAATCGGCAAATGTCAACAGAACCTAGCCCGCCTCCCAAGCTCCGCATCCGCCCGGACACAGCCATATCTTCTGCCCCGAATTTTTGTACCCCGGCGGCACAAGTTGGGCCTCCATATTGCGACGGCAGGTCAAGCAGTAGGGTGGGCCGTCATCGTGGGCAATGGTTCGGTAGAGGGTGGCGCCGCCGCGGACCATCATCGCTCGCCGGGTCAGTTCGGCCTCGTACTGCGCTCTTTTGGCAGCTAAATCGGCCTGGCCTATTTCAGCCCACAGCGATGCATCACCCAACGGCAGCGGCTCAGCGCTCGATTGAACGGCCGGGGGAGGCAAATTCTGCGCCGCCTGGTCTTCAAGTAGCGGGGTCAAACCGTGAACTGTGCCGCAGCCCTGGCAGTAGACCACCACCCAACCTTTTTTGAGAGCAGCAACTTTGATAGCAGAGGTTCCTACCCCCTGGCAGTAGGGACAGCGCAGCCTTAGTTCTTCTTGCCCGGTCCGCAGAGAGCCGGTGTGGGGCAAAACGCCACGAATGCTCAAACAGGCGCGGCAGTAGGTCAGGACCACCTGCGGCTGGGCGCTGTATAAACCTATCTGGCTTATCCCCGGCGCCTGGCACCACGGACAATGTAATTGGGTTGGCATTGTTACAACCTCCTGCTTCTTTGCTAATAGCCCCAGTTCGGAATTAGCTCGAAAATCACCCTTCGATACGCCCACTCCCTCCGGTCGGAGCTACTCAGGATGATTTTCCATCCGTAATCGCATCCTGAGTAGCCCTGAACGAAGCGAAGGGCGGATCGAAGGGTGCGATTGAGAAAACGTCGAATTAAGGTTAATACATATTTGCCAGGCCGGCATAAACTATGACCGCCATTATCAAATAGACCAGGCAGCCCAAAAGCTGAAACAGACCCTGATTGGCCGGTTTCAGGTGGTTCAACTGGTCTTCCACCCGGTCACATAACTGTTCATATTCCTGACGATCCGACAGGTTATCCCGGTCTTTCTGATGGACCACTGGATTTCTCATCCCAACAATTCTGTCCAAATCTGCGGACATTTGGGGCGGGACTCTCCCTTTGACGCTATTCGCCAATTGACCTAACCCTTCTCCTTTGGCGCCCAGTTCATCTTTCAGCCGGGCTTCCAGGGTTTTGCTGCGTTTTACAGTGATGTCTATGTCACTGCCTCGCTTCAAAACAACCCCGATGATAAAGATCATCAGGGCCAGAACCAACAATGCTTCAGCGTTCATGAGCAGGCTCCTTTCGTGTGGGCTGTGCTTATTGTAACAAACAACGCCAGCGAAATCTTTTCATTTTCTTATCAAAAAGATGACAATCTTTGTTACGACTCAGGCTCATGTCATTTCGAGACCGAAGGTCGAGAAATCCCCAGGGCGCAACACCTAAAAGTAAGGTGTCGGAGATTTCTCCCTGCGGTCGAAATGACATGGTTGAAATGTATTGATTCCGGTAGCAGGCCATGCTATACTCATACATACACCATCAAAACCGGTTAAAAATTAGCGCCAGGAGGCCAGATGAAAGCGCGTGAGTTCAGCCTTAGCCAGATTAAGCTTTTGCTTTTGGTTTTGCTGTTGAGTCTGCTGAGCAGCAGTTGTACCTTAAATGCCTTTGAACAGGCCGAGGAGGTCGAAACTCTGCCCACCCCCTCGCCTGACCTGGCCCCGGAAGAAGTGGTGCGGATTCAGTTGGAGTCGCTGCGGGATAACGACGACAGCAACAAAGGCATCGAAGCGGCCTTTAATTTTGCCTCACCGGGCAACAAAAAGTACACCGGCCCGCTGTCTCGCTTTGTCAAAATGCTCAAAGCGCCGCCCTACAACAGCATGCTCAATTACAAATCGGCCGAGTTTGACCCGGTTGAAATCAGCGGCGACAGCGCCATTCAGCGAGTCAAGCTGGTGGGGGCCGACGGCCAGTCCATCACCTACATCTTTATGCTCTCCAAGCAAACCGAAGCGCCCTACCAGAACTGCTGGATGACCGATGGAGTTATGGTCGAGCCGACCAGAGAGCTGCCCAAGGGTCAGGCTTAACCGCCCCTAATTTTTCTATCCCCTAACTTAATGGTAAACTACTGCGCTACTGGCCAGTTGTAAAACGTGATGCGTGAAGCGTGAGACGTGAGGCGTAATGCCTCAGGCCTCAAAACTGTACCAATGCCCATCTCACGATACCAACAATAAAAAATTTTTGCCGGTGATGACCGGAGACCGAAGACCGGGGACCGGCTGTAATATAAGCCCGGTCTCTCGTCCCCGGTCGTATTTTCAGAGGAGTCCGCCATGCATCGAGAGTACCAGCACTGGTATAGCCCTTCTCTGGGGCGGGAGATGGAACTGCTGATTTTCGGCCACGCTGGGGCGCGGGTGCTGGTTTTTCCCACCTCGATGGGCCGCTTTTATGAGTGGGAAGATCGGGGGATGATCGCCGCCCTGGGTGAGCACCTGGAAAACGGCTGGCTACAGCTTTACTGTGTAGACAGCATTGACAGCGAAAGCTGGTACGCCCGTTGGGCGCATCCCAGCGGCCGGGCCAGGCGGCACACCCAGTACGAAAACTATTTGCTCAACGAAGTTTTACCGCTGAGCGTCTATCGCAACCCGAATCCGTTTCTAATCACCACCGGGGCCAGTTTTGGGGCTTATCATGCTGTCAACTTCGCCTTTCGCTACCCATCTCTGGTGGGCCGGACCATTGGCATGAGCGGTATTTACGATATCAGCGACTGGACCGACGGCCATCATAACGAGACCATCTACTTCAACAATCCCTGCGTCTACATTCCCAATGAGCACGACGGCAGCCGCCTGGAGGCGCTCAGACGGATTGATATTATTCTGGCGGTAGGCCGAGACGATTCGCTCCGGCTCAACAACGAACATCTGTCGGGTCACTTGTGGGGCAAAAGTATCTGGCACGCTCTGCGCATCTGGGACGGCTGGGCGCACGATTGGCCCTGGTGGCGCGAGATGATCCGGCTGTACATTGGCGGCCATGACTAGAAGATGGTGGATGGTAGATAGAAGATAGCTCCTTGCGCTATCTTCTATCCTCTATCTTCCATCGACTATCATCTATTTCTACCGTCTACCTGTATACCTATGGCTCAGTGGCAAGATTACCTGGCAGATAAGGCGGAGGGCGCGCACACGGTTGTCGGAACGCTGAAGGTGCTGCCGGGGTTCTGGTCGCCCCAATTGCATAACCGGCGCGATTTGCTGGTCTATCTACCGCCTTCATACAGCCGGTCAAACAAACGCTACCCGGTCATCTACATGCACGACGGCCAGAATTTGTTTGACCAATTCACCAGCTTTGCCGGGGAGTGGCAGGTGGATGAAACGATGGAGGCGCTCAGCCGGCGCGGCTACGAAGCGATTATTGTTGGCCTGCCCAACCAGGGCGACCAACGCCTTGACGAATACAGCCCGTTTCCGCAGCCGCGTTACAGCATCGGCCAGGGGGCCAAGTACGTAGAGTTTATTTTACAAACGGTCAAGCCACTGATTGACCGTGACTTTCGGACGCTGCCGGAGCGAGCGCACACCGGCATTTTTGGCTCGTCTATGGGCGGTTTGATTAGCCTGTACGCCTTCTTTTGCCCGCCGCAAGCTTTTGGCCTGGCCGGGGTCATGAGTCCGTCGCTGTGGTTTGCCCAGGGCCGTATCTTCAGTTATGTCGAACAGGCATCCTTTGTTCCCGGCAAAATTTACCTGGACACCGGCACGCACGAGCAAACATCCTTTTACACCCCGCGGGCGCAGCTCAGAACCAAGCTGAGTCCGTATTACTCCACCGTCCACGGCCTGTACGACCTGCTCTACCATAAAGGCTACCGGCCCAGCCAAGATTTGCTTTATGTGGAAGAAGAAAGCGGCCTGCACAACGAAGCCGCCTGGGCCAGGCGCTTACCGGCGGCGTTGGAGTTTTTGTTAGGTCAGTAGCCAGATAGTCCGCCTCTTAAGTGTTGGTAAGTGCTCTGAGGTAAAATCTGCCACGAATTTCACGAATTAACACAAATTTTTATCCTTATATTCGTGAAAATTCGTGCCATTTGTGGCTAAAAAATAGCTAACAACACTTTACAAGGGGAGTACCAGTAGCCAGTAGTCAGAAAATATCTGACTACTGGCTACTGACTACTAAAATACTCAAAGGAGATTATCTATGACCTTAAAAGTTGGCTTGCTGGTGGGCCGAGAGTGGTCGTTTCCGCCAGCTTTTATTGAAGAGGTAAATCGGCGGGAAATGGGCGTGGTGGCCGAGTATGTCATGCTGGGCGGCACCCAGATGGACGAACCCTGCCCTTACGCGGTCATCATTGACCGTATCTCGCACGAAGTGCCTTATTACCGCAGCTATCTCAAAAACGCGGTCCTGCAGGGGACAACCGTCGTCAATAATCCTTTTATGTGGACGGCTGACGACAAATTCTTCGAAGCTTCGCTGGCCACCCGCCTGGGCGTTGCCAGTCCCAAAACGGTGGTGCTGCCCAATAAAGAGTATGTCCCCGGCATCAGTCACCAGGAAAGTTTACGCAATCTCAAGTATCCCCTCGACTGGCAGAGTATTATTGATTATGTCGGTCTACCCTGTGTGCTCAAAGATGCGCATGGCGGCGGCTGGAAAGAAGTTTACATCTGCCAGACGTTGGATGAAGTGATTGAGCATTACAACCACTCCGGCACGCTGACCATGGTCTTGCAAGAGTTTATCAAGTGGGACCATTACGTGCGCTGCATCTGCCTGGGCCAAGAAGAAGTGCTGCCCATCAAATATCACCCCGGCGAGCGCAAATATTACGTCGAGCATAACCATCTCAGCGAGGAATTGGGCCGGCGGATAATAGATGACTCGCTCAAGCTAGTGCGGGCGCTGGGTTATGATATGAACACGGTCGAGTGGGCAATCCGCAATAACATTCCCTATGCCATTGACTTTATGAACCCGGCCCCGGATATGGACATCAACTCGCTGACCCCGTTTTACTTCAAATGGGTCGTCCAGCACATGGCCGATATGGTCATTCGCCTGGCTAAAAAGCCACGCAAACAAGCCAAAGAGTTAAATTGGGCTAAAATGTTTACCGCCAGCCGAAAAAAGTGAGGCGAGGAGGCGATGAAACGTAAGGCAACTCCAAGAAAATAAATACTCAATATTCGTCTTGCGTGTTGCGTCTTGCGTGAGGTAAAGCAGACGGAACACACAAGACGTAACACGTTTTGGTTAATTTAAATCTTGGAACTGCCTAAAGTGAGAAGGCGCGACTTTTCGCGTCCTCGCCTCATCCCTCATCGAGGAGATAGCGCATGACTCTGCAACACGCCATTCAAACTTACCACAATTTATTGACCACTAATGTGGCCGCCGAGTCGCAGGGCGAGTTGGAGGCTCAACAGCAGCGGCGGGGACTCTTCTTTGGCGAGCGGCCGCTGTGTACCGTTTTGCGGCCCCGCTTTTTGACGCCCGGCCAGTATCGCTTTATCCAACGGCGCACCCGCACCCTATTACGCGCCTTCGACAAAATTCACCAGGCCGGCATAGCTAACAAAACTTTCCGCGCCCAATTTGATTTGACCGATTGGGAAGAAGAACTGGTGCAGCACGACCCCGGCTTTCGCCCGGCCATTCCCATCTCCCGTCTGGACGCCTTTTTTAGCCCCTCCTCACCCCCCTCCGGGAGAGGGGTCGAGGGTGAGGGCCGCTCCTCGTCCCTTACTCCCAATGGACAAGGAGCGCTGTATTTTACCGAGTACAACGCCGAAACCCCGGCGGCCTCGGCCTACAATGACGTACTGACTGATGTTTTCTACGCCCTGCCGGTGATGCAGCGCTTTTTGCGTCGCTACCAGGTTTTTCCCCTGCCGGCTCGACACGGGGTGCTGCACGCCCTGCTGGCCGTCTTTCGCCAGTGGCGCGGTACCAGCGAAGCGCCGCGCATCGCCATTTTGGATTGGGGCGAGGTGCCCACCTACAGCGAGTTTGTCCTGTTTGAGTCCTACTTCAAATCTCAGGGCTTGGAGTGCATTATTGCCGACCCCCGCGAGGTAGAATATCGGCAGGGCGGCCTGTATGCCGGCGATTTTCACATCACCCTCATTTACAAGCGGGTGCTCATCAGTGAGTTGATTGAGCATGGGGGGCTGGACCACCCGGTGGTGCGGGCGGTGCGCGAGGGGGCGGTTTGTATGGTCAACCCCTTTGCCTGCAAAATGCTTTACAAAAAAGCCAGCCTGGCCGTTTTGAGTGACGAGCGCAATGCTCACCTATTCAATCGGGAGGAAAGCCAGGCCATTAGCGACCACATCCCGTGGACACGCCGGGTGGAAGAGCGCCACACCGAGCACGGCGGCCAAACGATTGACCTGATTCCTTTCATCCACCAGCAGCGCGAGCGGCTGGTCTTGAAGCCCAACGACGATTACGGCGGGCGTGGCATTGTGCTCGGCTGGACGGTTGACGATGCTGCCTGGGCCGAGGCTGTGCAAATCGCTTTGACCACGCCCTATATTGTCCAGGAGCGTGTGCCCATCCCCAGCGAACCCTACCCCAGCCTGGCCGACGGCCAGCTCCACATTTTCGACCGTATGCTCGACACGGCCCCCTTTGTCTTCCACAGCGACAGCGTCTACGGCTGCCTGACCCGCCTCTCGACTGCCGCGCTGCTCAACGTCACCGCCGGGGGTGGCTCAACCGTGCCGACGTTTCTGGTAACGCGACGGTAAACCGTAAGGGACCCAGATGGAATTAGCAAGCAGCGAACTTTTCAACCCACAATTTCTCACGGCCTTAAAATCTTTGATTGAGTTGCATCATTCGATCTATCCCAATCCACCTCAAGGTGTCTTTTTTGAATCGTTGGTAGCCCAGGCATTTAAGCGGTCAGGTTGGCCAGCGGACCAAGTCAAATTGAGCCCGGCTAATTCACCTCAACATGATCTATTGGTTGGAACCGCCAAAATTTCGTTAAAGACAGAAACGGGAGCAGGCACCAGCGCCAGCCTCATTAACATCACCAAGCTATGCACTACCGAAACAGGACAGTGGGAGTCAGCCTATCTCATCGAGCACGCGCTAAAACATGTATCCAGATACGACCACTTGCTGATGCTTCGGGCTGTCTGGCAGCAAGGTTTAATTCGTTACCAACTGCTCGAAATCCCACTCGACCTGCTTAAACTTATGGCTAATATAATAGACATTATATCGATTTAATTGGGGAGCGTTTTTTACCCATCGTGTAGAGCAGGATTTCCAGAATTAAAGGATTTTGATCCTATCATTCAGATAATCCTGCTCTTTCCGGGTGACATAAGTC
>Ga0209172_10003274_pt1 | contig 25315 bp, 25 predicted proteins | sample LarsenN4metaG_FD_184113 | JGI IMG/M metagenome (GOLD analysis project Ga0209172, IMG submission 184113) | Hot spring sediment bacterial and archeal communities from British Columbia, Canada, to study Microbial Dark Matter (Phase II) - Larsen... ... | reverse complement strand
AGATTTGCTTTTCGCTTTCAAAAAGACCCCGGTAAAATTCCTGGTTCAAGCGGGCGTTGGCATTGGCGTAAACGTCGCGCGAAGTCGCCAGCACCGCGATCGCGCCGCGGCCGGGCGCCAGCAGCAATTGCTCGGCGAAGCTCTGCGTCTCCGGAATATCATATTTGCCGAAGGTGCAGGTCGCCGCAACCCACAACGCCTGGCGGTCGCCGTTTTGAATGCGGCTGAAATCAGTGGGCAGATTCAACACGCGCTCGTGCGACCATAAATCGTAGCGGCCGTGGCCGATGTAGTTGATCAACAGCGCGCCGTTGTTGATCAATCGCAGCAGCGTCTCAGTCGCCGAAGGCTTGGTCAAGCCGGAGATCGAGGCGTATTGCACCGCCGCAAATTCCGTCAAATAAATTTTTTTGACGTCGAAATATTTCGGCGTGTAGCTCGTGATCAGCAGCTCCGTGTCATTGGTGTGCACGGTCTCGCCCGGCAAGGGAATGCCGCCTTGCCACAGCTCGTCATCGGCCACCATCACCGCGGTGTTGCGCCACGAACCGAAAGCCGGCGCGGTTTCGTAGCGAATCAGCTTTTGGACATACGCTTCGACATCGGCGAGGCTGCGGGCCGGAATGCGGCCGATCGCCATGTCCATCACCTCGTCGTCGCCGGCCACGTAAGTATAGCGGCTGTCGGTCACGCGGCTGTCGATTTCATCTAACGCCCCGAGATAAAAAGTCGGAATCCAATTTTTGCCGGTTTTGTTGATGAGGTTTTTGGGATCGTAATCCCCGTCGCCGGCCAGCATCACGTAAAGCGGGCGGCGCGGCCAATTCTCGTAAGCATATTTGAGAAAATCGCGGATCGCCACCGGATCGTACAGGCCGCCCGAAAATTCATCGAACACGTCTTGAATTTTGACGACGACGGCTTTCAGCGTGTCGCTGACGTTCGCATTTTGGCGCAAACTCACAAACCGCGCCAGCGGGCCTTCGTCTTTGCCGGTCACCGGATTGATGCTGAGAAAATCCTCGTGTGTGATGACGACCATGTCCGCGCCGTTATTCGGCGAGCGCCAATTCGAGATGTCGTCGCGCCCAATCGTTTTCGGATCGACACTCTTGAAAGCTGAAGGTTGCGCGGCAATGTATCGCCGCGGCGCTTTGGCGGAGCCGCCGATGTCTGCAAACGTTAGCTGTCCCGCCACGGCGGGATTGGTTTGCCAATTTTGCGAGGTCAGACGCGTCACGGCGCTGAAATCCGAAACGTCAAAAAGCCAAAGTGAATTGGCCTCGGCATTATTGAGCGTGTAAGCAAACGGCCCGTTTCCGGGCCGGCCATTGAAAATAACCGCGCCGTTGTTCAGCTTTAATTGGCGTTCGTAGCGCAACTCGAAATAATCAAGATACAATTGCGCCGCATCGCCGCTGCCTTGATAGGAGAGCAAAATTTCATTGTCGCCGTTGACCAGGCCGCCGATTTTATCGGCGCTGTAAAAATCCACTTTATAATTGCCGAAAAGCTCGAAATTCGCCAACTCCTGCTTCTCGAAACTCACGGAGAGTTGGCGGCGCGTGCCGTTGGGCGGCGCATAAAAAGCAAATTTCAGATTCGCCGCGCTTTCCGGCGCCGGATCGGTCAGGCGGAGGCGATACGTTTTCTTGTCGTCGCCGCGCGTGGTGAAGAGCCAGCCGAACCAAAGCTGATCCGATTCGAACAGTGGGTGCAAATCTTCTTCGACAAACAAATAATCCGCAAAGCTCGTGGCTGGCGTCAGTCCGGTCAACGGCAGCGGCGCGCGTTCCGGCATGCGCTTGCCGTTGCTGCCGCCAAAACTCAGCCAGTAGTAATTGTCAAAACCAAAGTGATTGGTGTAATGGCTGGCGGCGCCGGTCGTTGAATCGAACGCAAAACCTTCGACGCCGCGGCCGTAAAACAAAATGTAATCATCCTGATCGAAGCGCCCGTCGCCGCCGTCGGCGAGGTAAATCGCATTTTCAACCAGGCCGTTCGGCCGCGGCGCGTTTAAGGCGCGCGGCAATTCGCGGCCGCCGTTGTTATAAAGATGAATGCTGCCTGGCTTGATTTCCTCGAGAGTGATGCCGGCGCTGGCTAAGGTTCTGCCGTCGAGTTTGTAAATACCCTCCTGCCGCAGCGGAAATTTGTACAGCGGGCCTTCGATTTGCGGATTCGATTGGCGCAGAAGTTTTTCAACTGGCGGCTGGCGAAAGGCCCGGGCTTGTTCGTCATTCACCAGCAGCGCGCGATAAAATTCTTCCTCGGCGGGGGAAGATTCGACGGCGCGCAACGAATGTGGCGCCGCGCTTGGTTTTCCGCCAACAAACCGCACGATGATTTGCAAATCCCGATAAACGCGCAACCGCCTTCGCAGCGGGTTGTATTGCACCGGCATCACGTGCAGGCGCGCGATGGTTTGCGCGCGAAATTGCGCCGGCGGATCGACGCGCGCCAGATCGGCCGGATAATAGGCGTCGCGCTCATAAATTTGCGGGTCGGATTGGTAGCGCCACGGCGCCTCGGCGCGCGCTTTGCCGGGCGCGGGCGGAACAGTGATTTCCGGCCACTCTTCGAATTCGCCGGGGATGACGGCAACTTCAGCCTGGGCGCCGAAAGGCAGGCCGACAACCAAAACCCGCGTTGGCAAGGCTGGCGCGCCGGCAGCGCCGGGAAAAATCGCTTGCGCGAAAGAGGGCCGCGCCGCCGTCTCGCCGTTGATTTGCAAGGTGTCGAATTTAAAATCAACGAGATGATAAGCCAGCGTCACATGCCGGTTGTCGGTTTGCAACACTTGCACGTCGCGTTCCGAGGCGGCAGCCCAGGTGGCGCAAAAAATAATGGCGGTAAAAAAATGCTTTCGCCGGATCTTCATCAACCATTCGTCTTTTCTTCTTCGGCGTCATCCTGCGCACGGCTTCGAATCCCATAAACCGAGGCGCCGATCACAAGCAAATAACCGGCGAGCAACGGCCAACGAATGTCTGCACTTTTAAACAATTCGTAACCCATGCCGAAAAGGCACACCGCGATCAAAAGGAAATAGCGAATCGTTCGACGCAAAAAGCCGCTCAAAACGCCTCCGTGAAAATGATATAAAGTGAAACAGGAAAAAGGAATAAAATGTTCCGGCTCAAATCTTACTCCGGCTTGCTGCCGATCAAGATGATGTTGCCGCCGACTTGATACCGTTCGTGCGAGTCGGGATTCTCGATTTTGCCGTTGGCATAAAACCCTACCGAGCCGGAAGAGAATTGTTTGGCCGCCGCGGTAATCGTTCCCCAGACGCGGCCATCGCTGTCTTTGATTTCGACGATCAAAGTCGCCGGCGCTTGCGGATCGCGTTTTTTCGGTTCTGGCATGATTTCTCCTTGAGATTCGATAATTCAGTTCTTTTTCTCAGCACGATAACGCGCGCAATCTCCTGCCGGCGCGCAATGATCTCGTCGCCCATCTCGAAAGGCCGCTCCGGCCTTCCGGAAGCTGTTTCGCTCATTTGCTCATCTCATGATTTTTCGTTTAGACAATAGTATTTGAAATAATTCTAAATCTCGGGAACCGGCAATCCGGCGCGGCGAAAGTGTTTGGAGAAGCCGAGAAACGCGAGGTTCTCCTGCCGGTCCGAGTTGGTGACGCCGATCACGCTGCGCTGCGCATGGCGCAAACGAAAAAGCTTGCGATCCGAGCCGCCGCCTTTTAAAGGCGTGACGGCCTCAACCGGCTCGCCGAAATGAGTCACGAAAAGTTCGTGGAGAAGGTCTTCCATAAATACCGTTGCTGCTTTTTGTTTATTCGGCAAGAAATCGCGCCGCTCGCCGGCTTCTTTTTGTATGCGTGCCAAACCGAGATTGAGTTTGATCCGCATAATTTTTTGCATACTCGTTGTCCGTTTGAATGATCGGCAGCGGGAATTAAGCACAAAATAAATTAAGGCAAAAAGCCTCTATTTTCCAATTAAAAAATGAAAGCCGGTGAGCGCAAGTTCGGCTTCACTTTTTCTCCCTAAAAAGTTGCATTCTGCGGGTTTGACACTTCTTGCATCTTTGCTTAAATTTTAGTACGATAGATAATGCGACAACATCGTTGAGAAGGTAAAATCATGAAATGGTCCTGGAAAATCGGCGCCTTCGCCGGCATCGGCGTTTACATTCACGCCACGTTTTTGCTCATCATCGTCTGGATCGGTTTGAGTTATTGGTGGGCCGGAAAAACGCTCGAAGCGACGCTGGCCGGCATCGGCTTCGTCTTGGTGCTCTTCGGCTGCGTCCTGCTCCACGAATTTGGGCATGCCCTTACCGCCAAGAAATACGGCATCAAAACGCGCGACATCACGTTGCTGCCGATTGGCGGCGTGGCGCGTTTGGAACGCATGCCGGATGAGCCTAAACAAGAATTGTGGGTGGCGTTGGCCGGCCCCGGCGTCAACGTCGTGATTGCGATTGTGCTGTTTGTTTGGCTGCAAATCACCGACGGCTTTGAGCCGCTCGGCAATTTGAGTCTGACTTCCGGCTCCTTCGTTGAGCGCTTGATGGTCGTCAATATTTCGCTCGTGCTGTTCAACCTCCTTCCCGCCTTTCCGATGGACGGCGGCCGGGTGCTGCGCGCTTTGCTCGCGACAAAAATGGAATACACCCGCGCGACACAAATCGCCGCCGGCATCGGCCAAGGCATGGCCTTGCTCTTCGGGCTTCTTGGCCTCTTCACCAATCCTTTTCTGCTGTTCATCGCGTTCTTTGTGTGGATCGGCGCGGCCCAGGAAGCGAGCATGACGCAAATGAAATCGGCTCTGGGCGGCATCCCGGTCAGCGGCGCGATGGTGACTGACTTTCAAACGCTTGCCCCGCAAGACCCGCTGTCGCATGCCATCGAGTTGATTCTCCGCGGCGCGCAACAGGATTTTCCGGTCGTCGAAGATCATCGCGTCGTCGGCGTCTTGACGCGCAGCGATTTGCTGATGGCCCTCGCCAAGCAAAGCCAATACGCGCCGGTGGCCGAAGTGATGCGCCGCGATTTTCAAACTGCTGAAGCCGGCGAAATACTGGAGAGCGCCTTCGCGCGTTTGCAAACCTGTAAATGCCGCACCCTGCCTGTCGTGCATCGCGGCGAGCTGGTCGGCCTGGTCACGATGGAAAATGTCAGCGAGCTGCTCATGATTCAGGCGGCGTTGAGTGGAAAAGGAATTCATGCGATCAAAGTTTGAAGAACGCGAAGAACCCAGCCGTTTCGGCTATCCCTTTTTTCGGCTCGGCATTATCGGCGGCGGGCAGTTGGGCCGCATGATGGCGGGCAAGGCCAAACAGATGGGTTTTTTCGTCGCGGTGTTGGATCCGGCGCCCAATTCGCCGGCCGGGCAATTGGCCGACGTCGAAATCACCGGCGATTTTTACGATCCGCAAAAACTGCAAGAATTGGTTCAACTCAGCGAAGTCGCGACCTATGATATCGAGCATATCGACGCGCCTTTTTTAAAACAACTGTCGAAATCGGGTTGCCGCATTCATCCCGCGCCGGAAATTTTGGAAACAATTCAGGACAAGCTGAGGCAAAAGGAAATTTTCGCGCGTCACGGCGTTCCCGTGCCGCGTTTTCAACACGCCGATAAAATCGACCTTGCGCTCTGCTCGCGTTTCGGTTTTCCGGCGGTGCAAAAACTTCGTTTTGGCGGCTACGACGGCCGCGGGGTGAAGATTTTGCAGACGCCCGATGATATCGATTCCGCGCTGCCTGGTGAGTCGACCTTGGAAGAATATGTGGCGCTGGAAAAAGAACTGGCGGTGATGGTGGCGCGCAGCCTCAGCGGCGAGATAAAATGTTATCCGGTGGTCGAAATGCAATTTGCCGCGCCGGGCAATATTTTGGATGTTCTCATCGCCCCGGCGCGAATTGATCAACAAATGCAGCGACAAGCGCAGGAAATCGGCGTTGCCTGCGTGCAAGCTTTGCAAGGCGTGGGCGTATTCGGCGTCGAGCTTTTTCTATCGAAAGAGGGTAAATTGTTGGTGAATGAAATCGCGCCGCGGCCGCACAACTCCGGGCATTACACCATCGAGGCCTGCGCCACCAGCCAATTCGAGCAGCATCTGCGCGCGATCACCGGCTTGCCGTTAGGCTCGACGCAGCTTTTGCAGCCCGCCGTGATGCTGAATCTACTGGGCGAGCCGAATTTTTCCGGCCCGCCGGTGATCGAAGGTTGGCGCGAAACGTTGGCGATTCCGGGGTTGTCTTTTCATTGGTACGGCAAGGCCGAAACCCGGCCGCTGCGAAAAATGGGACACGTGACCATTATAAATGAGAACATTGAAGAAGCTCTGCAACAGGCGCGGCGGGTGAAAGAAATTTGCAAAATTAAAGCAAGTCCAAAGTAAAAGCTTTCTATGGGCTGCGCCTGTGAGAATTTCTATCTGAGGGTACAGCAAGCGCAGGCCGCCTTCGGTTCATCTGAGCAAAAAATGAGCAGTTTTTGATCTGGTTTGTGGACAAGGTTTTGGATTAAATTCATCAGGTTGAACAAAAATTTGAATCGAGAGAAGAACGCATGAACCCCCAAATTAACACGACGAAAGGCATTTCCCGCCTCCTTGAGCAGTTGGCCGAGGCTTGGAATGGCCATAACATTGAAAATGCCATGCGCTTTTATGCCGCCGATTATGAAGGATTCGATATCAGCGAGCCGGCGCCGCGGCGCGGCCAACGCGGTGCGCGTGAATGGATGAATCGTTATTGGCAGGCTTCACCGGATATGCAGTTCGCCGTAAACCAGACTGTGATCGAAGGAAATCGCGCGGCCGTGTCGTGGACGGCACAGGGCACGCATCAAGGCTATCTGATGCACATTCCACCAACCGGGCGGGCCTTTACGGTGCGGGGCGTTTCGTTTTTCACCATCCAAAACAACCAAATTCAACGCGGCGAGTATATCTGGGATTTGGCGGCACTCCTGCGCTGCATTCGACTTTTGCCGGAGCTTCACGAAGAGGACGGAAATTATGCTGGCGCCTCTTTTCAATAAGACCGGTGAAATGACGCGGCAAAATCAAACCGTTGCGACGCTCCGGCGCGAGCCGGCGCAACGGACGGCAAACCATGACATGCAAGACGGCGAGTTGTTGCATCGCATTGCGCGGCGCGATCAACGGGCGTTTGCCATGTTGTATGACCGCTATGCGGCGGTGTTGTACAGTTTTTGTTTGGCGATTTTGAAGCGCGCCGATGATGCCGCAGACGTGCTGCAGGAATGTTTCCTGCAAATCTGGGAAAAAGCGCATGCTTTCGACGGCGTGAAAGGAAGCGTGTACACCTGGCTCGTGACCATGACACGCAACCGCGCCATCGACCGGCTGCGCTCGAAGCAGTTTCAAATCAGCCGAGTGCGGCAGCCGGATTTTGATTTTGCCGTTGTTGCCGATGACGCGCCGTCGCCATTGGAGGCGGCTTCTTTTGCCGAACGCGCCACGTTGGTGCGGAAAGCTTTCATCTTGCTGCCGCCGGAACAGCGCGAGGTTTTGCGGTTGGCGTATTTCGAGGGCTACACCCAAACCGAGATTGCACAGCGCCTGCGTGTGCCGCTGGGAACGGTGAAAACGCGCGCCCGGCAGGGGATGAGAAAGCTTCACATCTTATTGACAAAACATCATGATTGAAGAAATAATAGCGCGCATCCAGCAAACGTTGGCCAAAGAAGAGGCGCGGGTTGAGCGCTCGGTGCTCGATATTCGCTTCAAGCTTCTGCTGGTCTTTGGCGTGATTGCCGCCATCAACGCCCGCTCCGTTCCGGCGGAAGCGAACTACGTCAATTTTGGCGTTTTCACACTTGCCTGTCTTTACAAGCTCGCTCTCTATCGGCTGATTCGCCGTCGCGGCTATCGTCCGATGATGAAATACGTCACCTCATTTGTCGACGTCGCGCTGGTTTATCTGCTCATGATCTTGCACGCGCAGATCGAAGCGCCGGCGACGGCCTTGAAGAACTACGCTTTTTACCTGCTCTTTCCCATCATCGCGCTGACGATATTTCGATACAACCAAAAACTCACCTGGCTTACCGGCGGATGGGCAATGGCGCTTTACCTCGGCATGTTCTTCTTTCTTTATTTTTCCGATGCCGTCACCATCACAACCGGCGGCTATGTCGCCGAGCTTCTCAGCGAGAATGTGACCATCATCGGCCAGACGTCCAAGCTCATGATCCTGTTCGGCTTCGTCGTGCTGACGGCGTATCTCGCCGGCTACACCCGCCGGCTCTTCGACAAACTGGTGGTGCAGGAAGTCAACCTGCGCGTCGCGAAGGAGTCGATCGATCGGGAGCTGGAGATTGCGGCGCATGTGCAACAGAATCTGCTGCCGCAAACATTTCCCCAGGTGCCCGGCGTTGAAATTTACGGAACTTTGCTGCAAGGACGATTTGTCGGCGGTGACTATTACGACTTTTTGCGCTTGTCCGAGACCTCGCTGCTTTTCGTCATTGCCGATGTCTCCGGCAAAGGCGTGCCGGCGGCGCTGATCATGTCCGAGATGCGCGCCTGCACGCATCTTCTGGCGTCGATGCAATTGACTTTGGAAGAGCTGGCGCAGTGGCTGAATACGTTGCTCTTCGAGAGCACGGCGCGCAAATACTTTGTCAGTTTTTTTGCCGCTGAGATCGACGCGGCGCGCGGCCTGATGCGCTACGTGAATGCCGGACACCCGCCGCCGTTGGTTTACGCCGATGGACGAATCAGGGCTTTGGCAAAAGGCGGTGTGCCGCTTGGCGTTCGCGCCTCGCTGCCGCAATTGGCCCAACAATCCGAGCCGCTGCCGCGCGGCGGCATGCTCGTGGCTTTTACCGACGGCATTTGGGAGCGAGCCAATGCCCACGGCGAGCAATATGGCGAAGAGCGGCTTGCCAAATTTATCGCCGGCCACGCCGCGCTGCAGCCGCAGTCATTCGTGCAACAATTGTTGGAAGAAGTCAAAAATTTCGGCCAAAGCCAGGAACTGGATGACGACGTCGCAATTGCCGTCACAAAATTTTTTTCTGAAGGAGAATGATCACATGGGACGTTTTGATATCTTGCGCCAGATCCGGCAGCTCGACCCGGTGCGGGATCACGCCAAAATCCAACATCTCGTCGCCGGCTATGAATTTCCCTGGGACAACATCCGCGCCCTGGAAATTGCGCTCTACCGCACCTACTGCGTGCCCAGCATCTCGGCGCTGCTCGACCGCAACGGCGAGTTTCGTCACCGGCCGCAACAACGCTACGACGACACCGCCATCATCGTCGCCGAAATGTGCAAATGGGGCTACGACAGCGAGCGCGGCCGCCAGGCGCTGGAGCGGATGAATTGGATTCACGGCCATTTCAAGATCGCCAACGAAGATTTCCTGTATGTGCTTTCAACCTTCATCTACGAGCCGATTCGCTGGATTGACAATTTCGGCTGGCGGAAGCTGTGCGAGCAGGAAAAATTGGGCATCTATTACTTCTGGTGCGAAATTGGCAAGCGCATGAGCATTAAAAATATTCCGCCAACCTACGAGGCGTTCGAGCGATACAATCTTGATTACGAGCGGGACAAATTCCGTTACGCAGACACCAACCAACGAGTGGGTAGGGCGACGCGCGATCTGTTTGCCTCGTGGTTTCCGCGCCTGTTTGCGCCCATGGTAAGACACGGCATTTACGCGATGCTGGACGACCGCATGTTGGCAGCGTTTGGCTTTCCGCGGCCGTTTAAGTTCATGCCGCCGCTGGCGCGTTTCGCGCTAAGGGCGCGCGGCAAATTCGTGCGCTTCCTGCCGCCGCGCCGGAAGCCACATTTCTTCGTCGATATCCCGAACCGGACTTATCCCAAAGGCTACGAGATTGCTGAGTTGGGGCCGCCGCGATTTCGGAAAGCCGCGACAATGTGATTAGCTTAAAAATCCGAATTGGCGCTTGATTCGTAATTTTAGAAATAAATCTGATCTGAAAAACTACACCCTAACAAAGAAGGACCGACGATCATGACCGCACAAGAAAACACCCAGATTATCCAAAACATCTACGCCGCTTTTGGGCAGGGCAACATTCCGGCGATTTTGAATGCGCTGGCGAGCGACGTGGAATGGATTCACACCGCGGCGCCGGCCATTCCGTTTTCCGGCACGTATCGCGGCACGCAGCAAGTTGGAACGTTTTTTCAAAAACTGGCTGAGAGCCAAGATGTTCTCGCTTTCGAGCCGCGCGAGTTTGTGGCGCAAGGCGAGACGGTGGCGGTGTTCGGTTATATCAAAGGCCGCAGCAAAGCCACCGGCAAAAGCTATGAAACCGACTGGGCGATGAAATGGTATTTGCAAAACGGCAAAGTGAAAAAGTTTCATCATTTTTTCGACTCCGCGTTGGCCGAAGCAGCGTTTCGAAAAAACTAACGCAAAAACCGGAGGAAGTATGAAGAAGTTATTTGCACTCTTTATCGTCGCAACCTTTTTGGTCATGAGCGCTTGCACTCCGCAAGTCGATCTTGAGGCTGAAAAGGCGAAGGTTAAAACCGTTGTAGATCAGTTTACGCAAGTTTGGGAAACGGAAGACGTGGAATTGTTCTCGAGAATCATGGCCCATGATGCCGACATGGTCAACTTTGGCTCGGACGCTCCCGAGCACTTCGTCGGATGGGAGGCATTGAAAGAAGCCGTAGAGCAAATGTTCCCGTCTTTCGAAAACACCAAAATCGCCGTCAAGGATCAAGTCATCAAGGTTCATCCTTCCGGCCATGTGGCCTGGTTTTCACAGATATGGGATTGGGATCTGGCCGTCGGCGGCCAGCCGGTTCGCCTCGAGGGCTGCCGGTTCACCGGGGTTCTGGAGAAACGAAATGGCAATTGGGTATTCGTGCAATTTCACAACTCCATTCCGGTAAGGTGACAGGCGGTTGCCGCATTAAAGCGCGCGAGTTTGTGAAGTGTAAAGTTGTATTTATAAACGAACCGGCAAAGCCGAACTTTCATGTTAATGCGTGAAATTCTGACTTCACCAAAACTCATTCAACCGCACCAATAAATGAAACGGAAAGGAGAGTATTCCATGTCAACAGAACAAAACAAAGCTATCGCCCGGCGTTTTTTCGATGAGGTGTGCAATGCGAGAAAGCTTGAGGTCGCCAATGAGCTTTTCTCTGCCGGCCATACCTACACGGATCCTTCCGTTCCCGGAATTCCCGCGGGACCCGAAGGGCAGAAGCAACTGGTCGGCACCTACCAAACCGCCTTTCCGGACGCCCACTGGCATGTTGAGGACATGATCGCAGAAGGCGACAAGGTTGTGACCCGTTGGACCGGTCGTGGCACCCACAAAGCGGTGTTGCAAGGCAATCCTCCAATCCCTCCAACCGGCAAGCAGGTGACCGTGCGCGGCGTATGGGTTCACCGGATCGCCAGCGGCAAAATCGTAGAGAGCTGGAACGTGTGGGATACTTTGGGCATGCTGCAACAGTTGGGCGTGATCCCGGCGCAATGAAACAAAGTGAAACCAAGCCGGATTCACGGTCGAGGCCTTTTTGCCAAAGAGCCAATTACCAAAGGCGAGATCGTTTGCATCAAAGGCGGGCATATTTTCAAGCGCGAGATTTTGCGAGAAATTCAACAGACGCTCGGCCCGGCGGAAATCCAGATCGGTGAAAATCTTTTCACAGACGTTTTGGATCGTGTCACAAGGGCGGCGAGAAGCTCGTCGCCCTTTTTATTTTTGTACACACTTGCCTTTCTCCAAAATTCGCTTATACTTTTTATGAACTCAAAAGCATGCGGAGGAAATATGAACCAGCAGCAGAGCGGTAAAATTCAAATGACGATCGCGCTTATTGTTCAAATTTGGGCGAGCTTGACTTTTAGCCAGGAGGGCGTGCCACTTTTCACCAAGGATTTCACGCCGGAGGAATTTGCCAAGCGGCGCAGCGCGGTATATGACGCCATCGGTACGAATGCGTTCGCCGTTTTGCAAGGCGCGCCGAGTCCCACCGGCTACGTTCGATTTCGCCAATCCAATGAATTTTATTATTTTTGCGGCATCGAAGCGCCGCATGCGTATTTGCTGCTCGACGGCTCGCAGCGCCGCGCCTCGCTTTATCTGCCGCACCGCAACGACGGCCGCGAGCGCAGCGAAGGCAAAGTGTTTTCCGCCGAAGATGCCGAGTTGGTGCAGAGGCTCAGCGGCATCGACGCGGTTTTCGCGACCGAGACGCTCGGCGAACATTTGGCGCGATACGCCCGCACGATCGCGAAACAAAAACTCTTTACACCATTCAGCCCAGCCGAAGGCTTTGCCACCAGCCGCGATTTGGCGCTGCGCGCGGTCAGCGATATGGCCAACGATCCTTGGGATGGCCGCCCCTCGCGTGAGGGCCATTTCGTCAATTTGCTCCATAGCCGTTTTCCTCATTTCGAAATCAACAATCTCACGCCGATTTTGGATCAACTGCGGCTCATCAAAAGTCCGGCGGAGATTGCGCTGATTCGCAAAGCCACGCAGCTTTCCGGCTGGGCGCTGATGGAAGGCATGCGCTCGACCCGCCCCGGCCTCTTTGAATACGAGCTTGACGCGATGGCGAAATTTATTTACTATCGCAACGGCGCGCAAGGCGAGGCGTATTACTCTCTCATCGCCAGCGCCACGAATGCGTGGTATCCGCATTACAACGCCGGCAAGCGCCAGATGCAGGACGGCGATTTTTTGCTGATGGATTTCTCGCCGGACGTCGGCTATTACATGAGCGACGTGACGCGGATGTGGCCGGTCAACGGGAAATTCAACGCGTGGCAGCGCGAGCTCTATGATTTTTATCTCGGCTGCTATCAAGCGATTCTCAAAGCAATTCGCCCCGGCGTGACGGCGGCGGCGATCAAGCAGGAAGCGGTCAAAGTCATGGACGAGGTTTTGAAGCAAGCCAAATTTTCCAAGCCGCATTACGAGAAAGCCGCGCGCGAGTTTGTCGAATCCTATCGCAATTCCGCCGGCAATCCCGAAACTTCCATGGGACATTGGGTCGGCATGGCCACGCACGATGTCGGCACGCACAGCGGGCCGCTGCAGCCCGGCATGGTCTTCACCATCGAGCCGGCGCTGCGCGTGCCGGAGGAAAAAATCTACATCCGTCTCGAAGACGCCATCGTCATCACCGAGACGGGCAAAGAGATTTTGTCCGAGTTCGTGCCGATGGATCGCGCCGGCATCGAAAAACTCATGGCCTCCCCGGGAATTTTGGAAACGTATGCGCCGGCAAGATTTACGAGCAAGTAAATGAAAATGTGTTTCGTAGTAATGCCCTCCGGGCGTAGCCTTCAGGTACCGGAAGTTGACCCTGGGCCTACTACGAAAGCTATTGTCTTAGTCCTCCTGTTAAACTTCAAGACATCATGACTGCGCTAAAAACCTTGCTCTTTACCGTGATCGTTCCCGGCGCCGCCACAGTTTACATTCCGTATTGGTTGCTGTCCTCGCCATCAGCGCCGGCACCGCTGCCAATTGGCATATCGCGATATTTCGGATTGCTGCCCATGCTGCTCGGAGCAGCAATCTATTTTCGGTGCGCTTGGGATTTCACCTTTGCCGGTCGCGGCACGCCGGCGCCGATCGACCCGCCAAAAGAACTCGTCGTGAAGGGCCTTTATCGCTACACGAGAAATCCCATGTACGTCGGCGTGTTGACGCTGCTTTTCGGCGAGGCCGTGTTTTTTGCGTCACGGCAAATACTGATCTATGCCGGAGTGGTGTTCCTGATTTTTCATCTTTTTATTATGCTTTACGAAGAGCCGGCGTTGCGGCGGAAATTTGGCGACTCGTATCAGCGGTATTGCAGCGCCGTGCCGCGCTGGTTTCCTAAAATAAGGCGTTGACAAGCCACTACCGAAAGCAAAAGCGCACGCAAAGGCTGTGTCCGCAGAATTGTTTCTGCGTTTCTTGCGCTTAGTGCTCAAACCATTTGCATTTTTCTCCGGCATTTTATATTTTCTATCAGCAAAAACCCAACGCGGGCGAGCCGCAACTAAAAGGTACCACGCGGATCAAAAACTCACGCTGATCATTCCGTGTGCGTTTTTGATCCGCGTGTAATTTCTTTGCTTTTTTTGCAAAGATTTCATTCGTAATAGAATAAAAATTAGCGTACATTCGCGTGCATTGGCGGTTTATAAAAAACTTCGCAGTCGTGATAATTTTTCCGGAGTAATAATTATGCTGACACAGGAAATCAAGATCGTTCGCATCGAAAAGCCGGAGACGATGAACCTCATTCTCGGCCAAGCGCATTTTATTAAAACCGTCGAAGACATTCACGAAGCGCTGGTTGGCGCCGTGCCGGGAATCAAGTTCGGCGCGGCCTTTTGTGAAGCCAGCGGCCCGTGCCTCGTGCGCTGGAGCGGAACCGATGAACAGTGCATCGAATTGGCGAAAAAGAATGCGCAGGCCATCGGCGCCGGACACAGTTTCATCATTTTTCTCGGCAATGTTTTTCCCATCAACGTGCTCAAAGCCGTGCAGAACGCGCCGGAAGTTTGCCGGATTTATTGCGCCACCGCCAACCCCGTCGAAGTTCTGCTCGTCGAAACCGCGCAGGGCCGCGGCATCATCGGCGTCGTCGACGGCAACAGCCCGCTCGGCGTCGAAAGCGAAAAAGAGATCGCCGAGCGCAAAGGCTTGTTGCGGAAATTCGGATACAAATTGTAGCGTCCATGCCTGAGCTTCCCGAAGTCGAAACCATCCGTCGCGGGCTGGAGCGTGTCTTGATCGGCCAAACCATTCGCCAGATCAAAATTCGCGAAACGCGCCTGCGCCAGCCCGTGAAAATTTCCAAATTAAAAAAATGGGTGATCGGCCAGCAAGTGGCGGCGCTGCAGCGCCGGGCGAAATATCTATTGTGCGAATTGCAGAATCGCGCGCATCTCGTCATCCATCTCGGCATGAGCGGGCGCTTGCTTTATTGCGAAAAAACGCGGCCGCTGCACAAGCACGATCACGTCCGGTTTGTTTTCAACAACGGCCACGAGCTGCGTTTTTGCGATCCGCGCCGTTTCGGCCTGGTCGATGCCGTCGCGCCGGGCGAATTGCAACATTATACTCATTTTCAAAATCTCGGCCCGGAGCCGTTGTCGCCGGAATTGACGGCGGCGTATCTCGAGAGGCGCGCCCAAGGGCTTTTGCGGCCGATCAAAAATTTTTTGATGGACGCCGCCGTCGTCGTGGGGGTCGGCAATATTTACGCGAGCGAGTCGCTCTTCCGCGCCGGCATCAATCCGCGCAAACCGAGCGCGCTCTTGCGCCGGCAGGAATGGAAAAAATTGGCGCAGGCCGTTCGCAAAACGTTGGCGTTGTCCATCTCCGCCGGCGGCACGACGCTCAACGACTTTTACAACAGCGACGGCGAGATGGGTTATTTTCAGCAGCATCTGATGGTGTACGATCGCGCCGGCGAGCCGTGCCATAAATGCGCCAGCAAAATCAAGCGAATCGTGCAAGCCGGCCGCAGCAGTTTTTATTGTCCGCGCTGCCAGAAGTTGGGAAACATCAAACGATAAAAAATAAAAGGAAAATGTCATTCTGCAAGAATCCCTGCGGGCGTGGCCTTTTTCGCATAAGCACCGGGCTCGAAATGAAAAAAGATTCCTCGGAATGACAGCCTCTTTTTGTAGCTGCAAAGTTACAAACAATCAATAAAACACCCGCCATATTTTGGCCCCGCCAAAATATGGCCTGCCGCAAAGTTCATTTGATGACGGTATGAAACACTGATTGGACCATCAGTTTAAAAACGATAGGAGATCGTGTGATGACACGCCAAATTTTTTTTGTCGTTGGAATTTTGTTGTTAACGAGCTGCGCCGGCTCGCGCCAAACTGCGGACAATCCCGAGCTGCAACCCTGGCTGGGAGTCTGGCAGGGAATGGCCTTGCAAGAAAGCCGGCGCGATCAGCCGAGACAGTGGACGTTGGTTTTAACTTTGAAAAAAGGCCGGTTGCACGGCTTCATGCGTGATGACGCCGGCGAAATGCGCCGCCAGAAATTGGAAGAATTGAAAATTGTGGACGACGAGTTGCACTTCAAAGTGGCGTATGAGACCAGGCGCGGCTTGCACATGATCTGCCGGCATCGCGCCAAATTGCAGGACGACACGTTGTTGAGCCTCTTCGAGGGCAGCGAAGGCGGGCGCGCCTTGGCCGGAAAATGGGAAGCCCGGCGCATGATCCTCGCGCCGGAGGCGAATCAAAAGGATTTATTTTTTTAAATTCGCAAAAGGAAATGGCGGGTTGCGGATGAATTTTTTAGGGATGGGAATCCTTCATAAAATTATTCTGCTGCAACAGTTCATCGCCAATTCGAATCGTTTCACGCGCCAACACCGCAAAATCCTCGCGGCGGCTGCGGTGATTGGTGATGGCGGCGCGCAAAACATATTTGCCCCGCAAAACCGTGGAGGTGGGCACGGCGATGCCGTGCTCGTGCAATTCCATGAGTATCCGGCGGTTCACCTCGTTGTGTCCGGCTGCGTCAAGTTGCTTGGATGTAAAACGAAAACAGACGACATTCAAAGACACGGGCGCCCTCAACTCAAGCGACGGGCTTTCTTGCACGAGCTGCGCGAGATAGCGCGCTTGCAAAATATTTTGGTGAATCAACCGGCGGAATTTGTCAATGCCGCAAGCTTTAAAGGCGAGCCAAATTTTCAGCGCGCGAAAGCTGCACGCCGTAATTCGCAAACCACGGCGGGCCGGCCATCAGACCGCGCTCATGCGGCGCCAAATACGCCAGCGCGCCAAACGCGCCATCGACGTGAAACCACAGCTTTTCGCGCTGGCACACATCGGCAAGTGTGTCGAGCGGATCGATGGCGCCGGTGTTGACGGTTCCGGCGTTGCCGACGACACAAAAAGGAAGATGGCCGGCGGCGCGATCTGCCGCAAGCATTTTTTTCAAATAAACCGCGCTGTGATCGCCGCCGCCGACATTCGGATTCACCGTCGCGGCCAGCATCTCCGACAGCATACCCAATGCGCTGCCGGTGCCGTTGACAAAACCCCAATAGCGCGGGTGAATGTTGCCGTGCGGATACGGCAGGACATTCATCAAAAAATCCTGGTAGGCGCGTTCATCGCCCTGCGGTTCAAGCGGCAAGGGTTGTTTGAAATGTTCTTTGACCTGCGCCGGCAGCGGCCGCCAGGCCGGCTGCTCGCGAATCGTTTGCGCAATCTGGCCGCGATGATAAGAGCCGTGCAGCCACACATGCGTGAGCGTGTCACCCACCGAGTTGGTAAATTCCAAGCCTTTGCTGTTCCGGTAAGTCATCGTGGCGTTTAACCTCTCCTCGGATAAAGCCTCGAGATAGCTTTGATAATCCACCGCATTTTTCTCCAGCAGAACCGCGCAGTTTTCCAATGAAAGATCCGGCCAGAATTCAAGCTTGGAGCTGTCTTCGCCGCGCAAGCGCTCCATCCAGGCCTGCTCGGCGGCAAGCACGTGGGCGAAGGCGTGACGCGCTTTTTCGGGTGGATCGCCGATACTTTGCAGCGCTCTCAGCACTCGTCGATTCGCCCAGTCGGCGTGATGAAAAAGGCGCAGGAAATGGTTTTTCATTTTAGAGTCCCTGATGTTCGCGCTGACAAGAAATTCTTTATTTTTCGATTTTCCCCGCTGATCGAGGAAGCCCGCTGATCAAAGGACAGAAAATTATCAGCGGAATTCCTACGGACGCAGTCTTCAATCGGTGGGGAAAACTTGTTTTTAATATTTTCCGGCGCTCAAAATTTTATTTGTGTCAACCTTCCGGCCGCCAATCATATTCCATGTATTTCGCCGTTGTTCATTTCGCGGCGCGTGCCGAAGCCGCCGGGAATGAGGAGAATATCCGGCGCCGGGCAGTCGGAAAAAGTGTAACGCGGATTGATGCTCAGCTCGTTGCGCGCCAGAATCGGGCGCGGCTCTTGTGCGACCGTATAAACATTGAACGGATTCGAACCGTCGCGGCGGCCCGTCACCGAGAAAACTTCAAACGGGCCGCAGAAATCCAGCACTTCGACTTCGTCAAAGATGAATATGGCGACATTGCGAGGATGATTAGCCATGATTTCTCCAAATTCAAAACTTGTACGAAACTTGGTATATTCTACACGCTCAAGATTCGTAAGTCACCGGCGCTTCCTGCAACTGCAATCGAGGTGTGGCAATTTTATTGACCGGCGAAGAGGCCGGCGTCCGTTGCCGGTAAAAAATCGTCGCGCCGACGCCGGAGATGATGCAGGCGCCGCCGGCCAGGAGCCGCCAGGTCAATTCCTCGTTGTTGATGAGCTTGCCCAGGGTAACGGCGACGAGCGGCGTCACCAGCAGCAACACCAGGGCTTTGGTGACGGCGATGCGCTGCAGCATCCAAAAGTATAAAATGAAAGCCACGCATGAGCCGATGATCGTGAGATAAGATAAAGAGGCCAGCGCCAACGGCGTCCACTGTAAATGCAACGGATTGCCTTCGGCGATCATGCCAATGCCCAGCAACACCGGAAAGCCGAACAGCATTTGTCCGGTGGAGAGAATGATGGGATCGAGGTGCCGGCCGCGCAGTTTGATGAGTATGTTGGCATAGGCGGCGACGAGCGCTCCGGCGACGATGGCGATGCAGGCCAACAAAGACAGCGCGCCTTGCACACTGAGCTGATTCGAGAAAATCAATCCCACGCCGAGCATGCCCAATATCACGCCGCCGATTTTTGCCGGGGTGATGCGTTCAGCCGGAAGATAATGCGGCGCGATGAGCATGCCGAAAAACGGCAGCGTTGCATTAAGCAAAGCCGCCAGGCCGGAGGAAACATACTGTCCCGCCCAAAACACCAGCCCGAAGTTTACCGTTACACACAAGAATCCCGTCCAGGCGATGAATTGCCAATCGCGGCGGTCGCGCGGCAAGCGGATGTTGCGGAAATAAATCAGCAGCGACAGAATGATCGAAGCCAGCAAAAATCTGATTCCGGCAAAAGTAAACGGCGGCAAATCCCGCAAGCCCAATTTGATAAACAGCCAGGTCGAGCCCCAAATCATGCACAGCGTCAACCAAGCCAAAACGACGGCATTCATGTTTGAGTCAGCATCCTTTCCGTATCAAGTTCACGATTTCTCAACTTAAAAACAACCCGCTTCTTGCGAAGTTTCTTTTCTCTTACAGCCCAACGCAGGCGAACCGCAACCTAATGAATTTTGACATTCAAGTTCGATAATATGGTCATTGCGAGGAGCGAAGCGACGAAGCAATCCTTTGCGCATTAGGAGATTGTCCCGCTGAAGAGCGGGACGCTCGAATGACATCCGGGAAAGGTTACCGATTTTGATCATCAAAATTCATACGGTACAAAAACCCACGCTGATAACTCCGTGTGTGTTTTTGATCCCTACGGGCGTAGCCGTGTGTAAATTTCCCCTAATTTGCTTACCAACCCATGCGCCGGCGCAGCGAGGTGATGTGCGCCACGTGATGGCGGCCGTGCCAGGCATAAAGCTGGAGCAGATCGTCCACTTTCATCAGGCCAAGTTCGGGATGATTGAGCTGGCGCGCAAAATCCGCCGGCCCCAGCGATTGCAAAAATCTCACCCAACGTTGGTGCAGGGCTTCCAAGAGCTGCAGCGATATTTCAATCGGCGCGGTTTTCGCATCATCAAGCTCGGCCCAAAGTTTTTCTTGATAGGTTTTAATCGTCGGCGCCTGTTCCGTCACCGCCAGCTTGAAGCGAATATACGCATTGAGATGGCTGTCGGGAACATGATGCACCGCCTGCCGGACCGTCCAGCCGCCGGGGCGATAAGGGGTGTCGAGCTGTTGCTCGTTCAAACCGTCGATCGCGGCGCGCAACTTCGCCGGCGTCTCGGCGATTTGTTGAATCAGCGCCGTGCGTTTCGCCGCCGCCAGGCCTACGCCTGTAAGGTTTTCTTCCCGCGCGAACTTCCCGATGGGATACCGCAAATCTTGATCTGCCATGGCTGTTTCTCCGAATGTTCTTAAGAATTGTTTGTGTTATAATTAAAAAACTTTTGGAATATAGCAAAATAAATTTTACCAGAACAGATGCAGTGACTTGCAATTGTGACCAGAACAGTTTATATTATAAAAAATTGTACTGCTTGTCGGATTCATGCACAATTCGGAGCAACGATCATGCTCAACCCAACAACCAACGGCAATCGTCTCTACGAGCAGGTGGCGAATCAAATTGCCGGGCTTATCGAGCAGGGAACGCTGCGGCCGGGCGAGCGCATTCCCTCGGTGCGAAAATTCAGCACGCAAAATGGCGTGAGCATTTCCACCGTCATGCAAGCGTACGCCCGGCTCGAAGATCAAGGCTGGATCGAGGCGCGCCCGCAGTCGGGTTATTACGTGCGGCTGCGATCGCGCGAGCTGCCGCCTGAGCCGGCGATCTCTCACCCGCCGCTGTCGGCTTCGCGCGTGGCTGTCGGCGATTTGGTGGTGCGACTTCACGACGCCATGGACAGGCCCGACGTCGTGCCGTTTGGCGCTGCGTGTCCCAGTTTGAAGCTTTTGCCGAGCCAAAAACTCAATCGCACGCTGGGGGCGATTTTGCGGCGGACGAATTACGCCGGTGTCGGCTACGAGCCGGTGACGGGCAATGAAGCGCTGCGGCATCACATCGCGCGCCGGGCTTTGGATTACGGCTGCCACCTTTCCGAAAACGACGTCGTGATCACCTGCGGTTGTACGGAAGCGTTGAATTTATGTTTGCGCGCCGTGGCCGAACCCGGCGACACGATTGCGGTGGAATCGCCGACTTATTTCGGCATTCTGCAAATCATCGAAAGCTTGAAGATGAAAGCCGTGGAAATCGCGACGGATCCGAAAAACGGCATCAGCCTGGAAGCGTTGGCCGCCGCGATGAAAAAACGCATGGTCAAAGCGTGCCTGCTCATGACCAATTTTCACAATCCGCTCGGCTGCTGCATGCCCGACGAAAATAAAAAACAACTGGCGAAATTACTGGCGCATTATGATATTCCGTTGATCGAAGACGACATTTACGGCGATCTCCATCACGGTGCCGGGCGGCCCAAGCCGGTTAAAGCATACGACAACAACGGCCTGGTGTTGCTGTGCGCCTCGTTTTCGAAGACGTTGTCCGCGAGTTATCGCGTCGGCTGGACCGCGCCGGGGAAATTCAAGGCGCAGGTCGAACGTCTGAAGCTGAGCAATACCATGTCGACCGCCTCGCTGCCGCAGATGGCGATTGCGGAAATGCTGCAGAACGGCGGTTACGATCATTATTTAAGAAGAATTCGCCGGGCTTACGCCGCACAGGTGCAATTGACCACGCAGGCGATTCGCAAATATTTTCCGGAGAAGACGAAAGTGACAAGGCCGCTGGGCGGCTTCGTGCTGTGGGTGGAGCTGCCGAAATCGGTCGACGCTTTGAAGCTGTATCGCAAAGCGTTGGCGGAAAAAATCAGCATCGTTCCCGGCCCGATCTTTTCAGCCAAGCAGCGCTATCAAAATTTCATCCGCCTCAGTTGCGGCCATCCGTGGTCGGTGGAGCTGGAGCAGGCGCTGGCCAGATTGGGGAGATTAGCGAAAGAAATTTAATCCACGGGCGCGGCCAAACAAGTTTAGCACAACCAAAAAATTTTGAACATGCGCCGTGGCTGCCTTGACTTTTCGACGCAATTTGCGTAACTTCGTGACTGAAATTCTGCAGCCCAGTTTGTCACTTCCTCAAACTTTAGCACGGATGAATTTATGAAACGATACACGCGCCGGATATTGGTCGTCCTGTTTTGCTGCGGTTTTGCCGACGCGGCTGTCGCGCAGCAATACAACATTTTTCACGCGAAATTGGAGAACGGCCTGGAGGTGATTGCCATTGAAAATTCGATTGTGCCGCTGGCGACCATCGAGATGGCGGTTCGCAACGGCGCGTTTACCGAGCCGCCGGAATATGACGGGCTGTCGCATTTGTACGAGCACATGTTTTTCAAGGCCAACGCGCGTTATCCCGATCAAGAGAGCTTCCTGACGCGCACCGGCGATCTGGGCATCGCCTGGAACGCCCAGACGCGGGAAGAAGTCGTCAATTATTATTTCACCCTGCCCAAGAACGAGGTGCGGCAGGGGCTGGAATTTATGAACGACGCCATTCGCACGCCGCTGTTTTTGGAGGAAGAATTGGCGCGCGAGGCTGCGGTGGTGATCGGCGAATACGACCGCCAGGAATCGAATCCGATTTTTCATCTGTTGACGGCGGTCAATAAAAAGGTGTGGTACAAATATTACAGCCACAAAAATGTGCTCGGCGACCGGCAGGTGATCGCCGCCGCCGATCGCGAGAAGATGAGGACGATTCAACAGCGCTATTACGTGCCGAACAATGCGGCGCTGCTGGTGGCGGGCGATATTCAGCATGAAAAAATTTTCAAGTGGGCGAAGAAAATATTCGGATCGTGGCGGCGCGGCGAGGAGCCGTTTGTCAGCTATCCGGCCCCCGATCATCCGCCGCTGCCGCAAAGCGAGCTGGTGATCGTGGAAAAACCGGTGAATGCCGTCACCATCGAGATCGTCATGCACGGGCCGAGCGTGAGCAAAGATCCGCAAGCCACCTATGCTGCGGATGTGTTTTCCTACATTCTGCGCCAACCCAATTCAAGGTTCTATCAAGCGCTGGTCGACAGCGGGCTGTTGACCGAGCTGGGGTTCAACTACTACACCCTCGACAAAACCGGCCCGATCACGTTTTTGGCGCAAACCTCAGCGGAGAAATATCACGCGGCGGTGCTGGCGATTTTTGCGCAAATCGAGAAGTTTACCGGCGCTGATTATTACACCGACGAGCAGCTTGAAAACGCCAAGCATCAGCTGGCGATCAACGAAACCTACAGCCAGGAACGGCCCTCGGAGTTTGCGCATGTCGTCGGTTTTTGGTGGAGCGTCGCCGGCCTCGATTATTATCTGAACTATGTGGACAATCTCCGGCAAGTCACCCGCGAAGACATCAACGCCTACGTTCGCCGTTATATTCAAAACGCGCCGTACGTCATGGGCGTGCTGGTTTCGCCGGAGGATCGCAAAAAATTAGGCGTGGAGGGCTACGCCCGTAAGGGAGGAAAGCCGCTATGAAAATTCAATCATGATAAGTCCGGGATTGACGATTTAAAATTGAAAACCGGACGCGTCTTCGGATACGTTTTCGATTTCGGCGACGATTGGCGGCATAGAATCGACGTCGAAGCCATTGAACGCGCGCCGGCGCGGGAAAAATTCCCGCGTGTCATCAAGCGTGTCGGCAAGAGTCCGCCGCAGTATCCGGAGTTGGATGACGAAGATGATGAAGAGTGATTGATCAACAAAATATTTTAAAGCAAAACCGACCGGTCACTCGCAGTGACCGGTCGGTGGCCTTCGGAGGTTAACCCATGCCAGATGCAAAAAATTACCAAAAACTGAAGATCTTCCTCGCCTCGCCGAGCGACGTGGCCAAAGAGCGCGAGGCGGTTCGCGCCGTTGTGGCCGAGCTCAACAAAACCGGCAGCGGCCTCGCGGATGCGCAAGGCATTCAATTCGAAGTCATCGGCTACGATACGCACGTTGCGCCCGACATGGGCCGGCCGCAGGGCGTGACCTTCGAGCAATTGCCACCGGATAAATGGGATATTTTCATCGGTATTCTCTGGCAGCGCTTCGGCTCGCCCACTGGCGCCATCGATCCGCAAACCGGAAAGGAATTTGAATCCGGCAGTCTGGAAGAATTTTCGCGCGCCTACGCGCTTTGGCAGCAACACGGCGCGCCGCGAATTCTTTTTTATCGCAGCAAACAGCCGATTAATTTTTTTGAATTGAAACCCGATCAAATTCAAGCGCTGCAAAAAGTCGAGGCCTTCTTCGCTCAATTTGGCCCGCACGAAAATCATCCCGGCTATTATCGCACGTATCAAACGCCGGCAGATTTTAAAGACGACGTGCGCCAAGATTTGCAGCAGTTCCTGTTGTCCTATAAAAAAGATGATCGCCCGCCGGCGCCGCCCGCTGAAAAAACCCCCGCGCCCCGCGAAAGCGACGAAGCGCTCCAGCGCCGCTACCTGCAAAAGCTGCAAGGTTACTGCGACCTGCTCCCGCTGGCGGCGGTGGATGAAAAGACCGACTCTTCCTCCGGCAGCCGCCTTCGCCTCAGCCAGGTTTATATCAACCTCAACACCACGGACTTTGTGGATGAAACCGGCAAGGTGGTAACGCACGAAATGCGGGCGCAGCGCCAGGCTGCCGGCCGCGAAGATAAAGAAAAGCTGCAAGCCTACACCGCGCTGCAAGCCGCAGGGCAACACCCGGCGCTCGTGATTCTCGGCGATCCCGGCTCCGGCAAAAGCTCTTTTCTCAACCATCTCATGTTCGTGCTCGCCGCGCAGCGTTTGCAGCCCGGCGACGAATTGCCGCCGGATTGGCCGCATCCCGCTTGGGCGGGACTGCTGCCGGTGCGCGTGCTGCTGCGCGAGCTGGCGGTCTCGCTCGAAAAGAAAGGCGCGAAAAATTTTCTCAACCTCGGCACTGAAAGCCGGCGGCGCGAGTTCAGCCGCGTGGTTCACGAGCATATTGCCGAGCACCTGGTGGAATACGATGCTTCGGATTTTGCCGGAGTGTTAAAGACGGCCATTGCCAGCGGCAACTGCCTCCTGGTCTTCGACGGCCTGGATGAAGCAGCCACGGGCCAGCGGCCATTGGTGCGTCTCGCGGTGGAAGAATTTTGCGCCAGCCACCCCGGCAATCGCGCGCTCCTTACCTGCCGCATTCGTTCTTATGAAGGCAAGGCCTGTCTCGAATCATTCAAAACCGTCACGCTCGCGCCGTTTGATGATGAACAGATCGCCGGCTTCATCGCGCATTGGTACGATGCGCTGCCGCAGAAATTCAACGCGGAGCAGGCGGCGGCGAAGAAGGCGGATTTACGAGAGGCCGTAAAACGCTTGCCGCAGGATTTGGTGCGCAATCCGCTGCTGCTCACCACGCTGGCCAACATGCACACCAACAGCCTCGAGCTGCCGCGCCAGCGCATCAAGCTCTACAAAAACGCCAGTGCCCTGCTCTTGCAGCGCTGGCAGGCGCACAAGGCCGGCAAAGTTTCGCTCATCGAAGCGCTGGGCTTGCAAAGCGACAAGGAGATTTATCGCGCCTTGTGGGAGCTGGGTTATTTCGCGCAGAAGTCGGAGCGCGGGCAGGCCGCCGCCGATATTCCGCAAACCGAGGCGATCAATATTTTGACCAGGCATTTTGCGCAGCTTGACAAGCCGCTGGTGGCCGCCGGCGAGTTTCTCGATTTCGTCGATCAAACCGC
>Ga0209172_10003273_pt1 | contig 25326 bp, 20 predicted proteins | sample LarsenN4metaG_FD_184113 | JGI IMG/M metagenome (GOLD analysis project Ga0209172, IMG submission 184113) | Hot spring sediment bacterial and archeal communities from British Columbia, Canada, to study Microbial Dark Matter (Phase II) - Larsen... ... | reverse complement strand
AATACATTCCTTGTTTAAAACTTGATTCGTTCATATTGAAACAATTTGCGCAATTTTTAAAACCAGCACTGTTCATATTGAAACAATTTTTTCACAATTTAAAACAGCGCACGCGATTTTTGAAACTTTACTTGCCGCTTTTGAAACAATTCTTTCCATTTGTATTCTGTGACAAGCGCGTTTTACCGTCCGACCTGCTCATATCCCCTTCAAGGTTTGTCATGTTGTCCATTGCTTTAGGATTATCGTAAATCCGGGACGTCCAATTGGCCGGATTGCCAGAAAAAATATTGTTCATCCTTTTCAAGTTGAAGAGCGATACCCATATTTTTGAGCCACCGACAAAAAGTGCCCGCGTTTTGCCTGCGGAAACCTTGTTAATCCAATGGCGAAATACCTGCACTTTTGACTACAAGTTTGTAGTCAAAAGTGCAGGTAACAGTAGTTGGCTTCAATGCAAAAAAAATCACAAAACAGAGTATTATGGAAAAAAAAGACCTTTACAAACTGACTGATGAAGAACTATTAGTCGAGAAAAAAAAGCTGATGAAATCTAAATTCTTGTATGCAACATCTATTGGTTTTATTGCAGGAATACTCATATTCGGAGTTGTTTCTTGGAGCCTGTCTTCCGAAAAACATTTGGGATTCCTGATTCCAATGTTGATTCCCGTAGCTTTCATTTACAGACTGCTTAAAACCCCAAATAAGAACAAGGATTTAGAAGATGTCTTAAAAGAACGCAAATTAAACTGAAGGATTAAGGAAAGTAAAGAATGAGATAAGAACCATAACGACTTTTCCAATGTTGCTAAGCAAATAACAATTTTTATATGCTTCAATGGGCTTTTAATACTGCTTATCATTCATTAAGCCTTGAGCGATTCCGAAATCACGGAGGCTATTGTTTTGTCGCGAAATGATGCTTGTAGTGAGATAGCAAAGTTGGTCAGCAGTAAGGCACCTAAGCCTCGTCTTGAGAAAGGATTTGATGGAAAATTGTGACTGGATTTGGCAAACGGAACACAAAATGCCGATTTTTGCCCTTTAAACCCGCGCCATGTCCGACCCGCAATCGCTTCATATTTTTCTTTCGTTCGACCCAAAAGACAACGCCACCGCGCAGGACTTGCAGCGGCAACTTAAACTTGCGTTCGACCCGAAGCGCCACAACCTCGTTTTTTGGAACAAAAACGGCCTCCCACCCGAAGAATACCGCGCCAAAGCCAAAGCCTTTCTGGAAAAATCCCACCTTTTCGTGGCTGTGCTTTCCATGAACTACGAGGACACGCCCGATGTGCGTTGGGAAGCCGCCACTGCCGTTGAAATCCAGCGCCACCGCCCGACGCTGCAAATCCTGACCGTGCCAGCCCGCGCCGTCGCTGTGCCGGCTTTACTCGCGCCTTTCCAATCGGCGTTGCCGGCAAGCGAAACTATTGAAAATCATGAACTTGCCCGCGACCGCCAACTGCTCCGCGCTGCCGAAGCGGCCAGAGCCGTGCTGGCTGCCGCGCCGCGCTCCAACATATTGCCGGAGGCGAAAATTGACCTGCCGCTCGCCATCGAGGATGCCCGCGAGCGGCTGCTCGCACAAACCGACCGCATCAACCACGCCCCCTTACTGACCCTGCTCAAACACCTCATCGAAAATGTCAAGACCAAACGCGTGGTGCTCGATGTGGAGGAAAAATTCAAACTTTTGCGCGAGCAGACGCGGCTGTCGCAAATTTCCGTAGCCGAACTGGCCGACAAAGCCAAACCCATTGAGATTGAACTCCAACACCTTATCCGCGATTTGCCGGAGGCGGATTTGGTCAAAAACTGGAAGCAGGTTTTTATCCGCGACTATTTCCAATTCACCGACGGCATTCGCGCTGCCGCTACCGTGCCGCCGTTTTTCGTACCGGTGGACGAAATCGCCATTCCCGAAACCCTTAATCTGCCCGTCGGCCCGCGCGAACAGGAATCGCTGGAACAAATCGGCCTGCTTTCCTTCGAGCAAAAAAGCGATTTCCGCCGCAGTTTGCTTTTGGCAAAAGACGCTTTGGCCGTCAAAAACTACACCCAGGCCTACACGTATTGCGATCACGTGCGCACCAAAATTGACCCACAGTCGGCACAACTGTATGAATACCTGCTGATTACATTCATGCAGAAAGAAACGCCCGCCCGCATTTTGCAGGAAGCGGCCAACGGCAACGACCGGATGCTGCAGTACGTCCTGCTTTACGCCGGACGTTACCAGGACTATCAACGCGACGGCAAATGCCCTTCCTCTACCGGCCCGCACAACCTTGCTATCGCTTCCGAAAGTCTCTCCGACGCGGCGCTCAAACTCTACCACCAATTCCCGAACGACGCCGTTTTGCACACGGGCAAACACGCCGAATCCGTGCCTGACAACCGCCGCACCCTGCGCGTTATTTTGGATAATACTTTGAAAATCTGTCGTTTGGTCTATCCTTCGGAAGAATTATTGGAAGCGGCAGTTGTCGAAAGTTGCGGCGGCGGCAAACATCATTGGCTCAAAAGGGTGGATGTCGTAGGCGGACATTTCCAATTTATTCCCGACGGGCATTTCGACCTGCTGGGCGAAATCCAGGAACTGCTCGACCTGCTCCAGGGCATGGAAGCCAACCAGTTGGGCAAAATCGTGAAGCAAGGCGACTTGCTGCGCGAGGATTTGTATTTCAGCCTTTTTGCCAAAAGACAGGCGCTTGCGTGGCAAATCGCGGAAGACACGAGGCGCCGTCGGCCTTTCACCGATCAGCGCGCGTCGGTCATACGTTTCGTGCAATCCTGCCTGTTGGGCGCCAACATGTTCGGCGACCCGGACGATCAGGGCAGAGGGCAGTCGTTTTACCGCATGGCGCTCGAATATTTGCTGCCCGGCTTGCTCGTGTCGCCCGATCCGGCAGCGAATTTGTCGTTGCGCTGGTTCGACCTCGACGAAAAAGGCGAAGTATGCGCGCATCCCGACTGCAAGTCTTACACATTTGATGTTCAGGCGATTGTAGAAAAAATTGTGCAGGATCAATCTGGTCGCGCGGGTTGGTTGCAAGTGCAGCCCAACATCAAAGAGAGCGTTTATCTCAATTTTGTAGCCGACGTAGAGGCCGATTATGAAGAGGTAAAAAACGGTTTGCAATGGTCGGATTTCCGGCGTTGGAAAGACGAAACGGCACGCACCCAAATCATTTCCTGCCTCCGCCGCTGGGTGATTGCCTGGCGCGCTTACCCCGAACGCGGCGCCGTTTTCCTGCAAAAATGTCTCCGCGAACTAACCGGCGACGGCCTGATGTTGTGGCTCCAGCACACCCCCGACACGCTCGCGACACATCCCGACAGCCTCGCATTCGGCTACAATGCGCAGGCGGAACTGAAAATGATTCACGACACGCTGCACGCGACGGACACGCCCGCATCGCTCGAAACTTCGGAGTCCGCTTTGCGCCAAACGATTGCCGATAACCTGTTCGGCAAGAGTATTTTGCCTGCTTACGAAAAAATAAAAACCGGCGACGAACGCCAGCGACCCGCATGCGCCCGGCTGTTGCGCGAGGCGTTGAGCAATTACCGGCTGCACCCCGACACACGCTACCTCGACCTCGTGTGGCGCGAACTGACGGAAGAACTCAAATTCTGCTGGATTGACATCACGAAAGCCGGTAAAGCGAAGGCCTTTACCGTGACCAACGGCTTCGACCCGGAGGCCGTGCTGCGCGAGTTGAACGAAACGCACCCCCGGCTCTACAACCTGCTCGAAGCCCGCGAACGCATCGCCGATCGCCGCCACGCCAACCAAATCGAGTATTATTTCAAGGAAATCAGTGAATTCCGCTACGAAAACCGCCGCCCCGAACGCGAAATCGCCATCGAAATCATCCGCAACATCAAAGGTATTTACCTCTATTACCCCAAGCAGGAATACCTCGAATTGCCCTTGCGCGAACTCAACGGCAACGGTCGCATCCGCTGGAATGCGCTGTTGTTCGGTCTTTTTCCGATTACCGAAAATCACTACGAAAACAAATATTTCGACTTTGAGTACAAATGGGAACGCGCCGAGATTCGCCGTCTGCTCGATCAGCAATATGTCGAAATGCAGCGGGTGTTGAAGGAGGTAGGGGCGATGTGATCCAGTCGCGTTTTTGCTCTTCAGGTTTCGAGTGCTACATTTGCTTCCCAAACAAAACGTCAGTTAAATGGCTGAACATCAACCGCTGAAAACATTCATTTGTTACGCGCACGAAGATCGCAAGGCCGTCGAGGGATTGCGAAAACACCTCGCGTTGCTGGAGAAAAAAATGATTCTGGAGGTCTGGGATGACGGCAAAATCCTGGCAGGCGAAGAATGGGACAGGTCTATCAAAATTCGCCTCGAGAGTGCCGAACTCGTTTTGATGTTCGTCAATGTGGATTTTATCAACTCTGATTACATCGAAAAAACCGAATTGCAAGCGGCGCTTCAGCGTCACCGCGACGGAAAGGCGACACTCATTCCCATTATCGTGCGCTCTTGCGATTGGTCGGAATATTTTGAAATCGGAAAATTTCAGGCCTTGCCACAACAGGCGCGTCCGATTCAGTCGAATCATTTTTCATTTCTCGACGACGCCTACCACGAAGTCGCTCAGGGCATCAAGGGTGTGGCGCTCGATATACGCGAAAAACGCCTCGTCTCTCAGCGAGCAGCGGAAGAGGAAGCCGCCAGCCAGGCACGTACCGAGCGAAAACACCAATTAGATGGAGCAGCATGGATTACAGCCATGCAGGAGGCTAAAAAATCCAGGACAGAGCGCGAAAAAATTGCCGCCTTCGAGGTTTATCTCGATGACGAAAGCCACACTTTACATCGAAAAGAAGCAGAAAAACAAGTCGCCGAACTAAAATCTGCCGAAACGAAAAGAAAGATTGAAGAGAAAAAGAAACAAGAGGCGGCGCGTGAAGCGGAAGAGAAAAAAAGGCAGGAGGAGGAAAACAAGCGCAAAAAGCAGGAAGAAGTGGTCGTCAAACCTGTGACAGCCCCTGTGTCTCTCTTTCCGCTATATGGAGTGACTTTGGGAAAAACAACGGTCGAGGAACTGGCTAAGTTAGGGGTTCGTGCCATGAATATTGATGAAGATACTGGGCAACCCTATCAATACTATATAGTTAATCAAACTAATTTTTGGTATGACAAAGGTTTATCTGAGCATATTTATATAGTAAAATTTGACTCTATGCCCAAATCATGGAGAGAGATCGGGTTTGACTGGAGGCTTTCTTATGTTAAATGGCTTGCTCTTCTTCGCAAAATAGGCTACGAGGTTAAAGTGACTCGAAAACCAACTGTTGTCAAGCATGAACGCAAGGATTCTTTTTCTGCCGAGATTAAAGCAAGTTATTCAGAAGGAAACATCAAATATGAAGTCGAATTAGACTTCAACTATGGAGAAAACCGTACAAGTGAAAATGATCAAAATACTCTTTTCTCAATAAGAGTGAAAGTTATAAAGTGATCCTACTGTTTCTCCTCCAGCGCCAATTCATCAAAATCCAACCTCCTTAAATCCTTCGCTTTCCACCACGTAAACACCGCAATCAAAATCGTCATCGTGCCGCCAAAAATAACTCCCGGTACCGTGCCGAGCAGTCGCGCCGCCAACCCGCTCTCGAAGGCGCCGATGTCGTTGGAAGAAGTGATAAAAATGAAATTGACCGACGACACGCGGCCTTTGAAGATGTCATCCGCCGGGGGTTTATGTGGCACGAGCGGAATGGGCGCGCGGCACGGCGGTAAAAACGTTTGTGAAAGAATGAAGCCAGCGAAAACAGCGCAAAAAAATCCCGGCAAGCACACGCCTGCCGGGATTCTGTTTTTAAAAATCTTGAAAATCACAACCATCGCACCAACCCAAAATCCTGTCGGTGCGCCAACATCGGGTGGTTCGGGTAGAGCCGGAAGCCGAACTCGAACACGCCGGCGGTGTTTGGCATCACGTCGCAGGTATAGGTCGCGTGGGCGGCTTTCTGACCTTTGAGTTCGAGCGGGTAAGTGGCGATAAGTTCGAGTTCCGTCTCCGAAAGGCGGCGATAAAAGACAACTTCCACGCCCAGGTCGCTGGCTTTCAGGTCTTGCAGATGAAGCGTGACCGAGGCTTTGAAGTGTTCGCCGAGCGGCAGAGAGCGGTTGTAAGTGTCGGGCACATCCATTTCCACGAGTTCGATGGCTTCCCAGGCGCGGCGGACGCGGGCTTTCCATTCCACGAGTTCGCGGGCGGCGCGGTAGTCGTTTTGTTTGAGTTTCCGGCTGCCATTCCAGAGTTTGGAATAAAAACGCTCCTGGTAGTCGTCGAGCATTCGGCCCATTACAAAGTCGGGCGCGATGTCGGCGATGGTATTTTTGATATGGCTGACCCAGCGTTCGGAAATGCCGTTTTTGTCCTGCTCGTAATAGGTCGGTACGATGTCATTTTCGAGGATGTTGTAAATCGTCTCCGCGTCGAGTTCGTTTTGCAAGGCGGCATTCTCGAAAGTTTCTTTTTCCGACAAAGCCCATCCTGCGCCGGGTTTGTAACCCTCGCACCACCAGCCGTCGAGCACGGAGAAGTTCATCACGCCATTCATCACGGCTTTCATGCCCGAAGTGCCGGAGGCTTCTTTCGGGCGGGTCGGGTTGTTGAGCCAGATATCCACGCCTTGCACGAGCAGTTTCGCCATTTCCATGCTGTAATTTTCAAGGAAAATGACTTTGCCTTTGAAAAGCGGATTTTTCGTTGTGTTGTACACGAGTCGGATGAATTCCTGCCCTGCTTTGTCGGCAGGGTGGGCTTTGCCGGCAAAGAGAAAAATAACCGGGCGGTCGGCGTTGTTCACGATTTCCGCGAGGCGTTTTTCATTGGTAAACAACAACGTAGCGCGTTTGTAAGTAGCAAAACGGCGGGCAAAACCGATGACAAGCGCGTCGTCGCGCAGGGTATTGATGATTTCAAAAATACTGCGCGGATTCTCGCCGCGTCGGGCGAGGTCGTCCTGCAAAGTGTGGCGCACCCAGTCGAGCAGGCGTTTTTTCAGCAGCCGGCGAATTTCCATGAGTTTCGTGCCGGGCACGCCGTGGATTTTTGCCCACATTTTTTTGTCGCCTTGTTCGGTCAAAATATTTTTGCTCAAAGCCGTTTGGTACAACTCGAGCCATTCGCGCGCGACCCAGGTCGGGAAGTGGACACTGTTGGTGACGTAGCCAATATTGCTTTCCGCGTAGTTGTAGTCGGGGTTGAGGTCCACAAACATTTTTTGGCTCACTTCGCCATGCAGGCGGCTCACGCCGTTGATTTCCTGCGAGGTGCGAATGGCGAGGTGGCTCACATTGAAGAGTTCGGCCGAGTCTTCCGCATGTACGCGTCCGAGCCCGACAAGGTCGCTCCAGGGAATGTCGAGCGCATAAGTGTATTCAAAAACGTAGTCGCGCAATAGGCTTTCGGGGAAAGTATCGTGGCCGGCAGGGACTGGCGTGTGCGTGGTGAAAAGTTGTGTCGCACGCACGATTTCCAAGGCTTCAGCATATTTCAAGCCTTTGGTTTTCATATAATTGCGAATGCGTTCCAGACCAAGAAACGCCGCGTGACCTTCGTTGAGGTGGTAGAGATCGGGCTTGAGACCTATGGCGTGGAGCGCGCGCCAGCCCCCTACGCCGAGCAGGAGTTCCTGGCGGAGACGGTTCTCATTATCGCCACCGTAAAGTTGGTGCGAAATAGCGCGATCTTCCCACACGTTGTCGTCAATATCGGTGTCGAGGAGGTACAAATTCATGCGACCGACGGGCAAAACCCAGACTTTAGCCCACACGGTGCGGCCGGAAAGGTTGACATTGATTTTTATCCATTCACCACGTTCGTCGCGCACAGGCTGGAGCGGGAGTAAGGTGAATTTGGCAGGTTCGAAGTGGTGGATTTGCTCGCCGTTGAGCGAAATACCTTGTTGGAAATAGCCGTAGCGATAGAGCAAACCAACCGCCACGAGGTTGAAATTGCGATCGCTGACTTCTTTTAAATAGTCGCCCGCGAGGATACCGAGACCGCCGGAATAAAGCCGCATGCTTTGGTGCAAGCCGTATTCCATACAGAAATATGCAATGAGCGGGTCGGATTTGGCCGGGGCGTTCATGTAAGCCCGGAATTCGGCGTGAATCCGCTTCATGCGGGCGGTGAAATCTTTGTCGGCGAGCAGTTCCTGGGCTTTTTTGCTGCCCAGTTCGTCGAGCAGGGCGACAGGATTGAAATTCAGCGCTTCGAATCGCGCTGGGTCAATACTCTTGAACAGGTCAATCGCGTCGTGATTCCAGGACCACCAGAGATTTTGTGAGAGCTCGGCGAGCGGGGCGAGGCCGTCGGGGAGTTTGGGTTCGATATAAATGCGTTTGAGTTTGGCGCCTTTTTGCGTCAGATTCCCAACCATGATTTTGGATGTTGTTTTGTTGAAATGTTGATTCGAGGAGGTGCAAAATTTTGATTTTCAAATATTTACTAACCTCGTTGTGCCCTCGCGGGGGGGTGTTGATTTTTTTGAAAGCAGAAATGAGGGCTTCAAAGTGTTTCAAAATAGTCCGGCGAAGGTAGGGCTTTTCGGAAACTTCGTGTGTTTTTGACTTTAACTCCCGATTTTACAAATCCGCATTTTTTCGCAGCCGCATCAAAGCGTTTTTTACATCAACCGGAATCAGTCCGTCCTTGTTTGGGCCTACATCGAGCAAAAAATTCGCGCCGCGTTCGCGGCATTGGTTGAATTGTTCGAGCAAAGCCGCGTCGCTGCGGGGTATGTCGCCTTCTGCGAAAAACCACTCCTTCCCAATCGGGTCACAGTGTTCGGCAGGTAAAAAATAATTTTTTCCCTCGATGGTTCGCCAGGGATTGTGGCCTGCTGCCGGCGGGCGGTCGCGCTCGATGGCAATCAAATCCGTCGGCCAGGCGTAAGAAAGTTTTTGTTTTTCAAACTGCGAGCCGTCGCCGAAGCCCGTGTTCATCATAACCACGATATTGGGTTGCAATTCGGCGATTTTGTTGTACAAAAACGTCCGGTAACCCTCGCCGAGCACGAAAGGAATGTCCACCCACATCTCGAAAATTTCTCCGTATTGTGTCAGTAATTCAACGATTTGTGCGGTTTGGAACGACTGATACTGCGAGGTCGTGTAGGCGTAATCCACGTCGGAGCCGGGGCGCGGAAAAGTCCAGTCGTAGTTGGGAGCACGCGGCGCGGTGCTGGGTGTGGCGCTGTGAAAAAGGTGCCGGTTGTCCCAGGAGCAATAATAAAGGCCGGGCAGAACGCCGTATTTGCGACAGGCGTTGACGAATTTTTCTACCACGTCGGTTTTGACGGGACTGTTGGCAACGGTGTAATCGGTGTGTTTGCTTGGCCACAGGCAATGCCCGGCGACGTGTTTGGCGGTCAGCACAGCGTATTTCATGCCGGCGTCGCGGGCGATTTGAACCCAGGAATCCACGTCCAATTTTGCAGGATTGTAAAGTTCGATTGCCGATTTTCCGTCGGACAATTCCTTGCCGTCGTAGGTGCTCATGCCAAAATGGATGAACATCCCGTAGCCAAGCGATTGCCAGTATTTCAGACGTTTGAGCGGGAGTCGCTGGTGACCTTTTTGTTTTAAAGCAAGTTGATTGTCAGCGGATTGCAGCAAAGAAGGCGCAGCGCCGAGCGTTGCGAGGGAGGCGAGGAATTGTTTTCGGTTCATCCGTTTTCGTTTTTCAACGAAAGGTAAAATGAACCGGCGAAATTCTCTCTTATCAGACAGCCTGACCCAACATTAATTTGCGTTGAAGCGCAAAATCGCCTTTTTTTACAAATGTGATTGGCACAAAATCGTCGGTTGGCGTACCGATGTAGTAAAGCGTCCAGTCTTCATCGTATCGCGACAACATCTGGCGGATGCACTCGGCGCGGTCAATGGTCGGAATGGCACAATCTTCCCAATAAAACAGCTCCACACGGTAGTGCAATTGTTGTTTCTGGCCGTTGATGGTTACCTCGATTTCGATGTCCTGTTTGCCGGGAAGATGAGGGATAGGAACTGCGATATAAGCCATAAAAGAACGTTTCGTTTGAACGGTAACAAGTTGTAAAATCGTCTTTATGGAACACTCAGCGATTGGCGTGCCATGTTTTTATTTTTCTGAAAATCAATATTTTACCAGTTTTAGCGCATAATAAAAAGTACGAATCTGGACAATGTTGTTCGGATTTGGACAGTTGAGTTTGAAGTGGGTTACTGTAAAAAATACGCCAAGCCTCTCATGCTTTTTTTACCTTCGCCTCATGTCCCGCACAAATAAGTACGTCTGCATACACGGCCATTTCTACCAACCGCCGCGTGAAAATGCCTGGCTCGAAATTGTAGAGCAACAGGAATCTGCACGGCCTTTTCACGACTGGAATGCCCGTATCAACTTTGAATGTTACGCTCCCAATGCCGCCGCCCGTATCCTCGACGATCAAAGGTGGATTGTAAAAATCCGGAACAATTACAACCGTATTTCCTGGAATTTCGGCCCTACGCTGCTTTCCTGGCTCGAAGAAAATGACCCCGAAGCCTACACTTTGTTGCAAATGGCCGACAAACGCAGCGCCCTTCGGTTCGGCGGCCATGGCTCGGCATTAGCCCAGGTACACAGCCACCTCATCATGCCGCTTTGCAACTATCGCGATAAAGTCACCCAAGTTTGGTGGGGCATTCGCGACTTCGAGCATCGCTTCGGACGCTACCCGGAAGGACTTTGGCTTGCGGAAACGGCGGTGGACACCGAGACACTCGAAGTGCTGGCGTCGCACGGCATCCAGTTTACCATTCTCGCGCCCCGTCAGGCAAAAGCCATCCGCAAGATTGCAACAGCCAAATCGGCCACCCCCGGCGACTGGAAAGACATCAGCGCCGACAGCATTGATACGCGACACCCCTACTGGTGCCAGTTGCCGAGCGGGCGACGCATTGCCTTGTTTTTTTATCACGGTGGCGTAGCCCAGGAAGTCGCGTTCAATGGCTTGCTCGGCAGCGGCAAAAATTTTGCTGACCGGCTCACTAATCTTTTCGACAACGACAGCGCCCCCCAGCTCGCACACATTGCCACCGACGGCGAAACCTACGGTCACCACCATCGTTACGGCGAAATGGCGCTGGCTGATTGTCTGAATTATATCGAAGATAATGGCTTTGCCAAACTGACTAATTACGGCCAGTTTCTCGAATTGTTCCCGCCTGAATGGGAAGTTCAAATCCACGAAAACTCGTCGTGGAGCTGCGTGCATGGCGTAGAGCGCTGGCGTTCCGATTGCGGCTGCAACACGGGCGGTCGCCCCGGCTGGCATCAACGCTGGCGCAAACCCCTGCGCGAAACCCTGAACTGGCTGCGCGATACCCTGGCGCCGCTCTACGAACGGGAAGCCGCCCGTTTTCTGCGCGACCCCTGGGCTGCCCGCAACGATTACATCGAGGTCATGCTCGACCGCAGAGAAGATAATGTGGCTGCTTTTTTGAAAAAACACGCCCGTCGCGAACTCAGTTATCTGGAAGAAGTCACCGTGTTGCGATTGCTTGAAATTCAGCGGCATACAGTGCTCATGTTCACCAGTTGCGGCTGGTTTTTCGATGAAATCTCGGGCATCGAGACCAACCAGATTTTACAATATGCCCTGCGCGCGATGGACTACACGCATGATGTGGCAAATGTGGAATTGCACCAGGAATTCATACGCCGCCTGTCGGAAGCGCCGAGCAATGTGCTGCCCAACGGCGCGGCGAGTTTCCTGCAAAATGTTGTGCCTACGCGGGTTACGCTCGAACGCGTCGCCATGCACTTTGCCGTGGCCTCCTTGTTTGAAGACGACCCTGCCGACCTGGATTTGTTCAATTATACCGCTGACGTTGATTTTTTTGAAAAAATAGAAGCGGGTACACCGCAGTTTGCTGCCGGGCGGCTCGCTATTCGTTCGCGGCTGAGCCACGCAAAGAAAACTTACTGTTTTGCCGTGCTATACCTCGGCCAGCAGCACATCATCGGCAATCTGAGCAGCACGATGAACCGCGCCACCTTCGACGAAATGTGGCAACGCACGAGCAAGGCATTCCGGGCGGCCAATCTTGGTGAAACCATCGGTATTTTGCAGGAATATTTTGGTCCGGAAAAATTTACTTTGTCGAGTTTGTTTGCCGATGAAAAAATCAAAATCATCCGCGACATCACCGACGCCAGCCTCGCTGTAGCAGAATCGTCGTTTCGCGATGTTTTCAACGATAGTTACCAACTGATGGCCGGTCTCGAGGAAAACGGCCTGCCGGTGCCCGACGCCTGGCGCAATATCGCCGCTTACGTGCTGAATTCTGACTTGCTGCATTTCTTCGAAAATGGCGAGACCAAAGACACCCGCACGCTGCGCCGCATTGCCGAGGATTTGAAACGCTGGGATGTAAAACTGACCGACGAAGAGGCTGTGCGGCACGCCATCGGGGAGCGCATTTACCGGGAAATTGAAAAAATTAGCGTGGACGAATCCTCCGCGCCACGCGTGGAATGGCTCAGCGACGTGCTCACCATCGTGAACGAAATGAATATGAAACCCGTCGTCTGGAAAAGTCAGAATGTGTTTTACCTGCTTACAAAAGGCTACCGGAAAGGCGAGTGGGTTTTTGTCAACGAAGCCTGGAAAGCCGCGTTCGAGCGGCTGGCGGAGTTGCTGAAAGTGCGGCTGAAAGTCGCTTAAGTCAACTTTGGGAGTTCGGCTGTCAGGTGGTACATGCCGCCATTCCCGACTTCGCCACAAAAATGTCCTATTCGACTTTGACAAAACGCCTGTTCTCCACCCTGCCCGAATCGTCCCACGACAGATGAAGGTAGTACATGCCCGAAGACAAACCCGCAGTCGGAACGGTAAAACGCGCTGACGTATTCCACCTGCCTGCCCCTATCGCTCGCCCGTCGGAACTGAATATTTGCCAATTTCCCGCGCCCGCTTCCGCCACCGTCACGGTCAGCACATCCGACACGGGGTTCGGCGTCAGAGAAATCTGTGCGACAAAATCATCCGCCCTGTTCCCGACCGCCTGTTGCACCGGGCAGTCGAACACGTTCAAATGCGCCTCGTAGGACTGCCCCGACTGGAAACGCGCCAACACATTGATGTAGGCAGGCTGCGACTGTGGCGGCAGTACGTACTCGAACACTTCCGACGCGCCGGCGCCAATGCCGACGCCCTGCGACCTGAAACGAACCGAATAAAACGGGCTGTAATTGGGGTTGCGCACGAGGTAATCGCCGCCTGTTTCGGTGCTGACGACGGCGCCGTCGTTTGGCTCCACTGCCACCGTCCCGTCGGGCAACTGGATGGCCACATAGTTCAGTGTTTGACCGGCGCAGGCATTGGTGAACCGGACGCGGTAGTGCCGGTTGCCATCGGCGTCCAGTGCGATGCTCAGTAGTTCGAACTTGACGCAGTTGTTGATTTTCACATCGCAGCCTTCTTCTGTCGCGCAGGTATTTTCACAAATCGTCCGGTAGCCAGACACGTCGGCTGCTGCGGTTGGTTTGATAGGCACAGGCGAGCAAAAGTCAATGTCCAGATTTCTGAACGAAAGCGGCGGTTGTTCCTGCACGGGATTGAGGATGGGGTAGGTTTCTACGGGAGTGGGCGTGAGGTAGGCGCAGGAGTCGCCGACCAGGCCTTCGGAATCCAACTTGGCGATTACCCAGTCCCAGGCATCCGATGAATCTCTGGAGTGTGCCGTGAAGTAGAAAAAGCCGTCCATTTCAAGAAACTGGTTGCCATTTGTATAATCATGCCCCCCTGCGATTCCCCCCCCTGTACTGTATCTATAACGTCTCGCCCACAAAGCATTGCCGTCAAGATCGGTTTTTAAGATAAACAGATCCCCTTGTCCAAACACAGGCCCACCAAACACCACATAACCGTCGTTGACTCGAATAATCTTTGCCGGATTCTCAAGTGGTAATTCTGTAAGGTCATATTTTTTTACCCATAAAATGTCACCGTGGAGTGCGGTTTTTTGGAGAAAAATGAAACTCTTTTGAATGGAGTTACTTTCATCATTACCAACTGATACGCTTGTAACAGCGTCGTTTTCCACAATAAAATCTCTAAAATTAATATTTACCGGGTCTGTGGATGGCAAATGACTTCTTTGCCACCATTTGGGTTGTCCATCAGAAGTGGAAATACACAGCAAACTTAACCTTTCGAAGCCATTGTCATAATATCCCTCCTCACCTATGATAATTGAAGAATCTTGTAAAAAGGAGAATTTAGAATGACGACTACCGCCGTTTTGCCAATCATACCTCCAGGAATTGCCGGGCACCTCCTGCCCCGTCTGGCGGTCAATCTCCATAATTACATTTTCAAAAGGCGGGAAATTGGAAGCAAAATTAATCAAGTAGTTTCCATTAGGATGTTTTTCCTTAATACCTAAAAGGTATGCATAGGTGGTATAAAAACCGGGTCTCCAAACCCATAGTAATTTGTCTTGTTGTGGGTCATACTTGAAATAACACGTATTTTGTGGACCACTACCACTATTCAGACAGGTGCAAGAGCGTACACATCCCAAGAGCATTCCATCGGAATCCAAACTTAAACTGCGTATGTTGTCATAACCCGGAAAAAAATCGAAAGAGCGTGCCCAGAGTATGTCGCCATCGGGGTTAATTTTCAAAATAAGGCCGCTATCTGGCTTCGAGCCCGTCACATACAAATTGCCATCACCATTTGGGTACAGCATTAAGCCACGTTCAGAAGCCCCCAGTTTACCCAGAAGTTTTATCCAGGTATTGCCACGACAGGAATCTTCTTGGGAGAAGAGCGGACAGGTGAATAAAGAACAGACAAAAAGTAGCAGGTATTTGTTTTTCATAAGTATTTTGTATTGGAACGAGGTCGCCTCATAAATCAAGCAGGAGCAAGATAGTTGACTTAGGCCAATTTTGGGCTAAATTCAATCGTCTAACAACTTTACAGATTACGAGACGACCTCGCCAAATGAAAAAAGATGGATGCTTTTTAGTTCGACAGTCCACAACTGTCGCCTGAATCCCAAGGATTAGTTTCACAATCCAAGAGTGTCGTTGAACAGGATACAGTGCCTGTAGAACTATTGTTCACCAAATAAATAGTTGAATAACCAGAAGTCGTAGCATCTGATTCTGCATAAATAGCCGCAGGGCCTCCAGTAATTTCTAGAGTGACATCGGAGCCAAGTTCTACACATACGGTAACAGACGAAGGCGTGGACGGGGTAAAAACTATCACGCCCGGCGTAGTGCTACCAGGAATCTTATAAAAAGCACGAATTGATAAACCCGTGACCCAGTTAGTCACTTCTACAAAAAACGTAACGGAGCAGTCAGGATCGCAACTGCGCACAGAAACCGGGAGGTTGGAGATTTCATCCGTTTCGGCAGAAAGGACTGGAGCGGGGGATTTTTGGCAGGTCGGAGTGAGTATTGCAGCAAGTGCCAATACTAAAAGAAAATAGTTTTTCATAATTGAAAAATATTAGAGGGTGAAGCAAAAATGATTATTTATACCAGAAGGGCTATCTAAAGGGAGCGTTTTTTAGTAAGGCTGCAAATTTAAACGAACTTAAGTCTTTTTGCCAATCCGTCTTGTAAATTTAACATTCGCGACCTGCCTCCGCTTTTTATTTCCGAATGTTACGCAGCGGACATTCGAGGGAAAAGAGCGACACTACCTTTGTAGCGAAATCAACATAACTTGCTCTTTTTACATGAAAAACAATCTTGTCTGGCTGCTTCGCCTGCTCGTGGCGGGCATTCTGCTGCAAACCCTTTTCTTCAAATTCAGCGGCGCTGCCGAAAGTGTTTACATTTTCCAGACCCTCGGCGCCGAACCCTGGGGGCGCATCGCTTCCGGCGTGGCTGAACTCATCGTGGCTGTCCTGATTTTGTGGCCACGCACGACGGGCCTCGGCGCTTTGGGCGCGCTCGGCGTCATCAGCGGAGCCATCGTTTCGCACCTCACCATTCTCGGCATCGAAGTGCAGGGCGACGGCGGCACCTTGTTCTATCTCGCCCTGATTATCTTCGCGGGAAGTGCTGTGTTGGCGTGGATTTTCCGGCGCGATATTCCGGTCGTTGGTCGCTGGTTTGCCTGAGCCGTTCAAACCCGCGAAGGCGTTTCCGGCATTGCAACAGGCTTTTTTTATCTAAAAACAGGCATGACCTTGGTGCGAGGCGGGACTTTTGGACAAAACAAATTCTCATGTCGAACATTCGCTACACCCTTTTGCTACTTGTCCTGTTCGCCGTTCAACCGGTTTTTGCACAAAAAGAAGAAAAAGTCGAAAAAGCTATCAAAACCGTCATCAATAACTTTTTCACAGGCCTGGAAAAAGGCGATACCGTGTTGTTAAAAAGCGCGTGTACGGACGACCCGGTTTTTCAAACTTTTATGGCCAACCAGGACGGGACGATGCAGGTGTACACGGAGGACTTCGATGAGTTTGTCCGATTTGTCGGCACGCCTACGAAGGAAAAGTACAAAGAGGAAATCGAATTTGAGGCCATTCACGCCGAAAAATCGCTCGCCAGCGTGTGGACGCCCTATAAATTTTACGTGAACGGCAAAGTCTCGCACTGCGGCACCAATTCGTTCCAATTGGTGAAAACCGCCGACGGCTGGAAGATTCAGTACATCATTGACACCCGCCGGCGGGGCTGTAAAGAGTAGCCGTTTTTTTACAAATAACTCAGCCACCATTGGTCGCGGTTGTTGCGTTTATAGCGGTCGTACCACTTGCAAAACGGGTACAAAACAAGCACGACTACTATCCAGACTGCATAAGTGACGACCAAAGGATAGCCATAGTCGAGCAGTTTCGGATTGACGAAATTCGGCCCCGAAAGAATGATGTCCGTCCAGGGACGACCGGCGTACAACACGCCCACTACACCCGCCAAATGCGCGAGGTAAAAATGGGTGATGTAGTAGAAAAACGGCACCCGGCCAATCGTCGTGAAAAAGTTACCCTGATTCCTGAATCTCGTTTCCGCCCATGAGAGGAACAACAGCGACGGCCCAATCGTCATCAGCAAATAGAGCAGCGAGGGCGGGTATTTGGTCGTGTTCAAAAACGACATCAGGGAAAAGGCCACATCCTTCTGCGGCGCCCAGTGATTCGCTTCGCCGTAAATATTAAACGTGCGCAAAAGGAGGAACAACCCGATGGCTGCCAAACCCATTTTCCACAAAAGCGCCCGGCGTTTATCTGCCTCAAAATCAGGGCTGTAGAGTTGGCCGAAGCAGTAGCCCAGCGCCATCAGGCCAATCCAGGGCATCAGCGGGTAAGCGATAAAAGTGACTGTGCCAGAGTCGCTGACCATGAAATTTCCCTGGTGCAGGAAGTACCACGCCATCGCCAGGAAGCCCTCTCCTTCCATCCTGAACCCGTCGAACAGATTGTGACCCGCTACGAGCAAAATGCCGACAGCGAGCAAGATTTTTTTCGGCAAAAGAACCAAACCAGACAGGCAAACCATGCTAAAACCGATAGCCCAAATCACCTGAAAAATGTGGAAACTGAAATTGACATCGAACGAAATACCGAAGTTCACTACAGTCAATTCTATAAAAATTAGCCACAACCCGCGCGTAAACAGGAACCACGACAGCGCCTGCGGTCGGTCCTGCCGAATCCCGTACAGAAATGCCGACGTGCCCGCCAAAAACACGAACACTGGCGCGCAGAAATGGGTAATCCAGCGCGTGTAAAAAAGCGCCGGATGCGTCGTCGCCAGGTTTGTAGGGTCAGTGAAATAGGAGCCATAATGCGTGAAATCCCGCACATGGTCGAGCGCCATGATGACCATGACGATGCCTCGCAGCAGGTCGAGCGAGATGATTCGTTGATTGTTTTCTTGTGTCATGTTTAAAAATTGGTTGAGGGAGTTGAGAAGGTTGAGAGGGTTTAGAAAGTTGAGGAGGTTGAGAAAACAAATCTTCTCAACCTCCTCAATTTTCTAAACCTCCTAAACCAATTTCAGCTGCAAACTCTTGTATTTCGGCAGGTTAATCAGCAAAACGCCTGCGAGAATCACGCCCAGCGCCACTAATTGCCTGCCGGAAAACGGCTCGTTGGCGAACATCCAGCCGAGCATGACGGCCACCACGGGGTTCACATAAGCGTAGGTGCCGACTTGCACCACGGGCCTCACACTCAGCAGCCAGACGTAGGACAGGTAGCCCAACAGTGACCCGAACGTGATAAGATAGGCCAATCCCAACCACGATTCCGTGCTCACTGCTGAGAAAGAAAACGTTTGGGTTTCGCCAGTAGCCGCGCCGAACAAGAGGCTAAAAAGTCCCGCCGCCAGCATCTGGACACCCGCGTTCATCATGGACGATTGACCGTTAGCGTTGTATTTCAGATAGAGCGAACCGCCCGCCCAAGAGATGCAACCGACGAGCAAAACCAGTATGGCAAAAATTGTTTTTTCGGAAAAATCGCCTGAATCCGCACCAAAAAGGGTTAAAACTCCGACAAATCCGATCGCAACACCTGCCAAAACGAGTTTTTGCGAAAAGTTGTGCGACCACTGGCGGTAGTCCAGCAACACGAACCACAACGGCATCCCGGCTACGATAATTGCCGCCATGCCCGACGTGATGTGTTGCTCTACCCACACAACTGCACCCGTGCCGCCGAAGAGCATGAATATGCCGGCCATAGCGTTTTGCAAGGTCGGTTTCGAGGCGGCGCGTTCGCCCTGCGCCAGTCGCCACGCGAGCAAAATTGCTCCGGCAATGGCAAACCGGATGCCCGACATGATGAAGGGCGGCATGGTTTTCAGGCCGAACAAAATGGCGAGGTAGGTGCTGCCCCAAATGAGATAAATCGCGGCGAACGCCGCTACGACAAGGCCCGTTGAGGGTTGTGTTTTTGTGTTCATAGCAAAAGTGTTTTTGTGTTCACAACTTCTTTATTTTCAGTTTCATCAGAATATCCGTCTGCGCGTCGTCGCCGAGCAAAAAGGCGTGAGAGCCGAACGTCTCGAAGCCCATTTTCTCGTAAAATCGGATAGCGCGCGGGTTGTGTTCCCACACGCCGAGCCAGATAAAATCTACTCCGGCGGACTCGGCCAGTTTGCGGGACTTTTCCATCAAAATCTGCGCGAGTCCTTGGCCCTGAAATTTTTTGGAGACATAAATCCGCTGAATTTCCATCGCGTTTTCATCCTGAAATTCCGCTTGTGCCGCCCGAAAATTGACTTTTAAATACCCCGCAACCTCATCTTCCACCAGCGCGAACCAGAACTCCGAATCGGGATTGGCGAGTTCTGCCCGGAGCGTCTTCTCGCTGAACGCCTCGCTCATGTACGCTTCCATATTCTCCGGCGTGTTCATGGCTGCGAAAGTGTCGCGGAAGATGTCGCTCCCCACTTCTTGCAGGATTTGCCAGTCGGCGACTACACATTTTCGCAGTTCGATGTTCATCTTTTTTCTTCTAAAAATTGACCTTAGAGGGCGGGTGGCTTTAGCGGTTTCGGTACTCTGCAATCACCATTTTCAGGGTTGCATCTCGTTGATCCGCTCCATGATGACGGTTTCATCCTTGTGGGGTGTGTGGCGCACCAGATGCCACCGCTCATCATTGAGGCGCGTCCAGGTCATGGGCGAGAGGCCAGGTTTCACAGGGTCGAGCCGCACGTCTTTTTCACCAATCCAGGTGACGACCCATTGGCGATTTGCGCCGTAGTAATAACGCCCGTCGTTCCAAATCAAATAGAAATTTTCAGTTCCGCCGTTTTTCTTCAATAACATGATTTCCAGCGAGTTGCCCCCGTGAAACAGGAAGTTTTGGCTGTTCGTCGGGCTTTTCCACGCTCCGGCCAGCCACCTCATTTTTTGCACATCGGCTGGCTCGTAATGAACTTCTGACACGGGATTTTCCGGGAGGGTTTCATCGGGGGCAAGAGGGGTGTTTTGGCAGGCAAACAGAAATAGCAGAAGGAATAAAGTAAAAAAAGAGCGATGCATGGTAGAGATTGTTTTTGTTTGAGTTCATAGCAAAAATGGTTTTTTGACAGGCGGTTTTTGACAAGATTTACAGGATAAACATGATTTTCAATTCAAATCGAGATTTTAAAAACCTGCTAATCGTGGAAATCCTGTCAAAAGTTCCCTTACCGCCCGGAGCCTTGCGTGGGGTAGGCAATGTTGAAAATCTGGTCGAGGTGGTGGTTCAAATGCCGCACATAATCCTCTGCCACAAAGCGCAACGTGGCCGGCTCGTCCCACACATCCAATTCATTTTCAAGAAATTCCGGCTGCATCGTGGCAATCAGGCTCGCCAAATGCAGGTTGTAATAGTGCCAAAGCGACAGCAGCGAATGCCAGTCCGCTGACTGGTATTGTTGGAGTCCAACCCAAGGGTCTTGCGCGTAGCGGTAGGGCTGCAAGTCCGTCGCGCCGAGTTGCGCTCGCACGAATCGCTGGTGATTATTCGCTGCCGAATCCACCAAGTGGCCGATGATTTCTTTGACCGACCATTTTTCGGGACGGAGTTTGATGGACGCGACTTTGCTGCTCAGGGCTTCGAGGCGCGGGAGAGCTGCTTCGACGGCTTCGCGGAGGTTTTGGGCGATGTCTCTCATGTTGGCGACGGCAGTTTTTTCCGGTTCGGGCGGGCGGATTTTGAGCCACGATTGCAGCAAGCCGATTTGCCCGGTGTGATAAATGTCGTGCTGGATGACGCCTTCGATGAGGAAGCGGAAATCGTGTTTGTCTTTGTACTTCCGGTCGAGCAGGTCGTCGCTTGCAGCAGACAGCAATTCGAGCAGTTCGCGTTGGCTGGCGGCAAGTTCTTCCAGTATTTTTTCCCAGCCTTTTTCTCTCAAATCTTTTTGCGAAGGCCAGTCTTCGACGGAATTCAGTTCGATTTTAAATTCGGCGTTGCCTTTCAGTTTTTCGATGAGAACGCGCCGCCAAATGGTGATGTGCGCCGTAAGTTGCGCGACCGGATGGACGCCGGGTACGGGCGTTGCGAAGGCTTCTTTTGGCCCAATTTGTTCCAGTTTGTGAAGCAATGAATCACCGTACCACGGGCGCCCATTGTAGATTTTTTCAAATTGACGAATGTATTGAGCCAGTTCTGTCTTCATTTTTTTACTTAACTTTTTACCGGCAAAAGGAATTTAGGCCGTAAAATTGCAGGAGGTTTTACCAATAAAACAAGGTTTGACCGTAAAAATTTTTTCATGAACAGCCAGATAGAAGAAATCACGCTCGACGGAGGGTGGCTTTGTCTTGATTTTACGAACACCGTCTCGACGCGCAAACCCGCCAAAGGCGAGGAGTACCTCAATACCTGGGACGATTTCGCGCTGTGGGTGCGGCGGCTGGGCGTTTTGCCGGAACATGAATTTGCAGTGTGGGAAAAAATGCCGCCCGGCGACATGGACGAGGTGCGGGCGCTGCGCGAGGCGATTTACGACTTCTTCGACTACCACGCGAAAAATGGAAAAATCCACCCCGCTCATCTGGAAACACTCAACGGTTTTCTCCACGAGGTGTACATGTACACTTGCATAAAAATGACCGAAAACGGCCTCCAACGTGGCATTTTCAAAAAAACCTACATGGAAAAACCGCTTTGGATTATTGCTCTTTCTGCCGAATCGCTGCTGCTGAGCGACCGCCTTTCCCGCGTGAAAGCCTGCGACAACTGCGGCTGGCTTTTTCTCGATACCTCCAAAAACGGCGCACGCCGCTGGTGCAATATGTCCACTTGCGGCAGCCAGACGAAGGCCAAAGCCTGGTATCACCGGAAAAAGGAACTGGAAAGCGGGAAGAGTAATTTGTAGGATTTTTTTACCACATAGTAAACATAGCAGTAGTCACATAGGCCACATAGATTTTCAGTTCTCTTCTGTGCTCTATGTGAAATCCCTATGTGAACTATGTGGTAGAAAATCGAATCACTTTTTCAATTTCGCCTTGCCTTCTTTCGACAAAGCAAGTTTTTCATTCCGAACCATCGTCTTGATGAACTCCGCCCGGCGGAACCGCAGTGCCGACCAATCTTCGTCAATGGCGACTTGGCGGACACCTTCAAAACCCAATTTCCCTAAGATGGCCCAACCCGTGTCGCGGTTGAACTCGCATTTGTACTTCTTCGACGTGCCCTTCGGATAGGCGAACCACACAAGCGCGTCGCCCTCGGTTTTGGCGGCAATTTGGGTCGCCAGCGTGTCCACTTCGACCTGTTTGGTCACGAAAGCGAGGGCAAAATGGATTTTTCCTGCCTTCGCCACCTCAGTCTGGATTTTTGCCAAACCTGCCATCGCGTCAAGATTTGGCTGAAAACTCGCCGGGTGATTGATGACGAGGATTTCCGGCTGATCTTTGAAATTCAATTTTTTAAAAACGGCGTCCATGAGTCGGTTTTTGTTCAATTTTACACCTCAAAAGTAATAGTACAGCGGATTTGCAAATCCGTCGCACCGCTAAAAACACCCTCCCGACATGAACGAACAACTCATCCGGCATTTCTACGAAAGTTTCCAGCGCAAAGACTACCGCAGCATGGCGGCTTGTTACCACCCCGACGCGACGTTCCGCGACGAAGCCTTCGACCTGAAAAACGGCAAAGAAATCGCCGCCATGTGGCACATGCTCTGCGAGGCGGGCAAGGATTTGCGCGTAGAGTTTTCCGACGTTCAGGCTGGCGGACAATCGGGCCGGGCGCATTGGGAGGCCTGGTACACTTTTTCGCGCACGGGGCGGCAAGTGCATAATATCATCGAGGCAAGTTTTGAATTTAAGGACGGCAAAATCTTCCGCCACACTGACCATTTTTCTTTCTGGCGTTGGTCACGACAATCGCTCGGCACGACGGGTTTGCTGCTCGGCTGGACGGGATTTCTAAAAAACAAAGTCTGCTCAACGGCGATGAGCGGACTTTGGAAATTTATCGAGAAATATCCTGAGTATCATGCATAAAATGCGTGTTGATTTTCATGAAAGACACAAATCCCCTACAAGGTTTGCAGAGGATTCGTATTCAAAAAGCCTTAAGGCCAATGTCAATCCTGAAGAAAACGGATACCATAACCCGGCGACATTTCTCCGTCGCCACGGCGCTGCGTAAGTTGCAGGTCTCCGCTCCCAGCACCGGTTACTGCGACAAGCAGCGGGACGAATTGCCCACCGGGAATCCGCAAAGGAATTTCGATCTGGCCGCGAAGTCCTTTTATTTCTACTGCATCCACATTCTGGTGTTTCACCCATTGCGTTGTGATCGTATCGGCCGTATGGCAATCGCAGGAGAGTATCCGCGACCCCGGAGCCGCTTCGATGATTACGTCGCATTCCCCGCAATCCAGACGCAGTCGGGTGCGCTGTTCAACAATGACTGCGCACTGAACCGGTTTCGGGGATGGACGCCCGGGGATGGGCCGTTCTTGTGAAATACGTTGCGCCGCTTGCCAGAATTTTTTCATCATCGCTTCATCGGCGATATGCACCCTAATGGAATCTGCTCCCCGCAAATAAGTGGCATCAATTAACAAAGTCGCAACGCCTGCATCACTCCTGGTACCTGCGATCATGCCGACAAATGAATCTGCACTGGAATCGCCTGCATTAATAATCTCGATGTTGCGTTGCGCAATATTGTTATTTCCCTGCAAAGGCACTGTCAGTCCCCCAATCGGATTGGGACCGTCGTGCGGCGATGCTTCCACCAGCAAGCAGGGGTGCCAGCGAACAGTGGCCATACCGACGGTGACAGTCTCCGGCGGGATCAATGCTTGCGGCCAGTTGAACTTGACGATTTGGTTGGCGCCAGGTGCCAAATTGTCAATCCTCGCCTCGCCAATCAGATAAGTACCCGGCAAAAGAGGATTGGGGATCGGTGCACCTACGTTGTTGGAGGGTTGAAAATCATCGGGATAGACAAACTCAAGTCCGGCCCAATGGGTTATCATAGCCCGGACATAGACCACTGTGGCTGCTGCTGTACCCCGGTTCCTTACCCGGCAAAAAACGGCGTTGTCCTGGCCGCGTATTGCGTTTTCATGGGGGGCAGGGTCACTCCAGGCAAGCGCAGGGATGGGTGTAGCGGCGTTTTGCCTGACCCAGATATCAGGGCTTGCCCACCAGGCGCCGCCAGAAGGCACGATTCCCGTATCGGCAAGATTCTCACGCACATAAACGTCCGCAAGCGGAAGTGCAGGGTCCAGTGCCAGACTTATCGCCGCATCCACATCAAGGCGCCCAGCGCCGTACCAACGACTGTAATCAATCAGGCCGTCGCCGTCCAAGTCCTGCCAGGCTCCTATCGCATTGGCTTGTGCTGCGTCTATACGCGCGCAGGATTGCCGAAGAATATCGCGTACCTGCACCCAGTTAAGTTCGGGGCGCGCCGAGAGGATGAGTGCGACCGCGCCTGCCACAACAGGCGTAGCGTGACTCGTGCCGCCAAAGGAGACCGCGTAATCATTACACGTAGCGGGGGGAGTACATCCATTTACCGCTCCGGTACCAACACGCACAGATGACATGATTGGGTCAATAAGAGCACCTGTGGTCAAATCATATGATGTGTGGGATGGTGCTACAAGATCAGGTTTGCGCAAGGCAGTCGCTCCGAAAGGGCTGTACAAAGCACGTGTGTCAACTGCCGTCGCTATGCCCACTGTGTTGCCACCAGGATCCGCATGAGCAGAAGTTGTCGGGCTTGTAGGGCTTACATTAATACTTGCCCCAACACCAAGGGTTTTTTCGTAAGTCGGCCATGCTCGGAACCTAGTTCCCAATGGATTGGTGTAATCGCCATAACCGGAATTCCCAAGGGAGAAACACAAAATGCAACCCTTGCCATTGCGACCATAAGTGGTCAGAAAATCAAAACAATCGCGAATGGTGTTGGAAAGTGCGATCCCCGTCGCTCCCCAGGAACTGGATATCACATCTGCCGGACGTGCTGGCGGAACGGCCGGAAAGCCTGGGGTGGTGGAGCCATTCAGAAAACCTCCAACCCATAAATAGATATCGGCCATGAGGACTGCGTTGCCCGCCCCGCCTATCCGTGCGCCTATAAGGTGGCAGTTCGGTGCGACGCCGGGTATACCGCGCACATCGTCGAAGGCAGCCGTTGCCGATCCTGCACATTGTGTGCCGTGATTGCCTCCCAGTCCGGCAACCGTTTGTATGGCTACTGGCGAAACTGCAAAATTCATGGATGAGACAAGTTTGCTCGTGCCATCTGTAAGGTTAGCTGTCAAATCAGGATGGTTGGGGGTAACACCA
>Ga0209172_10003271_pt1 | contig 25327 bp, 22 predicted proteins | sample LarsenN4metaG_FD_184113 | JGI IMG/M metagenome (GOLD analysis project Ga0209172, IMG submission 184113) | Hot spring sediment bacterial and archeal communities from British Columbia, Canada, to study Microbial Dark Matter (Phase II) - Larsen... ... | reverse complement strand
GGGCCGGCGGGAGGATCAGCAGTTGGTCCGGTGTGTAGGGGCGATACTCTTTGGTCGGCATGGAAAGAGATTCGCCCTCAAATCATCGAATGCCTGGCCGAGCCTGCATTCTCGGACACACTCCTAGCGGGCCTTGATCCGGCCGATCACCTCCACGCGGACGGCATACCCTTCCAGCGTCTGCGGCAGGCGGGCCATCGTCTTGGGCCGCGGCCGGTCCAGGCCGACCACGATGACGAGCGTTCCATCCGGGCCCCCGCCCACCCCGACCGAGACCACGCCCGGCAGGGCCATCAGCCCGGCCTCGTGCTGGGCCTTGACCTCCCGGATGGTCCGCGTCACAAGGTCACCCCCAGGCCGGTGAACACATGCTCGATCCGGTTGATCACGGTGGTGGTGTCACTGCCGGCGAAGAGCAGCCCGACCAGGCGGTGACCGCTGTCGACCACGGCTGAGCCGCTGTCCCCGCCCTGGCTCATCGCTCCGGCCAGCAGTTGATCGGTGAACCGGGCCACCCGACCGCCGCCGTACTGCACGTCCACCGTCACGTCCACCTGGAGGATCTCGCCGCTGGTGAGCCCCGTCGTCCGACCGCTCTTCTTCACGGCGAGGCCCAGTTCCCCGCGCGCCACGCCCGGGATCGCGCCGATCTCCAGGATGGTCGCGTCCACATCGGCGTCGCGCAGCGGCCTGGCGATGGCGGCGTCCACGAGGTTCTCACCGGCCCGCATCGTCACCGGGCGCAGGCGCGTGTCGCTGCCCAGCACTCTGGCGATGGCGTTGAGGACGGCGGCCACGGCACCGGCCAGACGGCAGGTGCTCGGTCCCTCGCGGAATCGGATCGGGACGAACGCGGTCAACTCTGCGATCTGGTCGGCCGGTACCTGTCCTCCGTCAAAAGGACCCGGCTGGAGAATCGGGTCTCCGAGACGACCGGCACCGGAGCTGGCCATCACGTGGTTGTTCGACAGGATGACCGGTCTGCCGTCTTTCATCACCAGGCAACCGAGCGTGCCGGCGGTGATATCACGGTGCCCGATGCTGACGCCTCCGGGCGCCGGGCGGACGCGTCCCGTCCGCACCTGAAGGGCGCGGATGGGGCCGGTGGCCACCACGTCCGTCGGTACGCCGTCTACGGCAGGGGGAATGCGATCCCGCGGGGAGAGTTGGGCCGATGGGACTTTGCGTGTCACCGAGCAGATAATGCTGAGCGTCGGTTGCCGCCGCCCCTGCACCGTCTTGTAGCCGATGCCCGCCGCGACAACGTACGGACGGGCCAGGAGATCGTGCCGCGCCTGCTTCAACACCTCGCGAGGAGCCCTGAGATCCTGGTCCACGGCTCACACGTCGCGCCCGGTCAGGGAGAGGATGACACGGGCGATCTCAGCCTGCCGTCCTTCCCCGCCGGCTGCTCTCTTTGCGCCGAGTGCCGAGATGACGTTGAGCACGACGCCGCCGAGCAGGCCCACGCCGTACGCATCGAGGAGGTTGAGGTCGCGGTACGCGGTGATCAAGGCCAGGGCGCTTGGCCCGATCCCAACGACGGTGAGCAGGCTGACGAATCCGGCCACATCGAGATCCCGCTTCTTGTCGAAGAACCGGCCGAAGTAGAATCCCGCGACGATGCCGATGGCGAAGATGCCGACGCTGCCCGGGTCCGCGAACATTGGGGCTGCCCCCTCTAGCGCCGTTCCCAGAGCGGGCCCACCGGCGCGCCCTCCGGCTGGGTCGCCTCGGCGATCTCGGCCGGGCGCGGCCGGTCACCCGCCGGGGACCGGTCGCGTCCAACCTCATGCCGGTCGGACAGCTCGATCAGGCGCTCGGCGTAACCGTCGTAGTCGCGGCTGCAGGTGAACAGGAAGACCTGGTGCTCCTTGCTTAACGCGCGCAGGACCTCAAGCGCGGCGGTCCGCCGTCGTTCGTCGAAGGTGATGAACGGGTCGTCAAACAGCAGCGGCGGCCGCTTCCCCCCCGTCAGCACCGTGACCAGGGCCAGCCGCGCGGCGAGGTAGACGAGGTCGACCGTGCCCCGGCTCAATTGTGGTTCCGCCGCCGTCACCCATCCACCGGCGTCTTCCGACCAGACGGACAGTTCGAGCGTCTCGCCTTCTACTTGCATCCGGGTGTAGCGTCCCGCCGTCGCGATCCGCAGGTACTCAGAGGCTTTCCGCTCGACGATCTGCCGGAGGGGGACCTCGGCGGCGCGACGGGCCTCGACCAATCCATCCAGCGCGGCGCGGCACACCTGGTGGTGGCGGCGCACCCTGACCAGCGCTTCCTCGGCGTCGTGCAGGTGCTCTTCTCGCGCGGCCAGCTGCTCGGCGTCGGCCGTGAGACGCTCGACCTCAACGGCCGACTTCATCTCCTGCCGGCGGGCCAGCGCGAGGTGTCGGTCGAGTTCCGGCACCTCGCGCTCGAGGGTCTGCACCTGCAGCGGGGTGAGGCGCTTGGCGGCGACCTCCGGGGCGCGGAGGCGCTCCTCGAGGCCGAAGATGTCGCGCCGGACGGTCTTCCAGGCCTCGATGATGGCTTCGTCGTCACGCCCCTCGCGCACGCTGGCCAGGAAGTCCACCGTCTGCTGGCGCTGCTGCACCAGGTCTTGGTACCGCCGCAGCCGGGTCTCGGCCTCCTGGACCGTGGCGCAGCCGATCCGATCGAGGAGGCTCTGAATCTCCACGGCCAGGGTGTTGAGTTCCCGCTCGATCCCCTGCCGTCGGCGTTCGCGATCTTCCCACCGCGCGACGCCAAGCTGGCGCATCTGTGCGGCGCGCATCCCGGCCCAGGCCCCGGCAATGATCCCTGCCGTCCCCACGCCGATGAGGACAAGGGCCCAGGACCCGAGGGTCTGGAAGCCGATGGCCCCGGAGGCAGCGAGGAGAATACCGACCAGCACGGCCAGGCGGGGCAGGCGCGAGGTCCCGGACTCTCCGGGGGGCGGCGAGAGTTCGTGCCGCACGGCCGTGAGGTCATGCTCGCGGCTGACCCGCCGCTCGTGGAGCGTCCGCAGGCCTCGGGTCGCCTCCTCGTCGATCACGCCGCCGGCCGTCGCCGACTCCAATTCACGGCCGAGCGCCTCGAGCCGCGCAGCGTATTCCTCAATCTGACGCACCCGCTGCTCCCACATCTGCTCTTCGCGTTTGCGCGCGGCCAGACGTTCTTCCAGCTGCAGGATCTCGCGGTTGCTGTCGAGCAGCGCCTTCTTGGCGGCAACGGCCGCCTCGAGGCGGGCACGCTCGGCGGTCGCAGCGTTCAGCTCTTTCCGGGCGCGCTCCGCCCCGGCCGCGCTGCGCCGGAGTGCCTCCACCTCGTCCCGCAGCGCCGCGACCCTCCGCTCCGCGCTCGCCAGGGCCCCCGGCTCCCTGACCGCTGTCCCGCGGCTGCCGCGTTCGAGAGCCTTGATGTAGCTGTCCAGGCGCCGCAGCGCCGCCGTGACGTCCTCTCCTCCCCCGCCGATCACGCGGCCGAGTTCCTTGCCGATGCTGTTGACGTGAATGCGTTCGAGGTGCGCCTGCGCGATGTGGGCGGTCGCGTCGAACAGGTCGTCGGTCGGCAGGCCCAGCGCGGCGACGACTCGCTCCTGGACCGCCTTGTGCGCCTCCCAGGTTTGTCCCAGGCGATCGGCGAGCACGACCTTCCGCGTCGCGTAGTTCTTGGTCAGGGTGAACCGCCGCCCGTTCAGCTCGAACTCCAGGTGCAGTTCCGGGGGTTCGTCGACCCCCCAGGTGCGGAACTGCTCGCGGGAGCGCGCCGACGTCGTGGCGGGGTTCTCATAGAGCGCGGTACGGATCGCCACCCGCAGCGTGGACTTCCCCGCCTCGTTCGGGCCGACGATGACGTTCAGCCCCGGCCTGAAGTCGAAGGAGGCATCCGGCAGTCCCAGGAACCGGCGCAGGACGAGGCGGTGGAGGATCACGCCAGAACCTCCCGGCCCTGGAGCACGGCCACACCGACCTGCAGCGCTTCTTCGATGACGGATCGCTCCTCGTCGGGGGCTGCGGCGATGCGGTCGCGCATCAGGCGGACGAACCGTCCGAGCACGGTATCCTGGGGCAGCAGGCTCAGCTGCTGCTCGTCCACCCACACCTGCGTCCGGTTGGTCACGCGCAGGCGGAAGAACCGGTCGGCCAGTTCCTCCTCGACGGCGCGGGCGTTGATCACCCGATCCAGAGGGATCAGGCCGGAGAGCGTCACGTCGCAGATGGTATCCGCATCCGCGGCTGATTCGACCGCGCGTCTGATCGCGGCGTCGTCGGAGGTCGCGACGTCGAGATCGATCCGCCGGTAGGCCCGCCGGCCGACCTTGCGCCGGCTGACCTGCGCGGCACCCGGCGCCGGGATCTCCACGAGCAGCACATGCCCTGCGCCTTCCTGATCGTACGCCAGCAGTTCCGGGGACCCCGCATACCAGGCGGGCGTCGGCGGGCCGACCACCTCCGCCGCCGAGTGCCAGTCGCCCAGGGCCAGGTAGTCAAGACCGAGGTCGCGCACTTCCTGCGGGTGAAGGACGCCCGGCCCTTCGACGACACCCGCGCGGTACATCGAGCCGTGGGTGAGCCCGATGGCGAAGCGCATCGCCCGACCGCGCGGCCACCCGGCCAGGGGGCTGGCTCCGGCGCCCGGCTCTGGTGATCGCCCGACCAGCGTGAGGTCGAGGTCGGGGAAGGTCACCGTCTCGACCGTTCGACCGAAGAAGATCGTGCTCGGACAGGCGGTGCGCAGGCGGTCGTGTCCGCCCACATACCCGTCCTCACCGACGTCATGGTTTCCGGCCACGACCGCGACATGGATCCGCGCATCGTCGAGCCGGCGCAGTTCGCGGCCGACCAGGTCGAGCGTCGCAGCGACCGGGCGCGGCGAGTCGAAGAGGTCTCCTGCGCAGAGGACCATCTGAACGCGCTCGGCGATGGCCAGGTCCACCGACCGCACCAGCGCCGCTTCGAGGGCGCGCCGCTGCGCGGCGCCCTTCTCCCCCAGCACCTGGAAGGGACGGTCCAGATGGAGGTCCGCCAGATGCAGGAGGCGGATCACTCCTCCACCTCCGGCTCACCCGTGGCCGTATAGGGGCAGATCGAGGCGAACGCGCAGTACCGGCAAGCCCGGTAGAAGTCAGGTGTGGCGATGAACTGCTGGCCGCGGATGCCCCCGGAGACGCGCTCGATCACCGCCGCGGTCTCTGCCAGGAGCTCGCCGTCGGGCGCAGCGGTGCCGACGAGGACGCCCTGCGGCCCGAGAAAGTGCAGTTCGAGGCGGTGCGGCATGACGCCGTAGACCTCGCGGTAGGCCAGCGCGTAGATGGCCAGCTGCAGGCTCTCCCGTGCCCGGCGGTCGGCGTCTTTCTGCGTCCGCACGTCGCTCGTCTTGAAGTCGATGAGGACGACCTCGTCGCCGCGCAGGTCGACCCGGTCCCAGCGGCCCTTGACGCGGGTGGCGCCGACCTGGAACGAGAACGGTGCTTCCACGAAGGTGGGTACGAACCCAGACCCTTCCTGGAAGGCAAAGAACTGCGCCAGCACCTCGCGCCCCTCGTCCATCCGCTGGTCTTCATGCTCGCGGCTGATAAAGCCCTCGGTGATCCAGGCCCGCTCAAAGTGGCGGATCAGGTCGTCGAGGGTCACCAGCTGCCGGCGGGCCTTGCGCCGATGGTACTCGCGGATCGCCTCGTGGATGGCGGATCCGTAGACGACCCGGTGATCCCGCATCAGCGGGACGCGCAGGATGTGGGTGTACTTGTACTTCAGCGGGCAGATGTCGTAGTCGTCGACCTGCCGGAAGCTCACGATGAGCGGTGATTCGGGGGGCAGCACGCCTTCCAGGCGCTGCTGCCCGTCCGCCGGCGGGGCGTGGCGATGAATCGCCTCGACCGGCGCGGCCTTGTAGGTGGCCACGTCCACCTGCGGGATGTCGAGGGCCTCGAGGACGAAGCGGCTGATCTTCCGCGGCCGCACCCCGCCGTAGTCGCGCGCACTGGTGAAGTACAGCTCGCGCTGCGCCCGGGTCATCCCGACGTAGAAGAGCCGGCGTTCCTCCTGGAGGTGGAAGTCGCCGCCCGGGAGGATGTCCTTCACCAGCGGATCGGGCAGCGGGATGGTCTCCCCGCGGTTCCGTACCGGGAAACGGTCCGCCACGGCGCTGACCAGGAAGACAATCGGGAACTCCAGACCCTTGGCCTTGTGCACGGTGAGGATGTTGACGGCGTCCTGGTCGAAGTCGGCCTCGGCCACGGCGGGATCGTCCCCGGCGGCGATCAGGTTGTCCAGGTGGGTGACGAACTCGGGCACGCGGTCGTAGGCGGCGATCTCCCCGTAGCGGGCCACCAGGTCGAAGAACTTGGCCAGATTGGCGACGCGCACCTCATCCTCGGGCACGCCGGATGTGGCCAGCCGCCGGATATATCCCGTGCGGGTGACCAGGTATTCGTACAGGACGCGGCCGGTGACGTGGTCCTTCATCACCTCGCGCATCTCTTCAAGATCCTGGAGGAGCTTGGCCACCGCGGCGCGGCTCTCGGGGGCGAGCTCCTCCGCCAGATCGGCAAACCCTTCCTGATCGAGGTGGCGGAAGACGTGCTCCAGGGTCCGGTGCTTCCGGTCGGCGTAGTTGAGCGCCTTGGCCAGATCCGTCGCCGAGATCAGGTACAGGGGCGAAACCCCCAGATAGTACACGCTGAGGTTGTCGCCGGGCCGGGCCAGCGCGCGCAGGAAGGCCAGGGCCAGGCGGATCTCCTCCCGGTTGTAGAGCCCGCGGCTTCCGGTGAAGCGGAACGGCACGCCGCGCATATTGAGGGCGCGCATGAACGGATCAGCGTCCGCGTTGCTGCGCACGAGGATGGCCATGTCGCGATAGCGGGCGTCCCCCCGCTCCACCTTCTCCGCGATACGCGCGGCGACCCAGTCCGCCTCGCCGCTGAGCGTGTCGAGGTGCACGTGCTGGGGTGTGATCCCGGCTGGACCGACGGCGCGCAGCCGCTTGTCCAGCCCGGTCTTCACCTCGAGCCGGTCGGGGTTGTTATGCCGGATGAGCCGGTACGCCGCATCGAGGATGGGCTGGGTCGAGCGGTAGTTGGTGGTGAGGACCACCTGGCGCGCGCGCGGGTAGACCTCCATGAAGTTCAGGATGTTGCTGATCGCCGCGCCGCGGAACTTGTAGATGGACTGGTCGTCATCGCCGACCACCGTGATGTTGGGTTCAGGATGCGCCGCGGCGAGCAGTCGGACCAGCTGGAACTGCGCGTAGTTGGTGTCCTGGAACTCGTCCACCAGGATGTAGCGGAATCGCTGCTGGTACTCCCGCAGCACCGTGGGGTGCTCGCGCAGCAATCGGAGGGCGAGCGTGATCAGATCGCCGAAGTCCAGGCACCCCTCCGCGGCGAGAAGCTCCTGATACCGGGCGTAGGTCAGGGCGACCTCACGCTGGCGGCGCGCATGCTCGGCCAGGTCCTTGTCCCCGGCATCCCCCTCCGCGGCGCGCACGACCTCGTCGGCGAAGGCCAGGTACTCGGCGGGGGTGACGTCCTCGTCCTTCGCGCGGCTGATGAGCGCCAGCATCGCCTCGACGTAGCGGGTCGGATCGCCGAGCGGCCGGTAGAAGTCCAGCGGGAACTCGAAGAGGCGCTCCCGGAAGAAGATGACCTGCTCGGCCTTGGTCAGGATGCGGAAGTCCGGTGTGAGCCCCAGGTCGAGGGCGTGGTCGCGCAGCAGGCGGTCGCCGAAGGCGTGGAAGGTGCTGATCCAGACATCGGTGTAGCCGTAGGGGACCAGGACGTCGACGCGCTCTTCCATCTCGGCTGCGGCTTTGTCCGTGAAGGTCAGGGCCAGGATCTCCGAGGGCCTGGCCCGCTTGGTCGCGATGAGCCAGGCCACCCGGCGCGTGATGACCGCAGTCTTGCCGGTGCCGGCGCCGGCGACGATGAGCAGCGGGCCGGCCTCATGCGTCACAGCCTGCCGCTGCTGCTCGTTCAGGTCGGCCAGGATGCCCTCGGCCGGATCGGTACGCTCGGGCGGCGCCCCGGACGGCAGATCCAGCACGAGTTGACCCGAGCCTTCGATGATCGCCAGCCGCCGCGTTCGTTCAACCATCACTCGGTCACCACGGCACGCCCCAGGACCGCCCGCAACGCCGCCGCGATCGCGCCCGGGGAGAATCCGCGGCGGTGGAGCACCCCCGCCAGCCGTCGGTAGGCGACCTCGGCCGGCTGGGCGCGATAGCGCCGGGCCCGCGAGCGTGCCACGTGCAGCGCGAGCTGGTGCTCGTCCGTCTCCGAGAACGCCTCGCGCAGGGCTTGCTCGATGACCTCGGGGGCGACGCCCTTGCGAAGCAGTTCGCCGCGCAGCCGCAGCCCTCCTGACGGACGCAACGCCAGCCGCGAGTTGATCCAGGCCCGGGCGAATCGGGCGTCATCGATCAGGCCCTCGGAGGTCAGTCGATCAATGACGCCGCCAACCACCTCGGGGGCGATCCGTCGCCGACGGAGGCGCTCTTCCAGCTCGCGGCGGCTGCGCAGGCGCACGGCCAGCAGCCGCAATGCCATCTCCGTCGCCAGCGCCGCCTCGGCGCGGGACCGCAGCTGTCGGAGCGTATCTTCTGAGAGGTCCGCCCCGGCCTCCAGGCCCAGCGCCTCCACGTCCTCCGGCCGCAGCCTCAGCGTGGGGCCTCCGTCGAGGACGACCCGCCGGTGATGCCAGCGGCCCGAGGGCGGGCCGACGCGGAGGACCTTCACATCCTACGCCTTTCCTTTAGTCGCGGGCTCCTTCCCGGCCGGTGCGGTCTCGCGCACCTCGGGCGCGGCCGGCTTGAGCAGCCCCGTGGCCAGCCGCACGCGACGGTCGATCTCGCGGGCCAGCTCCGGATTGCTCTCCAGGAAGTCGCGGGCGTTGTCGCGGCCCTGCCCGAGCTTCATCTCGCCGAAGGCGAACCAGGTCCCCGTGCGCTGCACGATCCCGTGGGCGGCGGCGACATCCAGGATGTTGGCGGCCTTGCTGATTCCCAGGCCGTAGAGGATGTCTACCTCGGCGTCGCGGAACGGCGGGGCCAGCTTGTTCTTCACGACTTTGATCCTGGCGCGCATCCCCTTGACCTCGTCGCCGGACTTCAGGTTCTCCGTGCGGCGGATCTCCATGCGCACCGAGGCGTAGAACTTCAGGGCCCGTCCGCCGGTCGTCGTCTCGGGAGAGTTGTGAACCACAACGCCGTCGATGAGATAGGTGTGATGCCCTTCGACCTCCAGGTCGAAGCGGCGCATCGAGCGCGTACGAGGCTTCCTGTAAATCCTGGCAATCCGTGCTGGAACGGCGCGGAGTTGCCGCCGGCCGGCGAGCCGTGTCCCGTTGAGGTGGGCGTCGCTCAGGTCGGGCTGCCAGTTGAACTGACCCCGCAGGGGTGGATGGAGTTTGTATGCGACTGAGGGGTGCACGTACGGAGCGATGAGTTCGTGCAATCGCTTCGTCTGTTCCGCCGAGAACCAGAAGCCGCGGCCGTCATCCCGCGGCGTGCCGATTCCGAACCGCTCGAAGAGCGCCACCACCCTCGCCCGCGACTCTTTGTTGAGCGACTTGTTATACAGGACCGCCTTCCCTCGCCCCCATCGGGCGTAGTGGCCCCCATAGGAGCCATCATCCGCGTACCAGACGGCCAGGCCCCGGGGATCGAGACGATCGAGGACCGCTGTCGCCGTCCGCCCGCCCCCGTGCGCATAGACCTCCCTACGGAGTTCAGCCAGGGTCGGGAACGAGATCGTATCGAAACCCACGCCGTGACCCACCGCGGCCATCGGTCGCGAGAAGGGCTCGAGCATCCAGTGCTTCCACTGCACGTATTCCTTCTGTTCGCGCCCGTGACCGATCCGAAATGCGGCCGCCTGTGTCCCCGTCTTGCGCAGCGAGCCGTCCCCCAGCACGCTACCAAGCAGCAACTGCACCTGATCGTCGGTCAGCCGGTAGTCTTCAACCGTGACCAGTACCTCGTCGCCGATCTTGAGTTCGCCGGCCGGTACTTCCCCGCGAGGGGTGAAGATCATGTGGTTCGGCGTGGCGGCGAACCTGCGTCGCCTCGAAGGGCCCCCCTCAACCTCGAACTGCAGGAAGTGGTCGGCGTTGCCGTTGTCGTACCAGTTGACGATGCGCCGCGGCTCGATCCGTCCAGTTGCGGGATCGTAGCTGAGCACTTCGACCGGCTTCCGCTGGTTAACGATCTTCCCGATCTTCTCAGTCGTTCCGTCGGCCAACACGACCCGGGAGTTGTAGTGGAAGCAGCCGAACATGACCCCGATCTTCTCGCGAATCTGGTTGATGAAGACGACGGTCGTGCGCGAGCGGCTGATCGCGCCGACGAGTTTGCGCAGCGCCTGGGACATCAGCCGCGCCTGCAGACCGACGTGGGCGTCGCCCATCTCGCCTTCCAGCTCCGCCCTGGGCACCAGCGCGGCCACCGAGTCGACGACGATGACGTCCACCGCACCGCTGCGGACCAGCGTCTCGGCGATCTCCAGGGCCTGCTCTCCGGAATCGGGTTGGGACAGCAGCAGGTTATCCACGTCCACGCCCACCGACCGCGCGTAGTTGGGGTCGAGCGCATGCTCGGCGTCGATGAACGCGGCCACCCCGCCCTCGCGCTGCGCCTCCGCGATGATGTGGTAGCCCAGCGTGGTCTTTCCGGAGGCCTCCGGGCCGTACACCTCGACCACACGGCCGCGGGGCACACCGCCGATCCCCAGCGCGATATCGAGGCCCAGCGCGCCGGTGGGGATGACCTCAACGGCGAGCTTGCTGCCGGCCTCACCGAGTTTCATGATGGAGCCCTTGCCGAACTGCTTCTCGATCTGGGTGACCGCGAGGTCGAGGGCGCGCTGGCGCTCGTTCATGACCGTGCCTCCTGCAGGGCGGGAACCCGAGTCGCAGGCAGTCTACCAAACGTTTGTTCGCTTGTCAATGACCCCGGAGGGTCATGGACGACTACTACTTCTCGTAGGGGGAGAGATGAACCTCCTCAACCGGTGTATAGATGGGTCCGTGAGCCCGTAGGAGGCTCTCCATGACCAGGACGGAGGTCACCTCCTGTTCACCCACGTCCACCCCCTCGAGACCGGCCAGGGCGCGGCCCACGTCGCCCCACAGCACGCTCTCCCTGACCCTCGCCAGGGTCAGGTGAGGGGAGAATTGCCGGGGTTCCCGGGGGAACCGCTGGCGGGCCAGGGAGTCGTCTATCCGGCGCGCCAGATCGAACAGGGCCTGGGCGCCGTCCGAGACCCCCACCCAGACGACCTGCGGTCGACTGGGGCTGGGGAAGGCGCCTATGCCGCGCAGGGTGATGCGAAAGCGCATCACGCCGGCGCACGCCTCGCGCGTGGCCCTGCGCACGCGCTCGAGTTCGGCGTTGGAGATCGCCCCGATGAAACGCAGTGTGAAGTGCAGGTTCTCGGGCCGGATCCACCGCAGGCGGGCCCCAGCCTGCTCCAATCGGCGCTCCAGCGCGGTCACCGCGTCGTGCAGGAGCGGATCGAGGGCCACGGCGATGAAGACGCGGCGGCCTGTCGCGCTCATCCGCGGAGCAGGTGCAGACGGAGGAGGTTCAGGGCGGCCTGTGAGGCGAGAAAGCGAATCCCCTGCCGGCCCGGCTCGGAGCCGAAGGTGAGCCGGCGGTGCAGCAGACCGCCTCGATGGGCCAGACCGATGAAGACGAGGCCCACGGGCTTCTCAGCGGTGCCTCCGCTCGGGCCGGCGATGCCCGTGATCGAGACGCCCAGATCGGTGCGGGCGCGGGCCTTGATACCGGCGGCCATCGCCTCCACGACCTCGGCGCTGACCGCCCCGTGCGCCTGGATCAGGCGCGGCGGGACATTGAGCAGGTCGACCTTGGCGGCATCGCTGTACGCCGTGACGCCCTCGACGAAGTACGCGGAGCTCCCGGGAACATTGGTCAGGCGCTCGGCGAGCAGTCCGCCGGTGCACGACTCGGCGGCGGCGACGGTGAGGCCTCGAGCGGCCAGCACCTCGCCGACCACCATCTCCAGGGTCTGCTCGTCCACGCCGTAGACGAGGTCACCCAGCCGCTCGCGCACGAGGGCCTCGCCCCTGGCCAGTTGCTCGCGCACTTCATCGGGCGGCCCCTTGGCCGTGATGCGCAGATGCACCTCGCCCAGCTTGGCGTACGGCGCGATGGTCGGGGCGGTGCCGCGGACGAGGTCCTTGATCCTGACCTCCACCGCGGACTCCCCCTCCCCTGTCACGCGGAGGACCACCGACCCGATCAACGCTCCGCCGCAGCGCCCGGCCAGGTAGGGGATGACGTACTCGCGCATCATCCCGTCCATCTCGAACGGGACGCCGGGCATGATGAACACCATCCGCCCGTCGCGCTCCAGGTGGATGCCGGGCGCGGTGCCCCGGCGGTTCGGGATGATGCGCGCGTGGCGGGGCACGAGGGCCTGCTTGTAGACGGTGTCCGGAGGGATGCGGCCTCGGGACTCAAAGAAGCGCGCGATGTGCGCGGCGACGTCCTCGTTGCGCACCAGGTCTTCGCCCAGCGCCCCGGCCACGGCCTCCACGGTGAGATCATCCTCGGTCGGGCCCAGCCCGCCCGTGATCAAGATGGCCTCGGCGCGGCTCATCGCCAGCCGGACCGCGTCCTGGATCCGGTGGGGGTTGTCGCCGACGGTCTGTTTGAAGTACAGGTCGATCCCGAGCTGCGCCAGCTCGCGTGCGAGGAATGCGGCGTTGGTATCGACGATCTGTCCGAGCAGGAGCTCGGTCCCGACCGAGATGATCTCAGCCCGCATCGCTAGGGCGCTTCAAATGTCCGTTCCCATACCTGCCGCCGCGGCGGAGGCTCGAAGACCTCGCCGTTGATGCGCACGAGCACGGCCGGGGCATTCCCGACCCGGAGCGTCACCCGTCGCTCCGCGTGCCAGCGGCGCACGTCCCCCTCCTGGACCAGTCCCTGGAACACCCGCGCGCCGTCGGCCTCCACGCGCACCCATGACTCGCCCGTCGCCGTCAGCTCGACACTGACCCCTCCAACCGGCGCGCGAGGGGACGGGCGCTCCGCTTCCTGCTCGACCGGCGGAGAAGGTTCCGGGACCTTGGGGGGAGCGAGAGCGGGCTCCGGCCCGGAGACCTTCGCGGGCGGGGCGGCGATCTCCGGAGGCAGGGGGCGGCTGAATTCGCGCAACTGGATGTAGCCGACGATGCCGACGACGACGAGCCCCGCGGCGAGGACCAGGCCGGCGTAGGTGGCCGCACGTCGGAGCTTCGAGCGCGGGACGGCCGGCCGGATCGGGATCTCTACGCCCGGGGCGCCGATGATCGGCGGACGCTCCGCGTCGATCGGATACGCTTCGAGCAGCCGATCAGGATCGAGTCCCAGCGCGGCGGCGTACGTGCGCAGGAACCCCTTCACGTACGCCTGGCCGGGCAGGCGGTCGAACTGCTCTTCCTCCAGCGCCCGCAGGTAGACGGCGCGGATGTGCGTCAGCCGCTCCAGGGCATCGAGGTGCAGCCCCCTGGCCTCGCGCGCGTTGCGCAGGCGTTCGCCGATCCCAAGTTCGCGGGCCACGCGGTGTGTGTTCCATCAGGCGCGAAGGCTTTCCTGTGCGGCCTCTCGCGCGATGGCCGCGGCCAGCCGGGCATTCGCGCGCAACAGCGCCACGTTCGCCCGCAGGGTGCGGCCGCCGGAGATCTCACCGAGCGCAGCCAGCAGAGCCGGGGTGAGGTCTCCGCCGCGCAGGGGGCCGATGCGCGCCTGCGCGGCGGCCACGGCCCGGGCGACCTCGTCAGACGTCAGCGCGTCCTCTGCGGGGATCGGGTTGGTCACGAGCACGGCCCCCTCTTGCCGCAGGGCGCGCTTGTGGCGGAGGATCGCGGCGGCCTCAGCAGGCCGGTCGATCCGGCGCGGTGCGTCGAAGCCGCTGTCCGCGACGTAGAAGTTCGGGAACCGGCCGGACCCGTAGGCCGCGACGGTCACACCCGTCGTGTCCAGAAACTCGAGCGTCTTGCCGATGTCGCAGATCGCCTTCGCGCCGGCGGAGACCACAATGACGGAGTGACGCGCGAGCGCCTGGAGGTCGGCGGACACATCCCACGTCCAATCTGCGTCCAGGTGCACGCCGCCGATCCCACCGGTGCTCATGACAGAGACGCCGACCGTGGCGGCCACGGCGATCGTCGCCGACACCGTGGTACCGCCGGTGGCACGGGACGTAACCGCCACCGCCAGGTCCCGCTCAGCGACTTTCCAGACCGCAGAGTCCGTGAGGCGTGAATACCCCGCCGCGTCCAGCCCGACGACGATGCGGCCGTCCACCACCGCGACCGTGGCCGGGATGGCGCCCGCCGCCCGCACCTCCGCTTCGAGCGCCGATGCGGTCTCGATCCCCACCGGATGCGGCAGGCCGTGGGAGATTACCGCGGACTCGAGGGCCACCACCGGAAGGCCCCGGCGGAGCGCGTGGGCGATTTCGTCCGCGACGACCACGAATTCGGGGAGCCTAGACGCGGGCATGGAGTGCCTCCGGCGAGAGTCCGGGGTGATTGGCGCCTTCCACCTCGAGGGTCATCACCGCCGCGGCCATGGCGAGCCGGGCCCCCCGCCGGGCGTCCATCTCCGTCGCCAGCGCGTAGATCGCCGCCGCAGCCGCGGCGTCGCCTGCCCCGGTCGGATCGCGCACCGCGGCGGGGGGCGGCTCGACCCAGATCTCCTCCGCTCCCACCCATCCCAACCCCTCCGCGCCCATCGTGACGAGAACAGTCCCGCCGTCCGGCCGCAGGGCCCTGGCGGCCCGCAGCGCCTGCTCCGGAGAGCCCACATCGAGTCCGGTCAGCGCCGCCATCTCGGGCGCGCCCGCGACGATGAGGGCGGCCCGGGGGAGCACCGGGCGGATCCGTCCGGCCTTCGCCGCCGAGACCGGCAGCAGGCAGAGGAGCTTGCCTCCCGCCAGCTCGACCGCCCGCGTGATGGTCGCGGGTTGGAGGTTCGCGTCGACGATGACGGCCGTCGCATCCTCAACCAGCGAAGCGCGGGCGTCCAGGTCGGAGGCGGTGAGCGCCTCTGCGGCCGCCATGTCCGAGACGGCCGAGTGGATCGCGCCGGCGTACTCGATCGCCACGTAGTAGTTGCCGCGGCCGTGAATCCGCAGGACGCCGCTGGTGTCGACGCCGGCCCGGGCGGCCTGGGTGATGGCCAGGTTGGTCAGCGGGTGGGCGTCGGCGGAGGCGATCAAACGGGTGAGCACCCCAAGACGGGCAAGATTCTCCGCCACGTTGCGGCCGGCGCCGCCGGCGGCGATCCGCACACGCCCCGGGTTGCTGACGCCGACGACGAGCGGCGCCGCCGGCACCGCCAGCACATCCACGTTCACGCCGCCGATGACGACGGCGACGCCGGGGGCCGTCATTGCCGCCGTCGTGCGCGCAGCAGGGCGTCGAGCTCTGCTCGTGTCCGGGGGACGTTGATCCGGCCGCGGATGATCCCAGCTCTCAAATCCTCGAGCATCGGCTTGATGTCGGCGAGCACGGTCTTGTTGAAGTCGTTTTCGGCGTAGATGACCCCGCCCTCCGCCAGCCCAAAGCTCCGACACCCTCCGGAGAGCGACCCTTCGACAAGCGCCTTGATCGTCTCGTAGACCGCCACGTCCACGCGCTTCACGACGCTCGTCAGGATCCGGGACCGCTGGTCATCCTTCACACTCAAGGCTTGATCCGCGCCGGAACCTATCGCCATCCTCCGCTTTACGACGGCCGCCTCAAAGACGCCGTCCCCGCTGTGTCTCGCCACGTGATAGATGACATCCGCCCCGCGCTCATACAGGGCCAGGGCCAGTTGCCGGCCCCGGGCGGGGTTGTTGAACGCGACGGCCTCCGTTCCGACGTAGTCCGAGAGGATGATGGTGCCCGGCCGGACGTACCTGGCGCCGGCGATGTAGGCGACCTCGGACGCGGCGGCCATCGGGGTCTTCGCGCCCCCGAGAAACCCAATGATCCCCGTCCGAGATTTCGCGGCGGCGGCCGCGCCGGCAAGAAACGATCCCTCCTCCTCCCTGAACGGCAGGCACACGATGTTGTCCTTGGGACGCAGGCCGACAATGACGCCGTCCACGAGCCCAAACCAGATGCCGGGGAACTCCGCGGCCACCCGCCGCAGAGCGTCCGTCGCGGGGTCGCCGATCCCAAATACCAGGTCGAATCCCTCCCGCGCCATCGCGCGAAGGAGGTCTTCCCGATTCTCGCCACCCGGGGCCGGTTCCACCTCCTGGGTGTCGAGCAGGGCCCCGAACTCCCTCCGCGCCCGGGATAAACCGGCGTGCGCCATGTCATTCGACGCGAGATCTCCGCGGCCGCCGACCGCGAAGACGATTCCCACCTTCTGTGTGGGGGCCGCCGCCGGCCGCGGAGGCTGAAGCGTACATCCCGCGACGGCCGTCAGGCCGACAAGGAACACCGTCCGGGCCAGGGCGAGGGCGGGGATGGACATCCGGTTCCTGCGTGCCATTGCAGCATTGCTGTAGATTCCTGGCGGCGGAATGCTCTCCTCCGCCCTGGTCGGCCCACGCGCATGGCGCAGGGACGGCGTACACTGCGGCGAACTTGTGAAGGCGGCAGCCGGACGCTGAGGTTGGTCCACCATTGTGCCCGCCGGGACAGGCCGCGGCGAATTCAGACTGCCGACACGAGGAGGGGGACCATGAAGTCTCGGGTGTGGCTCCTGGCACTTGTCACCGTGGTTGTGACAATGGTGCTGCAGACCTCCGCACCAACGCCTGCACCAGCGGCTCCGAGGGCGTTCAAGATCGCCGTGGTGTCGGACGTCGGCGGACGCGGTGACCTGAGCTTCAACGACATGGCGTTCAAGGGTGGAGAGGACGCCGAGCGCGATTTCGGCATCCGGATGGTTGAGCTGGTCAGCAAGGTCGAAGCCGACTACGTGCCCAACCTGACCACCGCGGCCAGAGACCCCGATGTGCAGCTGATCGTCGGTGTGGGCTTCCTGCTGAGCGACGCCCTGGCTCAGGTCGCCCAGCGCTTCCCCAACAAGAACTTCATGGGCATCGACACCTTCTCGCAGTCCATCGTGAAGGAGAAGTTCCCGGCCAAGTACCCCCTGCCGAACCTGATGGACATCGTCTATGAGGAACACAAGGGCAGCGCGCTGGTGGGTGCCCTGGCCACCTTGCTCGCGGCGCAGTACAACAAGTCGTACATCGGCGGGGTGTTCGGCATCGAGATCCCCGTGCTCTGGAAGTTCGAGATCGGCTACAAGTGGGGCGCCCGGTGGGCCACCGAGTGGATGCTGAAGAACAAGCCGGATAAAGCCTTCAAGTACCGCACGGACCTCGTCCTGTGGACCTACACCGGGACCTTCAGCGACATCCCCAAGGGCTACGCTGCGGCGAAGGCCATGTACGCCAAGGACGCGGTCGCCGTCTACAACATCGCGGGACCGCTGGGGCTGGGCATCAACCAGGCCGTGCAGGAACTGGCCAGGGCCAGAGGGTTGAAGAGCGGGCCGCCCTTCTGGATCGGGGTGGACGCCAACCAGGACTGGATCAATCCCGGCTTCATCATTGCCAGCATGATGAAGCGGGTGGACAAAGGCGTGTACTTCGCGACGAAGTGGGTTCGGGACGGGACGTTCCGGACTCTGGTCAAGCAGCACAACGGTGTCGTGGTGCTGGGTGTCGGCACCAAGGTCGCCGGCGCGCTCTCCGAGGGTATTTCGGTGAGCACGCTGGCGGACCTGAGTGAGTTCGTGCAGATGGGCGTCACCGCCGAGAAACTCACGGGCAAGAAGGTCCTCCCCGCCCCTCCGGCGGAGATTCGGGCCCGGGTGAAGGCGATGCGCGACGCGCAGCCGGCGTGGGTCTGGCAGGCCGTGGCGGAGCTGGAGAAGGCCATCCGGGAGGGCCGGGTCACGGTTCCGCTGGTGTTGACGAAACCGGACATCGAGAAGTGGCGCAACGAACTGGGCTGGACTCCTGATCCGAAGAGGACGCTCAGTTAGCGCTGCGCGCACACGGCACGGCGGGGGCAAGCTCGGACTGAGGCGCAGGCGCGCGGTCCGGTTTGCCCCTGTTCGTGTCCGGGGACAGCGATGAGCGGCGCGCCCCGCATCGACATGCGGGCGATTCACAAGATCTATCCGGACGGCACCGTGGCCCTGCGCGGCGTGGATTTCCGCCTGCAGCCCGGCGAGATCGTCGCGCTCCTCGGCGAGAACGGGGCGGGCAAGACCACCCTGATGAAGATCCTCTCCGGTCTGCTGCGCCCGACCCGCGGAGAGATTCTCGTCGATGACCGTCCCGTCCAGTTCAGAAATCCGGCGGACGCGCTGCGGGCCGGGATCGGGATGGTGCATCAGGCCTTCACCCTGGTGCCGCCCTTCACGGCCCTGCAGAACGTGGTGCTGGGCCAGGAGGATGGACACCCGCTGGGCCCGATGCGGGCAGAGGCGGCCCGGAGGCGGGTGACGGCGCTGCTGGCGGAGACCGGCCTGTCCGTCCCCCTGGACCTGTCCACCGAGTCGTTGCCCATCGGCGTGCAGCAGCGCGTGGAGATCCTGAAGACGCTGTACCGGGGGACCTCGGTCCTGATCCTCGACGAGCCCACCTCGGCGCTCACCTTGACGGAGGTGCATGACCTCTTTCGGTTCCTCCGCGGGCTGGCCGCGCGGGGCCGGGCCATCGTCTTCATCAGCCACAAGCTCAAAGAAGTGCTGGAGATCTCGGACCGGGTGGTCGTCCTGCGCGGTGGCCAGCTTACCGGCGCAGTCCCCACGGCCCAGGCCACACCCGAACTGCTCGCGGAGTTGATGGTCGGTCGCAAGGTGGTCCCGCAGGTCAGCCGATCGGCGAAGCCGGCCGGACAGCCCGTGCTGGTGGTCCGCCACCTGCGGGTGACCAACGACCAGGGCACCGCGGTCGTGAAAGACCTCTCCTTGCAGGTGCGCGAGGGCGAGATCGTCGGCATCGCGGGGGTCGAAGGCAACGGGCAGAGCGAACTCGTCCAAGCCCTGACCGGTCTTCGGCCGGCGCAGGACGGGGAGACTGTCCTCAGCGGCGCCGTTGTCCGCCACCTCCACCCCCTCGAGTTCTACCGCCGCGGGGTCGGGCACATCCCGGAGGACAAGGCCCGGTTCGGCCTGGCGCTCAACTTCGACCTCACCGAGAACGCCATCCTGAGCCGCCAGCGCGAGCGCGCCTTCGTCACGCGGTGGGGCCGGTTCGACTGGGGCGCCATCGCCGCCTACGCGCGCCAGCTCGTGGAGCGGTTCAAGGTGGTCGCCCTCGGCCTGCGGGCGCCGGTGCGGAGCCTGAGCGGCGGCAATCAGCAGCGGCTGCTGGTGGGCCGCGAACTCAGCAAGCAGCCGGTGCTGATCGTAGCCGTCCATCCCACGCGCGGATTGGACATCGCCTCCACCGTGTACATCCGCGAGCTCCTGGTTCGGATGCGGGACGAGGGCAAGGGCGTCCTGCTGGTCTCCGCGGACCTGGACGAGATCCTCGAACTGAGCGACCGGATCGCCGTGATGTACGAAGGAGCATTCATTGGCGCGGGAAGGGCGGACGAGTTCACCCGCGAGGAGATCGGCCTGATGATGGGCGGCATCATCCCGAAGGGACGCGATGCGAGCACGCTGGCACTTCCCCCGGCCGCTGATTGAACTGACGGCGACGATTCTCGCCGGGCTCGCCGCCGGCGCGCTGCTCATCCTCGTCTTTGGGCACAACCCGCTTCTGGCCTACCGGGCGCTGTTCATCGGCGCCTTCGGCAGCCTCCAGGATGTCCTGGAGACGCTGGCCTTCGCCACGCCCCTGATGTTGACGGCGCTGACCTTTTCCGTCGGCGTCCGGGCCGGCCTGTTCAACATCGGCGCCGAGGGCCAGATGTACGTGGGCGCGATCGGCGCCATCGCCGTCGCCGGGATGGTGCGGCTTCCGGCGGGGCTCCACCTCGCGGCCGCGACCGCGGCCGGGATGCTGGCGGGGGGCCTGTGGGCGGTCGTCCCGGCGCTGCTCAAGGTGAGTCGGGGCGTGCACGAAGTGATCTCGACCATCATGACCAACTGGATCGCGTTCTATCTGTCGACGTACCTGGCGCTCAACTTCCTGACCGGCGCCCGCGGCGACAGCACGCGCCCGGCGCTGCCCACCGCCCGCTATCCCGTCCTCACCGAAGACGCCACGCTGACGGCGGTCATCTTCGTGGCGGTGGCCTTCTGCCTGGTGGTCTACCTCTACCTGTGGGGGACCCGGGCCGGCTACGAGCTCCGCCTGGCCGGGGAGAACCCGGAGGCGGCGCGCTACGCGGGGGTGAACGCCGGCGGGGTGATGGTGATGAGCTTCGTGATCGGCGGACTGGCGGCCGGGCTGGGCGGCGCCAGCCAGATCATCGGCCGGCCTCCGGCCTGGGCGCTGTATGCGACCCTCGGCAACGTGGTCACGCTGGGTTTCGACGGCATCGGCGTCGCGCTGGTCGGCCGCAACCACCCCATAGGCGGGGTGCTGGCCGCGTTCCTGTTCGGCGCGCTGGCCCACGGCGGCCGGCTGATGGAGTACCAGGCGGGGGTGCCCTCCGAGCTCGTGCGCGCGCTCAACGGCCTGATCGTGATCACCCTGGCCGTCCCGGAGCTGTGGACGCTCCTGCGGAGGAGGCTCGCCCCGTGAGCCCGGCCCGGCGCCGCCTCAGGAACTACCTGCTGCTGGGAACCGCCGTCGCCCTCTTCGCGTACGCGCTGCAGCGCCTCGGCCTGGGACCGATCTCCCTGCTCGAAGCGGGCCTGCTGGCCATGACGCCCCTGGCGCTGGCCGCGGTCGGAGAGTGCCTCAACGAGAAGGCCGGCGTCGTCAACATCGGGATGGAAGGGATCTTCATGATCAGCGCCGTGACCGGGGTCTGGACCGCGGAGGCATTCAACAGCGGGGTGATGGGCCTCCTGGGCGGCGCGGCGATCGGCGCCGCCGTCGGGTTGGCCCTGGGCGCGATCAGCGTGTACGGCCGGGCGGATCAGATCATCGCCGGGATGGGCCTCAACATCTTCGCCCTGGGCTTCATCCCCTTCCTCCTGATCAGCCTGTGGGCCTTTCCGGGCATCCACCTGTTCCCCAATGAACTGATGGTGCCGCGCCTCTTTACACCGCTGGGCCAGATCAGCCCCGTGACCGTGGGGGCGGTCGCCGTCGCCATTCTGGCGCACTTCCTCCTGCACAGGACGGTACTGGGCTTCAGGATCAAGGCCGTTGGGGAACGCCCGGAGGCTGTGGATGTGGCCGGGCTGCGGGTGGACCGCCTTCGCCTGCTCACCAGCACGCTCGGAGGCGCGCTGGCCGGCATCGGCGGCGCCTTTCTCCCCCTGGGCTGGTTCGGCGCGCTGGTCAAGGAGATCTCCGCAGGCCGCGGGTTCATCGCCCTGGCCTGCGTGGTCTTTGCGGGGCTGGAACCGATGCTGGCCCTGGGGGCGGCCCTGCTCTTCGGCTTCGCCGATGGATTCGCCTCGGCCGTGGCGGTGACGCCGGGTGTGAAGGAGCGCATCCCCTTTTACTTCGTGAGCATGATCCCCTATGCCACCACCCTGGTGGTCGTCGCCCTGGTCATCGGCCAGCGGCGTTTCCCGCGGACCGTGGGCCGACCCTACGCGCGCGAGTAGACGCCCGTCCTCCCTGCTCGCCAGGCATGCCGAATGGTTCACTGGCCAGCTTCGTAGAAGCAGCGTCTACTGACTCCGCGCCGTATCGACGCGATCCGGGAGGGGCACCCGCAGCGCTCTTTCCATAGCAGGGGGTTCGGGAAGTGCTTCGCGAGCGGTCCCCATAGTCCCAATTCCGGGGTCATTGGTGCGGCCAAAGATGGGATTGTTGGATTGCACGTCGTGCAGCATAACGGATACGTTCGCTTTGCCAATGAGAATGCCGCCCGCCGTCGAATGCAATCTTTTTAGTGTAAAGGGCATGCCATGCCGCGGCCCCACACTTTACCACGAGCCAGTGCGTCATCCGCCTCACGCGCCCGTTCGCGAGCTTGCTCAACATCCATGGTGATGATGGCGTTCAGAGGGGGATTGTGCTTTTCGCCCTGTGCGAGGTGCGCTTCAAGCACTTCTGTGGCTGAGACGTGCCCTGCCCGGATAGCGGCTGCCAACTGCGTCGTAGTGGAGAAAACAATATCCATCATGATTGCTCCGGCACTTCGCTAGACGCGAGGCGGCTACCGGCTTGCGCATCAGCCGCGCGCCCGTCGGTGCCTGCCCCGTACCCGCGACTGCCGGCGCGGCGGCCGCATGCGCGTGTGAGCCAGCGCCCGCCTGGACTTCAGCCACCGCTGCAGGGAGACCTGCGATTCACCTGATGGCCGCCCGGTCAGCAGATCCTCCACCGCAATGTCCTCGTCCAGATCTGGCCAGTGAATCCCCTCCCCTCGTCCAATTAGCTTCCAGTTGCGGCGCTCGGCCGGAGTTCCATGCGCCAGACGTGGGTACCACTGCACCGGCACCGCCACTGTCCGGCCGTCCACCAGATCCACGATGAGTTCCTCGTCTGTGACCCGCACCTTCTGGGCCTGGGCAACCTGAACCTCACTCACCGAAGAATTCATGCCACGCCTCCAGGAGCCTCGACTCGTTTCGCTCAACCAGCTCCTTCAACCGACTGATCTCGGCCCGATTGAACCCGCGGCTCTCGTGAAACCGAACCGGATCCAACCAGAACTTTGCCCGCTTCCCCTCGCGTTCCACATGAACGTGGGCAGGCTCTCCGCGATCGGCCGAATAGAAGAAGAGCCGATACGGACCGACGCGTAGAACAGTGGGCATCGCCGCTAGTATACATCGGCCAGCTGGTCGTGTTCTTCCACGTATCACTCCGCTGGCTGGCTAGCGCGCGGTTAGCCCGCACCACACACCTTCCGACTCAGGCAGGTGGCGGATAGATGTACCAGCGGTAGCGTGCAATCTCACGATAGCCAATGGCCGCAGGGTCGCCGGCATCGGCCGCGCGGCGCGGGGTCCAGCCGCAGCAGCAGGGGCCGCCGAAGTTTCTGATCAACCCACGGGTCGCCGCCCCCACGCCGCAGAAGACCTATGCCGGCGCGGGGTACGTCAACTCGGGGATCCTCTTCGCGCCGGGCACCCCGGGGAATCCGCCGGCCAGCTACGCGCTCACGTTCACGAAACGCGGGACCTACACCTATACCTGCGTCGTCCACGACGCCCTCGGGATGCGGGGGACAATCGTCGTCAAGTAAGGTCGACCGACGCCCGCCGCCAGAACGACGGGACCGGGGGCTCCCCGGTCCCGTCGTCTTCGTGGAGGCAGCGCCTATCAGTCCCGTACCGTATCGACACCGTCTGGACGGGGCACCTGCAATGCCCGCTCGATGGCAGGAGGTTCGGGAAGAGCTTCGCGGGCGGTCCCCATCTCGCCCAACCGCCGCGCGGCCGGAAGCACGCGCCGTTCCAGCGTTCCGGAGGCTTCATTGTAGTACTTCGCGGCGCTGTCCAGCCGCTTGCCCAGCTCGGTGAAGTGCTGCAGAAAGGACCGCAGGCGCTCGTGCACCTGGCGTCCCTGTTCGGCGATTACGCGGGCGCTTTCGGCGATCTGGTGCTGCTGCCAGCCGTACGCCACGGCCTTCAGCAGTCCCAGGAGGGTGATCGGGCTCGTCAGGAGGACTCGCTGCTGCACCGCGAACTCCAGCAGCCCCGGATCGCGCTCGAAGGCGGCGCCCAGGGCCGCTTCGTTGGGAATGAACATCACCGTGAGGTCCACAGACCCCCCGAGCTGCTCCCAGTACCGTTTGCCGGACAGTTGCTGGATGTGCTGCTTCAAAGCCCTGACGTGCGCGTCGAGCCTGTCCGTCCGCCCGGACTCGCCGGACTCCGCGGCCTCCAGGTAGGCCTGCATCGGCGCCTTGGCGTCCACAGGGATGCTCCCTCCGTTGGGCAGGTGCACGACGAGATCCGGTCGCCCGGTCTCGACGGCGACCTGTTCGCTGAAGTCCACGTGCTCCACCAGACCGGCCAGCTCCACGATCCGCCGGAGCTGGTATTCTCCCCACCGGCCCCGCGTGGCAGTGGACTTCAGCGCCTGGTTCAGCGAGAGGGTCGCGGTCTGAAGCTCGGTGTGCGCCTGCGCCAGCTGTCGCAGCTGCTCCTGGAGGCCCTGGTAGGCCCCTTCCCGCCGCTGCTCGACCGCCCGGATCTCCCGATCGAGGGCCTCGAGGGCTTTCCCGAGCGGTTCCACCAGTCTGCCGACCCGTTCCCGTTCCACCTGCCAGTCGCCGCGCGCTTCCGCCAGGACGCCGTGCAGCTGGTCGCGGACGTGCCGCAAGAGCACCTCGGAGTTGCTTTTCAGCGCCTCCGCCGCCAGGGCGGCAAAACTCTCCCGCAGGACCTGCTCCGCCCGACCGGCTCGCCCCGCCTCCCTGCCCGAGAAGGCGCGGACGATGAACCAGGCGGCCGCGCCGCCGAGGACGCCCCCTGCCACGAAGCCAAGCGCCACGTCGAGCATGGACCACCGACCCTCTCGTCGCGAAAAAGTTTTGTACCACTGCCCGATAGGTATGGTTCCCGCCTTCACCCGGGATCAGACACTCACGGTTGCCCACGGGTGGGCGGCGGGACCTGGTCGATCCGCGCATGACTTGAACGCCTAGCCGGACCCGCGGACGATGTGCGGGTGGAAGTCGCCATCAGTCCTGCAGAGGTCGGATGGAATTGCGTTAAGGTAGTGGCGGCCGGCCAGGTCGGCCCCGTCCGCCGGCCGGCAGGCCGAAGAGGAGACGCTTTCAGTCCCCTATTCATAGGGTCATCGACTGCGACGTCGGTGAGGACGCGACGGAGCTAGCCAAGCTCACCTTTCAGTCCCCTATTCATAGGGTCATCGACTGCGACTCTTGGCTTCGGCGGCAAGGGCCAGTCTTTCTCTCGGGCTTTCAGTCCCCTATTCATAGGGTCATCGACTGCGACCCGGTCAGGCCGTACTTCACCATCTCCTCCTCTAGCAATTTCAGTCCCCTATTCATAGGGTCATCGACTGCGACCTGCGCCTGCGGCTCCGAGGAAGACTTTCTTTCGGTACATTTCAGTCCCCTATTCATAGGGTCATCGACTGCGACACTCGTTTACGCTCGGAAGGCACAGGACCTACCATACATTTCAGTCCCCTATTCATAGGGTCATCGACTGCGACGGCTCGCATGTTCACAGCCCAAATCCAATCGGCATCCAGATTTCAGTCCCCTATTCATAGGGTCATCGACTGCGACCTGGGTGGGTTCCCGCTCGCCGAGGTCCTCTGGCGGGATTTCAGTCCCCTATTCATAGGGTCATCGACTGCGACGCGGCTGGTGGCCAT